>Ga0308399_1000711_pt1 | contig 11511 bp, 12 predicted proteins | sample HotsprSampOS1260_FD_202367 | JGI IMG/M metagenome (GOLD analysis project Ga0308399, IMG submission 202367) | Hot spring phototrophic mat microbial communities from Octopus Spring, Yellowstone National Park, Wyoming, United States - 20060914_OS12-60 ... | reverse complement strand
CCCAAAAGAAACGGTTAAAGTAGTGGTGGCAGTTTGAGGAGAGTTGGGGATTAAAATGCCAAAGTTAATATTGGTGTTTGAGATAGAAAAACTAAAAGGGATGATTGAGTGAAGATACTGAAATCCGGCTTTGACAATATAACCGGTTGAGTTAAACTGACCAGCAGCCGTTTGGCCAACGGTATCGGAAAGACTGTAATTGGCCGATGATTTATTACCACCAGCAATCCCAATTTCTCCATACTGGATTTTAAAAAGAGGTGATTCCATATTGATGGCAAAAACAGATTTTAAAAAGAAAAAAAGAAAGCTTAGAGAAAAAATGAATAAAAAAATTGCCTTTTTCATAAAGAAAGACTTTTTTCAAATTTCTCAATTAGTTTTTCCATTTTTTCCGTCTGTTTTTTTATGATTGAAAGTTGGTGATCGCCAAGAAAATTTTCAGCGGCCGCAGCAATATTTTTAAGATGATTTTTTAAAATTAAGGATAAAAACAAAAACGTTTCTTCTTTTGATTTTTGACTTTTGGCTTTTAGCTTTTGATTTTCTTCATACTCTTTTCCCAAAAACAAAGCAAACGGGGTAATGAAGGCTAAAGAAAAAATGGGCAAAAGGACGGAAAAGTTTTGATCTTTGGGAAGGGACAAAAGAAAAAAAATAATCAATGTTAATGAAGTCACCATTGAAATAATTGGTTCAAGAAGAAGTGATAAAGAAAAAAGAAGAAAGTAGATTAAAAAGAAAAAAGGCGAATGGATAGCGCCAGTGGTGTTGACAATTAGAAGGACAATTAAAGTGAAAATAACCGATTCCAAAAGCCGAGTTTTTGGTGAGTTTGGTAAAGCCAGTTTTTTTACCAAAAAAAAGAAAATAAACAAAGAAGCGGCAATTTGAAGATCATAAGAGGCAAGAACGCTTTTTGGAAATAAAAACCCCAAAGCAATTGTAAATATAAGAATCAAAGAATGAATGATCTCTTTTGCCATAGAAACATTATAATATTTTTTGTATAATATTTTTATGGACAAAAAAACTTTGACTAAAGGTGGTTGGCAAGCAGGAATTTTAGAGGAGCTTAAAAAAGTAAGTTGGCCCACAAAAAAAGAAACCATCCGCTTAACAGCGGTGGTTATTATTATCTCCTTGATTATTGGTCTTTATATCGGTATAATAGATGTTTTATTGGCCAAAGTATTAGAATTTCTAACTTTAAAACGCTAAAATGTCTGAGCAAAAAATCACCAAAGAGAAGATTACTGCCTTGGGGAAAATTACTCCGATTAAAGAACCAAGATGGTATGTGGTTCATACCCAAGCCGGTCATGAGGCAAAAGTCAAACAGGCCCTGGAACAGCGGATAAAAACTTTGGGGGCAGAAGATAAAATATTTGAAATAGTGATTCCAATGCGAGAAGTAGTTGCCGTAAAAAAAGGTAAAAAAACCAAACAAAAAGAAAAAGTGTTTCCGGGTTACATTTTAGTAAAAATGACTTTAGACGAAAACTCATGGCTGATTGTTCAAACCACTCAAGGAGTGACTGGTTTTGTGGGAGCGGGGTTAAAGCCGGTGCCGATTTCTGAAAAAGAGGTTGAGGCGATTATGAAGTTTGTTGAGCAAGAACAGCCCAAGTTTAAGGCAAAATTCTCAGTCGGTGAGGCGGTTAAAATAAAAGAGGGGCCCTTTGCTGACTTTTTGGGGACAGTGGAGGCAGTTGATGAAGAAAGAGGTAAGGTAAGAGTTTTGGTATCCATCTTTGATCGCGAAACACCGTTGGAGCTTGATTTTTTGCAGCTCCAGAAATTATAAAAATTACCATTATTCGTATCTTTTATAAAATCTATGGCAAAAAAAGTAAAAACGGTTATCAAACTTAATCTTCCCGCGGGTGAGGCAACTCCAGCACCACCAGTGGGTCCGGCTTTGGGTCAACATGGGGTGCCGATTATGGATTTTATCAAAGAATACAATGCCAGAACCGCCAAACTAAAAGGGCAAGTTATCCCCGCGGTAATTACGGTTTATGAAGATAGGACTTTTACTTTTGTTACCAAACTGCCACCAGTGTCTGAGATGATTAAAAAAGCTTTAAAACTGCAAAAAGGCTCGGGCAAACCCAACAAAGAAAAAGTGGGAAAACTCACCAAAGCTCAAGTTGAGGCGATTGCTAAAGAAAAATTACCTGACTTAAACACCACTGATTTAGAAGCGGCCAAAAAAATTGTTATTGGGACAGCCAAAAGTATGGGAGTCGAGGTAGAAAATTAAAAATTAAAAAATAAAAATTAAAGAAATTATAATTTAAAATATTTTTACCTATGGGAAAAATACGAACAAGAATTTTAGGTTTAGAAGAGGTTGAACAAAAACAAAAAAAAGAACAAAAAGAAAAGGCGGCTGAGAAGAAAAAAATTCGTGCTCCGGGGCTTAAAGGGGGAGAGAGGATGGTGGCGGTTGAGGTTGATGAAAAAGAGATTGATAAGATGGAAAAAGCTAAAAAAATCGTTGAAGAAGCCGAAAAAAAAGCCCAACAAAAACCAAAAGAAATAAAGAAAAAAACGCGAGGGAAAAATTATCAAAAAGCCAAAGCCCAAATTGATAAAAATAAACTTTATTCGATAAAAGAAGCCATCTTCCTTTTGAAAAAAATAAAATACGCCAAATTCGATGAGTCTTTTGAACTTCATTTAAATGTGGATAGAGTTGGTTTAAAAGGGGAGGTGGAGTTACCGTATTCTTTGGGGAAAAAGGTAAAAGTGGCAATTGTTGATGATAAGATTTTGGCTCAAATAGAAGAAGGAAAAATTGATTTTGATGTTTTAATTGCTCACCCGTCTTTTATGCCAAAGTTAATAAAATATGCTAGGATTTTAGGACCCAAAGGATTAATGCCCAATCCTAAAAATGGGACGGTTTCGCCAAATCCCCAAGAAGCCGCCAAAAAATTTGAAAAAGGCCTTTTGCATTGGAAGACTGAAAGTAAATTTCCTTTAATTCATCAAATGGTTGGTAAGATTTCGCAAAAAGATGAAGAAGTAGAAGCAAACATCAAGGCTTTTTTAAAGGCGGTGGGATCAAGTCATATAAAAGAAGCTTATCTTAAAACGACAATGTCTCCATCAGTCAAGATTGAGGTTAAAGGGTAAAAAATTATCTTGCTAGAAAACTTTCTTTTTGTTATCTTATTTTCATGGATAAGATTAAAGCTTTAATTTTTAAAACTTCTGATTTTTGGTTTTATTTATCTAAAAATCAAAAGGATCTGATTAATGAAGGACTATATCTTATGAATGATGTGATTAAAAATAATGCTTATCATTTCAAAGACTATTCTTTTTTAGTTTTTCCTTTTGCCAAAGCTTATGAGGGATTTTTAAAACAGCTTTTTTTGGATGTCAAATTTATTTCTCACTTAGATTACATCTCTGATCATTTACGTCTGGGAAAATTACTCTCACCGAATTTAGTCAATAAATTAAAAGAAAGATCTCTTTACAAAAAGATAAAAGATAAAGCCGGTCAAGAGTTGGCCGATAAAATCTGGAATGTCTGGAAAATCGGCCGCAACCAAGTTTTTCATTACTATCCCCACAATCTCAAAGCCCTTACCTTTTCCCAAGCCGAAAATATCATTGACAATATTCTTTCAGCGATGGAGGAGAGTTATGGGAAGTTGAAAGTTAAAAGTTGATTAAATTAACTTTTTACCCATTGACAGCAAAAAGTGTATTTTATACTTTTATTACATTACTATTTTGTCATTTTATAATCGTTTTTCGTAAAACAAATAAGAAGAATTTTTTATAATTAAATTAGCCCTTGACTTTTTTTAGCTAATTGTATATATTGATAATATAGTTAAAAATTTTATAAGTTTAAACCAAGTTGGCTTGGTTATTAAAGTAAAAGATAAAATTATGAGCGGTGAAACACCAGAAATACCAGAAGAATGGTTAAAAAGAGTAAAAAAACAGGAAGAGAGATGGAGTAATATGTCTGATGAAGAGCGAGAGATATGGGGTGTTAAGCCTGGTGAAACACTTAAAGAGAAACGACAACGAGACGAGGAGGAGAATCCTAGTAGAAGATAATTTTTTCTTTTATAAAATTTTATATTGGGATTTGTTTTTTAGATTATCAAAGTGTTATAAAAAACTAGTTAATTTTATAATCTTGAATTTTTAAGCTACCTAAAATTATCTTCCTCTCTAAGGTTATCTGCTTTTATTTTTTATTTATTTTATTTTTAAGTTTATTATTCTATCTTTGAGGCGATCGTGTCCAAGATAGAATTTTTTCTTATATTCGGATTGTTAAGAAAATAAATTATATTTTTTCTCGATCGTTGTTAAGATAGAATTTTTATGAAAATTCTGCTTACAGAAAGTCGACAAAAATGTAGATCGTAGCATCATTAAAAATGATTTAGAGATTTATATTTTGATTAATTACTCCTCCAAAGTTGATAAATCACCAAGAGGAAGATCAAGCTCTTGGGCTTTTAAAATCCGGCGCATAATTTTGCCGGAGCGGGTTTTGGGAAGCTTTTCAACAAACTCAATCTCATCAATTGAGGCAATTGGGCCGATTTGTTTTCGAACTAAATCGTTAATCTCTTTTTTTAACTCCTCTGATGGGCTTTTTCCAATTTTTAAAATGACAAAGGCTTTGATTGATTCGCCTTTAATTTCATGAGGTTTGCCAATCACGGCTGCTTCAGCCACAAAGGGATGTTCAACAATAGCGTGTTCGATCTCAGCCGAGCCTAAACGATGGCCTGAGACTTTTATGACATCATCATTTCTGCCAGTGATCCAAAAATAACCATCATCATCAATTTTGGCTGAATCACCCGTAAAATAACAAAAATCAGTTTTGACATTTGCGTTTTGCGTTTTGAGTTTTTCAAAGTAAGTCTCTTTATATCTTTGTGGATTGCCCCATAAATCCAAAAGCATGGCTGGCCAGGGAGTTTTTATGACTAAGTATCCTTGGGTGTTTTTGGGTAGACTTTTTCCACTTTCATCAACAACATCGGCAACGACGCCAAAAAATGGTTTGGCGCAACTGCCTGGTTTTAGAGGAGAAGAGGGAAGCGGGGTAATAAGATGCATGCCGGTTTCAGTCTGCCACCAGGTATCGATAATGGGCAATTTTTCCCGTCCGATGTTTTTATAAAACCATTCCCAAGCTTCGGGATTGATTGGTTCACCAACCGACCCTAAAATCCGAAGGGAAGAGAGTTGATATTTTTTAATTGGCTCTTCGCCAAAGCGCATCAAAGCTCTTATCGCTGTTGGTGCCGTGTAAAAATGAGTGATTTTGAAGCGATCAATTAGTTTCCACCAAACTTCAATATCAGGATAATCAGGCGTGCCTTCGTAAACAAAAGTAGTAATCCCATTTAATAAAGGACCATAAAGAATGTAGGAATGACCAGTGATCCAACCAGCATCGGCAGTTGACCAAAAAATTTCATCACCGTGAATATCAAAAACGTACTTCATCGTCGCATAAACACCAACCATATAACCGCCGTGAGAGTGAAGGACGCCTTTTGGTTTTCCGGTTGAGCCTGAGGTGTAGAGGATGAAAGAGGGGTCATTTGAATCCATGATTGCGGTTGGGCAAAGAGCGTCTTGTTTTGATACAAGATCATGATAAAAAACAAATTGGATATTTGAGTCAAAATTTTTACTATTTATTTCTTTTTTATCTCTTTCAACCACAACCACATACTCCACACTTTCAATCCCTTTTACTGCCTCAGTCACATTTTCAATTGGTTTTAAAATTTTATCTTTGTAAGGATACCAATCAGTAGTGATGATTACTTTGGCTTTGGCATCTTCAATTCTGCTTTTTAAAGCTTCGGTAGAAAAACCCGAATAAACAACCGAGTGCAAAGCACCAATCTTAAGGCAGGCAAGCATGGAGATAAATTGCTCTGGAATTCTTGGAAGATAGATTATTACCCGATCGCCTTTTTTGACACCTAAAGTTTTTAAACCATTAGCTAAACGAGAAACTTCTTCATGAAGTTGTTTATAGGTAAAGGTACGGACGGGAAAGTTATCGGGCGTTTGTTTTTCTGGTTGGCCGACCCAGATTAAAGCTAGTTTTTCGGCGATTGGGGTTTTTTGCCAACGATCTAAAGCGTTGTAAACTAAGTTGGTTTTGCCACCTAAAAACCAGCGGGCATAAGGATATTGCCATTGCAAAAATTTACTCCAGGGTTTGAACCATAAAAGTTCTTTAGCAATATTTTCCCAAAAAGCTTCGGGGTGTTCAATAGACTTTTGATAAACTTCTTCATAATCTTTAATATGGGCTTTTTCGATGATTTCTTTTTTTGGAAAGATCATAAAGTAATTATGACAAAAAAGCAAGAGAAAAAGCAAATGAATTTTTTAAACTTCCTTTTGAATTTGAGAAAAATTTTGTTATAATATCTTTTTACCAAATATGAAAAATCAGGTTTTATCAATCATTTTCGTCCTCTTTGTTCTTATTACCGCCTAATATGGCGGGAGGATGAGTGATTGATAAAACCAAAATTAAAAATACTCCCGCCAAAAAAGGCGGGTTTTTTTGTTATTACAATTTTTTTCTTATTATTATTTTTTGTTTTTGAGTAGATATTTAGTTATTAAAAGTTGATTTAATAATAAATCAAAAATATGAATCAGAATAGGGTAGAAGGCAATCCTCAAGCCGATCAAGAAAGAAGATTATTATTAGAACTACCAAGAATCTGCCTTTCTTCAAAAGAGCTTTGCGATTTTGAATTGATGGCTGTTGGTGCTTTACCGTTTTTGGGTTTTATGACAGAAGAAGAATATAAAAGTGTTATTAATCAAATGAGATTACCAAATGGAGATATTTTTCCTGTTCCGATTGTATTAAGTGTTAATGAAAATACAGCGAATCAAGCGGATAATAATAAACATTTGGTTTTAACTGATAGAGAAGGAATTCCTTGCGGCATTTTAGATGTTGTTTCTATATGGGAACCTAATAAAAAAGAAGAGGCAGAATTGGTTTTTGGAACAAATGATCGTAATCATCCAGGAGTAGCTTATCTTTATGACTCTCCACCATATTATATTGGAGGTCCGATTCAGTTTATTAAAACCCCAAGTCATTATCGATTCCAAGATTTAAGACTAACTCCAGAGCAAGTGATTGAATGGAAAAAAGAAAATAATTTATATGCTTTGGTTGCTTTTCAAACACGCAATCCTATTCATGGTGCTTATTTTGAGGCGACTTTGCATGCGCTTCGTCAAGTAGCTAGTGAATATCCAATTACCCGTGAAGTTAGGGAAACAAATATTCTAAGAGTTGGTTTGGTAGCTGCTGAAATAGCACGAAGAGGTGGAATAGCAATAGTTAGTTTGATGGCGCCTTATAGAAATCCAAGAGATATTATAAGAAAAATAACGTCTGATATTGGAGCAATTTTTATTGAAGTGCACGTTGCTACTCCGATTGAAGTCTGTAAGCAAAGAGACCCTAAGCACTTATATCAAAAAGCAAGACGGGGATTGATATCACACCTTAGCGGAGTGGATGAGCCTTATGAAGAGCCGGAAAATCCTGAGATAAAAATCGATACCACTAATATAAACCCTCAAGAAGCGGTAATAGAAATTTTATTTTATTTAGAAAAAAGTGGTTTAATTAGCTAGTGTTTCTATTTTGGTTCGCTTTTTTATTAGATAAGACTGATATTATAAGTTAGTTTAAAAAATAAATTTTTATATAAAATGTCTGAGTTATTAAATTTACCAAAAGGAGAAAATTTATTATTACCTGAAAAAATAAGTCGATATTTTGATGTTGTAAATCCAAAAGGTATTGAGATGGTAGTTGTTGATATTGGTCAACCAAGAATAGGAAGCACTGCTAGAGCCGCATTAGCGGCTAGTTTAAATTTTTTTTCTGAGGTACATTTTCAACCATGGAAGTATATTCAAAGATACTCTCTTGCTTTAGAAAGAAATGGTTCAAATCTACGAGTTGTTATAAATGACAAAGGAGAGAGGTCGGCGCGAATTTTGTTGAAAGAAACTCCAGGTGGACCAAATGATCCAAAAGAAAATTTTAATCCAGTGGCTATCCTTTTAGAAAAAGGATTAAAAATTGAACAAATAAAAGTAATGCTTGGAATAAGAGAGCCATTTGCTCAGTTTGCCTCATGGATAAAATTTGATCAGTCAAGACGTCCAGAAATTTTTTTGGGAGGACAAAAATATATATTGAATCTTTTAGATATTTACAATGCCCAAGGAATATTATGTGTGCCTTTTGTTTTTGAGTTATTTTATCCATCTCCTAGAAATTATTTAGGATACCTTTATCAACAACTGGGTTTAGAGATTGTTTTGCCAGAGAGTTTAGACTTTGCAGAAAATCCTTCAGTAATCTGGCATGAAGCAAATTCAGAGCTTGATAAAATTGTTAGTTTTGAAGCTGATATTGGTAGTTCTTATTTTGAAAAGGTAGTTAGACCAGTTTTAGAGAAAAGACGATATGAAGTGCCAAAGCCAAAAATACCAGATCAAGCATTAGTATCACAATATCCATCTCTTAAAGAAGCAGCGATTATTTATTGGAATAAAGCAAAAGAATTTTATGAAAGATTTTATAAAGGATATTTACCTCAAAATGAAGATTTTGAAAATTTTTTAGATGAATATAGAAAAGCCTTATAAATTTAATTAAAAAAATATGATTGAAAATCCACAATTTATTTCACAAAGACTATTAGAAATAGATTTTAGACTGCCTGGAAAAGAAAATCATATTCCTTTACTAACAGAACCTTATTCGATTGGGAAAGATCAATGGGATAGATATCAAAGTCAGTTACTTCATTTAGTTTTAGCCATGCAAAAAGCATATAATTTATTTCGAGAAGATATTGGTTTAGATCCGATTGATGATTATTCAAAATATCCTTTTATTTGGCGATTTGATTTCTTAACAACCTCAACTAGCCACTATCAACATGAACATAAGATGCTAGAACTAAATGCGACTCGACCTGGGGGAATATGGTTATTAACAAAAGCTCATGAAGCTTATAAAGAAGTATTTGGCGTAGATGGTTCAAGTTTATTGACTCCTTCTTTAGATTTAATCGGTAACTTTTTTTTAAGATTAAGTCAAAGAATTAAGGATGGAAAGGGAAGGGTGGGTTTAGCTTATACTCCAGGGTATGTGGCTGAAATTGAAATGCCAAAATTATGCGATTTATTAAATATATGGGCAAAAGAAAGGGGTTATCCGGTGAGTTTTATTTCAGCAGATCGTGATAGTTTTTCTCAAAATAAAGATCAAATTTTAGACCCAAACGGTCAACCTTTAACAGTTTTATATGAAAATGCTGCGCCACAAGAACAATTGAATGGCCAAACTAAAATATTTAATTTTACGGAGAATTATGGTCAAACTGTAATAGTTAATCATCCAACAATTGCTGGGATAGACAACAAATTAGTTTTGGCTTATTTAAGAAATCCAAGATTGAAACTGTCTCCGCAAGAGGCTACCGTGGTTGAATATTTTTTAACCAAAATATTTTTAATTAGAAGTAAAGAAGAATTAGATATATTTTTAGGAACAAATTCAAAAGAAGATTTCTTTTTTAAAATTGGTGATGGATTAAGAGCCAGTTCTGGAAAAGGAGTTTTTGATGGTAGAAAAGATAATTTAGAAGAAATAGAAGCCTTAATTGATCAAGGAAATTTATTTATTGCTCAAAGACGTATTCCTCCGGATAACCCCTGGTATCTTGCATCTAGATTAGAAAAAGGTAAAATATTTGAAGAAAATGTTTTTATTGATTTTAATCCATATGTTTTTTCTGATGGTCAGGAAACTACGGTAAATGGTGTTTTAGTAAGAGCCAAAAATGAACATCCAATTAACGTTTCTCAAGGAGGAGCTTTAGCTTGTGCTAGAGTTATATAATTAATTAATAATTTTTTGATTTTAAAATATGATTAATGATTTCATTAAACAAAAATATAATTTTTTTATTGAAGAATTAAGTGATTTTATTAAGATAAAAAGTATTGCCTCAGAAAAAGAACAGATTAAATTAATTGTCAAAAAACTAGAATCCAAGTTAAAAAAACTTAATTTTAAGACAAAGATAGTTAACATAAATAACTCAAATCCATTTATTTTAGCTGAAGCTGGTTTTGGAGAAAAAACTCTTTTAATTTATGATCATTATGATGTAATGTCAGAAGGAGATATTAGAAACTGGAAAACTCCTCCATTTGAGTTAGTAAGAAAAAATGGATATTGGTATGGCAGAGGCTTGGCTGACAATAAAGGTCATTTAGTTTTAAGATTACAAGCAATAGAATCTGTTTTAAATATTTTTAAAAAATTACCAATAAAAATTAAGTTCCTAATTGAAGGTGAAGAAGAGATAGGCAGTCCTCACATTCACGAATTTTCTTATAAATTTGCCGACTTTTTAAAAAAAGCTGATCTATGCCTTTGGGAGTCAGGAGATGTAAGTTATGATGGTAATCCGCAAATGTTTTTGGGCATGAAGGGAATTGCTTATTTTTTGCTTACTTGTAATTTAGGCAAAAACGATATTCACTCGGGTTATGCCTCCTTAGTTGACAGTCCTGTTTGGCGTTTAATTTATGCCTTATCAACTTTAAGAGATAAAAAAGGAAATGTTTTGATTCAAAAGTTGAATAAAGATAGAATTTGTCCTGATGAATTTGAGTTAGGTTTTATAAAAAAACAAAAAATATCATTAAAAGAGTTATTGAATTCTTTAGGTCATAAAAAATTTTTAGCAAATAGAAAATCTAAGAAAGAAATATTAGTCAATCACTATTATGGCCTTACGTGTAATATTTGTGGAATATGGGGGGGGACAACAAATGAGAATGAAATCAAAACAGTCTTACCAAATAAAGCTTTTGCCAAAATTGATTTTAGATTAGTAAAAAATATTGATAGTAAAAATGTATTTTTTTATTTAAAAGATCATCTTGAAAAAAATGGTTTTTCTGATATTGAAATCAAGGAATTAATTTCGGAACCAGTAGCTTATACCGATTATAGAAATCCTATTTTTCAAAAAGCTGTAAAAATTATTAGTAAATCTTATGTTAAAGAAGTTGAAATTTCTCCTTATGCAAAAGGTTCAGGACCGATGTATTATGTAGCCAGTCAATTTAATATTCCATGCATTCAATTGGGAGCACAAACAATTTCGTCAAATATTCATGGGCCAAATGAAAATATAAAAGAAGTAAATTATTTTAAAGCTCTAAAAGCAACTTATGACTTAATTATTGAACTTGATAATTAAAATTAAAGTAAAGATTAAGTAAGGATTAATGTTTTTACCATCGAACTCTTTGAAAAGGAAGGTTTTCCATCAGCTTTGATTTATCCTCAAAAAACAAGACCAAATAATTTTAAGATAATTTTAAATGCCCATTTGGATGTTGTCTCAGGAAGAGAAGAAC
>Ga0308399_1000702_pt1 | contig 11571 bp, 9 predicted proteins | sample HotsprSampOS1260_FD_202367 | JGI IMG/M metagenome (GOLD analysis project Ga0308399, IMG submission 202367) | Hot spring phototrophic mat microbial communities from Octopus Spring, Yellowstone National Park, Wyoming, United States - 20060914_OS12-60 ... | reverse complement strand
GTGGCCGACAACCCACGCTGCGGCTGGGTGTGCAGGACGGCCGCCTGCGGGCCCAAATCCGCTACTGGTGTGAGCGGATCCAGCGCTTGGGATTCCGCCTACTCAACGGCAATGCCGTTGGCCTGCCGCCAAGCGTGCAAGCGTAACAGGGGGGACGACCATGAAATGAGCCTATCCCACATGGATCGCGGCGGCGGTCGGGTGCAGTTCACTCCGGAATTACCGTGTGAAAACGCAACCCGTCCGCCCAAATGCAAAATCTGGGGTAAAGTCGCCCGGTGGCTACGAACACTCCGGTTCGTCCGATGTGACCGGCAGCAGAACCAGGGGCCGGGAGGCGCCGCGCCCGGCGGCAAACCGCGTCCGGGTGACCATCGGAGAAGCCCAGGGTCCGTCTGATTGGCCTGGTTGGGTACAGGAGAACCGGGCTCAGCCCGATCCCCGAAGCTCGTCCGCCATGCCGGCGGAAGCTGACCCATTGCCAAGCGCCTTGGCACCGTGGATCGAAAGGGGTTCAATGACCGAAAAGGAAACGGGCCCATGAAACCGGAAAGTCGCGAAGCGATTCTGACCCTCGCCCTGTTTGCTGCCTATGCTGACGGCATCAAGGACGATCGGGAACGGGAACAGATTCGGCAATTGTCTCGGGCCCTGTCCGACACCGGGGGAGGGCCGGACCTGGCCCGGATCTACCAGGATGTGTTGTTGCAGCGGACCACGGTGGAGGCGGCAGCGGCGACATTACAGGACCCCGGAGAACGACAGTTGGCCTACGAAATGGCAGTGGGGGTGTGCGAGGTCGACGGCCGCCCTACGGAGGCGGAGCAGGCGTTTTTGGCCAAGCTCAGAACCCTTTTGCAGTTGCCGGAACCGCTGGCCCGGCAAATCGAGGGCGAAGCGAACTCGGTGGTGGAACTTTCGGAATCGGTGATCCCTGCAAGTCCGGCGGTCCCTCCCGTTCTGCACCAGACCCCGCCGCTTTCGGAAACGGATCTGGACCGGACCATCCTCCGGTATGCTGTGTTGGCTGGAGCCCTGGAGTTGCTGCCGCAGTCGTGGGCGTTCATGGCCATTCTGCCGGTGCAACTGAAGCTGGTGTATGAGGTGGGCCGGGCTTACGGCTACAGCCTAGACCGCGGGCACATCCGGGAATTCCTGGCGACGGTGGGGGTGGGCCTGACCTCCCAATACCTCGAACGGCTGGGCCGAAAACTGGTAGCCGGTCTGCTCGGCAAGGTGGCCGGCAAAGCCGGAGCCACGGTCGGCGCCGTGGCGACCGGGGTTGGGTTCTCCTTCGCGACGACCTACGCCCTGGGCCAGTTGGCCAAACGTTATTACGGTGGCGGCCGGCGCATGAGCGCTGCCACCTTGCGAGAGACCTTCGAGGGCCTACTCCAACAGGCGCGTCCCTTGCAGGACCGGCACATCCCGACCATGCAGCAGGAGGCCCGCACCCTCGACGTTCCCCGACTGATGAGCCTGCTGCGCGGGGCCTAGACGCTCCGGCCACGCCTGTGGGGTATCCCGCAAGCGTTCGGGGCGCAGACAGAATGGGAGGCAGACAATCTCGGGGACCGAGTCGGTCTTTCCCGCCTGCGGTGTGGGCGGCAGCAGTAGAGTCTCCCAGAAGAGATAAGTGTCGGGGCTGGCGCCGGCCCAGGCAGCGGGGGACGGGCACACCGGGTGGGCGAATTGGGATTGATTGGGAGTGGCGACCAATTATGTTGCGGGCCGATGAAAGGCATTATTCTGGCTGGTGGCGCAGGGTCGAGGCTGTATCCGTTGACCCTGGTCGCCAGCAAGCAACTGCAACCTGTCTACGACAAGCCGATGGTTTATTACCCCCTGACGACGTTGATTGAGGGGGGGATTCGGGAAATCTGTTTAATTTCGACGCCGCAGGATTTGCCGCGCTTTCGGCAGTTGTTCGGGGATGGACGGCAGTGGGGCCTGCAGATGGAGTACCGGGAACAGCCGCGCCCGGAGGGGATCGCCCAGGCCTTTTTGATTGCGGAATCGTTCATCGGCCGGGACTCGGTGGCGCTGATTTTGGGCGACAACATTTTCTACGGAGGGGACAGTTTCCAACGGGCGTTCGATGAGTTCGAAGGGGGAGCGGTGATTTTCGGGTATCACGTCAACGATCCGCAGCGGTACGGGGTGGTGGAATTCGATGCGGCGGGTCGGGCGATCTCGATCGAGGAGAAGCCGAAACAGCCCCGGAGTAACTATGCGGTGCCGGGCCTATACATTTATGACAACCAGGTGATCGAGATCGCCCGCAATCTGAAACCCTCCGCCCGCGGCGAGCTGGAGATTACCGATGTGAACGTGGAGTATTTGCGTCGGGGCCAATTGCGGGTCTATCGGCTGAGTCGGGGGTTTGCCTGGTTGGACGCTGGTACGAGCAGCAGTTTGCACGAGGCCTCGGCTTATGTGCAGACGATCGAGAAACGGCAGGGCATCAAGATCGGATGTCCGGAGGAGGCCGCGTTCCGGCAGGGCTTCATTACGTTGGAACAGTTGGAGGAGCTTGTGGCGCGGATGCCCCGCTGCGAGTATCGGGACTACTTGGAGCAGGAGGTGATTGCCGAGGCGCGGCGCTTGTCATGAACGTCGTTCCGTGCGAGCTGGAGGGTGTGCTCTTGATCGAGCCCCGCGTCTATGGGGATGCCCGCGGGTATTTTCTGGAGACCTGGCACGAACGGCGCTACCGGGAGGCAGGGATCCCGGGCCCTTTCGTACAGGACAACCTGTCTTTTTCGCGGCGCGGCGCGGTTCGCGGGCTTCATTTTCAGAACCCCTCGGCCCAGGCCAAGCTGGTCTACGTGCTGGAGGGAGAAGTGTTTGACGTGGCGGTGGATTTGCGTCGCCGTTCCCCGACGTTCGGCCGCTGGTTTGGCATCCGCCTTTCCGCCGAGAACAAACGTCAGCTCTACATCCCGGTGGGGTTTGCCCATGGGTTTGCCGTGCTCAGTGAGACGGCGTTGTTCGCTTACAAGTGCACGGAGTTTTACGCTCCGGAACATGAGGTAACCCTGCTTTGGAACGATCCGGATCTGGCGATCCCGTGGCCGGTGGAACAACCGGTGCTTTCGGAGAAGGACCAACGGGGGAGGCGCCTGCGCGATCTGCCACCGGAGAAACTCTTCCCATGAACCCGAGTTCCGCTACGCGCCCGCGCATCCTTCTGTTGGGCAACCGGGGCCAGGTCGGCTGGGAACTCCAGCGCACACTGGCACCGCTGGGAGAGGTGCACGGACTGGACTATCCCGAGATTGACCTGGCGAATGCAGAGGTCTTGGAAGACTTGGTGCAGGGCTGCCAGCCGCAACTGATCGTCAACGCCGCGGCCTATACGGCCGTGGACAAGGCAGAGAGCGAGCCGGAACGAGCCCGGCGAATCAACGCCGAGGCGCCTGCGCGCCTGGCGGAGCTGGCCTGCAAGCTGGGGGCATGGCTGGTACATTATTCGACTGATTACGTCTACGACGGAAACAAGCAGACTCCGTATGTAGAAGAGGATCCGCCGGCGCCGCTCAATGTCTATGGCCAAACCAAGCTGGAGGGGGACCAGTCGATTCAAGCGTCCGGCTGTGCCCATCTGATTTTTCGTCTTTGCTGGGTCTATGGGACCCGCGGACAGAACTTTTTGCGGACGATACTGCGATTGGCTCGGGAACAAGAAACCTTACGGGTGGTGTCGGATCAAATCGGCAGTCCCACCTGGTCACGTTGGATTGCGGAAGCCACTGCGCTGGTGGTGCAGCAGGTGTTGGCGCAGCCCGATCCGACGCGGTTCAGCGGCCTTTACCATTTGCGAGCCGCGGGTCACACTTCCTGGCACGGGTTTGCCTCGCGCATCGTGGAGTGGATGCCGGCAGCGGAACGGAAGTGTCGGGAGGTAGTAGCCATCCGCACGGAGGAATATCCCACCCCGGCCCGGCGACCGCGCTGGTCGGTCATGTCGTGTGAAAAACTGTGGCGGACGTTTCGGGTGGCGCTGCCGGACTGGGAAACGGGCTTGCGCCAGGCGCTGGATCCGGGCTGAGGACCACGGAGGAAGGGAACCACGCCATGATGAACTTGTTGGTCACAGGAGGAGCCGGGTTCATCGGCTCCAATCTCATTCATCACATCATCGACCGCCCGGAGATCCGGCGGCTGGTGAATTTGGATTGTCTGACCTATGCCGGGCACTTGGAGAATCTGGAGCGGGTTTCCGGACACCCGAAATACGTTTTTGAGAAGGTGGACCTGCGGGACAAGGCGGCAGTGTTCGAGGTAGTCCGGCGGCACGGAATCACGCATGTACTTCACCTAGCGGCCGAGTCGCATGTGGACCGGTCCATTACTGGGCCGGGCGATTTCATCCACACCAACATCGTGGGAACGTTTCATCTGCTGGAGGCCTGCCGACTTTGCTGGCTGGAGGGCCAGGGAACGGCTGACCCGCCCCCGGGCGGTTTTCGGTTTCACCACGTCAGCACCGATGAGGTGTACGGTTCGCTCGGGCCCACGGGTTATTTTACCGAGGAGACGCCCTACGCACCGAACTCACCCTACTCGGCGAGCAAGGCCGCCTCGGACATGCTGGTACGCGCCTATCATCATACGTACGGGCTTCCCACGCTCATCACCAACTGCTCCAACAACTACGGTCCGTATCAGTACCCGGAAAAGCTGATTCCGGTGGTCATCCTCAGCGCCCTGGAGCGACGCCCGATCCCGGTGTACGGGGATGGGATGAACGTGCGGGACTGGCTGTATGTGCTGGATCATGCGGAGGCATTGTGGCAGGTGTTGACCCGGGGCCGGGTGGGACAGACCTACAACATCGGGGGCAACAACGAATGGCCCAACCTGCGCATCGTGGAGCGGATCTGCGACTTGGTGGACGAGTTCCGTCCGGATCTGGGCGGCCAGTCGCGGCGGTTGATCACCTTCGTGAAAGACCGCCCCGGCCATGACCGGAGGTATGCGATCGACGCCAGCAAGATTCGTCGGGAGCTGGGTTGGAGTCCCGCACATTCCTTCGAGCAGGGATTGCGGGAGACGGTGCGTTGGTATCTGGACCATCAAGACTGGGTGCAGGCGGTACTGAGCAAGCGGACCGGAAGTGGATGAGAGCGCCCCTTCTCCGGGTCATCGGGGCCGGGGGCGCAGGCGGTGCTCGGATCGGTCCGTCGTCTATCGGCAAATCCAACCGCCGCCCACCACAAGATCTCCCTGATAACAAACGGCGGCCTGACCGGGCGTGATAGCCCGCTGGGGCCTGTGGAGATGGACGCGGGCCCGGTCGTGGTCGAGGGGTTCCACCCGGGCGGGTGTGCCCGGGTGATTGTAACGGATTTTGACGGTAACCTCGATCGGTTCGGTAAGCTGATCGAAGGGGATCCAGTTGCAGCGCTCGATCACGAACGTGTCGGCCACCAAGGCGGAAGCGTCGCCCACGATCACACGGTTGCGCTCGGGGTCCAGATCGACCACGTAGAGGGGGCGGCCGGCCGCCACGCGCAGCCCGCGCCGCTGACCGATGGTGAAGAACTCGATCCCTTCGTGGTAGCCCAACACTCGACCCTCCAGGTCTACGATCTCCCCCTGGTGCGGTTGCACCAGATTGGCCTGACGCAGAAAACGGCCATAGTCATTGTCGGGCACGAAGCAGATTTCCTGGCTTTCCAGCTTGTCTGCGGTCTTGAGTCGGCAGTGGCGGGCTACCTCGCGCGCGTCGGACTTGGTCCGATCGCCCAAGGGGAACATGGCCCGCGCCAGTTGCTCCTGTCGGAGAGAGAAGAGGAAGTAGCTTTGGTCCTTGCGCGAGTCCCGGCCGCGCAACAGCAGGGTTCGACCGGTCGGGGTGCGTTCGAGGCGCGCGTAATGGCCGGTGGCGATGTATTGCGCGCCGAGGCGGGTAGCCCTCTCGAGGAGCCGCCCGAACTTGAGGTGTTGATTGCAGAGGATGCAGGGGTTGGGCGTTCGGCCGGCCTTGTATTCCTCGGCGAAGTAGCGGATGACGTAGTGCTGGAACTCGGCCGACTCGTCGATCAGGTAGTAAGGGATGCCGAGTCGATCGCACACGGCACGGGCATCGCTGACGGCCTGGGGTCCGCAACACTTGTCCTCGGCGCGGTGGACACAATCCTGCGGCCAGAGTTTCAAGGTGATACCGATCACCTCGTACCCCTGTTCCAGCAAAAGGGCGGCGGTGGCGGAGGAGTCGACTCCGCCGCTCATGCCGACGACCACGCGGATGCGCCCTTGGTTGGTCATAGGCAGCCCAATATAACCATGGTAGCCGCGGAGTAAAACCTGTCCGGAGGCCGGATGGTCGCGCTGGGAGCGGCACTGCTAAGGGCCGAAACCGCTGCGGCAACAGCCCGGCGGCGGAAACACGGAGCAGCGCAGCTCAGGGCACCAGCATGGTACCCACGCCTTCGTCGGTGAAAATCTCCAGCAGCACGGCGTGGGGGATGCGACCGTCCACGAAAGACACCTTTTCCACGCCGGCGCGGAGTGCGGCCACGGCACTGTCCACTTTGGGGATCATGCCCTGGTCGATCACGCCGGCGCGTTTCAATTCCTCCACCTCCGAGATGCGAAGGTGGGTGATGACGGAGTCCGGGTCGTTGGGATCGCGCAGCAGACCGGGTACATCGCTCATGAAGACCAAGCGCCGGGCCTTCAAGGCGATCGCGGTTTGGGCGGCGGCCACGTCGGCGTTGCAGTTGTAGATGTGCCCGTCCTCGCCGCGGGCGGTGGGGCTGATGACGGGGGTGATGCCCTGCTCCAGGCATTCCTGGAGGGGACGGGTGTCTACCTGGGTCACCTCGCCCACGTATCCGAGGTCGAGCATCTGGCCTGGGTGCTGGCGGTCTTGCACCAGCAGTTTGCGGCAGCGAAAGATGTCCGGTCCGGCAAAGCCGCGGGCCAGGCCGCCCAGGGCGTTGATGGTGGCAACGATTTCCGGGTTGATTTGGCGGGAGAGAACCTCGTCGACGATGCAGACCGTGGCTTCGTCGGTGACGCGCTGGCCCTGGATGAACCGGGGGGTGAGCCCGGCCTTTTCCATGGCCCGGTTGATGGCCTTGCCTCCGCCGTGAACGACGACCGGATTAATTTCCACGGCTTCCAGAAAGACGATGTCCCGGGCAACGCCGGTTCGCACGGCGGGGTCCGGGGAATCCATGAAGGAGCCGCCGTATTTCACAACGAAGGTGGCGCCGCTGTATTTCTGGATGTAGGGCAGAGCCTCCAGCAGCGTGGCCGCTTTGGCGATGAGATCTTGCATGGTAGGGAGAGGTGAAGGGCGACAGCCTGGTCAGGCCAGGCCGCAGGCACGGCGGGCCCGATCGAGGACCTCCCGGGCCTTGGCTCGTGCTTTGGCGGCGCCCTGGCGCAGCACCTGTTCGACGTAATCCAGGTTGGCTGCCAGTTCGGCCCGCTTCTGACGCGCGGGAGCAAAATAGGCCCAGTAAAAATCGAACAGGGCTTTTTTGAGGTCCCCGTAGCCCAGGCCCCCGGCGCGCAGGCGGTCCTCGTAGCGCTGGGCCTCCTCCGGGGGAGCCACCAGCTTCATGAGTTGAATGGCCAGGTTGCGGTCGGCATCAGGTTTGGGTTCCTCTGGGGACCGGCTGTCCATCTTGATGCTCATGATCTTTTTACGGAGGACCTTTTCGTCGCCGAAGATCTCGATGGTATTGCCGTAGCTTTTGCTCATTTTCTCGCCGTCGATGCCGGGGACCTTGGCGGTATCGGGCCGGATCAATGGCTCGGGAATGACGAAGGTCGGTCCATAGAGGTCGTTGAATTTGCCGGCGATGTCGCGGGTAACTTCCACGTGCTGTTTTTGGTCTTGGCCGACGGGGACGAGGTTGGAGTCGTAGATGAGAATGTCGGCGGCCATGAGGACGGGGTAAGCGAACAGGCCAAAGTTGGGGGAGATTCCCTTGGCGATCTTGTCTTTGTAACTGTGGCAGCGCTCCAACAAGCCCATGGGGGTGACCGTGCCCAGCAACCAGGTCAGCTCGCAAACTTCGGGTACGTCGGACTGGCGAAAGAAGACGGCGCGTTGCGGGTCCAGTCCGCAGGCCAGAAAATCCAGCGCCACCTCCAAGGTATACCGGCGGCGGGCCTCCGGATCGAACAGCGAAGTCATGGAGTGGTAGTCGGCGATGAAATAGTAGGCCTCGCCCTGCGTCTGCAGTTCGATCGCGGGCTTCATCATGCCGAAATAATTTCCGAGGTGCAGTGCGCCCGAAGGCTGAATCCCGGACAAGATCCGCATGCTTTTACCGTAGTGAGGAGAGGTTGCCTCTGGCAAGGTTGGAGCGGAGCGGGTGTGGCTGGGCGAAGGGTGTTTCCGGCTGGGCCGAGGTTGGCAACGCAGGCTTGGCCTGCCGGCGTTCTGTCCAGCGGCCGTGGGTGGTGGCTCGATGATGTGGGGGATGGGATTGGTTGCCCGGGCCACCCGCCTTGCCGGTTCCACCCCACCCGTATCTCCGCAGTGTTGCCTCGAACCCGAGCCGACTGGGCTGGGCGCACCCCTGCCTGCCGGGAGAGCCGGCCTGCGGAGGGGCCAACGGCGCGTGAAACGTATTGAGCCCAGCAGGCAGCGGACGGCGCCGGGTAGGCGTTTGAGCCAGTCCGGGGCGATCCAGATCCAGCCTTCGAAAGACCCGGGTGGCGCAGTCGGGATTGGCCCATCAGACACGCCTTGCGTGGCTCAGGACAGGAGTTTAGGGTCGGGCGGCGTTCCGGTGTGCCGGCCGCCAATGCATTGGCCACTGAGGTGTAAGGGTTGTGTTCAGTGCCCCGGCCGAGCAGAGGAAGGCCGGCGTTGTACAGGATCAGGAATCCATGAGTGCAGTCCGAAGGTACCGGGTGTGGGGCCGTGGTCCGCAGCGTTTGGACTTCTGGCTAATGGGGCTTTCGATGGTCCTTGGAGCAGGGACACTGTGGCCGCCCGAGTTGCAAGCGAACGTATACGCGACGAATCTCCGGTTGGTGGGCGGTTTGCAGCCGGGAGGGGGTGGGTCTGTGGAGATTCGCTATGTACTGAACGAGCCGGCCACTGCCGGAGTGCAGGTGGAGATTCTGCAAGGGGCGCAGCCGGTGCGGGTGTTTTCGCTGGCAGGAGGCGCTCCGGGGACGATGCGCGGGGAAAATGTGGTGCTCTGGGATGGGCGGGACGATGCAGGGCAACCGGTTTGCTGTGGCAGCTACCGGGTTCGAGTGACGGCGGCAGCGCACGGGTACGGGACGTGGACACAGATCAGTGACGACTTCAACCCGGGCAATTACGTCTTTGCCCCGGCGGGGATTGCCGTCCATCGGGATGCCACCAGTCCTTATTACGGCCGGGTTTTCGTGGCCAACGCGCGTCCGGGGCCAAACCCGGAGTTCACGGAGGGCGATCGACCGGGAATCCTGAAATTCTATGCAGATGGCTCGCCGGTTGGGGAAGGGTCATGGAGCGATGGCGGGTGGGCCTGGGCGGCAGACGGCTCTAGCCCGGGCGAGCTGGAGGTGGGAGACAACGGCTGGCTTTACGTTTGGGATCGCGCTCGACAGCAGTTGCTGCGTTTCGATGCGGAGGTGACGGCCTCCAGTTTGCGGCAGGCGTGGGGAGCGGGCAACCGGCCGCAGCCGGGGGCGGTCATGGCGGGGTTTGGTTTGAGTTTTTGGAATGGCGCCATGCGGCTGTGGATGGCGCAGGAATCGGTGGGTGCGGGGCCGGGCGTGTACTTGTGGCGGCTGGATGCTCAGGGGGTTGCGGCTGCCGGTGACCCTGGAGTGCTGGCGGTCAGTGCGGGAACTGGCTCGGATCTGACGGTGGCCCCGGTGGATGTTGCGGCTTCTGGCGGGTGGCTGTTTGTGGCGCAGTCACGGCTGAACAGCGGGGATCCGGCTCCGCGCGTGCTGGGTTTTGCGCACGGAACCAACGAGCCGGTCGGGCTGCGGACGGCCTTGTGGAGCATAGGTGGGGGAGACGACAACCTGCGTGGCGCGTCGGCGGTGGCCGTGGATCCTACGGGCCGATATGTGGCGGTAGCGTTTCGCGGAGTTTTGTCGGGCGGAATCTTTCGTGGCGGGCGGGTCGTTGTCCTGGATGCGCTCACGGGCCAGTGGTTGGCCACACTGCCTCGTGCGGACCAAGCGTACACGGGCGTGGCATGGGACGCGGTGGGCAATTTGTATGTGGCCTGCTGGAGCGAGTCCGTTTGGAGGGTGTACTCTCCGCCGGGGAGCAACGCGGCCACCACGGTGTCGATTCAGACCGTAGAGGTCACAGAGCCGTCGCAGCGGCCGGTGCTGGAGTTGTTTCGCTACGAGTCTGGACAGATTGTGCTGGCCCTGAGCGGCAGGCCGCAGACCACCTATGTGCTGGAGGGTTCCGCGGACCTGCGACAGTGGAGTCCGGTAACCACCGTGGAGATGGGAGCCGTGTCACGTCGGGTTTTCACAGTGGCCGCGCCGCAGCCACGCCAATTTTATCGGGCGCGAGTTGGTCCCTGAGGCCTGCAGGGTTGAGTGATATGCACCGGCCTTGTCGGAAGTCACTTGAGCACGGCACGGAGCGGCCACCCCCTTGAGGATCGAGGGTTACCTCCAACGCGCCAGCGCAAACAGTCCATGGAAACTTTTGGCGGGGCTTGGAGACAAGCCGCCCAAGGCGGGCTGCCAGTGAAAGTCCTTCGTTAGAGCCGTGATCCTTTGCGCTCTAGAGGCTGGGGAGCAGCGGTGCGAGTCGTGCCGAAGGTCCGCAGGACGGTCGCCACGGGCGGCGGACGCGTGTTTCAGGGTTTTTTTGGCTCCGATAGTGGGGACGAATCGGCACTGGAAGCCCGTGACTCTGTGTCCGATTGGACCGGCGTGGGACCGGGTTCAAGCACAGCCAGGACGTAGCGGTTGGGATCGAGATACTGGGCGGCGGCGGTGCGGATTTCCTCCAGGGTGACAGCTTCTATGCGGGCGTCTTCGGTGTCGAAATTGGCGTAGCCGAGGCCGTAGAGTTCGTCCAAGGCGGCCTGCTGGGCCAGGCTACCGAGTTCTTGTCGAGCGATTTTCTTCTGGCCGAGGAGCTTGGCTTTGGCGCGCTGGAGTTCGTCCGGGGTGACGCCGCGGTCACGCAACAGGGCGGCTTCGGCCCGCAGTTCGCGCTCCACCCGGGAGATCTTGCTCGGCTCGGTGCCGGCATAGAAGGCGAAGTAACCGGGGGACAGGCCCATGAAGTTTTGGGCGCCGACATAGTAGGCCAGGCCGAGTTTTTCCCGGACACGCAGGAAGAGGCGGGAACCGAGGTCGCTGCAAAGCTCCTGGATCAGTTCGAGGGCGAAGCGGTCGTCGCTGTCGAGTCTTACGCCGGGCCAGCCCATGACCAGGACGGCCTGACGTTTGTCGTGGGCTTCTTGGATGCGTTCGGGGCTGCGGGGTTGGCGGGGCGGGTGCTGCACCAGGCGGGGTGCAGCTTCGGCGTCGCAGGACCAGTGGCGGAGGGCTTTTTCGACGGTCTTGTGCACGGTTTCCGGGTCGATGTCACCAAAGACGGCCAAAACGCAATTGTTCGGC
>Ga0308399_1000698_pt1 | contig 11592 bp, 17 predicted proteins | sample HotsprSampOS1260_FD_202367 | JGI IMG/M metagenome (GOLD analysis project Ga0308399, IMG submission 202367) | Hot spring phototrophic mat microbial communities from Octopus Spring, Yellowstone National Park, Wyoming, United States - 20060914_OS12-60 ... | reverse complement strand
ATGGCGACCTACAAGGAACTCGCCGACGCCATCATCCAGCAGGAGGGCGCATTCGACCCGCGCAGCGTCAACATGCGCATGGTCGCCCGGCACGGGCTTTGGAACGTCGGCCACCTGACCTGGGCGTCCCAGCGCGGCGCTGTGCCGGTCAACATCGGTGGCCGCCTGTGGGCCGGATGGCCCACCTACGAGGAATCCTACGACGGACTCTTGCGCCAGCTCCGCGCCTACGCAAACCGGGGCATGACCTTGGAGGAGATGATCTACGTCTACGCGCCGCCGGAGGAAAACCCGACGGAAAGCTACGTCGCCTTCATCAGCTCCCGCACCGGCATTCCCAGAGATGGCAGGCTCGCCGACTACCTAGATCCCAACAGTTACTTCCAGTACGCCGGGCGCAAGGCAAGTGATACTCCCAACCCGGACCAGCCCTTCCCTCTCGACCTCGGCATCGGAGAAGAAGCCGCCAGCTCCGGTGCCCAGCTCGCAGCCCTCGGCGGCGCAGCAGGAATCTTCGTCCTCCTCGCCATCGCAGGAACCGCAGCGGTCCTCCTCAAGCGAGCCTGAGCAGGCAATTGCCTCTGGCGATCCCGGGCATGCCAACATCGCCACGAGGCCGCCGCATCCGGACTTCATCGATGCGCTGCGCTGGCTGACCCGGCAGGCATGGGGCCTCTGGCTCCGGCTGTGGAAATAGCAACCTGGCACCCTGCATCCGGTACCCGGGATCCGGCACTCGGCACTCGGCATCCGGAAGCCGGTACCCGGGATCCGGCACCCTGCACCTGGAATCCGGCATTCCGGCATCCGGCACCCGGGATCCGGCACCCGGCGTCCGACGCCCGTTGTAGAATGCCCGTTGCCGCGGCAGAAATGCCCCAGGACGAGCCGGAGAGGCCGGGGCAGGGGTAGGGTAGCGGGCAGCCCCTTCGAACGCTCTGAAAGCCGCCGCCGTTGATCCTGCGCCGGGATCGCTGCATACTGGGGCCATGAACCCCGTCAAAGTGATCCTTCCCGCCGCCGAGGGCGTCAACCCGGTGGCCATCATCGACTGCGCCGCAATGCCCCTGGTCGATGTGCTCGGCTACTGCAGCCGGACGCTCGGCTGGTCCCGCGCCCTGCTGACCATGGGCCGGAACGAAGAAGGCCGGGGCGTCGTCGCCGAGATCGGCGACCTGACCGCCCAAGCCGCCGAAGCCGCCAGCCTGGAGCGCAACATTGAATCCCTGCCCCAGGGAACCACCATCCGGCGGCTGGTCATCGGCAACGGCGTGTTCGCCGCCGTCAGCCAAGCCGACGGCACCGTGCTCGACAACGCCATCGAGGCCATCCACGCCGTCGACGAGCCGCCGCTGAACCTCGCGCCCGGTCTCTTCGACGAGGACGACGAGGACTGGGACGACGACGAGGAGTTCGAGGACGAGGACGAGGAGGAGTTCGACGACGAGGACGAAGACGATGACGACGCCGACGCCGAAGAGGAGGAGGAAGCAAAGGCTGCTTCTGCTGGCTAAACCCTTGGTGCTCTGGCTGCTCTGCATCGGCCTGCTCTGGGCCGCCATCCGGACGGAGCCGGTCAACCTGGCGCTCGCCATCGCCGGTCTGTTCTTCCTCGGCCCGGCGGTCTCCGCAACCGAGGAGGCCATCCTCGGTCGGGACTCCCTCCGGCGTCTGAAGCTGTGGCATGATGAGGACAAGGGCGAAGACTAACTCCTCCGGCTTCGGCCCGCATGGCTCCCCCTCCGGCGCATCCCCCCTGCCGCCGGAGGGGGCTTCGGCCTCCGGAAAACCCCCCTCCAAAACCCCTCTCTGGAAGCGCATTTTTCGTAGCGTACTGTCTCTTGCAGGCGCTTTTTTAGGGCCTAAAACGGCTAAGTCCCTTGATTGTGCAGCCAAGGGACTGGACAATATGTCCAAAGAGTCTGATCAAGAGAAAGGAGCACCCATGATCATCTACCCGAAACCGGACGTCCCAATCGCCTCCGCGCAGGAGCCGATCCAGTCAATCTACCTGTTCCCGGTCATGCAGACCTGGGACGACTACCGCGAGCTGTTCCGCTCCGATCCGCCGCCGCCGGATCCGAACTTCCGCGCCAAGTACTGGCTTGATCCGGCTTACGCCAACCTGCAAGAGGACGACGGCGAGGAGGTCTCCTACACCGTCGTCGCCTACGATCCCCGCACCGGCGCTTACAGGGTCGATGCCAACGGCAACCCGGTCATCACCACCCTGACCATCAGCAAGTGGCTCGCGGGCCGGGTCAACATGCCGCGCGGAATCGCCAACGAGTTCCCGCCGACGGCTGCCATCAGCCGCTTCAAGCCGCTGCCGGTTCCCATCCGCCAGCTCCACCCCGACGAGTACCTGGCCATGAGCGGCGGCATCCTGCCCCAGCCCGTCGTCGTCAACCGCCGCAAGGTCGCCGTCACCGCCAAGGACATCGCAGCCCGGATCCGGGCGCTCTTGGACGAGCTGGACAGCAAGCTCTGACGGGAGGCGGACAATGGGTTCGCTGCTCGACCTGGAAATGGAGCCGTTCCTCGTGTTCGGCTTCCCCGAGTACCGCGACGATGCAAGCTACATCATGCTCGCCGGCGAAGCCGCCGATGCCTTGGCGTCGGTCAGGAACTCCGTCAAAGCCCCGGTGAATTCGGTTCTGGTCGAGGTGCCCTACGTCGAACTGCTCGACCTCTGGATCCCCGGCGACGCCAACGTCGAGCTTGGAAAGGACATCGGCGTCATCACCGCATGGCGGTTGTGGAACAACGGCGTCGACGAGGAAGCCGACCTGGAGCGGAACTTCACCACCGGCCCCTGCTCCTCGTTCGACTACATCCGGCTGGAACTCGCGAAGAACTCCAGCGGTTACGAGTTCCGCGCCGTCGGCTTCGGCGACAAGGGCGGCGCGTACGAGCGCACCGTCTGGGTGCCGCTGGAAAAGCTGTCCGATGCGGCGGCAAAGACGGCCAAGCAGGCAAGGGAGAAGGAGAACTTCTCGGAGGATTGATGCGGATTCTCAACCTAGGGGCCGGAGTGCAGAGCACGACCGTGTACCTGATGGCGCATGCGGGCGAGATCCCGCCTTACGATTACGCCATCTTCGCCGACACCGGCGAGGAACCACAGGCCGTCTACCGCCATCTGGACTGGCTGCGCAGCCTCGGCGGAACGCCAATACTCATCCGGCAGGCGGGACGCCTTGGAGACGATCTGATCCGGGGGCGCAACAACAATGGAGCCAACTCTGCGTCAATACCGGCCTACGTCAGGTCAGGAGAACGCATTGGCATGGCCCCAAGGCAGTGCACACGGGAGTACAAGATCGCCGTGATCAACCGGACAATCCGGCGGGAGCTGCTGGGACTGAAGCCCCGGCAACGGATACCGGCAGGAGTGTCTGTTACTCAGGCATACGGCATCAGCGTTGACGAGGCGGCCCGCAGCCGCAGGATCCGCGAGAACCTGAAGAGTCACTCCCTCTGGCTGTCACTAGAGTTCCCGCTGCTGGATCGCTTTATGAGCCGGGCGGATTGTGTGCGGTGGCTCCAGAAGTTCGGCGTGCCCCATCCAGTACCGAAAAGCGCTTGCGTGTTCTGCCCCTACAAAAGCGATGAGCAGTGGCAATGGTTGAAGGACAACGATCCGGAGGGATGGGCGCGTGCGGTCGAGATTGACGAGGCCTTGCGTAACGGGGTCGTGGAAGGCCGTGGTTGGAATGGCCAGCTGTACCTGCATCGTTCCGCAGTGCCGCTGGCCGAAGCCGACCTTGAGAAGAACGGAGGGTCCGGCAGCCCGCAGTTATCGTTCGCACTGGAATGCACAGGCATGTGCGGGGTTTGACCAAGGAAGCTTGATGTGGCTCTACGTTCCCTTTCCCTCTGTTCCGGCGTCGGAGGACTCGATGTCGTACCTCTGCAGGCTGCGGTCGCTGTGCGAGAGCTTCTGCGGCGGTCCGGAATCGCCATTCAGGGAGCGCGGCCATGATTGACTACAACCACGGGGATGCGTACCGGCTCCGGGCGCTGGGAGTGGCGGCGGATCCGGATGACCTGCGGGTGATAACCAGCGAAGAGTTTCTCAGGGCCTGCCTGAACGCGCTGTTCAACGTGCAGCGGGAGCGGGACGAGGCGCTGGCCGCAGCAGCCCGCTGGCGTCGGCTGTTCTGGCTTTGCGCAGCGGCATTGCTCGCGGGGATCACAACAAGGAGCCTGCCATAGTGAGAGACAGAGAGCGTCTGGAACGGTTCATCCGCGAAGCGGCGGACGAGGACGAGCTGCACGCCGTGCTCGACCACTATTACGGCGGCAGCATCGACCGCTACCTGGAGTCCATGGGTCTGCATTCGGGCGAAGATCTGGACGAGCTGATCGAGGACTGGGGCGGGGAAACCAACGCCAGGCGGATCATCTACGACTCCGTCCACGAGGACTTCCGCGATCTCGAGGAGACGCTCGAGAAAGAGCGGCGGCGCAAAGAGATCGAAGACGAAGAAGACCGGCAATGGCAAATCTACCGGCGGCTGGTCGTGCCGCTGATGGAACGCGCCGTGTATTACGCGCGGCGTCATCCCGATGTCTACTCGATCCGGGAGAACGAGTCGAGCGTCTACATCTACGGCCCGGCGGGCAACATCCGGTTCAGCGACCACCCGCAGAAAGTCGACTACGACAGCCACGGACGCCCGATAGTGCGCGGCGGCTGGGCCAAGAGAGGCGAGCTGTGGGCGGGCGACTACTACCCGCCAGCAGACTACTCGCTCGATCCGTCCAACGCGGACAAGATCGACTGGGACGACGTGCAGGGATGGCTCGAGATCATCGCACGCGACGATGATGCCCCAAGGGAGAGCAACCCGCCGCACTGGGCGTCCAAACGCATTCCCACCACGCACTGGGGCTGGGTCGTCGATGGCAAGGTCTACGATTTCCTGACCCACGAGCCGGAGGACGGAGCCGAGGTGTGGGATCACGGGCAGGCGGCGCAGTGGCTCATGGAACGGAAACCGGAACTGGCCCGCCGCACGCTGGAGATGATCCGCAAGCTGCCCGGCGGGTCGCGCATCCGGTCGCTGGACGACCTGCACTGGCAGTCGTCGCTGTTCACCGGATTCGAGCATGCCGGCGCCGTCCGGTTCCTCGTCCAGCCGCCGGTGCTCGAGATGACCACCGCGTTCCTCGACGACAGCCGCTTCCGCGACAAGATCCAAAACCTGTCCTACGCCATGCGCTCGCTGGCCCGGCACGCCGAACAGGGCGGCTACGTCGAGTTCAGCATCGGCGGCTCGGTCAAGGGAAACGAGATCAAGGTTTCCCGCAGCTACGTGCTCGATTTCAACAGCCGCGCCGAGCTGGTCGAGGCCGCCGGCGAGCTGGAGGTCATCGACCGCAAATCCAAGCTGGCCGCATGGCTCAAAGCGAAAGGCGCTTGAGGTTATGCCGATCCGGTACGCTACCAAGGAACAGATCGACAAGCTGCTGGAAGCGGCCTACTACGATGTCCGCGATTACGCCATGCTCACGCTGATGTTTTGGCGCGGCCTGCGGGCCTCGGAAGTCGGCATGCTGCAGATGGAGGACTACAACCGGGCCGACGGGCGGCTCTACATCCGCCGCGCCAAGTGCGGCCTGAGCGCCGAGTACCCGCTCAGCCCGCAGGAGCGCAAGGCGCTCGATGCGTGGATCCGCATCCGGGGAACCGAGCCGGGGCCGCTGTTCGTCAGCCGCAAGCAGTCGGCCATCCGGCGGCAGCAGATCCACCGGCTCGTCCAGCACTACGGACGCCGCGCGGGCTGGCCCGAGGAGCTGTGCCACCCGCACACGCTGCGGCACTCCATCGCCGTCTACCTGGTCGAGCAGGGCGTCGACCTGCTCGCGATCAAAGACTGGCTCGGCCACAAGGCGATCAGCTCGACCACGGTTTACGCGCAGATCACCAACAAGGCGCGGGAAGCCGTGGCCGCCAAGGTCTATTCGGCTTCCGCAAAGCCGGTCGTCCACGTCAACTGGTCCCGCAACAGGCGCAGGCGGCCCGCTGCGGGGAAAGGAGCAATCGGGCAATGAACGCGGTTGTCGGAGTCGCTTTCCGCAAGGCCATGGCCGGAGGGCTGTTCGACAAGATCGTCGGCCTCCGCGCCGGGCTGCCCGGCATGATCTACAGCCATTGCGAGTTCTGCTGGCCGGGCAAGAGCTTCATCGTTTCGGCTTCCTTCATCGGTTGGAAGCGGCAGGAGTACTCGCCGTCGGAATGGGACATCCTGCCCCTGCCCGTCGACGAGGAGGAATCGCAAACCCTCGCTCACCTGTGCGAGACCCTGCTGCAGTCCAAGCCCCGCTACGACTGGCCCGGGCTGGTGCATATCGGCGCTCTGCACCTGGCCGGCCGGGAGCTGCCCAAGTGGTGGTTCTGCTCCGAGCAGGTCGCATGGGCGCTGCGCAAGCTGGGCTACGTCGACCTGTTCTGCCTGGACAAGGACGCCTACACGCCGTCGCTGGTCGCCTACACCATCACCCAGTGGCGCAACCTGCCGCAGCCGGTCGCCGATGCTCTGGCGTCCATGGCGAGAGCGAGAAGGGGAAGGAAATGAATGACCGGAAGCGCAGCGCCAGCATAACCTGGTACGATCTGCTGGAGCGGCACCCCTACCGCGTGACGCTGGCCAACGGCGGCGAAACCCGCACCCTCTACGTCAGCAGCATCGCAGCGGCCAAGTCCGGCCTGGAGATCGGCTGGCGCATCTCGAAAGTCGACCGCTGGGATGCGGACCGGCGCTGCTGGGAAGCGGTGACTGCATTCTGACTCCGGATCCCGGTTTTCTACAGCCGCTGCCGGTATCCGGTGTAGATCTCCACCGCCTTGTCCAGCCGCCGCATGAATTCCCCGTAGCTCATCCCCAGTACTTTGGCCAGCCTGATCGACACGCTGCGGTTGGGCACGATCATCCCCCTCAGAATCCGGTAGACGTGCGTCTTGCCCAGCCGCGCACGGTAAGCTACGTCCATGATGCGCATCGACGGCGGCAGGCCCCAAAGCTCCTCGATCAGGCTGCGCCACTTGGTCCTCGGTGCCACCGGCATGCCATTATTCTACAACCGTTTGCAATTCCCGGTGTAGCGGCTTACACCACAATCCGTTGTGGCAAATTGTGCACTTCGCCGATGTTGCGCTCGCTTGTGCGGGCGACCGGCAGTAGAGTGCTTTTAGGCGCTAAAATTCCATGACGCAACTCATCACAATCGAACAGCTCCGGCAGCTGCACGACATGCTCCAGCGCGACCTGGAGAGAATCGAGCAGCTGCTCGGCAAGCTCAATTCCCTTTCCGAGGACGCCACGGCGGAGCAGATGCTTCGAGTATTGGTCGAGATCAACCAGCGCAACCTCGCGGCGCAGGCGGAGGATCTCCGCCACAAGCTGGACAGCCTGCGGCCCGCCATGGCCAACATCATTCTCGCTACGCCAATGCCGGGGGTGCCAAGGCAATGAGAAAACGGCCTGCCAAATCCCAGGAGGAGCTGTGGACCGAGTCCGTCGAGCTGCCTGCCGAAAACCGGATCGAATTCAGCGAGGAGGAGTGGCAGCAGCCGGCGTCGGACAACAAAGGCCACTCGGTCAAGCTGTCATGCCGCGTGCCGCCGCCCGTGGCCAGGATGATCGAGGCCATCATTGCCAGCCAGCGGTTCCCCTACCAGACCGCCGACGATCTCGTCCGCCACGCCGTCGTCCGGCACCTCTACGCGCTGCATTGCTGGGATCAGACCCTGCCGCGCACGCTCTACACCACGGCGGCGGCCATCATCCGCATGGTGCAGGACCATGAGGCCATGATCGCCATGCGCGAGGCCGTCGTCCGCGCCGCAGGCATGCTGCAGGAGCTGGCGCAGGAGCAGGACTGGGCCGAGGTCGCCCGGCGCATCGCATTCGTCGACGCAGCCATCGAGCAGATGCCTGCGACCAGCCCGTGGCGGCGCAAGTTCGAATCCATGTGGCGGAAGAAAACCGACAAGTACCGGCAGATGGTCGAAGATTCCGGAGCCGAAGACCGCCCAGCGGGGCCGTGCCCCAGCACGCTGCCAGCGCACATAGACATCTAGGCGCGGATCAGCAGGGGGAGCCAATGATGATTCCGGGGGGATTCCCTTCCCTGCGCCCGGTCCAGGAAACCATGGCCGGCCTGATCGAAGCAGCCTGCCGCAGCGGCAGGCAGACGGTGCAGTGCCACTGCGCGCCTACCGGCACGGGCAAGACGCTGGCCTACATCACGGGCTGCTGGCGGAGCGGCGCTCGGACTGCGGTTCTGACGCAGACGAAGGCGCTGCAGTCGCAGATCCTGCGGGACTTCCGCCGCGAGGCGAAGGATCTTCGCGGCGCGGCAAACTTCCGCTGCGCTCGCTGGGGCACGTGCGAACGCGGCAGATCCCGTGGCTGCTCCGCCAAGGATTGCCCGTATCTGGGCCAGTTCGACGAGGCACGCGTCTACAAGATCATCGTAACCAACTACGCCATGTGGGCCGCAGCCGTCACGAGCGCTGCGCCGCTGGGCGAGATTCGCGCCATCGTCTGCGACGAGGCGCACCTGCTGGACTCGGCGCTCGATTCCGCATTCAGCATCCGGCTGACCCAGGACGAGGCGCGGTCGCTGCATCTGCCCTCGCCGCCGGAGCGGTCGGACATCGGCTCTCTGCTGCCGCATCTGGCCAACCTCGGCCGGCTCGAGCAAAGGACCGAGGATGACGCGCTCCGGCTGCAGCGCAACAAGCGCGTCTGGTCCGCAATGCTCGGAATGCCGAAGGCAACGCCAGTGGTGCTGCGGGAAGATCAAAGCTCGATTGTCATTGGCACGCTGTGGCCCGCGCCGTGGTTCCGCTACGCCATCCTGAGCCGGGCAAGGACAGTCGTCCTGAGCTCGGCCACCATCACCGACCAGCAGGTGCAAACCCTGTTCGGCCTGGGCCGGGAAGAGTTCGAAAGCTACGACTACCCCTGCCCGTTCGACCCGGCCAAGGGTCCCGTCTACCTGCTGCCGCGCGGCAGGATGAACCACGCTGCGCGGGAAGAGGCCGTGCTGCGCGTGTTCAAAACCGCGCTGGACATCGCAAAGGCCAGGCCCGGCAGCCGCGGCATCATCCACACCGTCAGCTACGCCCGGGCGCAGAAGCTGATGGAGTACGCAGCGGCCCGGGAGATCGAAACCGCAATTCGGCTGACAGACAATCTGGACGCCTACATGGCCTCGCCGGATGCCGTGCTCGTCAGCCCCAGCGTCGGCACCGGCCACGACTTCCCGGACGACCTCTGCCGCTGGCAGGTCGTCATCAAAGCGCCGTACCCGAACCTGGGCGATCCGCTCGTCCGCCTGCGCTCGGAAGCCGACCCCGGCTACATGCAGATGGTGATGGCGGCCAACCTCGTGCAGATTTGCGGGCGCAACGTCAGGCACGAGGACGACTACGGGGAGACGTTCGTCCTCGATACCAACGCCTGCGAAGCGCTCTCGCAGACCGCAACCGGCCTGATCCCCGACTGGCTGGCTTCAAGGGTGCGGCGCATCTCCGCCGCGCCCGGGGTGAAACACAACAACGACCAGAAGGAGCAACCATGAGCATCAGTCTCAATCCCAAGACGTTCGTTTCCGGCGGGCTGCTCAACGATGTCGACGTCGAGATCGTCGAGGCCCGCTACGCGCTGTTCGACTACCAGGGAACCGTCGACGCCGCCAACATGCGCACGTCGCTGCGCCTGCAGCTGCGCACGCTGGACGGCGCGCAGGACGCGACCGAGCACCTGACGCTCGGCGCGACCACGGACTTCGTCCCCAACGACTCCGACGGCGGCCTCACGCTTCGTTCGCTGTCCGGCAAAACCGCCCTGAGCAAGCGCAGCAAGCTCTACTTCTTCCTGCAGTCGCTCGCGGAAGCCGGAGCCGACATGAGCCGCCTGGACAGCGGGCGGGCGGACGAGCTGGAGGGCCTGAAATTCCACTTCGTCCGCAAGGCCATGCCGGACATGGGCGGTCTCGAGGTCACCCGCCGGGGCAAGCACCAGGATCAGGCCATCGAGTACATCCACGTCACCAAGGTGATCGACTGGCCGCAGAAGAAGGCAGCGCCCAAGAGCAAGGCTCCCGCCGCGGCGGGCGGGCCGCCGCCGGAAGTCGAAAACGCCGCAACCGAAATCCTGATGGAGGTCGCCAAGCCCGGCATGACCCTGCAGCGGCTGGGCTTGGAGGCGATGAAGCGCGGCAGCAAGCTGGATGTCAAGACGCGCAACCAGATCAGCCGCCTGCTGGTCAACGAGCAGTGGCTCGCCGACCATGGCGTCGTCGTCGAGAACAAGCAGCTGGTCCTCGTGCCCTGGGCCGCCGAGGACGAGGTGCCTTTCTGAGGCCGGGACGATGCGCTGCTCCTTTCTGGGACATGCGGATCTGAAGCTCCCGTCAAGCAACCGGTCCTCCGGCGTCCATCTGAGCGGCATCATCCGCGCCATGATGGCCGACATGGGCCGCAAGTGGGCCTCGGAGGACGAACCCAGCCACGACGGCCTCTGCCGCATGGCCATCGGGCTGGCGTGGGAGGCCTGGTACGGGCCGCTGGCCTTCGGCGGCGACTACCACCCGGGCGAGTTCGAGTTCGACGGCGTCCTGTTCACTCCGGACGCCGTCGACTGGGAGCGGCGCATCGTCTACGAGATCAAAACCACAAGCAAGCGCAGCACGTCGCCGGAGGCCTCGCTGCACTGGCTGCTGCAGGTCAAGGGCGAGCTGTGGGCCATCGGCAGGGGCGAGTGGCGCAGGGCCGGGTTCCACGTGCTCCAGCTGTCTCCGCCGCAGAGGATCGACATCTGGGGGCTGGAATTCGACCCTGACGACCTCGAACGCACATGGCAGATGATTCTTTCCTACAAGGACAAAGCGAAGCCGGAGGTTTGGCAATGAGCCTGTTCAAGAAGATCTCCAACCAAGAAACGCCGTCTTTGAGCGTCTGCTCAAGCGGCAAGGAAAAGCGCGGCAAGACATTCTGGGCGTTGTCCGCGCCCGGCCCCGTCGCCGTCATCGCATCCGATCCGGGCACCGAGAGCGCCGTGCGCCAGTGGCAGCGGGCGGGCAAGGATATCGCCTGCTTCTTCCACGTGCTGCCCGGCACGGGGCAGAAGATCGAGGTTTACGAAGCCGCGTGGGCCAAGGTCGCCGCCGCGTTCGACGAGGCGGTCCAATCGCCGTCGATCCGCACCATTGTCATCGATACGGCCACCGAGATCTGGGAGCTGCTGCGGCTGGCGCGGTTTGGCCGCCTCACCCAGGTGATGCCACACCACTACGGGCCGGTCAACGCCGAGTTCCGCTCGCTGTTCCACCGCGTGGCTGGCCGTGGCAAGAATTCGATCTGGATCCACAAGGTCAAAAAGGAATACGCAACCAACAAAGAGGGCAAGGATTCGTGGACCGGGCGCTGGGAGCGAAGCGGCTTCAGCGGATTCGAGTACCTGGTCGACTTGGTGGTCGAGCATGATCTGCTCGTCTCCGACGACGGCCCGCCGGAGTTCGCCGTGCGCGTCATCGACAGCCGGTTCCACCCCACCAGGGTCAACGGGCAGGTGT
>Ga0308399_1000697_pt1 | contig 11598 bp, 9 predicted proteins | sample HotsprSampOS1260_FD_202367 | JGI IMG/M metagenome (GOLD analysis project Ga0308399, IMG submission 202367) | Hot spring phototrophic mat microbial communities from Octopus Spring, Yellowstone National Park, Wyoming, United States - 20060914_OS12-60 ... | reverse complement strand
CCGCGGCCCGGCTGGTGGAGGCGTGCAGGCGGCGCGGCATCTCCGTGGCGGAACACCACAGCGCCGTGCTGACCACGCGCAGGGATCTGGTGGAACAGCGCCGGGACTGGATCCAGAAAGACTTCGGGACCGGCGAGGCGTCGGTGTGGCCTGAGTATCGGACGTGGGCCTTCTGCCCGAACAACCCCGGCTTCCGCGAGGACTACTGGAAGACGGCTTCCTCCCTGGTGCGGCGGATCGGCGCGGACGCCCTGATGAGCGACGACACGGTGTTCCATCACGGCTGCTCCTGCGAGGCCTGCGCCCGGCGCTGGCGGGAGGAGACGGGCGGGGACATCCGCCAGGGCTGGGAGGCTTCGCGGACGCCCGGGACCCCGGCCTGGAGGCAGTGGCACGCCGTGCGCCGGAAGTGGTTCGCCGACTTCCGGCGGTGGCTGCTGGAGCGTCAGCGGCGGGAGCTGCCGGGAACGCTCTGTCTGGCCCTGACGGGCAACGCGCTTTCGCCCTGGGGCGGGCAGACGCACGGGGGAGCCGCCGAGGGCAGCCTGGATACGGCGGACATCGCCGTCTGGGAGGTGTACAACCCGGCCGACTTCTACAGCTGGCGCCGCCTGAGTGTGGAGGCGGCGGTGATGGCCGAGGCTGCCAGGCTGCGCGGAGTGACGGCGCTCTTTCTCCCCTATGCGGACACCGCTGAGTCGCGGGACGTCTTCGACCCCGGGGAAGAGACCTTCGCCTGGGGGCTGGGGCAGGCACACGGGCTTCCGTTCGTCCTGGGCAGGGTGTATCTGACCGGTCTGACCCCCGAAGACGAGCCCCGGGACTACTTCCTGTTCGAGCGGGACCGGCTGAGCCGCTGGCTCGAGGGAGGGACGCAGCCGCGCGGAGAGGCGGCGGTGCTGTTCTCGCGCTCGTCCCGCGATCTGGACACGGACTGGGAGGCGTCCCACGTCGCGCCGGCGATCGGCTGGGCGCAGAGCCTCCAGGACGCGCTCGTCCCCTGGAGGGCCATCACGGAAGACACGCTCGACAACGGGGTCCCGGAGGGCGTCCGTGTGGTCGTCGCGGCCAATGTGTTCGCCCTCTCCGGCCGGCATCTGGACGCTCTGGAGCGGTTCGTCCGGGCCGGGGGGACCCTGATCGCCACATCCCGCACGGCGTTCTTCGATGCCGGCGGAGCGAGCGCCCTCCATAGCCGCAGGAGCCGCCTGGAGTCGCTGTACGGCCTGTCGCTCGGGAATCCGGGCGACGCCATCGCGGGGCCCGTCCCGGTGCAGGCGGCAGGCGCCCGGGAGATGGAAGCGCCCGTCCCGGCCTTCCGGCACCGGGCGGGGAGAGGTGAGGTCATCTATCTGCCCGCGGAGCCGGGCCGGATGGTTTTTCAGGACTTTCAGAACGAGGGCAGGCCGTTCACCGGCCCGGGAGACCGCGAGCTGGCCGCAGGGCTGGCGGACATGGTGCGCCGCCTGCCGGGAGAGTGCGAGGTGTCGCTCAGCCTGCAGCCTCACGCCTCCGCCCTGACCACCGTGCGCGGCCGTGGCCGCGACCTGCTGGTCTTCTTTCTGAACACGGCCGGGGCCTCGCTGCCGCCGGGCTCGGACGTGCCCACCCCCTCCCGCGTGGACTGGAAGCGGACCGGTTCCACGCTGCAGTTGCGCTTCTCGCGCGCGCCCCGGCGCGTGTATGTTGTGTCGCTGGACTTTACGGAGAGCCGCGTGCTGGAGCGGCCCGGCCAGAATGTCAGCATTCCCGCGCCGCGCAGGTTCGCGCTCATCGTCGCGGAGATGCCGGAAGACTGACTACAGCCTCTCCTGCAGGCCCGCCAGGAAGGCGCAGATCTCGTCCTGCGCTTCCCGGCAGGGCGCGACGCTTCCCACCTGATTGTTGAAGATGACGGAGAACGCCAGCGGCTGACCTGCCGCCGTGGTCACGTAGCCGGAGAGGCTGGAGACTCCGCCGATGTAGCCCGTCTTGGCCCTGACCCGGCCCTGCGCCGGAGTCTCCTTCATCCGGTTGCGCAGGCTGCCGTCCACTCCGGCCACAGGAAGGGAGTCCATGAAATCGGCGCCGTAACGGTGGCGGTACATGTGGTCAAGCAGACGCACGAAGGTGTCGCAGGTGACCAGGTTCAGCCGGGAGAGCCCGGACCCGTCCGCGATCGAGACTGCGGCGGGGTCGATCCCCACCTGCTTCTCCAGAAACTCCATCACCACGTCCCGCCCTGCGCTGACCGACCCGGACCCCTTCCGGACGGACCCCAGCGTCCGCAGCAGGCACTCCGCGATCAGGTTGTCGCTCCATTTGTTCAGGTCGGTGACGATCCCGCGCAGCGGCTTCGACACGTGCCGGGTCAACTCCCTGGCGCCGGAGGGAGCGGAGCCCTTGCGGGCCCTGCCGTCCACCGCGATGCCGGACGACACCAGCATCTCGCGGAGGGCGTCCACGGTGAACTGTGCGGGGTCCAGCACGGCGACGTAGGCATCGGTCGCCGCCTCCCCGCCGGCCGGCACGCTGCCGGACACACTCACCGCCGTTCCCCCGGGGTCGCGCTCCCGGGAGACCGAGCGGCTGCTGCCGGGCGCGGCGGTCATCACGGCGGAGCGGACCCGCATATGGGTGGAGCAAGGCTTCAGCGTCACGCGCGCCGGCAGCCCCTCCGCGCCGGCCGGCTCCACCACTATGGAGAGCACGTTCCTGTTGAAGTTCAGCGCCCCGGCCGGAGCGGCATAGGAGTCGGACAGGTAGTCCCAGCTCCATCCCCACCCGTACGGCGAGCGGTCGAAGTCGCCAGTGTCCCCGACGATGGCTCCGGCCACCCGCTTCAGCCCGCGAGCCTTCAGGTCTTCGATGACCCCCCGAAGGGCCGCCTCGTCCAGCAGGGGGTCGCCCGAGCCTTTCAGGACAAGATCCCCCCGCAGTGTCCCATCAGGGTCCATCTCTCCCCCCGCGAGCACCTGCGTGGTGTAGCGGAACTCCGGGCCCAGGATCTCCAGCGCCGCGGCCGCAGTGATAAGCTTCAGGTTCGAAGCGGTCATCAGGAGCAGATCCGGGTTGCGGGAGTAGACCCGCTCCCCCGTGTCGAGGGCCTGCACCACGCACCCGTGGATCCCGCGGGCGAAGACAGGGCGGTCCAGGATGGAATCGATGGCCTGGCGGACCGATGCGACATCGGCCCGGACGGCGGACGCGGCCGCCAGCACCAGGGCGGCAAGCCGCACGGCAAGGACGGCCGCCCGGCGCGCGGATACAGACTTCATTCGGTTTCCTCCAGCTGCGGCCTTCCGGCCCGCAGGGCCGTCTCTAGGCCTGTTCGTCCGTGACCGGAGGAGGGATCCACGGCAGCGGCGGCTCCTGCCCTGGCTCTGCGGCGGAATCCTCGAAGGCGGAAGAGGGATCCGTCAGAAGGTGGGCGTGCTCGCTCAGCTGGATGTCCTCCGTCAGTTCGATGTGATGCCCCAGGTCCGGGGCCGGAGCCTCCGGCGGCGCAAGGGAGTCCAGCGCCTGGATGGCAAGCTGATACGTCGGATCCAGCGCCAGGGCGTGCTCGTAGCATCTCTGCGCCTTCTGCAGATCCCCCGCCATCTGATAGGCCTGCCCAAGGTTGAAATGGGCGTGCGCCGACGGCGCGAGCTCCAGAGAGCGCTCCAGCGCGGGCACGCCGTCTTCCGGATGCCCGCTCAGACAGCAGGCGGCGCCCAGAAGCGCCAGAAAACGGCCGTTGTTCGCGCCCTCCCCCAGATGCGCGCGCAGCATCTCGCAGGCGCGCTTCGCGTGCCCGGACTTCAGCGCCGCAAGAGCCTGCTCCATCAGCCCGGACAGATCCGAACCCGCTTCCATACCAGACCTCCTGTCCCCCCCGTGGAGACCGTCTCTGTTTTTCTGTCCCGGTTATCGTGAAGCCCGGCGAGTGACGTCTCCGGCGCCGCGCCGGGCCGGTCGGGCTGCTGACGCCGCGATCTGCGGCAGGGGCCGGCGGCCCCGTGGCTCAGGCCTTCTCGAGCTCGAACGTTCTGTGCAGCACGCGGACCGCCTCCTCAAGCTTGCTGCGTTCGATCAGACAGGTGATGCGGATCTCGCTGGTGGTGATGGAGATGATGTTGATGTTCGCGTCGGCCAGCGCCGTGAACATCCGCGCCGCATAGCCCGGGTGGCTGCGGATCCCGGTGCCGACGATGGACACCTTGGCCACGTTCTGATCCGTGCTGATGCCCCCGGCGCCGATCTGCTGCGCCACCTCCTGCACCGTGGCGACGGCCGTGTTCAGGTCGTCGTCGGCCACCGTGAAGGACAGATCCGTCACCCCGCTCTGGCTGACGTTCTGGACGATGATGTCCACGCTGATGTTTTTGTCCGCCAGCGCCTGGAAGATACGGGCGGCGATTCCAGGCTGGTCCGGCACGGAGGCGATCGTGATCCGGTTGGTCTTCAGGTCGTGCGCGATCCCCCGGACGGGATTGCGGATCTCCATAGCCTCGTCTTCGTGCTTGATCACTGTGCCTGGAACCTCCTTCTGACTGTGAGCCACCAGAATCTCGATATCGTAGAGCTCTCCCAGCTCCACCGCCCGGGAGTGCATGACCTTCGCTCCCTGACCGGCCATCTCCAGCATCTCTTCGTAGGAGATGGTGTCCAGCTTGCGCGCCTCCGGGACGATGCGCGGGTCGGCCGTGTAGACGCCCTCCACATCCGTGTAGATCTCGCAGCGGTCGGCCCGGAGGGCTTTGGCCACGGCCACCGCCGTGGTGTCCGACCCACCCCGCCCCAGCGTGGTGATGTCCGCCCAGCTGGAGCCCTCCGTCACGCCCTGGAAACCGGCGATGACCAGCACGTTGCCGGCCTCCAGCTCCTTTTTCATCCGCGTGACATCGATGCGCGCGATGCGCGCCTTGCGCGCGACGTTCTCGGTGATGATCCCCGCCTGACCGCCGGTCAGCGAAACGGCCGGCACTCCCAGCGAATGCAGCGCCATGGTCATCAGGGCGCTGGACGCCTGCTCGCCGGTGGCCAGCAGCTTGTCCATCTCGCGGTCGTTCGGGTTGTCGGTAATCTGGCGGGCGAGGGCGATCAGGTTATCGGTGGTCTTCCCCATCGCGGAGACCACCACCGCCACCCGGGCCTCCCTGCTGGTCCGCGCCACGCGCTCGGCCACGCTGCGGATGCGCTCCGCATCCGCGACGGAGCTGCCCCCGTACTTCTGCACGACAAGCATATGATGCCCTTCGTTGTCCTGTTATTTGTGATGCCCGGCGCGGCCTGCGGGAGCCCGGCGCCCGGGTTGAAGTCTATTCTAACATGCTCCGGCCACCGGGAGGGAGGCGCTCCGGGCGGGTCTGGACAGCGGGGCCAGGACGCCGCCGGGACGTCTGTGCGGTTTCTTGCCGGTCCCGCAGGTTCGACGGACCTCGGTATCGAAGGATGCACGGGAAGGAGGACCGGACAGGACCAATGTCTGAGACTGTGAATCTGGCTCTCATCGGCTGCGGCGGCATGATGGCATCCCACGTGGAAAACGGTTACCGGGAGCTGTGGAACAGGGGAATCCGCACGTTCCGCATCGTGGGATGCTGCGATGTGGACGAGGACCGCGCTCGCAAGATGGCCGCAAAGGTGGCGGAGTTCCAGGGCGAAGAGCCGAAAGTCTGCGTCGACTACCGCCACGTGCTGGACGCTCCCTGGGTGGAAGCCGTGGACATCAGCGTCGTGCACTCGGAGCATCACCGCGTGGCCGTCCCGCTTCTGCAGGCGGGAAAGCACGTGACCATTGAGAAACCGCTGGCCATCACGATGCGCGCCGGACGCATGATCATCGAGGCGGCGGAGAAGGCCGGGGTGGTGCTTCAGGTGGCCGAGAACTACCGGCGGGCTCCGGAGATGCGGGCCATCCGGTGGGCCATCCGCAAGGGATACCTGGGACGGCTGCGCCTGCTGTTCTGGATCGACGCAGGCGAGCGGCTCTGGCACTGGGGCTGGAGGGACGACGTCGATGCCGCCGGCGGGGGCTGGTCCATGGACGGAGGAGTGCACTTCGCGGACCTGTTCCGGTTCTTCATCGGAGAGGTGGAGGAGCTCTACGCCGTCTCGCGCGCCTACCAGCCCGTGCGATACCGCAAGCCCGAGACGCTGGAAGACCCGGTGCGCGCCACAGTGGAAGACACCACCCTCGCCGTGCTCAAGTTCGAGAACGGCGCGGCAGGGCAGTGGGGGTCTTCACAGGCGGCGCCGGGCGCCGGGCTCTCCTCCCGCGTCATCTACGGCGAACACGGCTCCATCAACCTCCACGAGGGGCTGACCACCCGCAACCGCAAAATGTCCCTGGAGCAGCTGACGCAGGAGTACATGGCCTCGCTCTCCACAGAAGAACGGGAGAGGCTTTTCCCGAAGGGCATCACCCATCCGGTGGCCACGGAGCTCAAGGAATTCGTGGACGCGGTGCTGGCCGGCGGATCCATAGAGACCGACGGATGGGAGGGCTACCGGTCCGAGGCGGTGACCCTGGCGCTCTACGAGTCCTCGGTGCTCGGCGCCCCCGTCCGTCTGAAGGACATCGAAGACCTGAAGATCGAGACCTATCAGGAACGCTTCAACCGCCTTCACGCGGTGGTCTGAGGCCCCCGCCGCCTTCTTCCGTAGCGCCCGGAACAGCGTGGGCGGACTGCTTTCGCGGCGCGGCGCGCTCAGCGCCGACATCACCGGCGACGACCCCCAGATCCAGGGACCAGCGAGCCCGGCATTCTCCGCAACCGGGCGGCGCTGGCTGCACGTCCGGATGCGGGTCACGTCGGGGAGCTATGCCGAGCTGTTCTGGTCCACGCTGCTCAACTGGTCCTTCACCCAGTCGCGTTCGGTCCGGTTCACCGTCACCCCGGACAACGCCTGGCGGGACTACGTGGTGGACATGTCGGCCAACTCCAGCTGGACCGGCACCATCCGTCAGCTCCGTTTCGACCCGTCGGAGGCGTCCGCGGGACGGTTCGAGATCGACTTCATCCGCCTCACCGGCACCCGTCCGTTCATCGGCTGGGAGTTCGACCGGCCGGGGGACACCGAAAGCTGGTCCGCGCCTCTGGACAGGCCCTCACCGGGATGACGGTGACGGTGCAGGCCGACTCGCCCGCCATCCTCGACAGCGCGTCGGCCAAGGCGGTCTTCAGCGCCGCTCCGCCCGCTCCGCCGGACACACCCGCGGCTGAGGCGGCAGCCTTCGTGGAAAGCGATGGGTGCGGCGGGCGCCGCGGCGGCGGGGCGGCTGGTGCGGGTGACGGGTGTCTCGTCCGTGTTCTTCCCGGGCGGTCAACTGCGTCCGCTCATCCGGACGCGCGGCCCTGCCGACATCGTCCCGCTGGACTAGGGGCCTGGGCGCGCTCTGTCCTCTTTGCGGTCCGGCTGCGGCTTCACCCACTCCCTACACCAGACCCGGAGCCGGGTTCCTTCCGCCCGGTACAGGCGCCCTGTCCTGGAACGATGCATCGTCGGGCAAGGAGGAGGACCCGCTGAAGGGACCGAGATGCCTGCGGGCTTAAAGCTCCTCATTGAGCCGGAAGCGGGAAAAGCGGGCGAAATGTGGGTTGGATGGTGGGCGGTACAAGATTTGAACTTGTGACCTCCTCGGTGTCAACGAGGCGCTCTCCCCCTGAGCTAACCGCCCCCGCGGAACAGCCGGATTATACCACCGCACCAGGCGGCCCGGCAAACCCCTGCTCCCCCGTACTTGCCGCACAGGGTCAGGAGTGGTGGTTCGGTGAGACGATCACCCCGTCGAAGACATTCGCGTTGGACTTCACGCGGCAGCCGCGGCCCACCACGCAGCGCTCGATGCAGGTGTCCCGCATCACCGCCGCCTCCGGCCACAGGATGCTGCGCCGCACCGTGGCGCCGCTCTCCACCAGACACCCCTCGCCCAGTACGCTGTACTCCAGCACCCTGGCCCCGGCCTCGATGCGGCAGCCGTCTCCCAGCACCACGGGATACTCCACCACCGCCGACGGGTCGATCTCCACATTCTCCCCTATCCACACATACTTCCGCTGCTCCCTGCACTTGAGCTTCACGGAGATCCGCCCGTCCAGCACGTCGTAGTGGGTCTGCTGATATTGCTTCAGGTTGCCGATGTCCCTCCAGTAGCTGGACGTGAGATACCCGAACAGCCGCATCTTGCGCTCCAGCAGAAGCGGAAGCAGGTTCTTGCCGAAGCCGTAAGTGGTGTTGCGCGGGATGAGCTCCAGCACCTCGGGCTCCAGGAAATACACCCCGGTGTTGGCGGCGTTGGAGAACATCACCTCTCCCCGGGGCTTCTCCAGGAACCGCGTGATGCGCCCCCGCTCGTTCACCAGCGCGATGCCGTATTCCGAAGGGTCATCCACCAGAGACAGCGCGATGGTGCAGACCGCCTTCTTCTCCCGGTGATGCGCCAGGATCCGCGTCAGGTCGAAGTCTCCCAGATCGTCCCCGCCGATGACCAGAAAGGTGTCATCGAAGAAGTCCTCCACCCGCTTGACGCTTCCGGCGTCCCCCCACAGACGCTCTTCCTCGGAGTAGCTGATCTTCACGCCCCACCGCGAGCCATCCCCGAGATACCGCCGTATCTGGTCGCCCAGATAATGGAGGTTGACCATAATATCCGTGAAATCGTGCCGGGCGAGCAGCTCCACTATGTGCTCGATGTTCGGCTTGTTCACGATCGGGACCATGGGCTTGGGGGTGACCCGGGTCAGCGGGTCCAGCCGGCTTCCCACGCCGGCCGCAAGGATCATCGCCTTCATCGTGTGCGGGGTTCCCTCCTCGACTGCCGCCGGGCCCGGCGGGCCCGGTCCTGAGTCACTACCATCATTGTCGGCCGTTCGGTTCCTCTCTGGAGTGGAGAGGCCTCGAGCACGCCGCGGCCCGCATCCCGTCAGGGTCGAGAACCATTCGGGGCCGCCGGACCGGAGACGGCGCGGATCAGGCGCCGAAGAACTCCCGAACCGCCTGCGCCACGTGCTCCACCGCCCCCTCCGGAAGCTCGGGAAAGACGGGCAGCGACAGCACCTCCCGGCACGCGCGCTCCGCCTCGGGCAGATCTCCCTCCCGTCCTCCCAGGAAGCGATAGGCCTGCTCCAGATGCAGGGCGCCGGGGTAGTAGACAGCCGATGCGATGCCTCTCTCCCTGAGGAACGCCTGCAGCTCGCTGCGGCGCGGGGTGGCCACCGTATATTGATGCCAGACGTGCTCATTGCCCGGAACGGCCTGCGGAAGACGCAGACCGCACCCCTCCAGCAGGGCCGTGTAGCGCGAGGCGTTCGCGGCCCGCCGCGCAGTCCATTCCGGAAGATGCCGCAGCTTCACGCGCAGAACGGCCGCCTGCAGCTCGTCGAGACGGCTGCACCACCCGACCTCCCTGTACGAATACGTCCCCCCGGACCCGTGGAAGCGCAGCAGCCTCACGCGCTCGGCGACCTCTTCGCTGTTCGTCAGCACCATCCCGCCGTCGCCCGGTCCTCCCAGGTTCTTGGTGGGAAAGAACGACAGGGTGGCGGCGTCTCCGAACTGGCCGATCCCCATCCCGTTGTGCCGGGCGCCGATGGCCTGGGCCCCGTCGCTGATCAGCCTGAGAGAGTGGCGCGCGGCAATGTGCCCCAGCGCCGTGAGGTCCGCGGTCTGCCCGTACAGATGGACCGGCAGAAGGGCCCGCGTGCGCTCCGTGATGCGCTCCTCCACGCGCGCGGCATCCAGATTGAACGTCACGGGGTCGATGTCCGCGAAGACCGGCGTCGCGCCCACCCTCACGATGGCCTCTACGGTGGCCACGAAGGTGAAGGGGGTGGTGATCACCTCGTCTCCCGGCCCGATTCCGCAGGCCGCCAGCGCCAGAATGAGCGCATCCGTGCCGGAGTTCACCCCCACCGCATAGCGGGCTTCGCAGTAGTCCGCGATCTCCTCCTCCAGAGCCGAGACGTTCGGCCCCAGGATGAAACGGCAGGACTGCAGGACCTCCCGGACCGCCCCCTCGATCTCCTCCGCGAGCGCTCCGTACTGCGCCCGCAGATCCGCCATGGGAATCTGCATCATCCGATCCCGCCCGCCTTCGTTCCGTTCCGTCAGAGGATCCTTGTCCCGAAACCGATCCGGCTGCCCGAAGCCAGCACCGCCCGGGCCGAGATGGCCACGTTGTCCTCGATGAAGACGTCGCTGTCCACGATGCAGTTCTTCAGATGCACGCTCTTCCCGATCGTCACGCTGTCCAGGACGATGCAATCCTCCAGCACGGAGCCTTCCTCGATGATGCATCCCTGACCGATGCTGGTGCAGCCCTTCAGCTCCACGTTGCCCTGCAGCTTGGCCCGGTGCCCGACGTGCACCGTGGGGGCGATCTTCACAGAAGGATCCATATCCAGGTCGCCCATCCGCCACCAGCCGCCCTCCGTGCGGGTCCCGGCCAGATCCGCCTTCACGTCTCCGGTCAGAAGGGCCCGGTGGGCCTCCTGATACTGCTCCGGCCGGCCGATGTCCAGCCAGTATCCCGTCGCGGGCGTGGCGTAGATGCCCCGGTCGTTTGCGCAGAAGTCCGGGAAGAGCTGGCGCTCGAACGAATACGGCGTGTCCGCCGGCACGTCGCGGAAGATGGTGGAGTCGATGACATAAAGCCCGGCGTTGATGAACTCCTCCCCCTCGTGTTCCACAACGCCCTGCGCCAGCTTGCGCTTCTGCTCCTCGCTGGGCTCCCGGAACTCCCGGACCTTGCCGTCCTGGTCCGTGATGATGACGCCGTAAGGACTGGGGGAGGGAACGCCGTACAGCGTGAGCGTGATGCGCGCGCCGCGCTCCTCGTGGAAGCGCACGATGGCGGAGATGTCGAAGTCCGTGAGGACGTCGCCGTTGAAGATCAGCAGGGTGTCCCCGTCGAAGTACTGCTCGGCGTTCTTCACCGCCCCGGCCGTTCCCAGAGGGACCTCCTCCAGGGCGTAGCGCATCTTCACGCCGAAGCCGCTTCCGTCCCCGAAGTGAGCCTGGATCATCTCGGCCATGTAGTTGGTGCAGAAGATGATCTCCCGGATCCCGTGCCTCTTGAGCAGCTCGACCTGATACTCCAGGAACGGCTTGTTGACGACCGGAACGATGGGCTTCGGACGCAGGTAGGTCAGCGGACGCAGCCGGGTCCCGGGACCTCCCGCGATGATGACACCTTTCATTGTTTCTGCTGCACCTCGATCGGAAACAGTCGATATCCCTGCGGCGTGCCGGAAGGCGCCTGCGGCGGGCTTGCGACTTTATACCCGAAACTCGGACGCTCGCCAAACGGACGGCGCATCGCCCGCTGCCTGCCAACCGTTCGCAGACGGGCATTGCCGGCAGACCCGCCGGGGCGGCTGCGGGCCGCCGTTCTCTCAGCCCTTCAGGGCGGCGATGATGGCGTCCGCCATCTCGGAGGTCCCCACGGCGGTCGGGTCGTCGCGGTCCGGCTTCATGTCGTAGGTCACGGACCTGCCCTCGGCGATCACGGCGGCCACGGCTTTCTCCAGCCGGTCCGCCGCCTCCGTCTCCCCGATATGGCGCAGCATCAGCATTCCGGACAGGATGAGCGCGGTCGGGTTGACCTTGTTCAGGCCTTTGTATCTCGGGGCG
>Ga0308399_1000695_pt1 | contig 11603 bp, 12 predicted proteins | sample HotsprSampOS1260_FD_202367 | JGI IMG/M metagenome (GOLD analysis project Ga0308399, IMG submission 202367) | Hot spring phototrophic mat microbial communities from Octopus Spring, Yellowstone National Park, Wyoming, United States - 20060914_OS12-60 ... | reverse complement strand
CCCTGTAGTAATCGGAAAGGCCGCATAACTATTGATTATACAGACTACCTTGATTGCCAGTTCATGTTCGTACAGATGCGTGCAATGAGCGCGTATCACGGCGCCTTCAGTTCAAACCCGGCATTGGTACGTGCGTCAAGCCGATCAATGCCCATCTTCTCCGGTTGACTGTTGACCGTTCGTCATCTCGATGCCACGACGATGCGCGCGCACTTCGATGGCGTCCATACACCAGGCGTGCGGACGCATGGTCGCCCGACGCACCGGGACCAGGCGCACCCCCGTCTCTGCCGGGATGCTCGCTGCATCAGCGGCGCTGTTGTCGGCGTTATCGCCCAACCGCCGCGCCCCGGCGGGCAGGACATACGCCGGTTCATGCACGGGCGTCAGGTCGTGCATCCCTGCGGGTCGCATCTGCACGCGCCCGTATGCGCTTGCTGCAGGCGGCGGACCGGATGCACACGCCATCCGAAGAACTTCTCCCGTTTCGCCGCGCACTCCCCGCAGAATTCGCGCCCGGCGCCTTCCGACGGCGCCGGGCGCGCACACGACGGCAGACCGGCAGGGGGAGTCCATCGATGATGAACCCGTCGCCCGTGGCGACGCTCCCCCGACGTTCGCGGGAATCCAGGCCATCCAATCGGCGAGCGGATGGAGGCGACGATGGAAGCGCGAGACGCCGATCCGCTCCGACAGATAGCCCTACTCACGCATCATCGGCGCCGCCCGTTCGTGATGACGGCCAACATACCCGGCGGCGACGACTGCAATCGTCAGAATCTCGAAGTCGGGGACATGCGCCCGCACATCACTGCGATGCCCCAGGCGTTCCATCAGCGGGTCGATCACGACAACAGCGGGGATAATCCACGTGGCGTCCATCGGCTCCTCCTGGCGATGATGTTGGTTCGGCAACCGCGATCGTGCCAGAGGCGTTCGCACATCTGGTCGTCAACGAGCAATCAAGGTATTCTTATACATGTTCATGACGCCCGCGTACCCAGGCAGTGCGAGGACGCGCTTTGTTCCGCCCCCCCAGGAGATGCTCGCGCTCCCGTGCTGGATCACATCACTATATGCGGGCATGATGCCCGCGTTCCCAGGCAGTGCGAGGACGCGCCTTGTTCCGGTGCGCCAGGAGACGCAGCGATCACCTGTCCGCCCAGTACGACACCAGGCGTCCCTGCGGATCGTACAGTGCGCCTGGATCGGTTTCGCGGTTGTTCCAGATGTTCCCGCCGGTATGCTTGAAGGCGCGCGTCTTGCCCGGTTCCAGCGTCCCGCCGATCCCCTGGTGGATCTGGCTCCCTTTGATGCTGCACATGATCCATCCGTCCAGGTTGACCGTTGTAGCGCTCACATTCTTGAGCGTGACCGTTTCTGCGCGCTTGTTGACCTCGACGATGGCAACCGGCGCATTTGGTGCACGCGCGGCGTTCGGATCGGGTTTGCAGTTGTTGAACGACCGCGGGAGCGGGTTGCTCGCTGCCGCAGTGGGGGCGGCAGTGGGGGCAGCGGTGGGCGCTGGCGTTGCACCTGCACCTGCGGGGGTTCGTTCGCCATTGCAGGCGTTCGGCGACCAGAGACCGACCTGCGCTTCGCGTGCGGCGCGCTGCGCCGCTTTGAACTGATCCTGGTACCTGTACGGCAGATTGAACGTATACTCAAAACCGTATCCCTGCGCAATGATCTCATAGTTGACCAACCGCCCATCGGGCAGCCAGACAAAACGCAGCAGACGGTTGTAGCGGTCGCGATCCCCCTGACTCGCGTCAGATTCGAGCAGCACCGTCTGCCCATCCAGGAGTTCTTTGAGGAACCGCGATGCTTCACGCCCGAAACATTCGACCGGACGTGAGGGATGCACCGACTCCGGTGTATCGACGCCGATCAATCGGATACGCACCTTGCGCCCGTTGAGGGTCGCATCAATCGTGTCGCCGTCCACAATGTTGGTCACCGTTGCGCGTTCGAGTCCGCTCCCCGGCAGCGATGGCGCCTGCACGCCGGTTGGCGTCGGGGAAGGTTGGGTGGTCGTTTTCGCTCCTGCGTCCGGTGCTGTCGCCAGCATCAACGCAAGGAAGCAGCACACGGCGACCAACCCGGCGATAGTCCGCCAGGCGCGCCGCAGATAAGGGATTGGAGCGTCAACCAGTCGTCGTTGGTTGAACGTTGCCATGGTGGAAACTCCTTGACAGGGTCTGAACGTTGAACAAACCTGGCGGGGCCCATAGCATACCTTATCTCTTGACAACCGAGGAGGAGTGCTATGGACTCCACTTGGTTATTTTACCCCAATGAGGCCTGCCCGGCAAGAGGACAGGGAGGGAAAGGGTCCATCACGGTGCACAGCCGGAAGGAAGCCCGCTCTCGATGCACGGTTTGTGCGACGACCTTCAGCGCCCGTCGAGGGACGATGGTTTACCGGAAGAAGACGCCGGTGGACCTTCTCGTGCCGGTCGTCACCCTGCTGTCCCACGGCCGTCCGGTGAGTGCGATGGTGGCGGCCTTTGGCTTGCAAGCGGAGACGGTGCGCACGTAGGCGGCAGAGGCCGGTGTGCATTGTGCGCAGGGGCATCGTCATCTGGTCCTGGGGGTTTGCCTGTCCTTGCTGCACGTGCAAGCGGACGAGATGCGCGTCCGCTTGCAGCAGGGGATGGTGTGGATGGCGATGGCGCTGATGGTGAGCGCCCGGCTGTGGTTGGGTGGTGTGGTCGGCGCCCATCGGGACAAGGACCTCATGCGCCGGCTTGCCGACAGGGTGCGGAACTGCGCCCGGACGGGGGCTCTGACGGCGGCCGTGGACGGACCGGCCGCCTCTGTCAATGCCTTCCAGGGCGCCCGTACCTGGCGCCCTGGAAGGCCCCCGGACGCCCGCACCTGGCGCCCTGGGAACAGGTCGTCATCGGCCAGGTGGTCAAGCAGTACGAGCGCGGTCGCATGGTGGGCGTGGTGCGCCGCCTGGTGCAGGGCGCCGAAGCGGTCCTGGATGAGCTGTTGGCTTCGTCGGGCGGGGGTCAGACCTTGAACACCGCGCCTGCGGGCGGAGTTGCGCATCACTCGCCAGCAACGTCGCAAGTTCCAGACGATGGTGTTCATACATCTCAATCCAGTGCTGTCCTGCTGTGCTGGAAGCCAGCCGCTCATCGCGGAAGCGGCGCAACACCTCTAGATCGTACAATCCTGTCGTTGAGCCAGTAAGCGCTACTTCTGCACCGCAGCTTGGAACACAATTACCAGGCTCACCACTGCACCTGTCGACCGGTGCAAACATTTGACCGTCGCCGGAGATTTCGAGCGCCTGGCGCGCATTGAGACGGCCAAAGGTGACACGGCTACGCGACATGGTCGGCAGGTATACCCGGAAGACCAAGCGTACCGGATCGACGGTTATTTCAGGGGTCGGTGCGGTCTCGATGGTCTGAGCGGAACGTCGCGCAGGAAAATCATCCGCCGAGTGATAGAGTCGCCACCAGACTTGTACATTGCTCAACTGAGGATTGACAGACCAGATCGGTCCAGCCGCACCGGAAACGAAGGGGGTTGACGTCGAGGCGCCGCTTTCCGTGACGTAGCCGCCGCCGGATTTCAGGCTGTAAATATCCTTTCCTGGCGCAACAATATCGAGGTAACTGTTGCGATTGGAGAAGGGCGCTTCCTGATCGTTATGATCACTCGCCCCTACCGACATGACACGTGGCGAAGAAGCTGGATAACTGATGCGTTGTTTGTCGCTGTCGTTTCCAGAGGCTGCAATAAGCAGGCTGCCGCGCTCGAATGCGTAGTTGATCGCGCGGGCGATCGTCTGTGAACAACCACAATGAGACGGTGCGCCCAGGCTCATGCTGATAATCTTCGCGCCGGCCTGGGCTGCGTACTGAGTGCCCCTGGCTCCACCGTCTGCCGAACCCTTGCCGTCCTTCGTAACACTGTTATCGGCAGCACCTGGCAACCAGGGCAGACGCCTGCGATCCCCTGTCCATTATTCGTATTGGCTGCGGCGATACCGGCGACGAAAGCGCCGTGTCCGTGGTCATCCATTGCATCTTCATCGTTGTTGACAAAATCGCGGTCAATATCGGTGCGTACTCGACCACCACGGAGATCGGGATGGTTGTAATCCATGCCGGTATCGATCACCGCAATAAGCACTGAGGACGATCCTGTTGTGATATCCCACGCCTCCGGCGCATCGATGTCAGCATCGGCGCGGCCGTCAGTCTGTCCGGTGTTGTACAGTCCCCATTGTCTTCTGAAGTCTGGATCGTTTGGGTCCCCGTCACCTGATAGATACGGTTTGGCTCGGCGTACGCGACGGCCGGATCGGCGCTGTCGTCTGCGATCATTGCAAAGACATCGACCCCGATCGGCGCGACGACTTTGTAGACGCCATCCAGACCGTAGTTTTGTGCGAGCTGATCGGCAGGGCTGATCTCATCGAAGAGCGGCACAATCGCCTGTACGTGATACCGACGATTCAGGTGGTCGAGCGATGCGATTCCCAGCGAAGCAACCCCCATCGTATCGGATCGTGCGTCTGGTCGCGCCAGCTGTGCTACTGCTTCTGGCTTCAAGCCGATAAGGATTTCATTCGGCACAAAGGCGCCTTCCCATACCGGAAGCGCTGCAGGTTGAGACGTGTCCGCCATACCCGAGTCGGTGCGGTTGAGCAGCAGGGCGATCAGAGCGATGAAGACGACAAACAGGTGACGACGCATCGGACAATCTTCTTTCTCCTCACTTCGTTTCGACAGGTGTATTGATCTCGGCATACGCAACATTCGGATCCGACTGATACTCCTGGATCATGACCCTGAGATTCGTTCCTTTTGGTACCGCCAGTTTGTAGACGCCTGCGAGACCATGGCGGACAGCAGCAGGATCGTTGGGAGACACGTCGGGAAACACGGGAGTCATGCGCTGAACCCGCCACTTCTGGTTGAGTGCATCGAGCGATGGCAGCCCCGTGTTGACGGGGTTGGGCTGCTGCGGCTGGAGGACGAACCGCGCAGCATCATTCGTCAGTCCGATCAGGATTTCATCCTGGCCACCGATCATGCCCGAACAGGCAGGGAGGCCAAGTACGATGATCACGATCACCATCCACGTCACAACATCCTTCATCAGTTGCACTGGCATCGTTCCTTCTCCTGAGAGCGTGATCAAAAACGAACACTTCGGATAAAGCCTATGCAGGAGCATTGCACGCGAACCGAGATAAAGCAAGGCGTCGCTTGATTCTGGGGTGCGGTTGTTGCGGCGAATAATTATTCGCCGCTCCCAGCGATTGCGTCCCGCCTACGCCATCGAGCGTTCTCCCACCCATCGCTTCGGGATGACCGCACATCCCTTTTGTCCAGGCGGTTTTTCGATGACATGCAGGCGTATCGTCGTGGTCCGGCGCCTCCCTTCATTGAACCCTGGTGTGTATCCTTCATCCCCCCGAATGTCTTGCATCCGGGGAAACGATTGATGATGCGCGGCCAAACGCCACGCCGCGCCTTCGGTATCAGAACGGTCTGCCGGATGGACGAGCACGCGCAGCAAAAACCCATTGGGAGCAACCCGGCATTGCCGTTTGCGCCCGTTGACCTTTTTTTTCCCATCGTCGCCGCGTTCTCCGCCTGCTTCGGTCGTTATGACGGATGGGGAGTCCAGGACGCTGATGGATGGCTCCGGGGCGCGATTCAACGCTTGTCGCGCCCGTTTGCACAAGGTATCATTGATGGTGATGCATGGTCCATCACGATTCCATGGGGCGAAATAGGACCGAACAGCGCTCATCGGCGGAACATCTTTTGGACGCATGCGCCATTGACCGCCCGTGCGATGGGTGTCCCGCAGGGCATTGACGATCACACGGCGATCGCTGTCGGTCGGACGTCCGCCGTTGGGCGACGGCGCGGTGACGAGTGGCGCGATAGCGGCCCACTGTTCATCGGTCAGATCGGTCGCATACTTGGTTGGATAGGATCGAAGCGCACGTCGTGGCATACGAAATTGCTCCTCATCAGAACGGCATGGTCGCTATCATGATACTACACATCCAGGTTTCTGATCGCCCTCTGAGAGCGTAAGGAGCGCAAAGCAGCGTATGGAGACGGTCGATATTCTGCTTATTCATGGCGCGGTGGTGACCATGGACTCCGCGTGGCGCATCTTTCTCGACGGGGCGGTCGCCGTGCGCGGCAACGAGATTGTCGCCGTCGGGCCTTCCGCCGACCTCACGGTGCGGTTCAGCGCACGTGAAACCGTCGATTGTCGGGGATGCGCGATCATCCCTGGTCTGATCAATGCCCACACACACGTGCCGATGATCTTGTTGCGCGGTTTGGTCGCCGATCAACAACTCGATGTCTGGCTCTTCGGGTATATGTTCCCGGTCGAGAGCCGCTTTGTCGATCCGGAGTTTGTTTTCACCGGTACGCAACTCTCGTGCGCCGAGATGATCCGCGGCGGGACGACGACCTTCGTCGATATGTCCTATTTCGAAGAAGAGGTCGCCCGCGCCGCCGATCTTGCCGGTATGCGTGCGGTCTGCGGGCAGACGGTGATGCGCCTCCCCACCCCCGATGCGGCGTCCTTCGATGAGGGGTTGGAGCGCGCGCGCATGTTCATCGAACAGTGGCACGGGCATGAGCGGATCATTCCAACCATTGCGCCCCATGCCCCCTATACCTGCACCGATACGATCTACCGTGAAGCGGCTGCTCTCTGCCGTCGCTACGGCGTGCCGCTGGTCACCCACCTCTCGGAAACCGAACGCGAGGTCGAGGAGAGTCGTCAGGAGCGCGAGGTGACCCCTATTCGCTACGCCAGACGGGTTGGCGCGTTTGATGGCAAGTGCATCGCGGCGCACTGCGTCCACGCAACCGAAGATGATATCCGGTTGCTGCGCGAGGGACACGTCGGGGTCGTTCCCTGCCCATCATCGAACCTGAAACTTGCCAGCGGCATCGCTCCCATACGACGCTTCATCGAAGCCGGTCTGCGCGTGGGTCTGGGCGCCGATGGACCGGCATCGAACGATGATCAGGATATGTTTACCGAGGTTCATCTGGCTGCCCTGCTGCCAAAAGGGGTGAGCGGCGATCCGACGGCAGTGCCGGCACGCGATGCGCTGGCGCTGGCAACATCATCTGGCGCGCGGGCGATCCATCTCGCCCACCTGATCGGGTCACTCGAAGCAGGGAAACGCGCCGACATCGCAGTTGTCGCGCTGGCGCGGCTCCATTCCGCGCCGCGCTATCACTACGCGCCCGACGCGCTCTATTCACATCTGGTCTACGGCGCACGCTCGGCGGATGTGCGCGACGTTTTGGTGGATGGGCGCTTCCTTCTGCGCAATCAGACGCTGCTGACGATCGATGAGGAAGATGTGTTGCGCCGCGCACAGATCATCGTCGACCGGATCGATGTGTTCCTGACTGCACGGGAAGACAACCTGCGCGATAAAATCCTGGCTATCGGCGGCGTTCAGCAATCCGAGATTTTCGAGGTGCAGGCGAAAGCGCCAATCGCCCCGCAAACCGCCGAACGTGTCATTCAGTCGCTCTACGAACCCGGCATTACGATTACCAGAGCGAGTAAACGCACTCAGTACGATACCTACTTCCTGTGGGATAACGAAGAGCGCGGGCGCATCCGCATCCGTGAAGATCACCGTACCGATCCAGGCGCGCGCGCCGAGCCAAAGTACACCATCACCCTGATAGCGCCCGCCCCGCGTGACGAATGCCAGTCGGCGATCCGGTTCGTTCGCGCCTGGTACACCGCCCGCGCCGACCGCCCCCTGCGCTTCTACCGCGAGTACTTCCAGCCGGATCGGATCGTCGAGATCGAAAAGCGCCGCCGTCGCTGGCGTATTCAGTACCGCGACGCCGATTTTGCAGTCAACATCGATACCCTGATCGGGCATGCGCGTCCAGGATTGTACCTGGAAATCAAGAGCCGAACCTGGAGTCGGAAGGATGCCGAACACAAGGTGGAACTCATCGGTGAACTGTTGCGACGCTTCGGCGTCCCCGAAGATGCGCTGATCAGGCAGGGGTATGTTGAACTCGAACTGGCGAACATTGAACGATGAGACGGTATGCCGTACAAGTGTCTCCATCTGATCGGTCTGACCGGCAACATCGCCTGCGGCAAGAGCACTGTGCTGGCGATGTTCCAGGATCGTGGCGCGGCGGTCATCGACGCCGATCAGGTGACCCGGCAGGTGCAGCAACCGGGTGAACCGGTCTACCATGCGATTATCGAAGCGTTCGGCGAGACAATCCTGGTTGCGCTGGACGGGCCGTTCAACGGGCAGCGGTTGGTGGTGATCGTTCTCTCAGCCCCGCAGGCGTTGTGGCGGTTGGCGCAGATCGTCCATCCTGCGGTTCACGCACGCATCCTGACGCGGCTCGACGAGGTTGCAGCGCATGCGCAGATTGCCGTGATCGATGCGGTCAACCTCCTGGAAGCCGGTTGGAAGCACGTCTGCGGCGCTATCGAGATGGCAACTTGCCCCCCCCGAAGCAGCAACTACGCGGTGTGGAGCGTCATTATGCGGGCATGTTCATGGACGCGCCCCGCTCTTTTTCTGACTCTCTCCATCGCTCCGAAGGAAAAATATGGGTGATCGAAAAGGGCAAGCGTCGTTCTTCGGTGCGCGCTGGATGTGGGGGCGATGTCTCTTGAGCGTGAACCGCGGTTGCGCGCTCTGATGGTGCGGGACAACGCTGGTTCGCTGGCGTGCGCAGCCCCGCACGCCAGCGAACCAGCGTGCGCAGGAGGCGTTTAGGGGCGCTGGAACCAGTGGTCTCACTGTCGCAGGCGCGCTCGTGCGGGTCAGGAACGTGCGTTCCCGTGGTCCAGACGCACGCGAAACGACCACGCTTGAAACAAGGCTGAACCCTTTTCAGGTGCGCTCAACCAGGGTCCGTGGCAGAGGAAATGTTTTTCCTTGCCCCGCGATCTGTGCCAATCATGAGGAAATGTTTTCCCTTGCCCCGCGATCTGTGCCAATCATGATGATCGTCACGCCGCGTGGCAGCATGCGGAGCCCCCGTCCATCGGGTGCAACCGCCCCCCACGCTCCCATCCGATCAAGGACGCAACGACAGCAGCGAGCGCAGGGGAGGGGGCGCATGCGGCAGAGCGACGCCCTGTCATTCGCCCGTCCGCACGCCGTGCGTGCGGATAACGGGATCGACATCCAGCTCGAGCGCCAGCACACAGGCGAACTGCGGATCACCAGGGGCGGGTGCGATGCCATGCAGGTCGGTTTTGCCGTGCAGCGCCCGCAATGTCACCGTGAGCGCAGGAGAGGAAGACTTCATGGCGGATGCTCCTTTTCATCGGCATCGTTGGGGGCATCATCGGTGCGGCGGTGCGGACACATCTCGAACAGACCATTGTTCGCCAGCCCTCCCGCTGCGGATGGTTAGCGTCGCCGACGTCGCATGGACGCGGACGGTCGTGACGGGGGCATATCGGCGCTGGCAAACCCGATGGTGGGATTGGACGCTAGCGTTGTCTGCAGATCATTCCGTAAGAGCGGAAGCAGCGAGGGCATCAGATCGGGGTGTCGCGCCAGCGCCGATATGCCCCACGCCCGCCAGTCAGGGTTGTTGTCGATCAGCATCCGCAGCGCAAGCAGCGGCAGCGGGTCGTCCGCGTTCCCGTCCCGCAGCGTCCGCGCTAGCGCCTCCGCACACCCTGGTGCGGCGATATCGGCGAGCAGCGCATCGATATCGCCGAGCGCGGACTGCTGGAGATCCTCTGGGAGGAGTCGCCAGATGCGCGCCAACGCATCGAACGGCGCTTCCGTCAGCGCGTCGAGCGCGGCGGTTGGGGAGAGAGAGTGCAGTGCATGCGCCAGGCGATGCGCGACGAGCGGGTCGGCGGCGGCGATGGCGCGCACCGCGGCGGCGTGCGGTGCAGATTGTGGACGTGGCAGAATCGCCTTCCGCTGTGCGTCGGTGAGCGTGTCCACGATCTCCAGAAAGCGTCTGCCATGCGCCCGCAGCGCCTGTGCCAGACATGCGCCCACTTGACGTTGTTGATTGCGATCAGACGTGAACGCCAGTAACGCCAGGACATCGAGTGCGTAAAGAGCTGGTAGCGCAGCGGATGGCGGCAGCGCAGCGAGCGCGTCCAGCGCCTGGCGGAAGGAGTTTTGCCGTTTAGGACGCGCCAGGCGCCGGGTCATGATGTCGGGATGTGGGGAGAGCGCGATGCGCATGTTGTCCGGCAGCGCCGCGAGGAGTTCTGTTGCCTCCTCCGACGACCATCCGGCGAACGCTTCCGCCAGCGCCGCGCAACGGGCGTCGATGTTGTCATCGATCAACTGTGCCGCAACCCGCAGCGCAGTCGTGGCTGCCACCGCTGCTTGCGCGGTCGGATGCGTCGCGATCCAATCGTGTAGTGCGGGCGACATCTTCGGCATGCGTCCTGCGATCTGGACAAATGCGACGGGGTTGGGCGGAACGGGGAGTGCAGCGGTGATGATGGGGACTGCAGCGAGGGGCAGATCGCGCATGGCGACGGGGAGGAGCGTCCGGCGTACAGCATCAGCGTCTCGCGTATGGCTGCGCACAGCGGCAATCATGTGGGTGTCGAGACGGGCGTGTGCCAGGAACATCGGATCAAGTCCCAGCGACCGCACCGCAAGATGCACATCCGTCATGCCAAGAGCGCGACACCATGCCTGCTGCGTCTCCGCCGGCAGCGTGGACCAGACCGCCGGCGTGACGGCGGCGAAGAAGGCGCGGGCGGCTGTCCCCGTGGTCGGCGGCGGTTGTTCGCGCACGCCACGGGCGAATGCGATAGCGGCGCACACGTCATTGGATTCGGTGGCGGACAGGATGATTGTCTGCACGTCTGGATGGAGGGCGTCCCACGGCGCTGCTGCGACAACCCGGTCGGCATGGTTCGGCGCCGTGCGCAGAATCTGTGCGACCGCTGTCCACGCGGCATCCATATGGGAGGCCGCCGCCAGGCGCGTCAATGCGTCGAGATTATTCCGTTCGGCGCGGTACATGAGCGATGAAAGGATATCGACATGGCAGTCGCGAGCGACGGGCGACGCACCGGCATAGGAATCGAACGCAGACGTCAGAAACGGCGCATCAATGTTCACAGCGCACATCGTCGCGTGATCTTTCGGCAGCCAGGGCAGGCAGGACGCAGCGTCGCTGAGGTCGGTGCACAGCGCGTTCACCAGACGATCCCGTTCCGCAGGCGACAGGGCGTCCATCCACGCCGTTGGGGCGTCAGGCGTCGCTTCCCCCCAGCGCCGCACGGCGCGAGCGATATCGTTTGACCACGTCAGCAGCGCAGCGCTCGCGTCGCAGGGACCGATGAGCGCCGCCGCCGCCCAGCGCGGGCAGCGGTCGCGTTGAACGGCATCGATGAGCGCGACGGCATGGGATGCGCCCCAGCCGGCGGAGGTCACGGATGCCCACCTCGAAATGATGAGCCGTCCTGCGTTCGTGCCGATCAGCGACGCAACAGCGGCGGAGAGGACGGGCGAGTCGCGCATCGTCGGCGAAAGCAGTTCTGGCAGCCCGCTTGTCAGTGCGCCGAGTGCGCTGATGACAGGATGGACGTCCGGCGCA
>Ga0308399_1000692_pt1 | contig 11652 bp, 9 predicted proteins | sample HotsprSampOS1260_FD_202367 | JGI IMG/M metagenome (GOLD analysis project Ga0308399, IMG submission 202367) | Hot spring phototrophic mat microbial communities from Octopus Spring, Yellowstone National Park, Wyoming, United States - 20060914_OS12-60 ... | reverse complement strand
GCGGTTGCTGTCCGTTCGGGCCGCCGGAATCAGCCTTCCTTCACGCTCCCAGCGCTGCAACGTCTTGACCGAGACACCAAGCAGTTTTGCGGCTTTACCCGTACTCATGGCGCTTTCCATGCGCACTCTTAGACACTATCACGGAGTATAAGTCAAGCTAGAGTCCTCCTCCGTTGCGGGCATTCCTGTTCGTCATCGGTCACTCGATCGGTGTGCTAGCGCTGCCGTCTTCGGGCGGATGCGGACGGGTGTGGCAAGGGCAGATCGGCGCTGGCGAAGGCGATGCACGGGTGGCACACCAGCGCCGTGTGCAGACTCTCCGGCAGGAATGGCAAGAGCGCCGCCGCCAGGTTGGGCTGCTGTGCCAGGAGCGCTGCACCCCGCGTCCGCAGCTCGTCGTTGGAATTGCATAGCAGCCGTAGTGCCAGGAGTGGCAGCCCATTGTTCTCATCCCAGTTCCGGAGCGTCTGCGCCAGCGCGTCCGCATGCCCTGGCGCGGCGACGTCGCGGAGCAGCGCATCCCTATCGCCAAGGATGGCGCTGCGGATCGTGTCCGGCAGGAGGCGCCAGCGGCGCGGCGTTTCATCCAACGGTTCCGCCATCAGCGCATCGATCGCGGCGGGCATGTCGCCCGCCCACAGCGCATGCGCCATGTGATGCGCAACGAGCGGGTCGGCGACGGCGAGGGGGAACAGCGCCGCTTCGTCGTGCGGATGATCCCGGCGCGGCAGAACGGCGAACCGTGCGTCATCGTTCAGCGCGCCGACAATGTCCGCAAAGATACGCCCGTGATTGCGCAGCGCCTGCGCCAACCCATCGTCCGCCCGGTGCCGGGCGGAATTTGATGCATTCGCCAATGCAGTGAGCGCGTGGAGCGCGGGAAGCGCGACGGACGGCGGCAGCGAATCGATCGTGTCCAGTACCTGGCGAAAAGCCTCTCGCCGATCGGGATGTGTGAGTGCGTTCATCAGCGCGTCAGCGTTGGGGCGTAGGACGATGCGGACGTTGTCCGGCAGCGCAGTGAGGAGCGTCGTTGTCTCCTCGGATGACCACCTGGCGAACGCTTGTGCCAGCGCCGTGTAACGGTCGGCGGGGTATCCTGGCGCCGCTATCGACAGCAGGACGGTGATGGGTGCTACGAGCGCCTGCGGCGTTGGGTTCGTTACGATCCAGTCGTGGAGCGCAGGCGGCATCTCCGGCATACCCCCCGCGATCTGCACAAACGCAACGGGGTCGGGCGGATTCGGCAATGCAGCGACGATGTCGGGAACGGCAGCGATGGGCAGGTAGCGCACGGCAATGGGCAGGAGCGTCCAGCGTGCGGCATCCACGTCCGGCCTGCGATGGCGGACGGCGGAGGCTAAGTTGTTGTTGAGAACGGCGCATGCCAGGAACGTTGGATCGGTCCCCAGCGACCGTACGGCAAGAGGCGCATCATGCACGTCAAGTTTGCTGTGCCACGCGTATCGCGTCGTCTCCGACAGTGTGTTCCAGACCTCTGGTGTGACGGTGGCGAAGAAGGCGCGTGCGGTCGCTTGTGTGATTGCGGATGGACCGGTGTTCCCCCCGCGAGCGAACGCGATGGCGGCGCAGATGTCATCCGTGTCGGCGGCGGACAGGATAATCTTCTGCACATCCGCACGCAGGGTGTCCCACGGCGCCGCGGCAACGACATGGACGGCGCTCCAGGGATTGGCGCGCAGGACCCGCACGATCTCCGCCCATACCGCGTCTATACGGGATGCGATCGCCAAGCGCACCAGTTGATCGAGATCGCCAGGTTCAGCGCGTTGCATGAGGGTGGACAGGATATCGGCATGGCGTTCGCGGGCGACGGACGATGCGGCGGTGTAGGCGTTGAGGGCGAGGAAACGATATTCGCTCCCGATGCGATCAATGACATCGGCTCCACCCGTGACCGGCAGCCAGGGCAGGCAGCGGGCAGCGGCGTCGGGAGCATGGCGCAGCGAATCCAGAAGCCGATCCCGTTCCGCAGGCGTGAGGTCGTCCATCCACGCCGTCGGCGCGTCGGGCGTTGTCCGTCCCCAGCGCTGGATGGCGAGCGCGGTCTCCAATGATTCGGTCAGCAGCGCGGCGCTCGCGTCGCACGGACCGATCAGCGCCGCCGCCACCCAGGGGTCACAGTCCCTGTGCTGTACTGTGTCGATGAGCGCGGCGGCATGCGTGGCGCCCCAGCCGATGGGTGCGACCTCCACCCACGTCGGAAGGACGCGCTGTCCTGCGTCCGTTCCGATCAAGGACGCAACAGCGGCGGCAAGCGCGGGCGAGTCGCGCATGGCGGATGGAAGAAGATCTGGCAATCTCCCCACCAGCATGCCGAGTGCGCCGACGATCGGGTTGACGTTTGACGCGAGCGCCAGCACATGGGACAACCAATATTCCCATAGTGCGGGTGCAACGACATGCACATCAGATTCGCCGCGCAGCGCCTGCAGCGTTGCGGCGAGCGCGGCGGAAGATGGCGGACTCATGCAATCCCCCCTTCCTTTCGTGTCACCTTGATTGCGCACGGTTCGCGTCCACCGCCATCTCCGGCGTGATTGCAGGATATCAACTCAACATTGTAACGAAGCTCATTATAGCCAATGCGGATGGCGTGGAACCGAAGATCGTCGGTGAGCCTGCGACGGGAACCACACCGCCACGCCGATGATTCAAGAAACGTCGTCACACTGGCGCCACGCCTGGTGGAGACCCTGCGCCCGCACGCTTCGTGTGCGGACGGGCAGATATTCCAGTATGCTGCGGCTCGCCATGATCGAATCGCCCGCCCCCATGCCGCTATCATGGGCGAACGTCGTCCGAAGATATGGAAGGGCTCGACACTCGCGGGGTTGCGGAGGCATATCCCATGCCGACGCACGGTCGGTGAGGTGCAGTGCGAACGGGGAGGTGCGCCGGCGCCCTGCCTTCCCCCCGTTCCGCCTGCGGGCGGACGGGGGGATTGTGTCGCCCGGCGCGGCGCACGACCCGCGCCGGGTTGAAATCTTGACACCTTGACACCTTGACACCTTGACATCTTGATGTCAAGGTGGTAGCATGGAGCTGCCCCCCGAAATGGGGCGGGACACGACAGGACAGGAGGATACACGTGAACATCGAGACCACAACAACGTGGGCGGTCGTGCACACTATCCGCCAGAACGCGCGGCCCCGCCACGTCGTCCGGCTGTTCATCACCGACGTGCCGGGCTACGTGAGCGCGCACAACCTCACGCGCGCGCTCACACGCGCCGGGCGGCAGTTCGGCGAGGGCAGCGTCCCCTGGGCGAACCACTACGTCGCGCCCAGGGCAGCGTGGCGCGACGAGGTGGAGGGCGCCTGGCGGCGCGGCGACGTTGCATGCATCGCCTACGCCGAACTGGCGGCGGACGCTGCGCGCATCGCCGTCACGCTGCGGCTGCCGCGCGACCTGCACGCCCGCCTGCAGCGCGTGGCGCAGCAGCGCGGCGTGCCGGTCCACACCGTCATCATCGAGGCGGTGGACGGCTATGTCGCCGTCCAGGAGCATATGCTCGGACGGCGTGAGGAGCATTAATGCCGCAGAAGTTGGCGTGTGCTCGCTGTTCGTCGCTTGTCGCCGTCCGCCCGTCGCCCGCCGTCGCCCGCCGTCCGTCGGTCGTCGCCCGTCCGTCGGTCGTCCTCCGTCGCCCGCCGTCACCCGCCGTCCGTCGGTCGTCGCCCGTCTGTCGGTCGTCGTCCGTCGCCCGCCGTCGCCCGCCGTCCATTCATCGCCATCCGTCCGTCGCCCACCATCCATTCATCGCCATCCGTCCGTCGTCCACCATCCATTCATCGCCATCCGTCCGTCGTCCATCGCCCGTCCGTCGGTCGTCGTCCGTCGCCCGTCGCCCGCCGTCCGTCGGTCGTCGCCATCCTTCCGTCCATCGCCCGTCCGTCGCCCGTCGTCCGCCGTCCGCCGTCCGCCGTCCGCCCTCCGCCGTCCGTCACCCGCCGTCGCCTGTTGTCGGACGCATGGCACAAGCGGCGCACGTGTCGTCAGCACGTCGTGGTCGCTGAGTACGGTGCGTTGGATATCGTCCGGCAGACGGTTCCAGATGGTCCACACATCCTCTTGCGACGCTGCGCACGCGGATTGGCAGCGTTCAGGGGGGCACGGCGCGGAAAGAATCGCCGTGCGATACCAGGCGACGATGGATTGTGCGTCATGTTCTGGCATTGGCGTGAGCGATCGCCCTTCCCCCCCGATCCCTCTTCTGCACTGCGGAAGACGGGCGGTTGGCATCGCGGTCGGCATCGTGGCTCCTGTGTTCCGATGCGGACCGAGGGGTGTCTTGCCCATGGGCGCGGCAACGATCACGGTTCAACAGATCAACGCACCATCAGCATGCGCGCCGGGCGTTATCGGACGGCGACCGGACGCACATGCAACGGCATACCGACAGGAGTCGGCGAGCAGGCATGTCCCCGTCGCCCCCCGCACTACTCTCCCCTCGACGTTCGCGGGAATTGCGCGCGAGCGAACAACGATCGGGTCCGCCTGGCGATCATGAGGAGCGCCGTGCACCTCCCGACGCCCATCAGGATGGCGTCTCTCTGTCAACGTGGTGAACGCATAACGCGAAGGAATGACGATGGGTGTCCGCAACGCAGCGAGGATGAGCCGCGCCCCGCAGACGCTGCGGGGCGTGGGGGAACCATCGTTCCGCTCTCGTGCCATGATCGTTATGCGCTGCTGCAGCATACCCCGCGCATGGTCGCCGATGAACGGTCTTGCACCCGCGCCGGTGCGTCTATCATGAAGAACGTGATAGCATCATCAAAGGAGCGTGCTCCATGTATCCTCCATCTCCCGCCCTCATCGCGACGCTGCGAGCGTTGCACGGCGAAACCGACGTGCACGTCGTTTTCGCCGCACTTGGCAATCCACGGTTCGCCCGCGTGCTGGCGCTCGCGCCAGGGGTCGATTCCGTTATCAGCGGGCTCGGCGCGCTGGCAGGCGAGCGACCGGATTTCCTCGCACCCGATATCCGCACCTCCCCCGCGCTGTCCGCCGCCGTTGCGTCCTTGATCGAAACCGATGCAGGCGAACACATCCTGCCGATATGGGTGGAGATCGCCCCAGCAGGGTGGGGGGCCACGCATGCCGCCGCGCTCATCGACGCCGTGCGGGTCGGGTGCTGCCGACGCTGGGCGGCGGCAGCGCTGATCGGTCCCTGCGACGCGAGCGCCGCGCTGCTCTCCCAAACATGGGACATCGCCCACGCCGTCCAGCGCTGGGGCAGGCGACACCCGACGACCCGACGGCGTGGATGACCACCCTCACGCAAGCGGATCGGGATCGTCTTTTAAATGTACTGAGCGCCGCTAACATCAACATCACCGACCATTGTCTTCCCTGGCTGCCGAAAGCAAACGCGGCCGACATCGCTCATCGCACCGAGCGCACATATCTTAACTTCGCGCTCGACGCCTACGCCGCCGCATCTCCAGTCGCCCGCGAACGCCATGCCGCCATCCTGTCCACCTTCATGCACTGCGCTACAGCAAGCAATCTCGCTTCGCTGACGCGCCTGGCGACCGCATCCCGCATGGATGCCGCGTGGACAGCGATCATGCGTCTCTTGCGCACGGATGCTCGGAACGCCGTCCATGTCGTTGCCGCAACACCGTGGGACACCCTGCGTGCGGATGTGCAGAAGATTATCCTGTCTTCCGCCAACCGCGACGACGTCTGCGCCGCCATCGCGTTCGCTCGCGGGGGGCACACCGGTCCATCCGCAATCACACAAGCGACCGCACGCGCCTTTTTCGCCGCCGTCACGCCGGAGGTCTGGACCGCGCTGCCGGCGGAGACGCAGCAGAAATGGCGCGATGCCCTTGATATGGCGCATACCCATCTCGCCGTGCGATCGCTCGGGCCCGATCCTGCGTTTTTGGCGTGCGCCGCACTGAGCGACGATCTGATCGCCGCCGTGCGCCGCCACCTCCGCAATGACGCCGCCATACCGCAGACGCTCCTGCCCGTTGCCGTGCGCGATCTGCCCATCGCCGCCCTCCCCGCCGTCATCGCTGCGCTGCCGCCGCCATCCGATCCCGTTGCCTTCGTCCAGATCGCAGGCGGCAGCCCGATTATGCCGCCCGCGCTGCGCGCCTGGATCACGGCGCATCCGACGTCCCAGGACATGGCGACGGCGTCGACGGTGCTGCGCGCAGCGGAGCGGTTGGCGTTCGACTCCGTCGCCGACCGCTGTGCGGCGCTGGCGGCGGCGCTTGATGGGCGAACGACCGGGGAGACAGACGCGCTCATTGCCGCGTTGCCCGACGAGAGTCGCCAGGCGCTCAACCTCGACCTTGATTCCATGACCCTCATGCTGGTGCGTCCCGACCGTCACGACGCCTTCCGCCGCGCCCTCGCGTCCCTCACCGCCCTGCCGCCGTCGGTCGCCATCCCCGTCCGTCACGCGCTGTCCGTACTGGCGACCGACGACGGCCCCACCAGGCGACGGTCGGCAAGCGAAGGGTTGGCAACCGCAGCGCGTGATCATGGCCCGCTCGTTCTGGATATCCTTGAATCTTGCACGAGCGACGTGCGTGCGGCAATGTTCCCCGGAGCCGTTGAGGTCCGTTCCCTTGCGGCATCCGACCCGCCGGTCGCCCATAATTTGGCGTATGCGCTGCAGGACGGCGACGCAGACGTTGCGCCGGACGCGCCGGCGGCGGCGCCGGCGGAGGAGATGACGCGCATCTGGCGCCTCATGCCGGAGGCGCTTCAATCCGCCGTGCCCGGCGACCGTGATGCGCTGGCGTCCGCCGCCGCCGCGCCGGGCGGCGCGGACGCCCTGGCGCAGATGCTGCGCGCCTGTCCTGCGGACGACACGCTTCCCCTGCCGGCGCTGCGGATGCTGATCGAGGACGATGAGAGACGGCGGGCGCGGGGCGCGGCGATCCCGGCGCAGCGTCCCGATCTGGCGGCCGCGCTCCTGCCGCTTCTGCGCAAGGACCTGCATGCGTTGTTGGCGCGTGACCCGCGCATCGTCGTCGCCGGCGCCGATCTGCCGCCGCCCCATGATCTTGCGCCTGTTTCCATGCAGGCCCAGAGACGGCGGCGCTAGGCATCCACGCACTCATGCAGGCGACGACACCGTCAGACCGACGGTATGCAGGCGAGGGTCCGGCGCAGGCGCTGCGGGCGCATGGCGGACGCTTTCCGGCGATCGTGGACGCGCTGCGCGACGCACCGCGCACGGCGATTCTGCCGCCGTTGCGCTCTGCGCCGCGCAGCGCCGCGATACGCACTCCGGCATCCGCCGCCCCGCCGGGCGCCCATCGCCTGGCGCAGGCGCTGCGGGATGGCAACGCCGCCGTTGTGCTCGACGCGCCAGCGGCGGCGTCGCTGCAGGACGCGCGCCGCCGCCGGCAACTCCACCCCAAGACGCTCCAACATGCCATCCTCTCAGAAACCGGGATGCGAACGACCCGCGACCATGGACGGCGCTGCACATACCGATCGACGACAACCCTGACCGGCAGGACCGGGGCGCGGTGCTGCTGGCGCTGCGCCCCGATCGGGCGGCGGCGCTCCTGCCGCTTCTGAATGCAGACGTATGCACGCGACTGGTATCTGATCCCGCCATTGCGTTCGCCGCCGCCGATCTCCCGCCGCCGCGCAATCTCGCGCCCACACGACAGCGGCGGCGCCGACCATCCGCTGCGCCGTCCCAGGAACGCCATCCAGGGCGTTGCAGCGGCGCCGTGGGACGCCTTGCTGCCAGACGCGCAGACGCTCGCGTATCTGCTGCCGATCACGCGACCGTAATCTGTGCCATCATCGCTTGCGCCATGCGTCCCGATCCGACCGCGATCACGACGGACGGCGACGGCGCGTCCGCCGTCGCCGTCCGCCCCGGAGTCTGGGCGGACGGCGACGAGGGAGATGCTGTGGACACGGTGCGGTCACCTCACCATGCGGTCGCCAGGTTCCAACCCAACGTTCCCGGCGTGAGCCGACGGGCTTCTTTCCCCGTCTCCCGCCGTCCGTCGCCCGTCGTCCGTCGGTCGTCGTTCGTCGCCCGCCGTCCGTCGGTCGTCGTTCGTCGCCCGCCGTCCGTCGGTCGTCGTTCGTCGCCCGCCGTCCGTCGGTCGTCGTTCGTCGCCCGCCGTCCGTCGGTCGTCGTCCGTCGCCCGCCGTCCGTCCGTCGCCATCCGTCGCCATCCGTCGCCATCCGTCGCCATCCGTCGCCATCCGTCCGTCCGTCGCCCGTCGTCCGCCGTCCGTCGGTCGTGCGTCGCCCGCCGTCCGTCGGTCGTGCGTCGCCCGCCGTCCGTCGGTCGTGCGTCGCCCGTCCGTCGCCCGCCGTCCGTCCGTCGCCCGTCGTCCGTCCGTCGCCCGTCGTCCGTCGCCCGTCGCCGTCCGCCTGTCTCTGTCCGTCCGTTCATTGCCGTCCGTTCGTCGACTGTTGCCCGTTGTTTGTCGAGCCCCGCATGGCGGAGGGGCGCGAACGGTTCGTTGCATGCCGTCCTACAGAACCTTCCAGATGTCTTGCGCATCCTTCGGCTTCCTGCATTGCGAGAGACTGACGGATTGGCGTCTCGCCTCCTGCATGACAATGCCGTTTGAGATTGGTGTCGCCTATGGGTTATGGTTCTGTGCGGTTGGCGTTTGCTCGCTGGTTCATACGCGCAGGCATGGATTGTGCAACGACATCATACATGGAGACCAAAGGAAATGACGCATGAATGGGATATCTGCTTTGGGAACTGAATCGCTTGTCTTCATGGCGATGAACGGAACATCCGTGAATCGCCGTGCGCACCCCCGTTCGTTGCCATGCTGAGCAACGTCGTCGCACAGCCGTTGCTCTCCACGGTCAGCGACGTTGAACTGTTGGTCCATGCTTCCGCCCATGCACGCTATTGTTCGTTGTCCCCATCCCCCATGTCGCCGATCGTTTCGTGCTCATGGCGTAATTTGAACCAGACGATTACGTCAACCTGAGGCGACCGATGCGCTGTGCCATCAAGAGAGGTGATCGTCTTTTCGTTCTCGAACAGACAGGCAAGAAGCGATTGCACCGCAGCGTCGATGTTGGACGTGAACGGCACGCATGTCCGCAGCTGACGCTCCTTGCTCCGCCTGCGCTTGTGCGGGTCGCTGGAGATGATCGGGCGACCCGCACAAGCGCAGGCGACAAAAGTACGCTATCGTCCGGGAGAATCATCATGACGGGATTTTGTGAAACGGATGGTCTGGATAACGGGTCTGTCTCACGCATGTTTCTCCTATACTAAAATAGCAATCGCAGAATCGATGCTTTTGAAAGAACGGCATGCAGCACACCGAAACGTCGCAGACGACATCGACGACGTATCTGCACAAAAGCGGTCATTACAAAAGCAGGGGCGATGTCAACAAGATAGACGATCAGGATCGCCCTGCACACGACTGGTATCGCTTTGTGCTCTCCTTTCCGCCACATGTGGTTCGCGAATACCTTGAACGTTTTGGCATCGACTCGCGCCATCGTGTCCTCGATCCGTTCTGCGGCGCCGGCACAACCATTGTTGAATGCAAAAAACTGGGCATTCCAGCCGTTGGTATCGAGGCGAACCCGCTTGCGCATTTTGTGGCGCAGGTCAAAATCGATTGGTCGCCTGACCCGGATGCATTGATCCAGCATTCCAACTATGTCGCAGAGCGGGCTTGTGCGCAGCTCGAAGCCGACGGCATTGCGGATGATCCTTTCTTTCCTTCCATGCAACGCGCTGATGCGATCCGCAATCTCCGAACGCTCGAACCGGACATGATGCACCTCTTACTGAAAAACTCCATCAGCCCGCTTCCCTTGCATAAAGTTCTTGTCCTCCTCGATACGCTCACGACGTATGCCGATCAACGATGTGAGCGCCACCAGCGCCTTGCGCTGGCAAAGGCGCTCCCCAATGCAATTGGCAACCTTCATTTCGGTCCGGAGGTTGGCGTCGGGCCGGCGAAGCCTGACACGCCGGTGATTGCTGCGTGGCTGGAAGGCGTGGCTGCGATTGCACGCGATCTGCGCCACTTAAGACATCTCAATCATACGGAAGCCATGATTTACCACGCAGACGCCCGAAGCATCGGAGATGTGTTAGAACCTGCTTCGATTGATGCGGTTATTACGTCACCACCCTACCCAAATGAAAAGGACTACACACGAACAACGCGGCTTGAGAGCGTACTTCTCGGTTTTATTCGAAGCAAATCAGACCTTCGAGCGCTCAAACATCACCTTATACGCTCAAATACGCGCAATGTGTATGCGTCCGATGATGATGATCAATGGATTGCGCACCATCCTCATATTCAGCAACTTGCTGACACGATTGAGTCACGTCGGCGTGAGTTGGGGAAGACATCGGGTTTTGAGCGCCTGTACGCGCGAGTCACCAGGCTCTACTTTGGCGGTATGGCGCGACACCTTGCCCAACTCCGCACCGTCCTTCGTCCAGGGGCGCAGCTTGCCTATGTTGTTGGCGACCAGGCCTCATACTTCCGTGTCATGATCCAGACCGGCGTTCTGCTGGCCGATATCGCCCAACAGTTGGGATATGATCTGGTCGGCATTGACCTTTTCCGAACCCGGATCGCTACTGCAACCCGAACGCATCTGCGCGAAGAAATTGTTGTTTTGCGCTGGCCGGGTTCATGATTCGTTTCCAGGAGAACTGGATGGCGATGGAGCCAAAGGTTCGCAGGCGCTCACAATAGCGGCGAGAATCCTGCAACGGGGATCAAGCGCTTGGGCGCGTCGATTCGGACATCGGACGGATGGCGGGAGCATGTCAATTACCAGTTTGGGCACGTCGCGGATGGTTCGCTTCCCGTGCGAGCGATTGAAGGCGGCGTCCTGCTTGTCGTGATGGTCTTACAAGTATTGCAAGGAGTCACTAAGGAGTCACGTATGAAACTTTCGTGTCTTCAGGAACATCTGAAACGCGGTCTGGCAATCGTCAGCCATGCGGTCCCTGGGAAAAGCCCCCTGCCGGTTCTCAGCAATATCCTGCTGACCAGCGACGATGGGCGCCTGAAACTGGCGGCGACCAATCTCGAGATCGGGATTACCTGCTGGATTGGCGCCAAAATCGAGGACGAGGGCGCCGTGACCGTTCCGGCAAAATTGTTGAGCGACGTCGTCGGCAGCCTGCCCAACGACCGGATCGATCTGACGCTCGATGTGCGCACTCAGACGCTGAACCTGAAGTGCGCCCGCTTCGAGACCAACATCAAGGGCACGGAAGCCGGTGAGTTTCCGACGATTCCCACCATCGACGACCGCACACCGGCTGCTCTCTTCCCTCCGGCGCTCCTCCGTGAGACGATTGACCAAGTGGCGTTTGCAGCAGCGACGGAAGAAACCCGCCCTGTCCTTCAGGGTGTGCAACTCCGCCTGCGCGACAACCGTGCCATCTTCGCCGCCGCCGATGGCTTTCGTCTGGCGCAGCGCATTATCGAACTGCCGGAACCGATTGCTCAACAGCAGGAACTGATCATTCCAGCGCGCGCACTGACCGAACTGGCGCGGATCGTCGATGACGATGAAAGCCCGGTCGAAATGATGATCACGCCCGGCGGCGGGCAGGTCCTCTTCCATACCAGCACGGTCGATCTGGTGTCGCGCCTGATCGATGGCA
>Ga0308399_1000683_pt1 | contig 11682 bp, 9 predicted proteins | sample HotsprSampOS1260_FD_202367 | JGI IMG/M metagenome (GOLD analysis project Ga0308399, IMG submission 202367) | Hot spring phototrophic mat microbial communities from Octopus Spring, Yellowstone National Park, Wyoming, United States - 20060914_OS12-60 ... | reverse complement strand
GTGGGCGGGTTGCCCCAAGAAGCCGCCGGGTTTTAACCCGTGCGGAGTGTCACGAACAGCATATCCGACAACCATCCGTGGCTCGACCGCATGCTGGGGGGCGCACTGAGCATCGATCCCATTATGGACGTACCCAGCGCGCTGAAGGGCGAAAGTCCCCCCTGCACTCGTTCGCCAACGCGCCATGCCCGCACTGTCCGTCACTTGCGTCCTTCATTGGAACGGACGCAAGTGAACGCATCCTGAATCCATGGATGGAGGTCACGTGTGTCGGTTGAGGCGCCGCGCATACCGCCGCACCGATCGACGTGATGTGCGATGGTCGCAAGTTTGAGCGACTATATCCAAAACTTCCTTCTTCATGTCCAACCATGGGCGGCGTCGGTGCGTATCGGACTATCTGACGTGGGGGGAAGTCTGCTGACGTGCATGGGAACCATTCCCCGCACCGTCCCGTGCTGGGGATAAGTTGTCTCTGATGTCCCGACGTTGTGGAAGAACGAACTGACGCCAGCGTAACGGGATGCTCTTCTGGACTCGCTCCGCACGGCAGGCGATACCGCCGCGGCCTGCCAGACCTGGCGGCCGGGAGATGATAGTGATGCACCATTCCTGTGGTCTCCGTTCGACTCCTATACTGCTCCAGCCGCACGCAGCGGGGGATCGTTCTCTGTGCGCGCTGATGGATTCGATCATGATCGGTCAGGGGACGTGAGGTTCTGAATCGCATTATGATGCGGTGAGCAATGATTCGCTCGCGCACGGATGGATTTGCCCCTTCCATGCAAGCATGGATGCGCGATATGTGACCCATAGTGCACCCGCATCGTGTCTGGGGGTTCATCCCAGTTGGAGGCAACGACCGGTCGTCGCTTCAACGGGGCGCTTCGTTGCTACATGTGCACGCCATCCGGCAATATCTGGATCGATGCGTTGCAGCAGTCCGTAGGTCAGAAGCGATTCAAGTGCGGTATCGGAAATGCCGATCGCCGACAGACGCGCCGCCGTGATGGGCAGCGACGAAAACGTTCCATAGCGACGTACATTATCCTCCAACCGCGCAATCATCTCTGACGTCCATCCTGGCAGGATATCCAGTCCGCACTGAAGGCGATTCGCGTCGAGGGCGACCGTCCTGACGCGGTCCAGCGATTCCGGGGGGATGCATTGCACTCCAAACGTTGCCAACGCCGCTCGCGCCGCCCTACGAATGGACTCATGGAATCCGCGAGCGGCGAGCGGCGCCAGATACCGTGCGGGGCGCCGCGTCAGCGCGTGGCAGATCCGGCGGGTCAACTCCAAAACGTCCCATCGCATCACAGCATCGTCGTCCGTTGAAGAGGACGATGCCAGCAAGGAGGCGACATCCGCCCACGTGCGAACGCTGCGTTGACGGATCAGATCGCAGAGCCGCCGGTCATGCATGAGGGGAAACAGTGCGCGCTGATCGTTCCTGGCGAGAACGTCGCCAGGGATCGGCGATGGATCGTCGCCGGCAACAAGCGGCAGATCGTCTGTCGCTTCGTGCGACTCGCGAAGCCCCATAAGAGAATCGGCAAACGTCACCCGCACCATGGTTCGTGCGCAGGAAGGCGATATCAGCGCGACGCCATTGGCGTGCAGCGGCAGAGGAGCATCCGCCGGGAAAATTCCCCACTGGCGCGGATGCGGAACGACGAGATCGGCGCGCAGTGGAAGTGGAGACGCCCCAAAACGCGCCAAACGGATATCGTCGATCAATGGAGCAGAATCGTGCGTCAGGACGCTGTCCGACGGCAGCGCCATATGCGGCGCTCCGCTGAAGATTCGGGCATCAAGCGGAATGCCAGTGCGTATTGGATCAACGACCGACAGTCCCAAAGCGAACAGCGTCATGGAGGCCGCCCATGGCGGTCGCGCCAGCGCGATGCCATCGATACCGCGCAGCGCAACACCGACATGGGCGAACGACCAGAGGAGATCATCGACGCCATTCTGCTGTGCAAGTCGCTGTTCGTCGTCAAAGCGGCGCATGTAGATGGATGGCATTGACGTCAACGCTTTCCGTGCGGCGTCGATCAGTCGTTCCATTGCGGGAGCACCATGATGAATCGCGGATGGAATCCCCATGACGCTGGCGATATCCAGCGCTGTGTCATTGAGGGGGGATACGGATGGGAGTGCTGGAATGCCATGAGCGAGCGCGTCGTGAAAGCGCGTGCATGCTTCTTCCGGCGTTATCCCTGGCGAAACGCCGATTTCCAGAAAGTCGATGGCGATGAGATGCTGTCGTATCGCCAGATCGTCAACCTGGCGCAGACGTGCAGCCCGCCATGCGGATGCGCCGGGATTGCGCCGGAGCACCCCGATTGGTCCGCGCCAGTGATTACGAATCGTGCAGAGAACGGCGTCAACGGAGGCGCTATCGCCGTAATCCAGCGCATCGCAAGCGTCCGACTCATAGGGGTCGATTGCCAGAAGAACGTGATGGCTGTGCGTTGATAGATCGAAAAGCGTTGGTGTGGTGCGAGTCAACGCATGGGTCATCGCCGATAATGCACGGATACCATCGCTCCGCCATGGTATCAGGACAACATCGATAGCGTTGTCGTCTTCGATGCGAAGTGTTGCCGCCGCTGCCGTCATGACCGGTTGCCCGCCCATCCAGTCAAACAGATACGGCGCGCCTCGTCCTGTCAACACCAGAACGTCAGACGGCGAAAGATATGGGGCGATAGCATGCACCGCGGTCATGGCGTCATTCTCGGTTGCGCCATAGTGAAAGCGCAGACCGAGGAAGCGGACAGGGAGATTGGGCGGAGCGCACGGATGTGTCGCATGCATCGAATCCGCATCCTTTCTGCCATCTGAAGAAGTATAGGTGCGCTCCGTGGATTAATGCATCTCTTGATGTGCCAAATCATCGGGAAACAGGCGAAAAAGCGGATGAAGACCGTCACAAAGTGTTTATGTTCGCCCTGAAGACAACGACCCTCGGAGGGTGCGCCGTGATTTCCCGTCTGTCGCTGCCCAGATGCGGGAACGGAGCGTGTCTCGTTGCATCGTTCGTTTTCCTTCCGTCATGAGCGTGGTGGCAGTCAAGACCCGTAGGAGTTCCGCCTGTGCGGTTTTATCGATGATTTGCGCTCAACGGCGGGCGTGCTGCTGCGCTACGAGGCATCGCGCCACAGACGCAAATCCCGTTCCCGCGTCAGAAGCGGGGCATTCAGATCTCGCAGCAGCAGCCGTTCATGACGAGTTGCGCTCGTTGTCTGGGGGGTCAAGTGCGCTTGGGCGCTGCGCAGTCCATCCAGCGCAGCGCCCAAGCGCACTGTTGCGCAGGATGCTTACGGGGCGAAAGACAACTTGTTGGCGGGTTCATTGCGACATGGCGTTCATGCTCCAGCGGAACAACGAGTCAACCCTCCGGTAGCGGTTTCCAGGATATGATGCAGATCATCCGCCCAGCATGCCAGAACGACCGTATGGATGTCATCGCTCCCGATCCTCATAGGGATAACATAGTTCAAAATGAACACCTTTTCTGTCCGCCCTTAAAACGTGGGAGGGGAGGAACTGCGCATGTACGTCCCAAGTGGTCGATCGACGTATTGATCACGACAAAAATGTTATAATCCACATGACATCCATCGAGCGCTCCTGACTACGACGGTAGAACAGGGAAACGCGATTGTCCAGGAGATGTCGGTGGGCGTCAACGATCGATCAAGTCGTCTTGTCAAAGCGTTTGGCTTTGAGGAGTTCCGGAGTCTCATGCACGACGTCGGCGTGTATTGGTTGACCCATAACAAACTCTCCGCCGTCTGAGGAGTCTGGTGTGGATGCAGCTGAACGGATCAGTCTGCTCCTCATCGAGGATGATGAGTCGCATGTTGCGCTGATCGAGCGTGCCTTCGAGGCATGGCAATCATTGTTCGATCTGTCGGTCGCGCACACGTTGCAGGAGGCATACGCGCTGCTCTCCGGCGATTCGGCAGCCTTCGATCTGATCGTGTGCGATTGGCGACTGCCCGACGGCGAAGGGTTGGAATTGCTCGCCTTCGACCGTGCGCTGCCGGTCATCCTGATGACCGGGTATGGCGATGAACGGATGGCGGTCGAAGCGATCCGTTTCGGCGCGCTCGATTATATTGTGAAGCGTGATACTGCATTCGCCGATCTGCCCCATGTGGCGCAGCGCGCCATCCGCCAGTGGCGGGCGATCCAGGAGCGACGTCGCATCGAACAGGAGTTTCGCGAAATTGAGGCGCGCTACCGCCTCATTACCGAGAACACATCTGATCTGATCGCCATTCTCGACGATCAGCGCCGTTTCCAGTACATCAGCCCTTCAGTCACAGCGCTGCTGGGACATACCGCAGAAGCGTTGATCGGACGCGACGCATTCTTCCTTATCCATCCCGATGACCTTCCGTACAGCGAGGAGTACTGGCGCACCATGCTCCAGCGCACCCGCGCCACTGCGACGTTGCGCTATCGTCATGCCAGTGGCGCCTGGCGCTGGATCGAGTGTAATGTCAGAGCAGTCGAGCAGGGCGATGGATTGACAGCAATTATCGTGGGGCGCGATATTACCGAGCGGCGTGAACTGGAAGAGCGTCTGCTCCAGATCCAGAAAATGGATGCGCTCGGTCGGTTGTCGGGTGGTATTGCGCACGATTTCAACAACATGCTGGCAGTGATTGCCGGTTGCACCGAACTGGCGCGTCAACTGCTTCCCGATGACCACCCGGCGACCGGAGAACTGATCGAAATCCAGCATGCAACCAAACACGCCATGGCGTTGACTCGTCAGTTGCTGGCATTTGCGCACCGAACGCGATTCGAGCCGCGTTTCATCGATCTGAATACGTGCATTCTCGGCATGCAGAAACTGCTGCGCCGCCTGATCCGTGAGGATATCACCCTGAACACGCGTCTTGCCCCTGATCGTTGCCTCGTGCGCGCCGATCCTGTTCAGATCGAGCAAGTGCTGGTCAATATGACGATCAACGCATGTGATGCGATGATCGATGGCGGTGTGTTGACCATCACGACCGAAACCGTTGTAATCGACCATGCATTCGGTGACGTTCATCCGCTGAATTCGGGGATGTATGTCCGGTTGACAGTCAGCGATACTGGCGTTGGCATGGATGAAGAAACGCGCCGGCGCGCCTTCGAGCCGTTCTTCACCACGAAGAAACCCGGCAAGGGAACCGGTCTCGGTCTGGCGATGTGCTACAGTATTGTCGTTCAGCACGGTGGCGCCATCGAACTGAGAAGCGAACTGGGGTGCGGCACAACGGTCATTATCCACCTGCCCCTCGCATGTCCGTCCACTGATACGCAAGAGAGGACGCAGCACGACGGTTATGTTCCATCCACCGTGGGCACGTTTCCTGTCCTGGACGACCAATCCATGTGAGAGGGCGATCAGCAACCCAGGCTTGTCGCGATGTCCACCTCGATTCTATCCAACGAACGGTGTGACTGATGTCGCCGATGCGTAAGGGAGGCGTTTCACTTTGAGAGCGGCACGGGCGGCGATCCGCTGGAGGACTGCTCTTTCATATTGTCCGATGATTCTCATCCATTCATGGTTTCTGTATCGAACGTTTGTGGTACAATTTTATCAGAAAACGTGAGGGGTTTCAGCCCAGAGCACGCCTGCGAGCGAGGGCGCTTGCCTGATGAAGCAGCGCCGACGCAACGCTTGCTACGTTCCAGGCGGGTTCGCAGCAGGACATGGATGTCCACGCATGTTCCTTACACGCTTGGTGCGCAACTAATGGAATCCCTGCGCATCGTCAGAAGAGGAGTACCGCCCATGAAGACCATTATGACCCACGACGGGCCGTTTCATGCCGACGAAATTGCGGCAGTCGCTGTTCTCGCGACGATCGAACCCGATGCCACCATCAAACGGACGCGCAATGCCGCCTCTATCCAGGCAGCAGCGTCCGATCCGGACGCCATTCTTGTCGATGTTGGCGGAGGTCGCTATGACCATCATCAACCTGGCGGAAATGGACAACGGGAAAATGGCATCCCGTACGCGTCATTCGGACTTGTCTGGCGTGATTTCGGCGAATCGTTCGTCAAAACCATCCTCGGCAACTATCCAGATTACCGCATCGATGCCGACGGCGTCAAGGAAGTCGTCGCGACTCTGGAACGCCAACTCGTCATGCCGATCGATGCCCATGACGTCGGGTATAATCTGATCGCTGCGACGACGATTCCCGATGTTCGTCCCGTAACGCTCCAGGACATCATCCGGACATATAACCCGATTGACGGCGCTCCTGCGGACTATGATCGCGCGTTCAACGAGGCGGTTACAATGATGCAGGGGGTGCTGCATCGGTCAGTAGTATCATGCGTCCAATCCATCGTGGCGCGTGCGACGGTAGAGCAGGCTATCAACCAATGGAGCAAGCGTCTCGACGAACCTATCGTCCTGGATCGCTTCGTTCCACGCTGGGCGGAACGAATCTGTCAGACTGAGGCCTTGTTTGTCGCATTCCCGCGGCAGCAAGGCGGGTGGAATGCCGTTGCAGTTCCTGTCTCGCCCCAATTGCGTGAGAACCGTCTTCTGGCGCCGACGGAATGGCGCGGTCTGCAAGCCGCAGATCTGGAAAGCGTATCGGGCGTCTCGGGCGCTATTTTCTGTCACCCGAACGGCTTCATGTTCGCGTGTGAAACCCTTGAGGGCATCTGCGCCATGGTCGCCCGAGCCGTCGCTGTATCGCAGCACAGTGCTGATCCCGAAACCCGCGAGTCTTCTCGTGCATCGCGGTCGCACTGACGCACATGAGATGCGCCCCCCGCTTGTTGCACGGCGCAGTGACGGATGGAGGAAATCTTCCTCAGCGCTGCGCCGGCATTCACCGGGTTCCGATCCGTAGGGGTGATCGTCGCATGTGCAGCGACGGATGATCGATCCCGGATATCCCCACGAGCATGTCAAATTGACGTGTAATCGTCTTGTGCTGCACCTCCATCCCTCTGCGCTTGTCTCTCGATTTGGATAGCGGTTGGGAGTGCGAGGTTCCGTTCGCATGACGCACGGTGCGTTACGGTCAGAGTCGCTGCAAGCATGGAATACAGTGACGCACGCTTGCTGTGTGGATGCGGAATTGCACCATGGCAATGCTGGAGGCGCTTGCCCTGCTGTGTATCCATCGCTCCCGACGCCGCCATCGCAACCAACTTCGTGATCCCGAACTATAAGCGAACGTTGCTCGCTGCCGCACGTACGCCGTGTCGCCGTTCTTTTTGGATGCCGACTCGACCGCCGTATCAACAGCGCTATCCACGCTGCACACCGGACGCATTGACGCAGCGACGCGCATCGCGTTGCGCTTGTCCTGACGACTGGAAGCGCCGAACCGCGATGACCGCTGCGAATTATCTATGACGACGACAACTCGATGGCAACGTGCGTGGTAGTATGATCATGCGGCGGCGCATTGAAGGGCGCAGTCCTCATCCAGCATCCTCCCGATCCCCCTGTTTCCCCTTGATCTCCCCGTTCCGCGCCGCCGCGCCATGTCGCCGATTGCCATGGAGACAGGGGGCTCCGCCCGGCGGCAGAGTTGCCACCAATCAGCGGCAGAGTTGCCACCAACGAGGTTGGATGCTGGCGTGATTACGTCGATGTTGCCTCATTGTTCGCCTCGAACGCTCTGAAGGATTGCAGCAAGGTAGGCCGCGCCGCCTCGCGTGACCGCACCACCGCCGTGGGAGAGCCGTCGTCTGACGCACCTCCGAGGGAAAACGGATCGAACGGGACGGCGCGCTGCTCACACGGCGCGTCCGCCGTGAGCAGCGCGCCGTCCCCTCTGTCGTTGTCCATCCAGATGCACTGGACGCTCCTGCACGTCGTCGCGCCTGTCCTCAGCGATCCCCTGTCCATCCAGATGCACCGGACGCTCCAGGTTGTATTGTCTGAATAAACGGAACGGGTTCGGCGTCCATTGGACAAACGTACTGGGCGTCGAACCCGTTCCGGTACACAGGGAGCGACAGACGACAGGTATGGTACCATGGCGCCGAGACGCATGCCCCGGCGAAAACGAAAGGAGAATCGTATGACGACATCATCCCCATCTTTCTCATCTCCCAGAGCACGGAAAGCCCCCCAACCGCCTGCAGACATAACGATCGTCGAAGTTTCGTGCTCCGCCGATCAGGCTCGCGCAGCCGTCGACACGGTCGCCGCCGTCGCACCAGAGACCAGTGCGATCCTATTCGGCGGGGATCGTTGGACGGATTGCGATCTCGTCGCCGTTGCAATCCTGCCGGACGGCGCCCCCGTCGGATTGGCAACGCTCGCACTACGCGGGCATCACGTCAACAACGAGCCAGAGATCGTCGGCGTTTGGGTTGTGCCGGAGCGTCGCCGACAGGGGATCGGACAAGCGCTCGTCCTGCACTTAATCCAGACGTCGCTCAACCAAACCGGTCAGACACCGCTGATGGTCGCGGTTACGGAGGACGGAGACGCGTTAGTGCAAGCGCTGATGCGCTGCGACGCTGCAATCCGACGCCCTGACACGTCAAAGACCGGCGCATTCCGGGTGCGTCTGCGATAATACGCCCACCGTACCCGCAACAGCAAACCGATTGGATCCCATTATGCCCACGTGAACGAAAACAGGAATGCCGCAGTGCGCGATCAGGCTCCGACATGGGCATGTCACAAAACGAGTGTCGTGCTTATGTCTCGCGCTCATTCCCTTCGGTTTGCTGCTCGGCTTCCCGCCGCTCTTCACGCTTGAGAGTCGGAAAGCGCTTTTCGCAGATCGCACGAGGTGAGGGCGCCTCGCAGTGTGAATCGCGTTCGTCCTCGATGTACAGCAAGTCGCTGATTTCAACCCCGAAGTGTTTGCATATACGCGCATACACTTCGTCTCGTAGGGTTGATCGATCGAGCCTGATGTTCGCAATGGTGTTTTTGTCGACACCTATTGCTTTCGCGAGATCGCGCGTGCTCGTTCCTGTCGCTCTCATTATGGCGTCAAGTCGGTTTCGCAACCTCATGGACTTCCTCCTTTTCTTCGTATTGTACTGCGGTTTTCATACGTCGGTCTCTTTTCACGGCTCCTTTATGGAACGAAGGTCATGTTTGACTTTGTCCTAATTTTATAGTACAATTCTATCAAGCAACGCGAAGGACTCTCTCCCAAAGCGCGCCAGCGAGCGAAAGCGTCGGCCTGACCGAGCCGCGCCGAAGCAACGCTTTCCGCATTCCATGCGGGGTCGTAGCGGGACGTGGCGGCAAATGCGTCCTCTTGACATGCCCGGTGCGTTCGTCATGCTGACAATCATGCTGCCGCCACCTTTTCGCAGGAGCGATTTCTCCCGCGTTGCGGCGACCGGAGCCATGCGATAGGAGGGACGCTATGCCCAACAACACCGTACGCTTGTCTGAGTTGCTGGCGCCGACCGGAACATTGCTGTCCGATGTGCGTGACGGTCGTATGTCGTGGAGCGACTACCTCTCCGCTCTGCGAACATCGCGCAGCATGGCGTGGGGCTGGCAGCCCGACGGCTCCTGGCTTATTGACTTTGGGCAGGGGATCGCCGACCCCTACGACAAACCGCTGGACATCAACGACGTGCTTGCGATTGTCCGGCAGATCATGCCCACGCCGCTGCGCAGCGCAGGCAAGACCATTGTGCTTCGCGGTCCCATGCCCGGAGCGACCGTCGCCCTGGTCTGCCGCGTGTGCTATGCGGCAAACGTTGTGATCGAAGTTGTTGATCGTGCGACGGGAACCGTCCGTCGGGTTGAGATCGAGCGCATGGCGCGCGATCGTGTGCGTCTTGTCAATCCCGATTGCGCCGAGACGCTGCGCGACATCGGCAACGGCATCGTTGAGGTGCGCACGAGTCAGATTGTCTACCGCCGCACGCGAACGGCGCCGCCATTCGCATATCACAATGATTTGGAACTTGTCTTTCTGGAGACTCGCTCACCCAAGCGTTCCAACATCCGCGCCCAAGTCTATGATGGGCGCTACTATGCCTGGGTGGACGACGTGAGTAATCTGGAGGATGTGCCGTGACAGTGCACGCGACGCAGGGAGCGTTCTGGAGCGTCTGGCGCATTGTTGCCACGCTGGGGCAGGGCGGCAGCGGCGATGTCCTGCTCGCGGAACGCAGCGATGGCATGCGGGCGGCAATCAAGCGCTACAGCGCTTCGACGACAGCGGATGAGCGTCTGCGCGAAGTGCGGAACTTGTGTCTTGCCGCCATGCTTGGCATCGCACCGCGCCTGCTGGCGTGCGATGCGGACGCCATCCTCATGGAGTATGTCCCGCTGCCGACGTCCACACCGCTCGTTGAACGATCGCGGCGTCTGCTTGCTGCACTGAACATCCTGCACAATCGTGGCTACATCCACCGCGATGTCAAGCCTGAGAACGTCATCGGCGATCGACTCGTCGATTTCGGCGCGTTCGTGGACACATTCCGCGATCGCGACGTTGAGCCGGTTGGCACACCAGGCTACGCTGCACCAGAAGCGTATCAGGGAACCATTTCACCCCTGCTCGACGCTTACGGAGCCGGGTGGACGATCGCCGTTTGGGGCGGAGCGACGCCGCCAACCATAGGGGTGTGGGGACCGGCGGCGTTGCCGGTTGGGCACGACCCTCACCTTGGCGCTCTGGTTGCCGCGCTGACCAATCCAGACCCGTCGCAGCGCATGGGCTGCGGCGCAGCGCTGGCGTCCCTGACGCCGCAGTGGATTACGCTGCCATCCGGGGTGCACGTGCGCCGCGACTTGGTGACCGCGCAGGAGTGGAGCGACGTCCTCCCGAGCGCACCGTTCCGTGCAGTCGGCGGCATCGCCGTCGATCTGCATCCTAATGACGTACGGCGCTTTCTGACGGCGATCGGCGCACGTCTGCCAACGGTTGCTGAATGGCGTGCTATCGCGCAGGGCGCGGATATTCTCCCCGCACCGCGCACCCTCGACGTCGCTCTGCGCATCGCCCCGGTTAGCGACCTTGGAGCCGTCCACACATGCGGCGTCTTCTGGCAACCGACCCAGGATGGGTATCTGGTCGGCGGCACGCCGTACACCTCCGCCAATCGCATCCCCGACCCGCAGCGTGCAGACCCCATGATTGCGTTGCGAGTCGTACGTGATCCATAGCCGTGCATCTGCAGACGGTTCGCTGCTGCGCTCGTGCAGTGTCAGTCCCAGACGCTGCACGAGCGCAGCAGCATGGTGCGTCTGTCTATCGCGTATCCCGTCGCAGCGCCGTATGGCGCCGCGCGGAGGCGGCATTCCCAACAGCACCGGCGGGGAGATGACGTGGAGATTCCTCTGCGTCGCATAGGGATGGGCACGGTGATGTCAGAGTCGGCAGCGCCGTCACTGCCTCTGGGGCGATACGGCGTTCCCATTTCTGCTATCAAGAACGTGCGCACAGGTGCGCACGGTTCTCTTTCGGTTGCCAGCCGCGCGCACTATTATACACTCCTACATCCTGGAGTGATGTCGCGGGTTCGGACTCTGAGCCATCAGAGGCGCGGGTCGCCACTTGCCTCCGGCACCTCCATTGCACGAGACCACGGGCGCGCTTCATGCCGGAATGCGCGTCCGCCCGACGATGATGATGAAGACAGCGCGGACGCTCGATGCCATCGATGTATGCCATGCGCTGGATCATCGAGCAGTCTCAG
>Ga0308399_1000678_pt1 | contig 11719 bp, 8 predicted proteins | sample HotsprSampOS1260_FD_202367 | JGI IMG/M metagenome (GOLD analysis project Ga0308399, IMG submission 202367) | Hot spring phototrophic mat microbial communities from Octopus Spring, Yellowstone National Park, Wyoming, United States - 20060914_OS12-60 ... | reverse complement strand
TGGGCCTTCCCCCAGCAAAAGAGGACGAGAGTAGCTACCATTGTGAAGTTCCCCTTCTCCCTCTGGTGTTATATCCCTATGAGTGGCCTTTTCCCCTGTGGAAGGAAGCGGCTCTGACTACGCTCACTATTCAGCAAGAAGCGCTTCGGGAGGGGTTTTGGCTGCGGGATGCGACGCCCTTCAATCTGACGCTCTACCATGGGCGGATGTGTCATTTTGATCAGCTTTCGTTGGAGCCGTATCCTGAGGGGAGCCCCTGGCCTGCTTATGTAGAGTTTATCCGAACTTTCTTAGCGCCTCTTTTACTCATGAGCTATAAAGACCGAAGATTGGGCAAACTTATCCAGCTTTATCCGGAAGGGTTGCCCTTAGATCTTGTATGGAAGCTTCTGCCGATGAGAGGCCGTTGGTCTGGTTTAGGGCTACTTCATTTGTCTCCTCACAAGCTACCACGCTTATCGGCTTCTTTGGGGAGGCGTGGTGGGCTTTCTATGAAAAAGCTGCTTACGCTGACAGAGTCGCTGTATTTGGGGGTGGAGAGTTTGAAGCCCCGGTATGCTTCTTCACCTTGGGAGGGGTATGCGGGGGCATCTTGTCCTTATCCACTGGAGGCTCGGCAGAAGAAGGAGTCTGTCGTGCGCACCTGGATAGAGCATATTCCGATGCGGTGGGGTTTAGACGTAGGGGCGCATGAGGGAGGTTATACCCGCTTTTTGGCGTTAAGAGCGCAGGAAGGGGTAGTGGCCCTGGAAAATGACCCCTTAGCGATAGACCGTTTGTGGGAGGTGCTTAGCTCTGAGTACAAGCACCTATATCCGATTTGGGCCGACATTAGCCAGCCTTCGCCGGCCTTAGGGTGGGGAGAGGAGATTCCCAGCCTTATGGAGCGTCTGGAAGGGCGGTTTGATGTGGTTTTGGCGCTGGCGGTTACGCATCATCTGCGATATCGGAATCTTATTCCGTATGCTCGGCAGATAGAGCTTTTGGCGCGGTTCTTGAGGCCGCAGGGGCGCTTGGTGGTGGAGTTTATTCCGGCGGGGGATCCGCAGATAAAGTATTTGCATTCGCGGCCGGAGCTATTTCCGGATCATACGCAGGAGGCGTTTGAAGGGGTTTTGGAGAGGGATTTTGTGGTGGAGGAGCGGGTGGTATTAGAGCCGATGGGGCGGGCGTTGTACTTAGGGCGGAAGAGGTGAGGGGGTTAGAAGGGCAGGCCTTGTTGGGGGGTGCTGGGTCGGGCGTAAGAGACGCGGGGGATACGGCCGGCGAGGTAGGCTTTACGGCCTGCTTCTACGGCGAGGCGCATGGCGGCAGCCATCTGCACGGGATGTACGGCTTCGGCTATGGCGGTATTTACTAAGACGGCGTCATAACCCAGTTCCATGGCTAAGCAGGCATCGGCTGGGCTTCCTATGCCTGCATCTACCACCAGGGGTTGGTCTGGTACCAGCTCCCGAATCATGGAGAGCCGCTCGGCGTCTCGTATGCCCTGCCCACTTCCAATGGGCGAAGCTAAGGGCATTACGGCCGCGCATCCAATATCAGCCAGCCGACGACACACGATTGGGTCATCCGGTGCATAGGCTAAGACCACGAATCCCTCCTTGACCAGTTCCCGCGCTGCCCGAAGAAGCTCTTCTGAATCCGGCCACAAGAGCCGATCGTCCCCTATGACTTCCAGCTTGATCCAGTTAGTTTGCAGGGCTTCGCGGGCGAGCCGAGCTAAAAAGACCGCCTCTTCTGCCGTATAACAGCCTGCGGTATTGGGCAAGAGCCGATACTTTCCTACCAAAAGGTCCAAAAAAGTGTGCTCAGGATGTTTGAGATCGATGCGGCGCACAGAGACGGTGACTAAGCCGGCCTGTCCGGCTTCCAGGGCTTGTATCATCACTTCGGGCGAAGGGTAGCGCGAGGTTCCTATCCAGAGCCGGCTGGGAACTACTTCGCCTGCAATCACGAGGTTGTCGGTGTTGGGTGTTACCATAGGAGTACTTTAGGTTCGGTGTATTCCATGACGGCGTATTTGACGCCTTCTCGGCCCAGGCCTGAGGCTTTGACTCCTCCGTAAGGGAGATGATCCAGTCGCAGGGTTGGGGGGGCATTATGGACTACGCCTCCTACTTCCAGCTCTTCCCAGGCTTTTTTGAGAATGCTTTCTGACTGAGTGTAGATGCCTGCGTGGAGGCCGTAGGGGGAGGCATTGACTCGGGTGATGGCTTCGTCTATGGTGTCGTAGAGCTGGATTTCTGCGTAGGGGGCGAAGGCTTCTTCTCGGGCGAGGGCTGATTCGCTGGGCACATCGGTTAGGAGCACGGGGGTCACCAGGCGCTTTTCGGGGATCATGGTGGTGGGTAAGAGGTCTTGGGCTCCGCCTAAGCGGGCCTCTGTAAGCCAAGATTCTACGCGCTTGTAGGCTTTCTCGTCTATGAGGGAGCTGTAATAGACGTTTTCGTCAAGGGGGTTGCCGCCTTTGAGCTGCTGAACGGAGGCTTGATAGGCGGCTACGAAGTCGGCATAGAGTTTTCGTTGGACGAAGATGCGCTGGACGGAAATGCAGGTTTGGCCGCTGTAGAGGTAGGCGGCTTCGGCGATGGTGCGGGCGGCGGATTCTAAGTTTGGGGGGTCGTGGACGATGACGGCGGCGCTGCCGCCCAGTTCTAAGAGGGTTTTTTTGCGGGCGGCTAAGGTTTGGAGGTGCCAGCCCACGGCTGCGCTTCCTGTGAAGGAGAAGACGCGGAAGGCGGGGCTGCGCACGAGCTTTTCGGCGAGAGGGGGATCCGCTAAGAGGACGGTCAGGGCTTGTGGGGGCCATCCTGCTTCTAGGAGGGCTTCTGCCACCCAGAAGGCCGTAAGAGGGGCCTGTGGCGCAGGCTTGAGCGTAATAGCACAGCCCGCTACCACCGCAGGGATGACCTTGTGAAGCACTAAGTTCAACGGAAAGTTGAAGGGCGTGATAGCCAGCAGAGGACCGGCGGGTTTGCGCTGGACTAAAGCCAGCCGCCCCTGTAAAGCCTCATTTAGGTCTGCGGGCAAAACCTCCCCCGTCAGAGTACGCACTAAGTCGCGCCCCGTGGTAATAGTAATGAGGCCGCGCTCTACCTCTACGCGAGCATATCGGATGGGTTTAGCCGCTTCCCGGGCAATGAGTCGGGCTATCGTTTCCTTTTCTGCGGCTAAGCGCTGAGCTAATTTATCCAGAATGAGATAACGTTCCCCTGTGGTTAGGCGGGCGGCGGCGGCATGCGCAGTGCCTTGTAGAGCAATTACCCGCTCAATATGCTCTTCCTGGGCATAAGCTACTTCTCCGAGTATTTCTCCATCATAGGGAGCGTACACCGGCCGAAGGTCTCGGCTCGGCAGCCATTCGCCCCCGATTAGAAGTGGTCGCACCATACCTATAGCTCCTCTCGGGCCCAGTCAAAAACTTTCTCCTGCAAAAGGTAAATATACCCTCCTGCCAGCACGGCAGTGAAGGTTATAAACACCCCCAGGGCCCATCGCGGATCCTCAGGGAAAAAGCCCACCCAGGGATACAAAAGCGCCAGCTCCACATCAAAGACGGTGAAGATCATGGCGACTTTGTAGTAGTGCACGGAGAAGCGTGGCCTTTCGGGGCCGATGGGGTCCATCCCACTTTCGTAGGGAATGTTTTTTTGGGGATTAGAGCGGCGCATGGCAAGGAGGTCCGGCGCAAAGACAAACGCCATCCCGAGAATCACCCCCACTCCCAGTAGCACCAGCGCCGGGAGATACCCTTCAAGCATACTGCAAAGATAAGACGCCTTTGGTATGAAGATATGGATGGTCTGTTACCGATCGGAAGGGGTGATAGGTGGCTTTCCAACGGGGTGGGATGGGAGGCAAAGGCTCCCCTGTGTAGTAATAGACCCATCCCCCCGGCAGAAGCAAGCGCTTAGCCCAAGTCAGAAAACGGGGCAGAGGGGCTACGGCTCGCCCGACAATGTAGGGGAAACGCTGTGGGAGGTTTTCCGCTCGGGTCCATTGTACCTGCACCCGATCGGTCAAGCCTAAGGCGGCTATTATCCGTTGGACGGCCTCGGTTTTCTTTCGGATACTATCTACTAAAAGGAATCTTAGGTCTGGCCGAGCCAGGGCTATGGGTATGCCCGGCAGCCCCCCTCCTGTCCCCAAATCTAACACCCTCGCCCCCTCCTCTATAGGACACAAACACAAAAGGAGCAAAGAGGGCAAAATGTGATGCTCCCGCAGGGCCTCTATGTCTTTGCGGGAAACGAGGTTTATCCGGGTATTGGTTTCCCGCAGGAGGCTCTCATAAGTAAGGAGGGCGGCTTCTACTTCGGGGGTGAGGTAAGGGCGCAGACAAGGCGGCCACACGCTAATTCAAAAACTGCGTGCGCAGCACATAGTGAAGCACCCCGCCATGCTGATAGTAGGCGATTTCTACTTCGGAGCGGAGGTTGGCTATGACGGAGAAGGTCTTTTTGGCGCCGGTGGTGGGGTCTATGGCTTCTACGGAGAGGCGCTTTTGGGGGGTAAGGCCCTCGGCAATGCCCCGAATGGTGTAGATTTCCTTTCCGGTAAGTCCTAAGGTTTCCGCGTTTTCTCCGGGAAGGAATTGCAGAGGGAGGACGCCCATGCCTACGAGGTTGCTGCGGTGGATGCGCTCATAACTTTCGGCGATGACGGCCCGAATGCCAAGGAGGGCGGTTCCTTTGGCGGCCCAGTCCCGCGAAGAACCGCTACCATATTCTTTGCCGGCTAAGACCAATAGCGGGATGCCTTCTTTCTGATAGCGCATAGAGGCTTCATACACGCTAAGCACTTCGCCTATGGGGTGGTAAAGGGTCCAGCCGCCTTCCCGGTCTACCAGCTTATTGCGCAGGCGCACATTCGCAAAGGTGCCTCGGATCATCACTTCATGATTTCCCCGGCGCGCCCCGTACGAGTTGAAGTCTTTCGGAGAGACGCCCTGGGCTATGAGATATTGACCGGCGGGGCTGGTAGAGGGTATAGAACCGGCTGGCGAGATGTGGTCTGTCGTAATGGAATCCCCCAGCTTTAGAAGCACCCGAGCACCTTCTATGTCTCGGAGGGGGGGGACTTCCCGAGTTATTCCCTCAAAGAAGGGGGCTTTCCGAATGTAAGTAGAGTTCGCTTCCCACGCATACAGGTTGCCTGTGGGGGCGGGAAGGGCTTTCCAGGCTTCCTCTCCTTCAAAGATACGGGCGTAGTTCTGGCGGAAGTCTTCGGGGTCTACGACTTTTTCTACGAGTTCTTGGAGCTCGGTGGGGGAAAACCATATATCTCTTAGGTAGACGGGATATCCGTCGGGGTCATAGCCGATGGGCTCGTTCTCAAAGTCTATGTCGGTGCGGCCGGCGAGGGCGTAGGCTACGACGAGGGGTGGCGAGGCTAAGAAGTTCATTTTGACTTGGGGGTGGACGCGAGCCTCAAAGTTTCGGTTGCCGGAGAGCACGGCGGCTACGACGAGGTTTTTCTCTTGGATAGCTTGGGAGACGGCGGGAGGCAGCGCGCCGCTATTGCCAATACAGGTGGTACACCCATAGCCTGCTACATGGAAGCGCAGGGCTTCTAAGTAGGGGAGGAGGCCGCTCTTTTCTAAGTAACGGGTAACGACGCGGGAGCCGGGTGCCAAGGTGGTTTTGACCCAGGGTTTAGGGCGCAGGCCCATAGCTACCGCTTTTTTCGCTACTAAGCCCGCTGCCAGCATCACGGAGGGATTGGAGGTATTCGTACAGCTCGTGATGGCGGCGATCACGACATCCGCGTCGCGCAAAAGGTATTCGCTATCTCCCGTGGAGAGATGGGCAAAGCCGTTTTGGGGTAGGTGCTCCTGCGAAAGGGTGAGGGGCTGAGGCGCTACGGGATGCGGCTGCTTTTGGAAGTTTTTTTCCAGGGTATTTTGGACGGTGGTCTTCACTGCGCGCAGGGGGATGCGGTCTTGGGGGCGACGCGGCCCTGCCACCGAAGGCTCCACCGTACTTAGGTCCAGCTCCACTACCTGCGTGTATAGAGGCGTTTCCTCCGGCCGCCGCCAAAGGTGATTCACCTGAGCATAGGCCCGAATCTGCGCCACCTTCTCCGGCGAACGTCCCGTCAAAAGCAAATACGTCAGCGTCTGCTCATCAATCGGGAAGTAGGTAACGGTGCATCCAAACTCCGGCGACATATTGGCGATGGTAGCCCGATCGGGCACCGTTAGGTGGTCCAGCCCCGGCCCAAAGACCTCCACAAACTTATCCACGACCCCCACCTTCCGCAAAAGCTCCGTAATTGTCAGCACTAAGTCGGTGGCGGTTACGCCTGGCTGGAGCTGTCCCGTGAGCCTAAGGCCAATCACTTCGGGGCATGGAAAGTAGAAGGCCTGCCCCAGGAGGGCGGCTTCCGCCTCAATGCCCCCCACGCCCCATCCAATCACGCCAATCCCATTCACCATGGGCGTATGCGAGTCGGTCCCCACCAACGTATCCGGGAAAAGCCATCCTTCCCGCTCCGTGATCACTTCAGCTAAATATTCCAGATTCACCTGGTGGACGATGCCCATGCCAGGGGGAACGATACGAAAGTTTGCAAAGGCCTGCTGCGCCCATTTGAGAAACTGATAGCGTTCGCGGTTTTGCTCGTATTCGCGCTGGATGTTCCGTTGGAGGGCCAGGGCATTTCCGAAGGAGTCTACTTGGACGGAGTGGTCAATGACGAGGTCTACGGGCACTAAGGGGTTGATGCGCTGGGGACTCCCGCCTTGTTGGGCGACGGCTTCCCGCAGGGAGGCTAAATCCACCACGGCCGGCACCCCCGTAAAGTCCTGCATGAGCACCCGAGTAGGGATAAACGCTATTTCGGCTTCCGCCCGGGGACGGCCATCCCACTGCCGAAAAGGCTCCAAATGAGCATCCGTAACCTTGAACTGGTCTAAGTTGCGCAAGGCATTTTCCAGGAGAATGCGTAGGCTATAGGGGAGCTGGGAGAGGGGGATATGCAGTTCTTGGGCGGCCTGGCTTAGACTAATGTAGGCTCGCCCCTCTAAGCTCTGCTGCCATCGCTTCATGCGACAAAGGTAGGAGATACCAGAGAATATCCCCGCGCCTGACCGAAGAGCTCCTCCGCACCTGATGATAATATTTAGCCTCCCTCTCTGAGGCTCTGCCGGCGGAGGGGATGGTCTTTTTCGGCTACTGTTGGAGTTTATTTTTGCGATTAGGGGGTAGGGTCGGCTCCCCCTTTCCAGTATGGTCTGAGGACCGAAGGCTGTATGCTTTTGGCAGGCTAGGGGTTATTCCGCTGGGAAGTTTAGGTTTGGGAGGCGAGGCTTTTCTTTATGCGGGGGAGAAACGATGCAAAGAGTTTCTCAGTGTGAGTTGGGGGTTTTTTGTGGGGGGGCGCGGCCCCCCCCCCGGGGCGGCCCGCCGCCAAAACCTCTCTCCTTTCAGAAGGTTTCTGATTGCATATGGTATTAGGCTAAGGGAGGGTAACGTCCTCCCTGCGTTGGGGCAAACGGCTTTTAGGGAGCGGGGGAACTTCCTCATTTTAGCCGGGGCGAAAAAGGTAAGGGAAGGGGCATTAGCGCACGCGCCATAGCCATCCTATGGCTATGGCACTGAAAAGCAGATTGGGTATCCACACGCTCATCCAGCTTTGGCCTACGCCTGCTGGCCAAAGGCTCTTGGCCAGCGCTAAGAGCAAAACATACACGAAGGCCAGCACCAGTCCTAATCCGATTTGTAGGGCTACGCCGCCGCGCCTTTTGCGGGAAGCGGCCGCCACCCCAATCGCCGTCAAAATAACCGACGCCATAGGAATAGCCACCCGCTCATGCATTTCTACCTCCAAAAGAGTCGCCACCTCTCCCCCCACATGCGCTTGCCGCCGATACTCCGCCCATAGCTCCCTATACGGCATCGTACGCGTATAAAACTCCGACCGAATGATATCCGCCGGCACCAGCGGCAAAGCCGTATCTACATCACCTACAAAGCGCGGCGCCTTCCCCTCCTCATACCGCCACACCCGAAAAAAACGCCATCTTTTGAGGCTATCTACCCATGCTACCTCTTCCGCCGCATAACGCACTTTTAGCCGGGCATTTTCTATCCTTTCCAAAAGAGCCCCAAAACCCACATAATCAAACTTATCAAAAGCCCGAATGAAGATATAGCCTTCGGGCGAGAGTTTGATGTGGATTTGGCGCTGATCAAAGTAGGTTCGGTTTTTGATGTAGCGGTACTCAAAGCTCTCAATAGCTCGGACGTTGCGGGGCGTAATCTCCATTTGTAAAAACAGGCTAATAGCGCTTACTAATCCTGCCGCTAAAAGGTAAGGACGCAGGATGCGGCCTAAGCTCACCCCGCCAGCCATGAGCGCCACAATCTCCGACCGTTGCGCCATCTGCCCCGTAAAAAACAATACCGACAAGAATACCACCAGAGGCGAGAGAAGATTAGCATAAAAGGGGATGAAGTTTTGATAGTACTTCCAGAGGGCATGCAGAGGCACCTGCCGCTCTACATAGTCATCTATTTTTTCGGCCACATCAATGGCGACGAGGACGATGATAAGGAGGAGGAGGCTTCCGAGGAAGCTCACGAAGAATTTTTTCCAGATATAGGCATCCAGTTTCTTCACGATTGGCGGGCGATTTTTTGGAGTTCTTGCAGGGTGAAGAGGGCTTCGATGGGGGTGAGGGTGTTGAGGTCTAATTCTAAGAGTTTTTTGGTGAGGGCGTGGTCGGTATTGGGGGGTAGGTGGAAGAGGGTCATTTCGGAGGCGGGGAGGGGCTGCTGTTTTTCAAGGTGGCGGAGGATGGTGCGGGCGCGCTGGATGAGGGAGGGGGGCAAGCCGGCCTTTTCAGCGACGGATAGGCCAAAGCTGCGACGAATAGGCCCGGGACGCAGCTGATAAAGGAATATCAGTTTGCCGCTGCGCTCTTCTACGGCTAAGTGGTAGTTCCGTAGGCGGGGCAGGGCCTTCTCTAAGTCGGTTAGTTCGTGGTAGTGGGTAGCGAAGAGCACCCAGGGGCGGGCTTGAGGATTTTGGTGGAGGTATTCCAGAATAGCCCATGCGATGGCGAGGCCGTCATAAGTACTTGTGCCCCGTCCCACTTCGTCAATGATTACAAACGACTGGGAGGTGGCTTGGTGGAGGATGCGGGCGGTTTCGGTCATTTCTACCCAGAAGGTGCTTTGGCCGGCGGCGAGGTTGTCGGAGGCGCCTACGCGGCTAAATATCTGGTCTACGAGGCTCAGTTCGGCCTTTTGGGCGGGCACGAAAGACCCTATTTGGGCTAAGAGCACGATGAGGGCATTTTGGCGCATGTAGGCGGATTTGCCGGCCATATTGGGGCCTGTTAGCAGGTAAATGGTCGTCTGTTCAGAGAGGTGGAGGTCATTAGGCTGGTACGACTGGTGCGGAGGGAGAAATCGCTCAATGACGGGATGACGGCCTTTTTCAATGGAGATACGGCGTTCCGAGGTAAAGCGCGGGCGAACATAGTGATATTCTCGGGCGGCGTGGGCAAGGGCTAAGGTCGCATCCAAAGCCGCTACCCAGTGAGCTATCTTTTGCAGAGCGGGCAGGTAAGGCCGAAGTTTTTCCAGAAGTTCCTCGTATAGAGCTGTTTCTCTTTCTATGAGGCGGGCTTCGGCCGAGGCTATTTCAGCGGCTAAGGCTTCTAACTTATCGCAGGTGTAACGTTGCCCTCCCGTGGGAAGGTTCTGCCGCAAACGATAGTCTGGAGGGACTTTATCGCGAGCACTGGGCGGAATTTCAATGTAGTATCCAATGTGGCGATTGGAGGCTATTTTGAGGGAGCGGATGCCGGTGCGGAGTTGTTCTTCTTCTTTGAGGGCGTTGATGGCGGCTTCGGCGTCTTGGAGGAGGCTGCGAGCGCGATCCAGCGAGGCGTCTATGCCCGGGCGAATCACTTCGCCTGTGCCGGGCTTTTCGCCAGTATAGGGTGGCTCCGGCGAAATTTGAAGATAATGCTCAATCAGCTCCGCCACGTTTTGGGCAATGGCTCCATCTACGTTTTGCCAGATAGGAGGTAGGCTCTCATAGATGTCCAGAATTCGCCGTAGACCCCAGTAGATTTGGGCGAGTTCGCGAGGTGTGGAGCGCCGGGCGGAGAGCCGAGCTACCCGCCGCTCTAAATCCCCTACTTCCTTCAGCGTTTCAAACCAGTTTTTATAGGCCTGGGGCTGTTGGTACAGGGCTTCCAGTTTATTGAGGCGCTCTTCAATCCGTTCCAGTCGTCGCAGCGGCATGATGAGCCATTGTCGCAAGAGCCGATACCCTGCTCGCGTAGCGGTATGCCCCAGAACTTGTAAGAGACTCTTCCCCTCCGGGGTAAGGGGCGATAAGATTTCCAGACTACGCACCGTAACGGGGTCTAAGAGGAAATACTCTTCTAAGGGCAGCCGCTGGGGAAAAAGCAGATGGGGTAGGTTCGTCTGCCGAAGACTGCGCAAGTAGGCTAATAGGGCAGCCAGCCCGGCGGCTTCCACCTTTTTTAGCCGGCGTTGGTCTATTTCGGGTAGGTCATAGCCATACACTTCCCGAAATAGGTCGGGTAGGTTTTGGGGGTCGTAATACCAGCTGCCTACGACTTCTACGTGGGTGGCGCCGTTGTAAAGGGCGGGTAGAAGGGTGTCTTGCCCTTCGCACACCAAGACTTCTGGGGGGGAGAAGGTAGCTAGAATGTTTTCTATCTGAGGTAAGGGGCCGGCATAATACAGTATGCGGCCCGATGCCGCTACATCGGCCAGAGCAATAGCGGCCTCTTCGGGCATGTAAGACCAGAAAGCCGCTAAATAGCGAGCAGACGCCAACTCAGCGTCCGGAAGCCAGTGCACCGCTGGCGTAGCTATATCTACCACTTCCCGCTTGACGATACCCTTAGCTTTGCGGGGGTCTTCCACTTGCTCACAGATGGCCACCCGATACCCTGCTTCTATGAGGCGGGGGAGATAGTTATCCAGCGCCCGCATAGGAAAACCCGCCAAAAGCACATCCCCCGCCGCTCCATTATTACGTTTCGTGAGCGTAATGCCTAAAACCTGCGAAACGATCTTCGCATCTTCCTCAAAAGTCTCATAGAAGTCTCCCACTTGAAACAGCAAGAGAGCCCCTGCGTGCTTAGCTTTGAGGGCCTGATACTGTTTCATCAGGTCGGTCATAGGTAAGGCATATCTTGCAAGAGGTCTTGCATGAGGGTCCGTACCCGCTGCGCTTCCGACTGAAGCTGAAACCACCGCTCTCGCGGCTTAGAGCTGAGGTCCTCGTAAGAGAGCCGAGGCATGTACAGCAGGCTGCGCATGCTAAACTTCGGGATATGCGTAAGGCGTGTAGGTAGGTTGAGCACGGGGTTTTTGTAAAGGGGGTACAGGTAGGCGGGCTGAAAACGTTTGATAAGGGGAAAGAGATACGAGGGAATATAAAAGTCCCGTCCCCACTCTTCGGCGCCGCGATGAACAGTGATGAGGATAGGGGCATTGGTAGCGAGGGCCAGCTCCACAAACTTAGGCGACCGAAAAGGCCGAATCTCATACACATCCCCCACAATGCAGTTATCGCCCTCAGGCAAAATAGCTATATCATTCACAGGCTGGTCCCGAAATGCCGCTATCACCTTAGCAAAGGTCGGGGGCTCCTCACTTTCAAACAGGTACCTCAAAAGCATCCGACTGACCCAGAAGCGATAAAGTCCCCGATGAAACACGCC
>Ga0308399_1000675_pt1 | contig 11761 bp, 8 predicted proteins | sample HotsprSampOS1260_FD_202367 | JGI IMG/M metagenome (GOLD analysis project Ga0308399, IMG submission 202367) | Hot spring phototrophic mat microbial communities from Octopus Spring, Yellowstone National Park, Wyoming, United States - 20060914_OS12-60 ... | reverse complement strand
TGGATGGACCTCATACTTTCTTTACACAGAAGAAATACTATTGCCAGGCTGTTCTGCTTCCTCAACCATGGCCTTTTTCTGTTCTGCAGTCCATCGTCTTCTTCTTTGAACCGATGTGATTACCTCTACCGGACTCATAGTTATCCTCCCTCCTACATGTGAATTATATTAATAACTCTATGGCTATTACTACAACTTATTTTGGTTAAGGGTGTCCAGTCTAAACGGGGGTAGTACACTAATTTTTCCATTCTTTTACTAATTAATGTTTTTTAGTTATTCTATTTTTCTTTAAAACATTATCTATTGTCAATAACATATTTTTCAGGTTACAATTTATTAATCAATCAAATTTTGGGGTATTGAAAATTATTGACAGAATAAAGGAGGGCAAAATAGTTGGAAAGAATATTTAAAATGAGTACATGGATTACTATTTTTATTTTTGCTTTTTTCTTGAATATTTCTATTACTTACGGATCTGGATTTGCTATATAGGCTGATATGAAGACTTATAATATTAATCCTGTAATTTCTCTTCAGATAACAGCTGATATTTCATTGGCAGGCGGTCTTAACATCCTTTATCTTGGTACAACTTTGCAGAAAAAATTGAATTTTTCACTTTTTGGGCTTCCTGATAGTAATCAAAAATTTAAAGGTGATGTAATGGGTTTTGGTTGCAATTTTGGAGTCTTAGTTGACCTTACAAAGGATTTATCAATTGGCACATCCTATAGGAATAGAATAAAAGTTGATATAGATGGCTCTTTAACCCATAATTTACAATCTCCATTGCTATCCGGTTCATTCCCAAATAAAAATGGAAAGGTTGAACTTACATTACCAGCCCAGTTTCATTTTGGTGTCTTTTATAAAGGATTAGATCCATTCACATTTGAAATTGCAATGAGATGGGAAGACTGGTCTTCATATAAAGAGTTAAAATTATATATGGAGCAGTCCGTTGTTGGTTATAATAAATTAATTACTCCAAAGAATTGGAAAGATACATACTCTTTTAACATAGGAGTAAAATAAAAGATAAATGAAACCATTGCATTTCTTGCAGGCTATCTTTACAGCGGAAATCCTGTTCCTGATAGTACTTTTGAACCCTCAATTCCTGATGCTAATACTCATTTATTAACTGCTGGGATATTAGTAAAAAAGAAGGATTTCAATTTTGATATTTCCTATGCCTATCAGAAACTACAAAATAGAAAAAAGAATAATGCAATTGACGACAATCCTTTTGATGGTTTTAATGCTAATTACAGTGCAAATGGAACTTATAAATCTGATATACATATGATCGGTTTAAGTTTGACTTACAAATTTTAATTATCCTTTTATTTTGAATAATAATAAAGGGTGGTGAAATTTTATGAAAGTTGTTACATCCCAAGAAATGGCAAAAATTGATAATTTAACTATTGAAAAATACGGTATTCCAGCTTTTGTTCTCATGGAGAGAGCTGCTTTGTCAGTAAGTAATCATGTTATAAAGGAATGTCCAGATAATCTAATAATTTTAGCTGGTCCGGGGAACAATGGTGGAGATGGAGTTGCTGTTGGAAGGATTTTAAGTAGCAAAATAAAGGATATTAAGATATTTCAGATATTTTCCGATGAAAAACTTTCATCGGAATGTAAATTTCAGATTGAAATTGCAAAAAAATTTAAAGTATCTATTTTAAAGGGATATCCTACAAAAAAAGATTTACAAGAAACGCAAGTAATAGTAGATGCTCTTTTTGGAACAGGTTTAACAAGAAATATTGAAGGCGAACTTGTGGATTTTATAAAGCTTTTAAATAGCCTTCATAGAAATGTTATTGCAATAGATATACCATCAGGTATTTCTTCCGATTCAGGAGAAGTGTTAGGAGAGGCTATAAAGGCTAAAAAAACAATAAGCTTTGGTCTTCCAAAAAGGGGACATATTCTTTATCCTGGTAAAGGTTATGTGGGTGAGCTCATAGTTGAAGATATAGGTTTTCCAAAGGAATTAACTGAATCAGAGGATTTAAGGGTAAATCTTGTAACAAAAAATTTTGCAAGAAAAATTATTCCAGAAAGACCTGCCTATTCCCACAAGGGTAAATATGGACATGTTTTGGTTGTTGCTGGTTCAGTAGGGAAAACAGGGGCAGCACTTATGACAGCTAAATCTGCTTTGAGAACGGGTTCAGGATTAGTTACTTTAGCAATCCCAGCAGCACTTAAAGTAGTCTTTCAAAGTAATGTCCTTGAAGAAATGATTCTTCCTCTGCAATGTAATACTAAAACTTTGTCAAAGGAGTCAGCAGAACAAATTATTAGTTTTGTTAATGAGAAAGCAGATTCAGTAGCCTTTGGTCCTGGAGTAGGAATAAACGAAGACACAGAAGAAATTCTAAAAAATCTTTTAATGAATTGTTCTGTGCCTATTGTTATTGATGCAGATGGAATAACTTTATTAAGTAAAGAAAAGGAAATTTTAAGGAATGCTAAAGCAAAGACAGTAATTACTCCCCATCCTGGTGAGCTGAGCAGATTAATTGGAATTTCTGTTAAGGATATTGAAAAACAAAGGATTGACATCGCAATGGATGTTGCAAAGGAATTGAATACTATAGTTGTTTTAAAGGGTGTTCCAACAGTTATTTCCGATGGGGAACAAGTGTTTGTTAACACAACAGGTAATCCAGGAATGTCAACAGGTGGCTCAGGAGATGTTCTTACTGGAATGATTTCATCAATTATTGGACAGGGTGTGGATGTTTTTTATGCTTCAATTTTAGGTGTCTACTTGCATGGTTTAAGCGGAGATATTGGTGCTTCTGGAAAGGGATATCATGGACTTATTGCTCGAGATATCATAGAAAATATTCCTTTTGCCATTAAAGAGACATTGAATGAAATGGATTAATAGTATAGAAAATCCTCTCGTTAAAACAATTTTAAAAATTAAAAAAAATCCTGTTGACAGAACACTCATAGAAGGTTTAAATCTATTAAAAACTGCTATAGAAGCTTTATCCCTTCAAAAAGATAATCCTTTTTATAATATAGAACAGATTCTTGTTACAGAGGAATTTATAAGAAAAGAGAAATCTTTTTTTAATTTGATAAATAGAAAAAATTATCTAATTGTTGGTATTAGTGAAAGAATTGCAGAAAAGATATCTGATACTATAACTCCACAGGGGGTCTTTGGAGTTTTATCTTTTCAAATAAGAAATCTAAAGGATATAAATGTCAATAATCCAGAGGTTGTGGTAATTCTTGATAAAATTCAAGACCCCGGAAATCTTGGTACAATTATCAGAGCTTCTGAGGCATTGGGTGCAAATTTTATAATTTTAACTCCGGGAACATGTAATTCCCATTTAACAAAGGTTTTAAGGGCATCGGCAGGAAGTATTTTTTATATTCCCATTGTAAAGGCAGATTATATTGAAATAGAAAAGTTTATTGTAAGAAATAATTTAAATCTTATAATTGCAGAGCCAAAGTCTGAAAAATTCATTTTCGATGTAAACTTTTCTAAACCCTCGGTAGTTGTTTTTGGCAATGAATCACAGGGCGTAAGTGGAGATTTAAGAAAAATTCCCCATATATCCTGTCGAATACCTCATATGGGACAATCAGAAAGCCTCAATGTGGCAATTAGCGCAGCTATTTTTCTTTATGAAATATTAAGAAGCAAAACAAAAAAGTCCATTCAGTCAAAATAGTATATAAGTCCTAAGCCAGTTTTCCATTCGTTATATCCACCAGATATATTCCCAACTCCGTATCCGTAAATCGTGAGATTTTTATTTATGGAGTGCTTTATTTTTCCTTCTAAGGTTCCACCAAATTTTGATTTTTTCTCGCCAGCATAGAAGGCTTTTATGTCATTCTGTGCTGAGGTATTAAATAAATCTATACTGTCTTTAAACTTTGGATAATGGGGAGAGTTATCTGTTCTGTAGTGTAAATAACCAAAAGATAGTCTCAAATCAATAAAGTTTTCGCAACACTCTTTTATCTGGTATCTAAATGTTGGACCAATCATCTGAAAAAGCTGGGGACTAAAATAACCACCGTGCCCAAAGGTGAAAAAGTTGCTGTTTCTTCTAAAATGCTGTATTACATAAAATAATCCTGCATCAAATTGAGAGCTTTCATTTATAATAAAAGTTTTGCCAAAGCTGATATTTCCTGTTAAGGAATAGTTTTCCCATACATTTTTGCCCCATAAATAGTTAAAATCAGTAGATAATGCTGTCCAGTAAGAATTGGAAAAGCTAAAATTCAAGCCTGTGCTAATACCTGTTTTTAATACTCTTCCCCATTTTTCATTTGTATAGGGGTCTTTTTGCCCCTGAATTGAAAGAATAGATTCTTCAACAGGAAGTTGATAAATATTAAACCATAATTTTTTGTAATCTGAATTTATAGAAAAAGTTGGCATAGCAGAAACGACTCCATTCAAAGGAGTGCTTCCAACTGAGATTTTTATATGAGGATATCCTTCAACTTCATAGGAAATATCAGGTTGAATAAGCCATTTTGAGGTAATAGGCGTGTTTTTTTGTTGAGTTCCATTTAAAAAGTAATAGTAATTCCCCAAATAGGGATTTGTCTCTATTTCCCCGGAATTTACATATTTTGGAATTAGTGTAAAAGTTAATTTTTGCCCTGATTCTATTGGATAATGGAAAGAAAGTGGTAAAGAAAATTCTTTTAATTTTGAGCTTCCCTCATCCCCTGATTTCTGTCTGTAAAAGGATTCAATCTCAATGTGGGGAAATTTTTCTTTATAATAACAGGCATCCTTTGATAAGTCAGTATAGGAAGCTAAAATGGGAAATCCCTGCCTACAATACCATTGACCAGCTTTTTGTCTTAAGATTTCCTTTTTTTGTTTTGAAAGTTTATTTATTATTTGAAAAGCCTTTTTATAATCCCTTTCTGAAAAGGAGCTGTCTGCTTTTCTTATATAAGAATTAGAAATAATTTCATCAAACTTTTTTGATTGTAAATTCACTTTTTCAGCAAATTCAATTGATTCATCGTCTTTATTTAATGAGAAATAACAGTAGGAAATACCGAGTATATAATCCTCTTCATCGGGATATTGTTTGTTTAAATCAATAAAAATATTAAGGGCTTTTTCGTATTCTTTTTTGTTAAAGTAATACCAAGCAAGAGATGTTTTCGCTGATTTGTCTTCAGGTTGAAATTTTAAAATTTTATTTGCTATTTCCTCTACCTCAGGAGAGTTCAAGTCTAACGAGGCGAGTTTTTGCCTGTATAGATTAATTTCAATTGACTTAATTTTATCAAGATAATCTTTATCATTAATGGAAGAACTTTCTTTTTTTAAAATTTCTAAGGCTTCATTAACTGGAACAATAGAATTAAGGTCATAGATTATTCCTAATCGGAACTGCAAATCTTCAATTGCACAGGATAAGAGTTTTTTCAAAATATCTTCTGCTTCTTTATTTTGCTTTAAAAGCGCAAGTTTTTTGCTTAGTTCAAAAAATACTGAAGTTCCGATACATTCTTTGAGTATTCCTTCTGTTTCATTTTTGAAATTTAAATAAGCAGAGCTTTCTTCTGATAAAGAAAGGCTTTTAAATTTTTTCTGTAAATAGGCTTCCTTGATTTTTTTTGTTAAAGGTTTTCTATCGGATTCTTTTAAATAATTTGCGTACATTTCAGCTTTCTCAAAATCTTCTTTTTGAATATAAAGGTCAATTATATTGACAAGAATTTCATCTCTTCTGTAATTTTCCTGCCATAGTTCTTCAAAATGAAGCAATGCATCTTCATTTTTATTGAGATTTTTAAGACTATAGGCAAAGCCAAGTCTTGCAGAATTTGATATATCTTTTTCAGTTGAATGAATAATATTTTTAAATTTTATTGAAGCATCTTCATATTTACCTTCTTCATAAAGTTTCCATGCTTCCTTTAATTTATCCCTTTCAATTAATTTTAGCTCCAGATTTTTATATTCATAAATGGTTTTTTGCATTTTTTGCCCTTCAGTGATTTTTTCTGATTTTTTATCTAAAGGAGTTAAAGTCTCATGCTTAAGAGGAGTTTGAATTATAGTGGTTTTTTCTTTTTGCTTTTCAATGCTTATAATGTTTTCCTGCTTTCCTTCCTGTGCAAAAATATGAAAGGGAAAAATTAAAATTAAAAGAATAAACATAATATGCCTCATTTTACTTCACTCCCTTAGCAATTAATGATAAAGTATAGGAATAATAATTTTGGTTTTCTTCTTTTAATTTTTTATGTCCTCTTTCCTTTAACTTCTCTGCAAGTTCCTTTTTACCGAGCTTATCTGCTAAAAGTGAAGCAATGAAATAATGAAAGGCAAACCCTTCTTCTGGTGATGTTTCATTTGTTTTTAAATTAATTCTCATTGGAACATAGCCGATTTTTTCTATAATTTTGAGGTATCCAGAAAATTTATTCAGAATAGCCTTATCATTTATCATTGCTGAATATAGAATTATTCTGATTGCTTCAATACCGAAAGATTCATATTTTTCAGAAAAAATAGAGCTTTTTCCATCTTTTAAAATAACCCAATCAGCAGGAAGACTAAAATCACCAAAATTTAGATTCAGTAGAAAATCAAGGCTTTCTTCATAAAAATTATTCCAGAAATCTTTATCTTCACAGTCTGAAAAGGCTTTAAAGGCTGGGAGAACATAATAAGAAGGATTTAGGATAATAAAATCCTCTTTGTAAAAGCCAAAGTATCCTGGTAAAAGATAAAATTTTTCGTTGTTTTTTATTATTAGTAGTTCCTTTATGTCTTTTATAATTTTCCTTGCTTCCTCTAAATATTGAGATTCTCCCCAATTTTTATAGGCAAGGCAGAGACTATAGGCAACAAGAATATCTCCATCAGTCGCATTGTTATAGTCAAGGATTGTCCACTTTCCTGAAATATGTTTTCCCCACTTCCATGCTAAAAGGTTATCTGTTTTTCTTACCTTGAGATTATTTTTTGTCCATTCCCATATTTTTTGAAAGGTTTCCATATCATTGGAAATCAAACTTAAAAGCATAACATAGCCTTGTCCTTCGGAATGGCTAATGGATTTATTTTGAAAATCAATAACCCTTCCATCATGGGAAATAAAATTTTTTTTGTAAAGCTCCCAGTTTTCATTAAAACTCAAGGCTTCTGCATTGCTCATAGGCACAGTAAGAAAAATTATTAAGAGGCTAATTATTTTTTTCACCCATTCTAATCCTTCTGAATTTTTTAATAAAGCTAAAAACGAAGAATGCCATAATAGCTATAATCAGTATTATAAACAGAGTAAACAAAAATGGATGAGCATATATCCAGGTAGTTACTGAGGTGAATAATCCTAAATTACCCAAATAGTAAACATCCTCTCCTTTATAGGCATAAAGAGTCTCTTCAGGATTGGAGGGTTCAAAGATAACCATAGAGCCAGATGTCTTTGCACTAATAGATGGTTCCCATAGGGCAGAAATTCCTTCATAAAGTTGCTTTTTATCTATGGAAGAAATTAGCATCACAGTATTTCGGCTCTTATAAGGAGAGGCAAATTCAGAAATTATTAAGAAATTGCCCTCAAGTTTCGAAGAGAGATTTATCATGCTTTTACTGTAGTCATAATCAGATTTTGTTTTAGTAAGAGGGAATATTTTTTCAATAATTGAACGAATTTTACTGTTTAAACTTGATTCACTTTTTTCAAAATTTTTTGATAAATAATATACAAAACTTACCTTAAGTTCGGTTTTTATATTACCTGCCTTTAAAATTTTTTCTGGAATTTTTGTTATAGTTCCTACAATCAGTAGATTTTTATCCTTTAACTTGGCAATATCAAAGGATGCTTTTATATTAACGGGAATATATCCTGCCTTTTGAGATGCCATTGCTATTAAATTAATCGCAGATGAAAGGGATTCATTATTTTTTTCTGTGAGATAAACTCCTGAATTACTGAAGTCATAGGGTCTTGAAAAAGGAAAGGCATCAATAAAAAATAAATTTATATTAGGCATTTCTGCCCAGTAGGAAGCCTTCGGAAATAGTATTTTTGAGTCTTCAAATATTGTTAATTGTAAATTTTCTGTCTGAACAAATTCGCAGTATCCTGTTATAAGCGGAGATAAAACTGCTGTGAATGTTATCTGGTTATATCCCGGTTTGAAAAGACTTAAGGGTATATCAATCAGATAATTTCTTATCATACCGCCTCTTACATTATCAAGATGGATTGAAGAAACATATTTTCCATTTATCTGAATATTAAGAGTGCTGTCCTTTCTCATACCACTGCCATAGCTAAAGTTAAGCTTAAGAGTAACAAAAGAGTTCGGTTTTAAAAATGTATCTGATGGAATTTTAAAATCCATTGATATAGATTTTGCACCAACTCCTTGAAAATTTGTGGTAAAAAATCCCAAATCCTTCAAGGAATACTCATATCCCGGCAATAATGTTGCTTTGCCTATTTTTGGTGGTTTAGGTGTGGTTTTTATATCTTCAACTTTCATTAAGGAGCTTTTTGGAAAAGGAAAGTTTACTGTAGCAAAAGCTAATGCTGATTTTTTTATTTCTTCTACACTGTCTCCTTTTAAAATTATAAGGGCATGATTGGGATCACCCGATAAGGTTTTGAGTTTAATGTAAGCATCATTTGCAGGAAATAAATCTCCTTTTAATTCCTTGATGAATCTACTGTCACCTATTAAAATGTTATCAACGCCGTTTTTTATATTCTGGGAAACAGTAAAGTTGACAGGTCTGTATTCAAATTTCAAAGCAATACCAGAGGCAATTATCATGGCGGCCTCTATGAATTCTTCTTTCGGTTCTGAAATAACCAGATTTATTTCCTGCTTTATAAAACTCTTTGAATCAAAAAGAAAATTAGATATCGCCGTTAGTTCCTCAGGCACTCTTTTTAAAGCTATTTCAAAATCAAAGGAAGCTTTATCAAATTCTATTGTTGTCCATAGTTCTGCAGATGAAGGGTCTTCACATTCCAATGTATGGTGTTGGGTAACAGTAAATTTTAGCTCGTTATAGCCTGTTTTTATTAGATTAACCGGTAAATTTACAGAAACCTTGCCTTCTGGTAACTGAGGATTAAGAGTTATCTGTGCAACTGGATTTTCATTTAACCATACAACAAGCCTTGACCTGCTTTGTAAAAGTGCCGTTGAATTTATGTAGGAAAAATTAAGAACTGCCTTTTTAATCTGCCATCTATCAGAAGCAGGCATTTTGACTTTTATAAAGTTAGAAGTCCCAGAAAGTGTGGTGGTTTTAACAGGCGCTACTTTTGAAAAGGGAACATTGAACCTTAATATTTCCTCTGAAAAACAGGAGCAGGGAGTTAAAAAAAGTATCGTAAATATAAAAAATAAAACAAAAAATCTGCTTTTTAAATTTTGCTTCGGAAAAACTTTAAATTGTATCGTCTCCATAGACCCTCCATAAAATTAAAATTTTTTAAATTTGCCAAGATAAATTTAAATACTCCTAAAATATTTCTTCCCATAGAAACCAAACCAATCCTTAGTAGATAAATAAATCCTGCGAGAACTCCTTTCTGTCTTTCTCTTTTTCCCCAGAATCTTTCCCATCTTCTGGAGTCTCCGTAGACAAATTTTACTATGTAATTAAAATCGGTTGTATTATCAAAGGTACATCCAATTGTAATTGCCTTTTCTGTCTGTACTCTTTTTACAATTGTTTTGAATCTATATTGCTTTCCATAGCTATCCCATGTAACTACTTCTATACTGCTTCCCAAAAATGGAATAAAAGTTTGTTCTTTCAATTGTATTGCAATGCCTCCTAATGATATATCTTTTATGGATGCCTTGAAACTTTTAAGAGTATTCGGAATTATTATTAAAGCTTCCTCATCAGTTTCAATTCTGTGAAATCTTCTTATTTGTCTTAATTCATAAAGCGCTCCAATACAGGCTATTATCATTGCTATATTAAATAGATTCCATGAAATACATACTGCAACAGCTCCTCTTTCTAAAGGAGAATGAATCCATTTATCTATTCCTGCGAAAATACCACCAATACATAGAAATAACAAAATATAAAAGATTAAAACTCTTGTGTTGACAACGCTTTGTTTTAAAGAAGTTCCTTTCGGAGTTACCTTGAAAGTAGGTTTTTGTGGATTTAATAGAGCTCCCATTGTCGGGAAAAGAAGGAAAAAACTTTGTGCTGACTCAAAAACTTCAGAGAAGAAAGGATGCCTCACTTTTCCATAAAGATAATTAGATAGGGTAAGTGAATAAAGAAGATGGGGAATAGCATAGGATAAGATCTGCTCAATTGATACATTGTAAACCCTTAAACTGAATAGCAAATACAAAAGAGGAGCAAATATGAATATTACTCTTGCCAAACCAAAAAACCAGAAAATACAGTTATTGGTGTAACATATTTTCTGATACCATTTTAATCCCTTTTGTTTAAAAGGATTTTTTAAAAGCAATATTTGAATCATTCCCTGTGTCCATCTGCTTCTTTGGGTTATAAAATCATCAAAGGTTTCAGGAGAAAGTCCACATATCATTGGTTTTCTTAAGTAGACACTGTTATAACCTTTACTGTGCAAGGTTAAAGCAGTTTCAGCATCTTCAGTAATTGTTTTACCTGAAAATCCCTGAGCTTCTTCCAGATATTTTCTCCTGAGGACAGCACCTGAACCACAGAAAAAGGAAGAATTCCAGAAATCCAGCCCTCTATGGATTTCTCCATAAAACATTTCGTTTTCTCCGGGAGCTTCAAAATATGTTCCTAAATTTTTTTCAATTGGAGTAGGATTTATAAAGAAATGGGGTGTTTGAACTAAAAAAAGTTTTTCATCTTTAAGGAAGAAGCCAACTGTATTTTCCAGAAAATCAACTGCAGGAACATGGTCACAATCTAAAACAACAATAAGGTCACCGCCACTCTTTGGTAACTCTCCGAAACAAAACCATTCAGACTTTCCTGTTTTCGTTTTATATCCCTCTGAAGTAAGCCATAAAGCATTATTTAAGTTTCCCGCTTTTGCATGTTCATTTTTTTCTCTTGTAATATAATTTATCTCTAAATCCTTTGCGAGGTTTTTAAGAACTTCATATCTTTTCCAGGCAGAAGAAGATTTTTCAGGGTCTGGGTCATTTCTTTTTTGGAAGGTTGCTCCATCATCAAGGATGTATATGTTCAGTTTATCCTGAGGATATCTAAGCTGTTTACAGGCAATAGCTGTTATTCTAATAATTTCTTCAAGTTCATTGTAGGTTGGAATAAATATGTCCACAGAGGGAAGTAACTTTTTATCTTCAGGAAGAGGTGGCGGATTTCTTTTTATTGGATTAAGATTGACAAATATTCCCAAAAGATAAATTATAATTGCATAAGTTTCCGCAATATAAAGAGAAGTCATGGCTAAACTGTCAAAGAATCCCGTATATCCAAGGGTGTGAGAGGTTCTGAAAAACCAATATCTTAAAGTTATAAACAAACCAATGGATAAGATAAAAATTCTGAGATAATCCTTTTGCTTCCTTATTTTTATTAAAAGAAATCCAAATGCCATTAACCCATAGGCTAAAACTGCCTGCTGAAACATATCAAGGTAAATTGATAGTGTAAAAATAAGAATAAGAAAAATAAATAACATAAATAATTTTGAAGCTCCTTTATAATCTGTTATGCTCATCTTGAATACATAATTTTACAATATTTCACAGC
>Ga0308399_1000670_pt1 | contig 11769 bp, 14 predicted proteins | sample HotsprSampOS1260_FD_202367 | JGI IMG/M metagenome (GOLD analysis project Ga0308399, IMG submission 202367) | Hot spring phototrophic mat microbial communities from Octopus Spring, Yellowstone National Park, Wyoming, United States - 20060914_OS12-60 ... | reverse complement strand
GCTGCGTCGGGGACCATCCCCGCCGTCGTCGGGAAAGTCACGCCTGTCAGATACGACGGTAGTCAGCAAGACACGTCGGGGCAGGAAGAGAAACGTGCGCATTTTTTGCGCACTTTCTTGATAGCAGAAAGGAAGAAGTGGATGCAACCAAGAGCGGCATCGCGAATCACGAGACATGATTCCCCGCCATGACCGCCCCACCTGTCCGCACCTTCACCATCGCGTCCTCAACTGGAACGGGAACAGATGTTGCTCTCTATCGACATGGGCGATCATCGTTCCAGCAGGAGAGGAGCGATTTTGCCATCACGCAATGGTTGCTGTGATCCCTGGGACCAGCAACGCTCCGCCGTCCCGTATTGGAATCACGCCGCCCGCCGACCCGACCGCGTGGATGGATGACCTCACGACGATGCATGAAGATCGTCGCTTCGATGCACTGCACAACTCCCCCGACGTTGCATCGCTCTCCCTGCCCTTCCTGCCGAATCTCCAGTCTGCTATGGCAACATTCCGTCCGCGCTCTCCCGGCGCGCCGAACCGGATGACCGCACTGCTCTGACACGCCTGGCCGTCGCACGAGCACGCCATGGATGTCCCTTCCTCCAGCGGCATGTGCGTCGTATGCGATGCAGCGCATGGGACTGACCGGCTGAGAATAGCAGACACGGGGACTCGCCCTGACGTTCCTGAACATCGTCGTTTTCCATCCGTCAACCTCCTTGCCGCGCTGCCGGATGCCGCCCGCGCCGCGCTGCTGACGTTCCTGGACGAGGTCGTCGTCCATCCGTTGCCCATCGTCGTCCGACGGTCGATCTCCCTTGTCGCTGCACGAGTGGCGCTTCGCCCCATCCATCGCCACCAAGACATCCCAGCAGTGAAACAGACCGTGTCCATGTTGTATATTGATCGACGCGGGAGAAGGATGGAAAGTTATGTCGCGCATCCCACAGGCGTTCTCTGACGCTGCAGCGCAGCATTCGTCAATGGACTGGAACAACCGTCTCGGGTCTGGCAGGACCGGTCGGAGCCCCTGCGTACGAGACGCGGCACGGTCGCTTGCGTCTGCGTCCGGTTCCCGCGTCCAAAACAAGCGACGACGCCCCATGCATATCTTTGCATTGTCATCCATCCTGGTCCCCTTTCAAGATCGTTCAGGAGGCGATGTCCCAGGCGTTTCATCAGTGAGGTGATCACGAAACATGGGGTATCCTTAACATGACTGCAATAGATGATTGATATTCCGCGATCACACGAACGGCGCCATGGTGAAACACGAATCTTCCGCAGCGCTCGCAGCGGCGCTGCGAGGCGCAACCGATCTCCACGTCATCGCGCCCGCATTCAACAATCAGCAGTTCGCGCAGTTTTTGGCGCTCGCACCAGGCGTCGATCCCGTCATTGGCGCACTCGGTGCGCTGGCAGGCGCGTTGCCGGACATGCTTGCGCCAACCGTGCATGTCCCAACCAGGACATCCATTGCGTCCCTGCATGAAGCGGATGCGGAGAATTCCATGCTGGAGAATCTGGAGATCGGCACACTCGCCAGGCAGAGCGCCGTACGTGCCGACGCGCTGATCACCGCAGCGCAGAACAACTCCTGCGAATCCTGGGCAGCAGCGGCGCTCCTTGGACCGTCCGACGCAAGCGCCGCGCTGCTGACTGGGTCGTGGAATACCGCCCGCACCGTCCGACACTGGGGGCAGTCCACGCCCGACAACCCGACGGCGTGGATGAACAAACTCACGCCGGCGGAACGAGATCGACTTTTGGCGACACTGCACACCTATCCTGCTGACGCTGTGTACTGCATGCCATGGCTGCACGACATACATGCCACAGACATCGCCAGCCACATTGATGTTCTTCATCTTTCATCCGCACTCGCCGCCTATGCCGCTGCATCGCCCGTCGCCCGCGACCGTCATGCAACCATCCTTGCGTCACTCATCCAACGCGCCGAGCCGTATCATCTCGACGCGCTGACGCCCCTGGCGGTCGCATCCCATATGGACGAGGCATGGACGGCAGTCGTGCGGCTCTTGTGCACGCATCCCTGGAATGCCGTCCACGTCGTGACCGCGACATCGTGGGATAACATCCACGCGGACGTTCAGAAAACGATCCTGTCTGCCGCCGATAACGATCCAACCTCGATCTGCGCCGCCATCGCCTTCGCCCGCGGCGAGCGCGAACAGATGCCGCCGATTACGAAAACACATGCTTGCGCCTTCTTCGCCGCCGTCACACCGACGGTGTGGCATGCACTGCCGGAATGGGCGCGCCAGGCATGGCGCAGCGAACTTGACGTACAGGACACGCATCTTGCCGTCCGGTCACTCGGTCTCGATCCCGCGTTCCTGGAACGCGCCATACTCAATAACGCCCTGATCACCGCCGTACGTCGCTACACGCCGGACGATGCTGCGGTGCGCTGGACGCTCTTGCCCCTCGCCGCGCGCGACCTTCCTATCACCGACGTTCCCGCTGTCATCAACGATTTACCACCACTGCCCAACCCCATCGTGTTTGTCCAGATAGCGGGACGCATGCTCGATCTGCCGCCCATGCTGCGCGACTGGATCACCGATCATTCAATGCCACGAGCGCTCGCAGCGATCATCACCATCCTGCGATCGGCGTCACCATCAGAACTCCCCGCCAACTGTTGTGTGGCGCTGGCGCATGCGCTGACGGGCTTGACCGCGACGGAAACAGAGACGCTTCTCGCCGCGCTGCCGGATGACCTCCGACGAGCGCTGCGTCCTGATGTCGACACGCTGGCGGCAAGCGCGGCAGCGGAGGGACAGACAGATATCCTGGCGCAAACGTTACGGAACTGGGACGCGGACAACGTGCTGCCGCTGCTGGCACTGGACATGCTCATCGAGGAGAACGAGTTCGTGCGGGATTGGGGGGCGGCAACGCTCGCACGGCATCCCGACATGGCGGCAGCGCTCTTGCCGCTCCTGCGGGAAGAACTGCACATGGCGCTGGTGCGCCACCCGTGCATCACCTTCGCCAGCGCTGATCTGCCCTTACCATGCCCGTCCGCATCCGCCCGAAGACGGCAGCGCTAGCGCAGCAGGCGAGCGACCAGGCTCGCACGACGATGCACGGCGATGAAGCCGTGCATCGTCGTGCATAAACGAAACCATGAAAAAAAGAGCATCCACCATAAATCCTTTATTCCCTCAACACACGGCTGCACTGCGTCCGTTGTACAGTGCAAGCGACGGACCATCGTCGATCTCGCACCCTGCAATCGCCGGTTGCTCACATGCTGGCGCTTGTGGCATGCAAGTGAATGGACACGCGTCACGCACACAAACATGTTGACGGTGTTCGAATAATGGGCCGCATCCGCCGCACTGCGAACGCGGTTGGATGCCATCGTCCGCTCCGTGCGACGTGGGGCATTTGCATGTCACAGGCGGAACGCGACGGTCGGACCGATCAACCCCGATCTGACCCGTTGCGGCATTCCGTCAGTCCTGAAAGATCGAACCGTATGCAACGGCCCTTGCCTGAGCCACCGACAACGGACATCTTCTGTGCCCGCTCAACACGTGCACCATCGCACATCCTATCACCCGCATCCGCCATCACATGCGCATGGAGATTGCATCGAACAGAGATACAGCGGTGTATCTTGTGAACGGAGCGCACAGCAATTCCAGCACTTCCTGCCGCCGTCCGCCCGTCGCCCGCCCGCCGTCCGCCCGTCGCCCGTCGCCCGCCGTCCGTCCGTCGCCCGTCCGTCGCCAGCCGTCCGTTCGTCGTCCGTCGCCCGCCGTCCGTTCGTCGTCCGTCGCCCGCCGTCCGTCCGTCGCCCGTCCGTCGCCAGCCGTCCGTTCGTCGTCCGTCGCCAGCCGTCCGTCCGTCGCCCGTCCGTCGCCAGCCGTCCGTCCGTCGCCCGTCCATCGCCCGTCGCCCGTCGCCCGCCGTCCGTCCGTCGCCCGTCCGTCGCCAGCCGTCCGTTCGTCGTCCGTCGCCCGCCGTCCGTCCGTCGCCCGTCCGTCGCCCTGCGCATCCGTTGCCCCTGTTAGCGCCGCCGCCATATCGGGATGCTGTGCGAGCGCCGCTGCGCCCCACGCCCGCCGTTCCGCATCGTCATCGATGAGCATGCGCAGCGCCAGGAGCGACCGCATGTCGTCCGCATCCCATCTTCGCAGTATCTGAGCCAGCACATCCACACGGCCTGGCACGGCGACGTTGTGGAGGAGCGCATCGTGGAGGAGCGCATCACGGTCGCCGGGCACGGACTGCTGGAGATCTTTCGGCAGGAGTCGCGAGAGGCGGTGCGCGTCCTGCGGCGACGCCGCCGCCAGCGCGTCCGGTGCAACGTCTGGATCGCCATCCCGCAGCGCATGCGCCAGACGAGACGGCGCGCATCCTGCGGCGACGCCGCCGCCAGCGCGTCCGGTGCAACGTCTGGATCGCCATCCCGCAGCGCATGCGCCAGACGATGGGCGACCGGCGGGTCAGCGGATGCCAGGGCGCGTATGCCGTCTCGCGTTTCGTTGTCTCGTGTGGGAAGCATCTCGGTTTGACGCGCGACGTCGAGCGCGTCCACGATTGCCAGAAAGCGGTCGCCATACGTCCGCAGCGCCTGCGCCAATCCTTCGCCCACTTGCTGTTGATCACTGACACGCTGCATCATCGACAACACGTGGAGCGCATGGCATACGGGAATGGCGACCGACGGCGACGCGGAAAGCGTCTCTTTGGTCGGGAGGCGCGAGCGTGTTTGTCAGCGCGTCGGCGTTGGAGCGCCGCGCAGCGCAAACGTCGTCCGGCAGCGCGGCGAGGAGCGCATTCGTTTCCTTCCAATTCCAGTCCTCCAGCGCGTGCGCCAGTGCGCGGCAACGTTTGATGGGGGCTCCACACTCCTGCTATCAAGAACGTGCGCACAGGTGCGCACGGTTCTCTTCCTGCCCCGAAGGGTCCCGATGACCTTCTTCGTATCTGACAGGCGTGACTTTCCCGACGACGGCGGGGATGGTCCCCGACGCAGCGCCGCCATTGCCGGTCGGACTCGCCACGGGTAGGGCAGTTTCGGTTGCCAGCCGCGCGCACTATCACGTAGTATAAGTCAAGCTAGAGTCCACCTCCGTGCGCCTGCGGTGTTGGATGCGCCGTGATCCAATCGCGTAGCGCCTGCGACGTCGTCCATGCGCCGCTTGCAATCTGCACGAACGTGTCTGAGTCAAGCGGTACGGGCAGCGCAGCGACAATGGGGAGCACGGCAATGGGCAGATCACGCACGGCGATGGGGAAGGGCATCCATTCCCCGGCGCCCTCATCTGACGCGTGGCGACGCACGATGGCGATCAGGGACGTGTCGATGCGGGCGCCCGCCAGGAACACAGGATCAGGACCAGGCGACCGTACGACGAGGATAGCGGAGGGTCAGACCGACACACGAGCGCAACGCCTGCGTCTCAGTGACCGATGAGCGCCGCCACCGCCCGGCGGTCGCAGCGTCCATTGTACACGGCGTCGATCAGCGCAACGGTATGGGTGCCGTCCCATCCCGTGGGGGCGACCGTCGCCCACGTCGTCAGGACGCGTTTGCCGCCATCTGTTTCGATCAACGACTCGATGGCGGCATGGAGCGCAAGCGAGTCGCGCATGGCGGGTGGAAGGAGATCCAGCAATTTGCCCGACAGCGCGCCGAGCGCGTCTGAGGGGAAGCACGTTCGGGGCGAGCGCCAGCACGCAGGTGAACTGGGGATTGCCAGGGGCGGGGGCGACCACCTTCTCGTCAGCGTTACCGCGCAGCGCATGCCGCATCGCGTCTGGCGCAGAAGGAAAAGAATGCATGAGATGAACTTCTGGCATTGCCAGGAATGACGAAGCGATTGCACAGCGATTGTTCACAATCATTCCTCGTCGTCCAGCGCGGAGCCAACCCATTCGGAGAGGACGGCCCACAGGATGCCGCCGACGCGATGCAGTCATCGAGCATGGCGCTACGGGGGTTGTTCAGCACAGAGCGGCGCCGTTCGCTTCCTGCCGGCATACCGCAGACAACGTTGCTGCGGTGTGTTATGAGGATTGAACAGGCATTCCACGCTGCTGCGCTCGCTCACGGTGGATCAGAAGTCCGCAACCGACGAGTCGCCGCATGCTTGCACAAGTTGGATCGAATGATGTGCGCGAAGATCATCATAAACAAGTGAGGAGGGCGAGATAACGACAGGGCTGAGGCGAGGGGATAGGAGGCGAAGAAAATACCGTCAATGAGGGCGAAGCGTCGATGGTCACACGCTCGCGATACCCATGCTGTTCCATCACGCACGTCACGCTGAGAGCCAGAACGCCCACGCACCGCCGGCATCGCAACGAGCGAACAATGTTCCCGAATCACCTTCATTCGTCGTCGGAACCTCGCGCATCCAACACGCACCATTCAATTGTTATCGCCTCGTTTGGCAAACGCAAGCACTGGATCGAAGAGCGAAATCGCGCAGCATGCCATGTCTTATCATGAATGCGACACATGACGAAGGAGCGATTCTCCTTGTGACATGCGTCCCGACCCGACCGCGATCGCGACTATCATACCTTGATTGCTCGTTCATGTTCGTACAGATGAGTGCAATGAGCGCGTATCACGGCGCCTTCAGTTCAAACCCGGCATTGGTACGTGCGTCAAGCCGCTCAATGCCCATCTTCTCCAGTTGACTGTTGACCGTTCGTCATCTCGATGCCACGACGATGCGCGCGCAATTCGATGGCGTCCATAAACCAAGCGTGCGGACGCATGGTCGCCCGGCGCACCGGGACCAGGCGCACCCCCGTCTCCGCCAGGATGCTGGCCGCATCAGCGGCGCTGTTGCGGGTAAGGGCGAATAATTATTCGCCCTTACTGCCCCTACGCCCAACCGCCGCGCCCCGGCGGGCAGGCCATACGCCGGTTCATGGACTGGGGTCAGGTCGTGCACCCCTGCGGGCAGCATCTGCACGCGCCCGGATGCGCTTGCTGCAGGCGGCGGACCAGATGCAAACGCCATCCAAAGAACTTCTCCCGTTTGGCGGCGCACTACCCGCAGCATTCGCGCCCCGGCGCCTTCCGACAGCGCCGGGCGCGCACACGACGGCAGACTGGCAGGGGGAGGCTATCGATAATGAACACGTCGCCCGTGGCGACGCTCCCCCGACGTTCGCGGGAATCCAGACCATCCAATCGGCGAGCTGATGCAGACGACGATTGAAGCGCGAGACGCTGATCCGCCCCGACAGATAGCCCAACTCACGCATCATCGGCGCCGCCCGTTCGTGATGATTGCCAACATACGTGGCGGCGACGACGGCAATCGTCAGAATCTCGGAGTCGGGGACCTGCGCCCGCACATCACTGCGATGCCCCAGGCGTTCCATCAGCGTGTCGATCACGACAAAAGCAGGTATAATCCAATAGGCGTCCATCGGCTCCTCCTGGCGATGATGGTGGTTTGGCACCCGCGATCGTGCCAGAGGTGTCGATGGTCGTCAACGAGCAATCAAGGTATCATGAATGCAACACATAACGAAGGAGAGATTCTATGTCGGGAGCGATAAGCGCTGCCACTCGCGCACTGCAGGGAGAAACCGATCCATGCGCGATCCTTGACGCGCTGCGGGACTATAACATCTCGTGCATGCTGGCTTTTGCGCCGCATATTGATCGTCGCATTCGCTGTCTCGCGGCGTTGTCTGGGGGATGGACCGATATGCTCACCGGCGACGATATCGCGGATCCCAGTCTGCACGATGCGATCCGTGCGCTTATCGGGCGGCAGCCGGGATGGAGTTTCTGGAGAGCCTGGGCGCATATAGCGCCGCCTGGATGGGGGGCGAATGTCGCCGACGCCTTGCTTGCGGATGTAAAGGCTTCGCGTGTCCCCAATGACGCTGCCGCAATCTTGATAGGACCATGCGACCGGAGTGCGAGGATTCTACAGTATCATGAAGATGTCGCACAAGTTATTCGCGCCTGGGGACAAGCGCATCCAAACGACCCGACATGGTGGACAGCGCATGTCTCTGACGCCGACCGCAGTCGTTTTCTTAAGACGCTGCAGTGCGATTCCCGATGTCTTGTGGCGTGTAGCCTCTGGCTTCCCATCGACCTGACAACGGTGAAGATGGAAGAAAACCTTTCCATCGCCCTCAATGCTTTTGCCGAAGCATCGGCGCCGACGCGCATGCTGCATGCGCGAATCCTCCAGAATCTGGTGAAACGCGCCCTACGCGTTGACGCCATCCCTCCGTTGCTTGCACTGGCGCAGCAAGGCGCCACAGACGCAGCCTGGTCAACGCTCATCAGGCAGATCAAGCGGTCGCCTGTGCGATCCGTCACGGTATTGAAACACGCACCGTGGGACACCCTTCCAGGCGAGGTCGCTGCGATCATGCGCGCTGCCGTTGCCGAAGCGTCTGTCAGAAACATGGAGTGTGCCGCGATTGCGTATGCATGCGGCGAGCGAACAGACGCGCCCATGCGCATGAACGCGCACGTCGTCCATGCGTTCTTCGCCGCCGTCACACCGGAGGTCTGGAAGGGGCTTTCCCTGTCGGAGCAACGCAACTGGCTCGGTCATATCGACTCATATGGCGCGAACCTCGCGGTGCGATCGCTCGGACCTGCCCCCGACATTCTTCCATACGTCGAAATCTCCCACAGCTTGACGTATGCTATTCGACGCTGGGCGCCTGAACCGGACGATATGCGCGACCTTCTCTTTCCGCTCGCGATCAGCAAACTTGACAGCCGTGATGCGCATGCGGCAATCGCCGCGTTGCCGACTCCGCCATCCGATCCGCTCCGTTTTGCGCGCATTGTCTGTCGACAACAAGCACGAGCGAACGGTATTGCCGAATCATGTCACGTATCGTCGTCTGCAATAGCGGATGTTGTCGGCCTGGCGAAGGATCTGCGCAGAACACACGACATCCGTGCGTTGTCCCAGCATCTTCGGGCGACCATCGGCGCGAAGGACGCCTCGTGGGGACGGTTCGCGCATCATGTTTTGTCGCCCAATCCCCACGATCTCGCCGACGTATTGGCGCCGCCGTCCCGTCGAGACGATCTGGCGCAAGAATTGGACGCGATTGCTCGATTGCCGCCGGCAACGTCCATACCGACGCTGATCATACTGAAACGCCTCGCATACGAATATGAACGGTATCAACAGTTCGAAGCCGGGCGCGAAATCGCATCGCTGCTGCGTGACCATGGAACGCACTTTGCTGCGTTGGTTACACTGGTCAATGCGTCTGTGCGCGCTGCACTTTTTCCACTGCCGCGCAAGCCAACCCTCCGTGCAACGCTGCTCGCGTGCGCCTGCCGCAATCCGCCTGCAGGTCGGAGCGTCGCGATTGCGATTCACGACGCCGATATCACGGGGCTCTGCAAAGCCTTGCGCACGATGTCATCCGATGATGCGATGACGATTTGGAGGAGTATCATTGACGATTCGCCCATTCCCGGCATCTGCAATCTGCACGATTTGGCCAGCGCATTGGCGGACAACGGGAAGGAACGTGATATGACGGAATACCTCCGTTATATCCTTCGCGCCATTCCGCCCATCGATGCAATGGATGTGATGGACGCACTGCAGGAGGCGGCGAGGATCGATCCGGCGTTGACACCCAAGGATCACCGAACGATTGCGTCCCATGCAGAAGCGATTCGACCTGTTTTTTTTCTGGCGCGGCACGACGTTCAGCGCGCCCTGCTGACGAACGACACCCTGTCTATCCAGGTAGCAGACGCTCCCGATAAGGGAAGCGCGCCCCCCCCACGCTCACAGCACAGGAGGATGGGAACGCGTCGATAAAGAGTCGTCGGGAAGATAGCGGTATCGCCTCGCCAGTCCAACGTGGGATTCCCCCATCTCCAGGCGCACCATGCATCGACTTATGTGCGATCTTCGTTCCGCGATCCCCAGAGGTCGGGTTTCGCTGCTCCGGCGCTGCATGCGCTGCCTGCTGTACGGCATCGAAATCGCCGGCGGACTCCCGTTGCATCACCATCGATGATTCGGATACCACGGGAGGACGCCGACATCCAGCGCCACGCACGTCGATCACGCCAGAGAACGCCGACATCCAGCGCCACGCACGTCGATCACGTCAGAGAACGCCGACATCCAGCGCCACGCACGTCGATCACACCAGAGAAAGCGGATCGCATCATCCTTGCGAAGGAAGCAAGAGACCGTCCCATGTTTTTGTTCGCTCTATCATCACGGGGTTCATCGTGGAGACGACGGCATTCCGCCATCATCGTCATCTGTGAAGGCGACATAATCATGCAATGATCTCCGCATGAACGTTGCCACAATCTGCGCGAGCGACTATCTTCTCGCATCCGTCGGGTGTGAGCCTTTCCAGACGTCGCCCTTACGATGGCGTCCCACTTGCCTTCATTTTGTCGATGATCGCAGGGCAAGCGGACGTCCCCACAGATGAGAACTGAGGACGATCGTTCGACACCGCGTCTCCGCTTTTCTCCAGGATGGTCGCATGATGTGCGTCGTCGAATCGCGATGAAGAACGCGGGCAAGCGTCCGAGCCGACATGGATCACCGGGATCGTGGGGGATTCGGTTGGGCGACCAAGACGGTACGGACGCCTGAAACCCGGTTCAGTGCGGCGAGCATCGTCTCGCCGCACTGAACCGAGACGTGCGCTTGCAAACGAACTTGCGTCATTCCATCCATCGTGCGCATGAGAATATGAACGGGGCAATCGCCAGGATGCTCATCCAGGATGTCGCGAACAGTACGGCACATTGTCTCGAAATCGGAGAGACGGGGACAGGGGGAAAGCTCAATTTCAACGACACAGGGATTCGAGGAACCGTTCGTCATGCTTCGACGCGCCAACGGGAGGGGAGGTGACGGCAAGGAAGACGAGATGTGCGGAGGGCATGGTTCGAGAACGGATGTGCGCTCGTCATGCGGCGCTTGAACGCCGTTCACCGCTGCATGCCGGAGGACGCCATTCACCGCGCTCGTGTCGCTCTGCGGCAATGATCCGAAACCATCAAGCATCGCTGGGCGTGGAGGGACGTTTGGAGCCTCCCTTGCCGCGACGGTGGATTCGATCACGGCATCGATGCGATCAAGAACAATCTTTGTCACCCCGCGAAATTCGTCGATTTTGCCGCGAATGATAACACGAGCGCCATCATGGAGGATATCTGCAGCATGCATCGCCTGGCGTGGAAAAGCGACGACCTCAATGCATACAGCGGAATCGTCTTCCAGAACCGCGGTGATCATTGTCTCGCCTCTTTTGGTTTTCCAGGGGGTCACGCGTGAAAGAACACCAACCGCGCACACGCGGGCGCCGATCATATTGGCGGCATCTGTCCGAAGACGAATCACCGGAATGCGATCAAGCGGAGCATGAGACGCGATCCATTCATGCTGGAACTGCTGCGAAAAAACCAGTCCCAGCAATTCACGTTCCCAGGAAGCATAGGACATGCGATCGTCGGGAGACAAAGCGGCGGGATCGGCGCCGTTCGCTTGATGATTGGACAAAAGGGAGCGAACATCGCTTGTATCGTGAAACATGGGCGCTTGACCAAACATGCGATGGTGACGCGTCTGTGCTCCAGAACGGATTGCGGAATCGAGGCGCGCCAGCTTCTGCCGGCGCGTGCCGGGGAGCGGGTCGAGCGCACCGGCTTTGATCAGGCTTTCGAGCACCCGTTTGTTCAAGGCGTGACGGTCCACCCGTTCGCACAGATCGTCCAGCGAGCGGAAC
>Ga0308399_1000665_pt1 | contig 11823 bp, 10 predicted proteins | sample HotsprSampOS1260_FD_202367 | JGI IMG/M metagenome (GOLD analysis project Ga0308399, IMG submission 202367) | Hot spring phototrophic mat microbial communities from Octopus Spring, Yellowstone National Park, Wyoming, United States - 20060914_OS12-60 ... | reverse complement strand
CCACCACGGCCAGCCCCCCAAACGCAATCTGCGTCCGCCCCGCCCAGGCCAACCAGCCGAGCATCGCCCCCAGCGCCAACGGAATCACCCCGCCCCACCAACCGGCCTGCGTAGCTGCCACCCGGACCCGGCCGTACGTCAACCATGGAACGTCCGCCAAAAAACCCGGCCCATGAAACTTAATGGAAGCCACCAGACTCAGGGCCGCGGCCACCCACCACCAAAACGCCCCCCCCACGGCCCAAGCCATCACCGGCCAGAACGGGCGCGGCTCCGACGCCGACGCGCGCGGCTGTGCACTCACCACAGGAACCGGTTCTGCCAACCCCAGGTTCATCGCTCCCTATCCGAACGCTCAGGCCTCACTCATAAGGACTCGGCTCCGCTGGAGCCGCTGGTGGCGCCGCGTAGGCCGCCCGGACACGCTCCAGAAGATTCGACCGGGCTGCCGCGGGATCCCGCCACTCCCGTTCCACCAACGGCAGGGCCACTTCGATCGGCAGCCGCACAATTTCCTTGTCCCGTTGAATCCAGGCCGGTGTGGTCAGAGCCTGATGGGCCGCCGCGCGCACCTCCTCCAGTGCCTTGTAGCGCTCGGCCATCCGCTCGGCATTCAGCGGCGGCGGCGTGACCATCCGCCGCGTCGTCAAAACCAGCACCCCCACCACCCCGAGCGCCAGCCCGGCCGCCACCACGTAACCCCAGAAACCTCGACCGTTGCCCATCATCACGCACCTCGCTCCGGAGCCGGAGGCGCATCCGGCAGATCATCCACCTGATCCAACTCCCCGCCCGAAATCTGCGTGGGCACCGGATGATACAACCCCATCGCCTCGATCAGCCGCGGATCCTTCACCGGATACGGCGCAGCCGCGCTGTACTTGGCCAAGTACACCTTCGTGAGCAATCCCCCCATGAACGCCCAGCAACCCAGCGCCAACCACAGCCAGCGCAGCGGCGGTCCGTCCGGATGGATGACGGGATAAATGTTGAATCCCAGATCCACCAGATGCATCAGCCACGCCCACACCATCAACGGCGCCATCAGCCACCACTGGCTCTTGGCATCAATCCTTAACAGGGCCAGAAACGGCAGAAAGAAATGACCGAAAATGATCACCAGCCCCACGTAAAACCATCCGCCCCGCTCCCGAATCACGTACCAGAAGGTCTCCTCCGGAATGTTGGCATTCCAGATGATGAAATACTGGCTGAAATGGATGTAGGCATAAAACACCGTGAAGGCGAACAGCAACGTGCCCAGGAAATAGAACTGGTGATCATGCAACACGTGGGTCAGCACCCGCTGCCGGTTCAGCACCGCAATGATCACGTACACCGTGGCCAACGTGGTCCAAACGCTGCCGGCAAAGTAATACACACCGTACATCGTCGAGAACCACTGATGCTGCATCGCCTTCAGCCACAGGATCGCGCCCAGTGTCAGCGTGAAGGCATACACGAAAATCCCCAGCGCCGAGTGGAACCGCATCCGGTAGGTGCAAAGGGCCTCTCCGGTTTCGTCCTGGCGCAGCGACCAATACCGCAGCCGATGTGCAAACCAGCCCCAGGCCCCGAAGCAAAGCAAGGAAATCAAATAAAAGGCCGGGATCGTCAGCAAAGGCCACTTCGCGTGCAGCGCATGATCCGTGTGCGGGTCGCTGCTCATCCATGGATAGAGCTGCCGCGCCAGCAAGCCGACGGGGATCCACAATAGCAACAACCATGGAAACAGCAGAGTGGCCACGTGCTCGCACTGCCGCCGCACCGGCACTGACCATCCCGCATCGAACAGGTGATGTACCATCACCAAAAACAGCGCCCCCAACCCGATGCTCAGCCAAAACATGAACGCCAGCAACCAGGCATGGGCGAATTCCCTCAGGTTCAGCAGCGCCCCCAACAGGGCCAGACCGCCTCCCACCACCATGGCCCTGTCCGGCAGGCGTCGCCAGCGTTCCAAGTCCAGCGGCGGACCCAGGCTTGTTGCATTCCCACTCATGATCAACGCGACAGTTGCGCCCGCAGTTCGGGCGGCAGTTCTTCAGGGCGCCCCAGCCAACTGCGCTGCAGCACCCGAACATAAGCCACAATGGCCCAGCGATCCTCCACCGGGATCTGGGCCGCATATCCCTGCATCAGATTTTTGCCGTGGGAGATGACGTTGAAAATCTCGCCATCGGGCATCTCCACGATCCGTTGGTCATGCAAGTTGGCCACCACCGTCATGCCCAACCGGCGCGTAATCCCGTTGCCATCGCCCTGAGGCCCATGACAGGGCGCACAGTAGATCCCGTAGCGTTCCTGGCCGCGGCGCAGGAAGGTGCCCGTGACCGGCATGGGGTTGAGCTCCACAAAATTGGTCGAGCCCGGCAGCCGCCCCGTGTTCACCGGCGCATCCTCGAACGGCCACACCGGGCCGGTGGCGGTGAGAATCGGCTCGGCACGGCGCACGGTGCCAGCCACCGGCAGCTGGGAACTGATCCCGTTGGGGAAAAACGCGTTCGGCTGCTGCGGTCGCAACTTCAACTGCCGATCCATGTCCGGGAAAATTTCGATGGGCGGTCGGCGAGACAAGCTGCCGCGCGTGCCGGCGATGCCCACGATCACCACCACCACCAGGGCGTAGATGAGCAGGAAGTAACGCATCACTCCTCCACCACCTCGATGTTCCGACCCCCCAGCCCGGCCAGCAACACCCGCACCTCGGCCTCGTCATACTTTGGGTCCGAAGCCTCGATCACCAAAAAGAACTTGTCGTGACTGGCCCCCTGTTCGATGAAACGACGGTGCTTCAACAACGGATGATGCCACCGCGGCAGCCGATTCAGGATCAACATCCCGCCCAACGCTCCGAAGGCCCCGAACAGAATCGTCAGCTCATAGGAGGGCGGAAAGGCCGAGAAGGGACTGAACATCGGTTTGCCCCCCACCACGATCGGGTAATCGCAGGCGTTCATGTACCAGATCATCAGCATCCCGGTCGTGTACCCGGTCAGCCCGCCCAGGAACGCAAACCAGCCCACCTTGGAATTCTTCAACCCCATGGCGTGGTCCATGCCATGCACCGGGAACGGCGTGTACACATCCCAGCGCGTATAGCCGGCGTCCCGCACCTTCTCGGCCGCATGCATCAGGTCGGCCGGCGTGGGGAACTCCGCCAGCACTCCGAAGGCCTTGGCCGTCTGGCTGTTCATCCGTGCCCACCTCCCTTCGGTTTGGCGCCGCCCAGCGGATGATGCGGATCCGCCTGGGGCGTGACCCCCTTGACCTCGGAAATCGCAATCATCGGCAGGAAGCGCATGAAAAGCAGGAACATGGTAAAGAAGAGGCCAAACGTCCCCAGGAACGTGGCCACATCGACCCAGGTAGGCATGTAATAACCCCAGTTGGCCGGCAGAAACTCCCGATGCAGCGAGATCACTATGATGACGAACCGCTCAAACCACATCCCCACGTTCACCAGAATCGAGATCACAAAGACGAGCCACAGATTCTGGCGCACGCTCCGGAACCAGAACAATTGCGGCACGGCCACGTTGCAGATCAGCATGAGCCAGTAACCCCACCAGTACGGCCCCAGCGCACGGTTGAGAAAGGCAAAGCGTTCATAGGGACTGCCACTGTACCAGGCAATGAAGAACTCCATCGCATACGCGTAGCCCACGATGCTGCCGGTGGCCAGAGTCACCTTGCACATCACATCGATGTGCCGCATCGTGATGATGTCCTCCAGGTGACAAAGCTTGCGCAGCGGCACCAGCAGGGTCAGCACCATCCCAAAGCCCGAAAAGATCGCCCCGGCCACGAAATACGGCGGGAAAATCGTGGTGTGCCAGCCGGGCAACTGCGACACCGCAAAGTCCAGCGACACGATCGAGTGTACCGACAGCACCAGCGGCGTGCTCAGCCCGGCCAAGATCAGGTAGGCCTTCTCGTAGTTCGTCCACTGCCGGTTGCCACCCGTCCAGCCCAGGGCCAGCAGCCCGTAGACGATCTGCCGCAGCCGTGTCTTCGCACGATCCCGCATCACCGCCAGATCCGGAATCAGCCCCATGTACCAGAACAACACCGAGACCGTGAAATAGGTCGACACCGCAAACACGTCCCACATCAGGGGGGACCGAAACTGCGGCCAGATCCCATTGGAATTGGGAATGGGGAACAGGTACCAGTCGAACCACACGCGGCCCACGTGCACCGCGGGGTAGATGCCCGCGCACATCACGGCAAAAATGGTCATCGCCTCGGCCGCGCGATTGACCGCCGTGCGCCAGCGCTGCCGCAGCAAAAACAGAATCGCGGAAATCAACGTGCCGGCATGACCAATCCCGATCCACCACACGAAGTTGATGATGTCCCAGCCCCACATCGTGGGGTGATGGTTCCCCCAGACCCCCACGCCCGTGCTGATCTGATAGGCCAGCATGGCGATCAGCAGCAGGAACATCAGAAAACTGGGAACAAATGCACACCACCACCACAGCGGAGCCTTCCCCTCCGCAATGCCGGCAATGTGATCCGAGATCCAGCCCAGGCTCCGCTGGCGCAGAACCAGCGGCGGCCGCTCCAACTCCCGCGGCACCGGCGGTGGCGTCATGGAAATTACTCCCTCGGCCATGACCAGCTTCTCCCGTTCAATGTCCCCCGGCCGGCGCATGCGCGCCCGTGGCGTGCCCCCGAGCCCCGGAGCCTCCGTGCCCTGCGGCAAACGGGTCGCCCGACCGCGCCGTGTACTCCGCCAGGGTCAACGGCATCTCGTAGTAGTCCGGCATCGCCGGATTGGGATTGCGAATCCGGGCCAGATAGGTCGTCCGGGGTTTGATATTCAGAAACTCCAACACCGTGTAATCCCGTAACTGCCGTTTCAACCGCGACACGCGGCTGTTGGGATCGGCCACATTCCCGAACACGATGGCCCCTGCCGGGCAGGCCTGGGCACAGGCGGTGGTAAAGGTCCCGTCCGGGACCTCCACAGCGCCCGAATCGCGCGCCTGCACCTTCCGCGCGATCTTGGCCTGCTCGATCCGCTGAATGCAGTAGGTGCACTTCTCCATCACCCCGCGCATCCGCACCGTCACGTCCGGGTTCTTCACCAGCTTGACCAGATCCAACTCCTCCTGCGGCCGGCGGGCAAAGGGGCCCTTGTACAACCCGTCCAACGGTCGCTTGTTGTAATCGAAGAAATTGAACCGACGCACCTTGTAGGGACAGTTGTTCGAACAGTACCGCGTGCCCACGCAGCGGTTGTACACCATCACGTTCAACCCCTCGTGATCGTGCACCGTGGCGTTGACCGGACACACATTCTCGCAGGGCGCCGCTTCGCAGTGCTGGCAGAGCATCGGCTGCATGACCACCTGTACCTGTTCGATCCAGGATTCCCTCCACTGATGCTCCTCCCGGCGCCACACGCTCTTGTCCTTCTGCCGCTCTGGCGGGCCGGCATAGTACCGGTCAATCCGCATCCAATGCATCTCCCGGCCGCGGCGGACCTGATCCTTGCCCACAATGGGGATGTTATTTTCGCTCTGACAGGCGATCACACAGGCCGAGCAACCCACACAGGCATTCAGATCGATCGACATGCCCCACTGGTGCAGCGCCCGCTCCTTTTCCCGGTCCAACGGATTGGGATACAGCGGGGCCACCACCGGCGGCGCATGCAGATCCAGCCGCTTGACAAAATCCGGATGCTTCCGGAACTGCTCCAGGTTCGCCTCCCGAATGATCGGCCGACCTTCCAGCGACCAATGGTCCTGCGTACAGGCCAACACGTAATTCCGGCCTGTCCCCTTCACCGTGGCACCGACGGCAAAGTGCGGATGACCCCCTGGGCGCAAAGCGTAACCATTGAAACCGACTCGCCGGCCCACGCGACCGGCCCGCTCTCGACCATAGCCCAAGGCCAGACCCAGCACGTAATCCGCCATGCCCGGCTGCACCCAGGCCGGCCCCCGCACCGTTCGCCCGCCCAGAGTTATCTCCACCAGCTCGCTGTTTTTGACCCCCAAATCCCGGGCCGTTCGCCAGCTCATCAAAACGGCATTGTCCCAGGTGATCTTGGTGATTGGGTCTGGCAACTCCTGTAACCAACCGTTGTTGGCATACCGCCCGTCATCCAAGCTGTGGTCCCGATGCCAGATCACCTCGAGACGGTCCGGCCCCGGTTTGGGCAGGGTCACCAGAGCCACTGCCTGACGCACCGCCGATTCCTGCAGAGCCAGCCGCCCCAGCGACGCCGCCGGCCCCCCACGAAAGCCATCATGGAGAAAGTGTTTCCATTCCTCCTCGAAATTCGCAGGTCGTACCTCCGCCTGAAAGGTCTCGCGCACGATTTCGTAGGGACTGGTCACAGCGCGCCCCTGCAACCGGGCCAAGAATTCCAGCTCCGAAATCCCCCCAAACAATGGCTGAATCAGCGGTTGCACGGCCAGATACGCCCCGTCGCTGGTTCGGGCATCCCCCCACGACTCCAAATAATGCGCCAAGGGGAAATGCCAGCGACAGAGCGGGAAGGTTTCGTCCTCGGCATATCCCAGTCGCACCACCAAGCGGGCCTTCTGCTGGGCCTCGGGCCAGTCCAGATCTGCCGGGGCCGTGTACACGGGGTTGGCCCCCAGAATCACCAAGGTATCCACCTGCCCTTGACGCAGCGCTTGCGCCAGCGGCGCCAAACCATCCTCGGAGGCCGGCTCGGCCGGAACCAGTTCCAGTGTCTCGCCCACTGCACCCAACGCATGGTTCACCGCATGGGCCAGCACATGGACGGCCATGGGCTGGCGATGGCCCGCCACCACCAGACAACGGCCGCGATGCGCCACCAAATCCTTCGCGCACTCTTCCAGCCACGCAAGCCATAGGCCCTCCGTCGGCACTTCCGGCAATCCCTGCACCCCACAGGACCGGGCCAGCACCAGGGCCGCCGCACCGATCTGACTGGCCGGCAACCGCAGGCGATGATCCGCCTGCGCTCCCGTCAGCGTCAGCAGCGCCTCCAGCACGTAGAGGCGGCTGATGGTGTCCTCGGGCTTCTCCAATTTCCGGCTCTGCGAAAACCGCCGAATGTGCTGGAACGCGTCGTCTTCCGTGCCCAGAAAATCGCAATCCAGCGACACCACCACGCGGGCGCGGTCGAATCGAAAGCGCGGTTGCACCGGCCGGCCAAACGCCAAACTGGCCGCACGCCGATGCACCGCCAGATCCAGCGGATCGTGCTCATACCAGCCCGCCTCTGGCCAACGCGCTTGCAGTTCCCGCCGCAGACGCGCCCGGGAAGGCGAGGTGCCCGGCTCCGCCAAAATGGCCAACCCACGCCCCCGCCGGTTCTCAAGCTCCCCAGCCAAACCGGTCAGGAAATCCAGACCCTCCTGCCGCGGCACCGTCTGCCCCTGGTGCGTAATCCGCCGCGCCCGGTCCGGATCGTACAGGCTCAAGATCGAGGCTTGCGCCCACCGGTCCGTGCCGCCGTTGCCGTCCGGATACCGGTCGTTGCCTTCGATCTTGATGGGCCGGCCCTCATGCGCCTTGACCACCAGCGGAAGGGCCCCCGTCCGCGTCGGCATCGCCGTGGCGTAATACTCCGGCCGGCCGTGGACATAGCCCTCCGGATGTTGCGCAAATGGCATCAGCCGCTCTTCCGGGCGCCGGCAACCGCTCCCAGCTAGCCCCAGCCCGGCCAGCAAAAACGACGCCGACATGATCCGCATGAAATGCCGGCGCGAAACCGGGTCCTGCCATTCGCTGGCGCCCTCGGGAAACTCCCGCTCCAGCCATTGCTGGAACTCGGGCGTCCGCGCCAACTGGTCCAGACTGCGCCAGTAAAGGCGCCCGCTCTCCGGTTCAGGACAGGGCGGTGGCAGCGTTTTCATCGGTGACAAGCGGAACAATTCTGCAGCGATTCGATGCGCCAATGCTCGACCATGCGCCGGCCCCATGCCTGCTGCTGACGAGCATGCTCGGCCGGGTCCTCGCTCCAGCGCCAAGCCAGATCCGTCACCTTCTCCAACGGCCGAATAAACGAGGCCGGATCCCGATGACACTCCAGACAAAACGCCATGCTCAACGGCTTGGCATGAAACACTTCGTCCATCTGGTCCACCCGACCGTGACATTCCACACAACTGATGCCCCGGTTCACATGCACCGCATGGTTGAAATACACGTAGTCCGGCACCTTGTGCACCTGCACCCACGCAATCGGCCGCCCCGTCGCCGCACTCTCCCGCACCAATGCCAGGCGGGGATCATCCTTCAGCACCTGATTGTGGCAATTCATGCACGTGCTGCTGGAGGGAATGTTCGAAAACCACGACCGCTCCACATCGTGATGACAGTAGCGACAGTCCAGGCCCAACTGGTCCACGTGCACCTTGTGCGAAAAGGCCACCGGCTGCAGCGGCTGATAGCCCACCCGTGTATACTTGGGCGTGAAGTAATACCACACCCCCGCCACCACGCCGCCCCCGACCAGCACCAAGCCGATCAGGATCATCAGCGGTAGCCGGTTCGTCCACTTTGGAAAAATGGCCGACATTGGTCGTGGCCCGTGTCTGTCCGGGCTACTCCGGTTCCATTAGCTGTGATCCAAAAACCCGAGAACAACCCTTCCCGGCAGCGGGCACGGCGCCCAAACACCGCGCGCGACTGGAGCGTCATGGGAGTTCCAACCCCGAGCAGTGCGCACCCGCACCCGACATTCGAGGCACGGACCTTACTCGCCCGCCTCCGCACCGCGCAAGCAAAAACGGTCAAAAAAAACTCACTTCTGGCAAAGACAACACTGCGGCCGCCGTCACCGAAAAAGATAACTCCCTCAAACTCCAACCCTCACCCGCCATTCCCAAGCGCGCCCACCGCCTCTGTCCGCGCCATCCACTGGGCCCACCTTCGAGTCTCGACACTCAATCACCTCCCAACATCACCACCCCGCTGCCCAGCACATCGGCTTCTTCAAGCTCTCCGAGACAAATCCGCGCCAGCCCTGCCCCACGCCCCCCCTAGGTGCATCCATCCAGAGCGGACCGACCTGAGGCCGGCCAGCCTTCCTCGACTCTCCCGCCACAATCCCATTGATCCAAGAATTCGACCGCTGGAGGTGCTTCACAAACGGTCTTACACCTCGATCCGCGTGACCGAACCAGCATTCATCCCACTCCGAAGTCCAGCGAGGGACGGGAACAGGTGCCGGTCTGCGAAAATCGGCCCTGGGCGGGCGGAAAGCCCGCTACGCTCCTGCCGCCAGAGCCCTTTGGGCCCGGTTCAGGGCCGGTTCACTGTGCGAGTGACGCGCGACGGAGACAGCGGGTCTGAAGGAAAAGCCCGGCTCTCCCCCGCGTCATCCACTCTGACCTTGGCAAAGAGGGTCAGCCCGGGCGGTTGCCTCATTCATGCGAGAGCCCACTCAGCGTGCCCCGTTGCATAACCTGAGACGGCCTGCCTTGCGGGTCTCAGAAAGGCATACGCCACCCCACCGCTGGCCCGGGCTAAGATGCATCCCGGCGCGCGTTCCCGACCTTGTAGCCCAGAGGTCCGCTTCTATACTCTCGGCGCATCATGGAAGACGTTGTCATCGTAGGATCGGGCTGCGCGGGTTGGACCGCTGCTCTGTACGCCGCACGCGCCAATCTCAAACCGTTGGTCCTGACCGGCCCTCTGCCCGGCGGCCTGCTCACCACCACCACCGTGGTTGAAAATTTCCCCGGGTTCCCCGACGGCGTGGACGGCTACGAACTAATGACCCGCATGCAAAAACAGGCCGAGCGGTTCGGTGCCCGCCTGCGCATGGCCTCCCTGGAATCGGCCAATCTCCGAGTGCGTCCCTTCGAGCTGGTCGTGGACGGCGAGACCCTGCGGACCCGGACGCTCATCATCGCCACCGGGGCCAGCCACCGAAAACTCGGCCTGGAAAGCGAGGCCAAGCTGGAGAACAAAGGGGTCACCTATTGTGCCACCTGCGATGGGGCACTGCCGGTGTTCCGCAACCGACCGCTGGTCGTGGTCGGAGGCGGCGACTCCGCCTGTGAAGAGGCCCTTTACCTGACCCGCTTTGGATCCATTGTCTACCTCGTGCACCGGCGCGATCAGCTCCGCGCCTCCAAGATCATGGCCGAACGGGCACTCTCCCACCCCAAGATCCAGCCCGTGTGGAACTGCGTGGTCGCGGAGATCCTGGACGTGCAGCAAAATCGCGTCACCGGAGTCCGACTCCGAAACGTCCAGTCCGGCGAGGAACGCATCCTCGAATGCGCCGGCGTGTTCATTGCCATCGGACACGTCCCCAACACCGCCGTCTTCAAGGGGCAGCTCGAAATGGACGAGGCCGGTTATATCCTGAGCCGACGCGGCCCTTTGACCAGCGTGCCCGGTGTGTTTGTGGCCGGCGATTGCGCCGATCCCTACTATCGTCAGGCCGTCACCGCCGCCGGGATGGGTTGTGCCGCCGCTATCGAAGCCGAACGCTTCCTGGCTGCCGAGTCCCGCTGAACCAGCCAGTCCGCCAAAGTCTGCGGCAAACCCTGTCGCAAGATCCGGGGTACCCGTCTGCGGCCCGTTAGCAGTCGAATCCCACGGGACCGCACCACCCAGGACGGCGGAAAAGCCCGGGACCAACCAACCAGTCCAAGCCGCCACTCCAAGCGCGGATTCACGAGCCCAGGCTCATGACGCAGGGAGCCGCTCGACGGGACCGAGCCTGCCATGCTGCTGAACAGAAAAGCTCCAGAAACGGTCGCTGTGCTGCACCGGAGCGCCGACCGCACCAGCACCGGTGACGTCCGGCTGAGCCAGACCAGCGACGGATCTTTGAACTCCAGCCCCATTCATCCAACCCGGTTCCGATCCCTGCAGTTTGAGCTAAGGGCCGCCATGACGGTCTTGCTGCCCAGCCGCAGACCCCTCACGTACCCACAGGACGCCACATTCCAAAAACGCTCCAGGTCCTCTTACGCCTGCGGTATCCCGCCCTTTTCGGTCAGGCACAAACGGGCACCTGAATCGACCGCGGACATTGAGCGGTCAGAACAAAAGCAACCGGCGAAGGGACGCCCTTCGCCGGGTGCAGGAATTTCGAAACTTTGATCCGCTCGGAACTGGGCCGTCAGCGGCGGCGCCACAGCAGCAACGGCAAACCACCCAGCAACAACAGGCCCAGACTGGACGGCTCGGGAATCATGTAGGCCACCGCGTTCAAGAACAATTGCGGACCGTCCCCAACCAAGTCATAAAAACCAGCGTTCTGAGGTTATGAGACGTTCACGGCTCCCGGTCAGGAACACCATCCGCCGACCACCCAAGATGTCGGTACGCACACCCCCGTCACTGGGCGTTAGTGCCGCGCCGGCGGGCCATTCGGCGATGATCATCCGCGTACCCTCCACGGGACCGGCATCGGCCGAAGCGATTCGGGCCAAGAGGGTTCCCCCGCCATCGAGCGGGTCTGTCACCACGGAGATGCCCAACTGCACTACGTTGCTACCCCAGTTTGGGACGAATACGTTTACTATCTGTGCGTACTCGTTGACCATGACGTTATTGGCGTCCAAAGCAATCCCGGCGAAGATGGGATGGGCCGGCTGCAGAACCTCCAGCCGAATATTGTTGGCCGTGTCAGGAATGGTGGTTCCGGTCACGAAGCCCAAGCGGTTGTCACGCAGCACATAGCCGCCCAGGATCATCATGGGTTTGGTGATCAACGAGTTCCATGCCAGGGTCTCGGCAGCTACTTCGTAGTGTCCGCTGAACACGGAGCGACTGATGATCACCAAGTCGTTCGTGTTCAAGGCGTTGATCAAAGCGGGAGGCGCGTCATCCTGGGTCACAAAC
>Ga0308399_1000660_pt1 | contig 11861 bp, 6 predicted proteins | sample HotsprSampOS1260_FD_202367 | JGI IMG/M metagenome (GOLD analysis project Ga0308399, IMG submission 202367) | Hot spring phototrophic mat microbial communities from Octopus Spring, Yellowstone National Park, Wyoming, United States - 20060914_OS12-60 ... | reverse complement strand
GGAATTCGACGAAAAACCTCTGGGGCTGGAGCGTGATGAATTTGGCCATGCCAGATTAGACCGCCCCGACCGGTATTTTGTTCACCCTCCGGGTGAACCTTTTACCCTGGTCGGTAAGGATTCAGGTGCAACCTGGCAGTCCGTCGCCTCAAACCCACCTCCCCAACCCGGCCGGCGCCGCACCAACCAGGCGGCCCAGATTTCCCGTGCCTCCCGATTCCTGCCCGTTCCACACCACGGCCCCCAAGCCCCGAACCATGCACCACCCCACGGCAGCCCAGAAATCTCTTGGAGTTACCACACCGCCTGCCATCTACACCACCGGTGGACCCCCGAGGCCACACACGAAGAACAAACCAAAAATTGCCCGCCTGAACGCCGGCCATCGAACGGCCGTGCCTCCAGGCGGGCTTCCCCCTGAAGCCAGTGCGGTTCGCCGAACTCAGACCAGATCAAACCGGTCCAAATTCATCACCTTGTGCCAGGCGGCCACAAAATCGTGCACGAACTTTTCCTGACCGTCGTCCGCGCCGTATACCTCAGCCAACGCACGCAGTTCCGAATTAGCGCCAAACACCAGGTGCACTCGCGTCGCAGTCCACCGCCGTGCCCCTGTCTTGCGGTCGTAGCTCTCGAACCGATCCGCTTCGCCATTGACCGGCTTCCACTCCGTGCCCATGTCGAGCAAATTCACGAAGAAGTCGTTGGTCAGCACCCCGGGACGTTCGGTGAACACGCCGTCTGCACTGCCCCCGTAATTGGCCCCCAAGGCGCGCATCCCTCCCACCAGCACCGTCATCTCCGGCGCCGTCAGCGTCAGCAGTTGCGCCTTGTCGATCAGCAGGGCCTCCGCCGGGACCGTGTACCGGCCCTTGAGATAATTCCGGAAACCATCCGCAATCGGCTCCAAGACGGCAAAGGACTCCACGTCCGTCTGCTCCTGCGAAGCGTCCATCCGCCCCGGATCAAAAGGCACGGTGATGCTGTAGCCCGCCCGGCGAGCGGCCTCCTCCACAGCCGCACAACCGCCCAGCACGATCAGATCCGCCAACGAGATCTTCTTACCATCGCCTGCGGAACGGTTGAACTCGCCCTGAATGCGTTCGAGCGTCTGCAGCACCCGCGCCAGCTGTTGAGGTTGATTGACCTCCCAGAACCGCTGCGGCGCCAGCCGGATCCGGGCCCCGTTGGCCCCACCTCGTTTGTCGCTGCCCCGGAATGTGGACGCCGAGGACCAGGCCGTGTACACCAGCTCCGCAATGGTCAGGCCACTGCCCAGGATCGCCCGCTTCAGCACCGCCACGTCCGCCGGCTCCACCAACTTGTGGTCTACCGGAGGAATCGGATCCTGCCAGAGGAACTCTTCCTGCGGCACCTCCGGACCCAAGTACCGTGAGCGCGGTCCCATGTCTCGATGCGTCAGCTTGAACCACGCCCGCGCAAAGGCCTGCGCAAATTCTTCCGGATTCTCCAAAAACCGCCGCGCAATTTTGGCGTAAGCCGGGTCATACCGCAGGGACAGGTCCGTGGTCAGCATCGTGGGCTTGTGCTTCTTGTGGGGGTCATACGCATCCGGGATGATTTCCGGAGCATCCTTGGCCACCCACTGCCACGCACCCGCCGGGCTCTTGGTCAGCTCCCATTCATATTTGAACAGATTCTCCAGATAGTAGTTGCTCCACCGCGTCGGCGTCTGCGTCCAGGTCACCTCCAGCCCACTGGTGATGGTGTCCGGCCCTTTGCCCGAACGAAACGTGCTCTTCCAGCCCAGACCCTGCTGCTCCAGCGGAGCCGCCTCCGGTTCCGGTCCCACGTGCGAAGCTGGCCCGGCCCCGTGAGTTTTGCCGAAGGTGTGTCCGCCGGCGATCAGCGCCACCGTTTCCTCGTCGTTCATCGCCATGCGCGCAAAGGTCTCTCGAATGTCCCGCGCAGCCGCCACCGGATCAGGCTTGCCGTTGGGACCTTCGGGATTGACGTAAATCAACCCCATCTGCACCGCCGCCAGCGGCTTCTCCAGCTCCCGATCCCCGCTGTACCGCTTGTCCCCCAACCACGTCTTCTCGCTTCCCCAGTACACATCCTCGTCCGGTTCCCAGGTGTCTTCGCGGCCCCCGGCAAATCCCAGCGTCTTGAAACCCATCGTCTCCAGCGCCACGTTGCCGGCCAGAATCATCAGATCCGCCCACGAAATCTTCCGACCGTACTTTTTCTTGATGGGCCACAACAACCGACGCGCCTTGTCCAAGCTCACATTGTCCGGCCAACTGTTGATGGGCGCAAAGCGCTGCTGCCCGCGCCCGCCACCGCCACGACCATCCCCAGTCCGGTACGTGCCGGCACTGTGCCAGGCCATCCGAATGAACAATCCCCCATAATGCCCAAAATCCGCCGGCCACCATTCCTGCGAATCTGTCATCAGCGCCGCCAGATCCTTCTTCAGCGCAAAATAATCCAGGCTTTGGAACTCCTTGCGATAATCGAAGTCCGGCCCCATCGGATTGGACTTCGAGGAGTGCTTGTGCAGCAAGTCGACCCGCAGCCGGTTAGGCCACCAGTCCAGAAGCGTGGGCCCCGTGCCGGCCACGGTGGCCGTCCCCTGATGGAAAGGACACTGAGAAGAAGAGGTCGAGCTCATGCGAATCTCCAATCTTTGCGTTGTCACCTTTTTTTGTGCGCGTTCAATGCGGCCCAAGTTCATCAGAAACGAAACGGGCCGGGAAATACATTTTCCCTGTGACCGCCATAGTTGGGGCCTATGGCCCCCCCGATCTTCCAAAATCCAGGCCCCGTACACCCCAGCGCTTGCCGACTGCAACTGTCCCGCCTGCAGAGGCGGCAAAGCCTGCCGCAGCCTCGACCCGGCTGCCGAAGTCGCGCTGGAGGAACACCACCTGCCTGCCGCGACCGCTGGCCCAGGAAACGCGCCGACAAGTTGCCAGAAGCCAGGCAACGATCCCAAAGGCATGAAGCGCCTGTAGTCTGCCGGCGGGCTCGCGCTGCCGGTCCTGCACCCGGGGCAGAGAAGCCCCCCCGCTAGCACCGGGCGCACTTCGCCGAAATCCCCACGCAGCAGCCAGCACTGCAGAGGAGCGCAGCCCGACAATTTCGGCCCTTCCTGCTGCAGAGCCGGCGGGCGGCAGTCACAAAGACCGGCTTGAAGAGGTACAGCGCTGGTCCCAGGGGTCGAGCAGGCTGCAGATCAGGACGAGGCGGCGAGGAATTGGGCCACGCGGGCTTTCACATCTTCATCCATCTTGATCAGTGGTGGCCAGGGGCGTTGGAAGCCTTCGCCAGGCAGTTTGCGTGTCGCATCAATGCCCAGCTTCGTGCCGATGCCGAGCTGGCTGGTGGCGTGATCGAGCACGTCCGCAGGGCCCCTGGTAAAGAGGCAGTCCCGTTGCGGATCCGTATTGGCGCAAAGCCGGAACAGGACCTCGCTGGTGTTGTGCACGTCCACGTCATCGTCCACCACCACCAGGTACTTCGTGAACATCATCTGCCCCATGCCCCAGAGACCGTGCATAATTTTGTAGGCCTGCATGGGGTAGGTTTTCTTGATGCTGACGAACACCAGGTTGTGGAAAACGCCCTCGGCCGGCAGCGCCATGTCCACGATCTCCGGGAAGTTCATCTTGAACACGGGCAGGAACAGTTTCACCGAAGCGCTGCCGAGGTAGAAATCCTCCATGGGCGGCACACCGACAATGGTGGCAGGATAAACGGCGTCTTTGCGGTGCGTGATGGCGGTAATGTGGAAAACCGGATACGGCTCGGGCAAAGAGTAAAAACCTGTGTGATCGCCAAAGGGCCCCTCTTCGCGGAGGGGCTCGCGGGGGTCGACGTAGCCTTCCAAAACAAAGTCGGCATTCGCGGGGACTTCGAGGTCGCAGGTCACGCAACGGACCAGTTCGACGGATTTCTTGCGCAAGTAGCCGGCCAACAGAAATTCATCCAGGCCATCGGGCAGGGGCGCAGTGGCACAGAAAGTGTAGACCGGATCCCCGCCGAGGAAGACCGCCACGGGCATGCGTTCGCCTTTTTCGTAGTAACGGCGGCCGTGACGGGCGGCGACCTTCTGAAGCTGCCAGTGCATGCCGGTGGTGCGATCGTCGTAGATTTGCATCCGGTACATACCCACGTTGCGTTCGCCCGTGTCCGGATCGCGCGTGACCACGCAAGGCAGCGTAATGAATCGACCGGCGTCCAGGGGCCAGCATTTGAGGATGGGCAGGTTGAGCAGGGTGGGTAGGGGGGCAGCAGCGGCACTGGCCGGGTTGGTTAAGATGTCTGGGGCCTTCGGCCAGGGTTCGGTGCGCAAGGGTGCGGGGTCAAATCTGTGGACGACTTCCTGGCAGGGCCCGTCCTGGACCCGCTTCGGCTTAGCATGACGCAGGTCCAGAGCAGTGGACAGCAACCGGATCGCCTCGCGGAAGCTCATTGGCGGTTGGGCTTTGAGCAGGCCGCCCAGTTCGGCTGCGACGGCCTCCACGCTTTCGGCGCCCAGGACCAGGGCCATCCGTTTCCAGGAGCCCATGGTGTTGATGGCCACTGGAAAGGGCGACACCTCGCCATGAACAGTGGGTCGTTCCAACAGGAGAGCTTTGCCACCGCCGGGAGATTTCATCTGCTGATCCGCCAAGGCGGTGATTTCCAGCTCGGTGGCCACAGGCTGGCGGATGCGGATCAGCTCGCCTTCGGCTTCCAGGCGCTGGAGAAATGCACGGAACGAATCAAATGCCATGAAGGCAGGCTAGGAACGCAGGCAGCGGGAAACAAGGACGGCCGCAAGAAGCCAGCCCTTCTCGGGAGGCGGTTCAGCGCGGGCCAAGGAAAACTGGGACGAAAATCTATGGGTGCCCGGCAGGACCCGAGCAGCGCCGATAGGTGCATGCGGCCGCAGGGCACATCCTGGCGCAACGACCCTGACGCGGAAGCTCAGACGACCTGACCCTGGGGATTGTTTACCCGCGCCGCTTCTGGCTTCCGAGGCCTATCGAGGGGAGATGGGGCCATGTTCTGCAGCAGCCGCGGCCTAGACGGACGAGACGGCGCCTTCAAGACCCGCATGGGCTCGGGTACGAGGCAGCCGCATCGGACGCCGTCGGGATGGCCGGTGAGCGGGGGCGGGCAAATTGGCCGTTGATTTTTGGAAGCAGGTTGTGCATATGTAAAAGCGTGAGTCGGGGCGTAGCGTAGCCTGGCTAGCGCGCTTGTTTCGGGTACAAGAGGTCGTGAGTTCAAATCTCACCGCCCCGACCACTTCTTTTTCGCTGCAAGCCGGTAGTCGGCGTTGTTTTCGTTCCGGGGCGGAGCGTCCCAGGGTTGGCAGACAGCAGGTGGGCCGGCTGTGGCACCGTCTGGCACGGGGCGGAGGGGACTTTCCGAGGAAACCCCAGGCTGGGGCAGCGTCTTGCGGCCCCGGCCCCGGCCCCCCAATCCTGCCCTGCGTTTGCCGCCCCCGCAGGAGCGGGGCGGCGGATCCGATCCTTGGACCGCAGCAAGCCCCGGGCACGGCTACGCTGGACTTGACGGAAGTCAACCGGGGCGCATTTTACGCCGTCTCCCGGAGACCGGCTCGGCGTAGCGCCGGGCAGGTGACTGCGCCCGTTGGGTATCGGCGTCGGGCGTCAGGACAGAGAGATACTGGAGATCGAATGGAGCATATTCGGAACATTGCGATTATCGCGCATGTGGACCATGGCAAGACCACGCTGGTGGATTGCCTACTGAAACAGTCCGGAACGTTTCGCCCCAACGAGGCCAAGGCCGCCGAGGAGCGGATCATGGATTCGATGGATCTGGAGCGGGAAAAGGGCATCACCATCCGGGCCAAGAATGCCGCGTTCCGATATCGGGGCTATCGGGTCAACATCGTGGACACGCCAGGTCATGCTGATTTTGGCGGCGAGGTGGAGCGGATCATGAACATGATCGACGGCGTGTTGCTGGTGGTGGACGCGGCCGAGGGACCGCAGGCGCAGACACGATTTGTGTTGCGCAAAGCACTGGAGGCCGGGGCCAAGCCGATCGTGGTCATCAACAAGATCGACCGAGAAAATGCTCGCCCGCAGGCCGTGTTGGATCAAGTGTTCGACCTTTTCCTGTCCCTGAATGCGACAGACGAGCAACTGGACTTTCCGTACCTGTTTTGTTCGGCCAAGGGCGGCTATGCGAAGCTGCGGCTGGAAGACTCCAGCGACACGATGGAGCCCTTGTTCGAAGCCATCATACGGCACATTCCTCCGCCGCGGGCGCGAGCCAGTGACGGGTTTCAACTGCTGGTGGCCAATCTCGACTATTCCGACTACCTGGGACGGATCGCCCTGGGCAAAATCATGGCGGGGCGGATCCGCGTGGGAGCAAATGCGGTCTGCTTGCACGGCGATGGCCGCGTCAGTGCGGGCAAGGTGACAGCACTGTTTCATTTCGAGGGGTTGAAGCAGGTGCAAATCGAGGAAGCGGCGGCTGGCGACATCGTCGGGGTCTGCGGGTTCGAGGAGGTGGCCATTGGCGAGACTCTCGCGGACCGGCCGGAACGCGGGGCCCTACCGTACATCCCGGTGGATCCCCCGACGATTCAGATGGACTTTGCCGTCAATGACGGTCCTTTGGCTGGGCAGGACGGGAAGCTGGTGACTGCACGGCACATCTGGGAGCGGCTCCAGAAGGAAATCCGGACCAACGTTGCACTCCGGGTGGAAACGACGGAAGACCCGAAGGTGTTCCGCGTCAGTGGCCGCGGCGAAATGCAGATTGCCATCTTGGTGGAGCAAATGCGCCGGGAAGGCTACGAGGTGCTGGTGTCCCGGCCGGAGGTGCTGTGGAAGCGGGATGCGCAGGGCAACCTGCTGGAGCCGATCGAAAAGCTTTTTTTGGAAATTCCGCAGGAGTGCATGGGACCGGTGCTGGAGAATCTGGCCTGGCGGAAAGCCGAAATCCAGCAACTGCGCCCACACGGTGAGCAGGTTTCCATCGAGGCGCTCATTCCGATGCGCGGCCTGATCGGGTTCGAAACCGATCTGGTGAATCTGACGCGCGGGTTGGGCGTCATGAGTCACATGTTCCACGAGTATGGTCCGGACCGTGGCGAAATCCCCTCCCGGCGCAACGGTTCGCTGGTGAGCCTCGAGGACGGCCTAGCCACAGCGTATGCATTGGACGCGCTGCAGGAACGGGGTCGGCTGATGATCGAGCCCGGGGACCGTGTCTACAAGGGAATGATTGTGGGGGAGAACTCCCGGGAGCAGGATATTCCAGTGAACCCCTGCAAGACCAAGCATCTGACCAACATGCGGTCTCAAGGGGAAGGCAAGGGAATCCAACTCAGTCCGCCGCTGAAACTGACCTTGGAACGCGCGCTGGAGTACATCGGGCCGGACGAATACGTGGAGGCCACACCCAACCACCTGCGGCTCCGGAAGAAGATTCTGGACGAGACCCAGCGCAAGCGGGCCGCACAACAGCGGGTGGTTCGTGTCGTGACGGGCTGAGCCGGCTCCGGCAACCTTGGTGGGGGAGCCAGCGCCTGGTTCCTTCGACCCGAGCCTAGAAATCCACGTCCCCGCTGCAGGAGCACCAAGCCAGTCTGCGGCCCGAGACGTCAGCCAGGTCGGTCGGCAGCGGGTTCATGGCTGCCGCGGATCCGGACTGGCCCCGGCCGCTGGGACTACCGCTTCCGAAGGAACCGTCCGGGGTTGTCCCCGCCGACCGCGTCACTTGGGACCGGCTCTTACTGAAGCCTCTCCGGGTTCAGCCCCTGCAGGTCCTTGGGCACGAACTGACCGTCTTTGCGGATCAGTTCGCCGTCAAACCAGACCTCACCGCCGCCCCATTCGGGGCGCTGGATGAGGACCATGTCCCAATGGACCGCGCTGCGGTTGCCATTGTCGCATTCTTCGTAAGCCTGACCAGGAGTGAGGTGAAGCGACCCGGCGATTTTCTCGTCAAAGAGGATGTCGCACATGGGCTGGAGGATGTAGGGATTGAAGCCGAGGGAGAACTCGCCCGTGTAACGAGCCCCGGGATCGGTATCGAGGATTTCGTTGAGACGCCGCGCGTGGTTGGCGGTGGCTTCCACGATGCGCCCGTTGCGGAAGACAAGGCGCACGTTTTCGAACTTGGTGCCTGCGTACAGGGTGGGGGTATTGAACTGGATGACCCCGTTGACCGAATCCCGCACGGGACAGGAGAAGACCTCCCCGTCAGGGATGTTGCGCAGGCCGTTGCACATCTGGGCGCCGATGCCTTTGATGCTGAAGGTGAGGTCGGTGCCGGGGCCCTTGATGTGGACGCGGTCGGCCCGTTTCATGCGTTTCCAGAGAGGGACCATGGCGCGGGCCATTTTGCGGTAATCGAGCGTGCAAACGCGAAAGTAGAAGTCCTCGAACGCTTCGGTGCTCATGCCTGCGCTCTGGGCCATACTGGGGGTGGGCCATCGGAGGACGCACCACCGCGTTTTTTTGACCCGCCAGTCCAACACCGGCCGGGTGGTGCGGGCAAACAGAGCGATGCGGTCGGAAGGCACGTCGCTGTTTTCGTTCATATTGTCCGTGCCGCGAATGGCGATGTAGGCGCGCATTTTTTTTATGCGGGCCAGTTCCAGATCCCGAACCAGAGCAGCATGGCGAGAGTCCGTCTCGCGGAGGACCTCGCGGGTCACACGGCTGTGCCGGGTCTCCACGATGGGGACGCCGCCCGCCTTCCGCACCGAGCGCATGAGCTCGATGGTCATTTCGTCGGGAACATCCGTCACGTCCAGCAAGACAGGATCGCCCTTTCGGACGGTCACGGAATAATGCACCAAAAGTTCGGCCAATTGAGTGTAACGTGGGTCATGCATAAAAGGGGCAGAGGGCCAAGCGACCTAAGCCGGGACGACACATCTCCAGAAAGCGCGGCAATCTGCCGGCGGCGGCCCGAGCAAGCGCACCTGAATGGCAACTGGCCGCCTCATGAGCCGGGCACGGCATTGGTGGACCCTGTCGGAGCCTCCAGAGGACTGCCGGACAACGAGGGAGGAATGTCGGTGGGGGAGTACCGGCGGAGTCCCCCTACGACGGTCACCCGGCCAGAACTGTCGAAACTGAGTCGCGGACGGCTGCCTGCAATCTCGTAGGTTTGGCGCACGACAATTTCCCCGTCGGGCCGGATCACGTAATAGAGGCAAGTGGTGCGCCCGTTTTGGAAGAGGAGATGGAGGTTGTTTTCGCTGTCCAGTTGCGGTTGGGGCAGGCCGAAAGAGACGACCGCACCCAATGGCACAACCCGGATGATTTGAGTTTCCGCCGGGTCGGTAATGCGAAGGTAGAGGCGGAGATTGCGTTTGAGGTAGTTGGCCTCCTGAAGGATGTACTTGCGCAGGACCGGCGGGGCGCCGGGATCGGAGCCCGGCACGCCGAATTCTCGCTCCCAAAGTCGTGCCCCTGTGATGATGTCAAAACCGACCGGTGGGCTGAGAAACTCTCGGTCCCAGGCGGCGATTCGCACGGTAGCCTGCATACGGTACCGCCCCTGCCGGGTGAGCTCGAAATATGGAGCCAGGTCAAGCCGGCGAGTGGCACGTTGCGAGGATTCCAAGGTGAAAGGACCGTAAACGGGCAACTCGCCCAGGCGGCGCACCACCCGGTTGTCTTGGCCCTCTACAGAGACGTTCAGCCACTCGTTGTCCTCCCCCAGACGGAGGGTTTGACCGGAGAGGTTGGTAATCCGAACCGCAATGGGCAGGGGTTCGCCCGGCAGGAACTGTTGTTGGTCCAGTTCAATTTCCACGGTGATTTGCGCGCCGACCTGCCAGGCCAGGGCGGCCCACAAAAGGGAGGCGCCGAGCCGACGCGTGCGTTTCCCAGGACACAACAGCGCGGCAAGCGCAGAGCCGGCCGCACTCGGCCGGCGGCTCACGCCAGGAACGTTGCGGTGGCGCCCATGGTGCCAGCCCACTTCAGGCATGCCTTCACTCTAGCCCCGAGACCGGCGGTGACAAGGGGCAAATCCAGGGTCGTGCCGGTGGACCCTCGGGGATAGGGGCCGCCCGGCAGCCTAAATCAGGAAGTACGGATGTTCCCTTTCGGACGCCCGCTTGGCGCTGGCTTGCTCCGCACCCCAGGCCCTTCGGCAACACAGACCGTCTGAAAATAGCAGCGAGGGACAACAAAGGGACCACCGGTAACACGCCCACCTGAGCGTTTCACCGGTCCGCTCCTGGCCGATCAGTTTGGGAAACAGGCAACGCATCCGACAAGCAGAGGGGGAAGGCCCTGGGGGACCAGCCTTTCAGGGGAGGCCACGCCACACAACGGCCACAGGAGGCTTCAGGGCGTGGCAGAGCAGGGGCTATGGCCGCCCGCGCAGGGCCCAGTGGGGCGACCCGGCACATCCCCAAGCGGGGCAAGCCGCCGCCCATGCACTGGCTGAGCCAAGGGGAGCAACCGATTCAAGCAAAGGTTGGGCTTACGCCGGGTGGCTGATGCTGCCAAGCCTGCGGTGCAAGCCCAAGACCGAACCGCTGGGAGTCCCACCGAAAACGAATACGGACGTGGCTAGCCCAAAAGATCGGACCGGCTCAGAGAAACCACCGGCCCTGGAGAAATGCCCGCAGCAACTACCCAACCCGCTGTTCACCGCCCTTTGGGGCAGGCCCTTTCGATCCACCCTGCCGAACTGGAAGAGTAGGGGCTAACCCACAGTCCCTCGAAGAGCCTCGAGGGCACAAGGGGCGCATCTCAGTTTTTGAGCACCCACGAGAGGACGTCCCACAAAAACCCATTCTCCCTCAACGTTCCCCCGGCTCGGACCGGCACAAAGCGCGCGAATGTGGAGGGTTATTCAAAACCGGAACTGCACCCTTTTGAGGAGAACCTACCAACTCGGGGAGCGAGTCTCGGTTTTCTGCCTGCCACCGGCCACCTCGGCGGCTGCGGGGGGAAAGAGCTCTGCAGGTGGAGGTTTATTGTCTTCAGGCGGCTGCCGCCTTGTTCGAGTACAACCCACCCCCGGGCCGGGATGAAAGCGAGCCATGGGAGGGTAAAGGCCTTCGGGTGAGCGATCAATCGGGTCGGGCGTGGAACAGGCCTGCAAGATAGGGGTGGGGCGGTTGGCCTTCGGGCGCAGTGTTGCTCTTCGACAGCGCCCGCACGCTAGCGCACTCCAAATGCTCCGCGACCTCGGAGGCGCCGTCCAGGGTCGCGGCAGCGCAGGGGCTGCGGAGCCTTGCCGCCGCTGTGTGAGGTGGCCCAGGTGGAACCGGGCCCTGCATCGAGTCGTTGCCATCGGGCCGGGGTGGAAACCGGGCCCGCGACTGGGCAACGTCCTCGGGCGAGCAACCCATCCGGTCGCTTGCGGAAAGCGGGGATGTTGCGGTAGCTCCCGGGGCTGAGTGTCGCTCTTCGAAAGCGCCAGCAAGCCGGCGCACTCCAAACGCTTCGCGACCTCGGAGGCGCCGCGGGGAGTCGCGGCAGCGCATGATAGGGGTAGGGATGGCGGGATTAGCGCCACCCCTCCCTCCGAACCGGACGGGCGGTTCTCCCGCATCCGGCTCTCCAGTCAGTGGGGTCTCCGCCAGACTCACCATAAGCACAGGAGCCGTCTTCCAGACTCAACAGCCCCTGCGCCGCAAACCAGCGGTTCGGCCACCGTCGGCTGTCGGCTTCGCTCAGCCCCTAACCGGGCCGCTTCTGCCGTTTGCGCAGCAGCGCCCGCAGGCCTCGCCGCAGCCATCCGTCCGGTCCTCTCAGGCCCCTCGGGTGACGGTCCCGGAAGTAGCCATGCCAGCCCCGCAGGATCGGATTCACCTGGGCAAGGATCTCGCTCAGGCTCCGCCCATGGGTCCGCTTCCTCAGCGGGCGCAACTTCTCCTGCAGTTTCTG
>Ga0308399_1000650_pt1 | contig 11949 bp, 7 predicted proteins | sample HotsprSampOS1260_FD_202367 | JGI IMG/M metagenome (GOLD analysis project Ga0308399, IMG submission 202367) | Hot spring phototrophic mat microbial communities from Octopus Spring, Yellowstone National Park, Wyoming, United States - 20060914_OS12-60 ... | reverse complement strand
CCTGCATCGATGGGCACCCTTGGAGCGGGTGGAGGCCTTGACCTACGACTGGCGTGTGCGCTGGGCGGCGCGCTCGGCCCCGGTTGCGGTCACGAATCTGGGGTTCGTGGACATCAGCGACGAAAGCATTCGATTGCTCAAGACCGGGGCGGTGGATCCACGACTGCGATTCGGCCTTTATTGGCCGCGTCATCTCCACGGCCGTGTGCTGCGTGAACTGCATGCCCAAGGCGCACAGGCGGTGGCCTTCGACATCCTGTTTGCGGACTCGCGGGACGATCACGCGCCGGTCAAGCTTCCGGCCGATACGGTGCGGGAAGGCGATCCGTTTTGGCGTGGGATGCCCGATGCGATTCGTCCTACCGTGTTCCGCGACAACGGGCAGGAGCTGGCCTTGGTCGAGTCCGACGCCTTCTTTGCCTGGCAACTGCAGCGGACCGGTATCGGCATTCTGGCGGCCGACCGCGGCGTGTTACCGTTTCCGTTGTTGGCCACCAACGCCGCTGCCGTTGGGGATATTTCGGCGGAAAAAGACCTGGACGGTGTGTTACGGCGTGCGCGGGCGTCTCAAGTGTACCGAGTCTGGCATCCGCTATTTCAGAAGGCGGCGGACGAGTTCGGGGTGGACCTCCAACAGGCCCGGGTCGAGCCCGACCGCATTCTGCTGCGGCTGCCGGATGGCACGGAACTGCCACCGATTGTTCTGGATGGCGAGGGCCGGTTTGCGTTGTCCGATCTGGTTGGGGACAGCCTGCCGCCGGGTTGGCCGGAGCGGGCGCGGCCGTTCGAGGAACGCAGGGTGTGGCACATGGGCATCGTGCTGGCTGCGCGCGCACTGCAACTGGACCTGGATAAAGCCGAGGTGGATCTGAACGCGGGCCGGATCGTTCTGCGCGGACCCGGTGTCACCCGGGTGATTCCCGTGGATCAGGACGGCTTTTTCCTGATCGACTGGACCGTCCAGCCGAACCATCCGAGTTTGTTGGCGCGAAATTTCGTGGAACTTCTGGCCCAGGACCTGCGGCGCGAAGCCGGCCAACTGGTGGAACCACCCGCGCTGTGGAAGGGCCGCCTCGTGGTCATCGGGTCCACTGCCACCGGCAACGACCTCACTGATCTGGGGGCGACGCCGCTGGCGCGGGAAACCTTTCTGCTGAGCAAGCACTGGAACGTTGCCAACTCCTTGCTGACAGGGCGTTTTGTCCGCCGCACCTCCCGGGGGGTCGACGTGCTCTGTCTGGCCTTGGCAGGGGCTGTGGCCACGATCCTGACCCTGCTGGGACGACCGACCTGGTCGCCGCTGGCCGTCTCGGCCTGTGGAGCCGGTTACGTGGTGGCTGCGACATTAGTCTATGAGCAGTACCGCTGGTGGTTACCGGTAGTGGCTCCCGTGGTAGGTGGGCTCGGTTTGACCCACGGGGTCCTGCTCGCTTACCAGGCCTTGTTCGAACAGCGCGAGAAACGGCGGGTCAGGTCCATCTTCAGCAGGATCGTCTCCCCGGACGTGGTGCAAGAATTGCTCCAGGCGCGCGAGCTCTCGCTGGGCGGCCAACGTCGCGAGGTGACCGTTTTTTTCGCGGATATCCGTGGCTTTACGGAGTTGACGGACCGTGCACAAGCGGAAGCCGAGGCGTTGGTCCGGGAACGCAGCCTGAACGGGCCGGCAGCCGAGGCCTGCTATGCGGAGTTTGCCCAAGCCACGCTAACCACGGTCAACGAGTACCTGGCCTGTGTGGCGGATGTCATCAAGCGCCACGAGGGGACCCTGGACAAATACATCGGCGACTGTGTGATGGCATTCTGGGGAGCGCCGGCATGGCGTCCTGATCACGCCGCGGCCTGCGTCCGGGCCGCCATCGAAGCCCAGCGCGCCGTGCGTGCTCTGAACCAGCGTCGAACCGCCGAAATTCGACTTCGCGAACGGGAGAATGAAAAGCGGCGCCGGGCAGGCCTGCCCCCACGGCCGCTTCACCCACCGCTCCACCTCGGCACAGGCATTCACACCGGAATCGTAACAGTGGGCTTGATGGGTTCGGATCAGCACCTGCTAAATTACACTGTGTTTGGCCGGGACGTGAACCTGGCCAGTCGCCTGGAGAATATTTCCGGGCGTGGCCGAATCCTTATCAGCCACGTCACCTACGAACATCTGATCCGGAGCGATCCGTCCTGGGCGCAACGATGTCAGTCGCTGCCGCCCGTGTCGGTCAAGGGGATCCGCGAACCGGTGGCAGTGTATGAAGTGTTATGGGACGACGGCACGGGGGCGGCCCCTGAGCAACAATCCGGACACACCCTGGACTCCCTTGGTACATCGGTAGGTTGAGAACCCTGTTGCAGAGGTTGGCCCGGGGGGGGCTCCGAATTCGAAGCGGCCACGCTTGCCAACAGCCGGTCGCCACCTTGGGGGCCGGTGGGTCACCAGTGGCTCGCAAAACTTGACCCAGCTCTTGGGCCCGTGGCTCAGTAAAGTTTGGAAAGACGGATGCCCGGGCAAGCGCGGCTGCTCTGCCATCAGCTCCCCGCAGAACGCCGCTCCACCACCTCGACCGGGGCGCGGTTCTTGGCAATCCGATCCGCAGGGAGGTAACCCCGCCAATTGACGCACGGGTAAACCACCGCCCGCCGCCCCAGGATGCTTCCCGGATTCAGCACCGCCTGACACCCCACCTCGGCGAAGTCGCCCACCAGCGCACCCAACTTGCGCAAACCCGTATCGACCCGTTGCCCGTCCACCTCCACCCAGATGCTGCCCGGCAACGAGCGAAAATTGGACAGAATCACACCGGCCCCGAGATGGGCGCGGTGGCCCAGGATGGAATCGCCCACGTAGTTGAAATGCGGCACCTGCGCACCGTTAAACAGGATGCTGTGCTTCAGTTCGCAGGCGTTACCCACTACGCAATCATCGCCCACGATGACATGCTCGCGGATGTAAGCGTTGTGCCGGATGCGGCAGTTCCGGCCAATCATGGCCGGTCCCTTGATCATGGCCCCGTCTTCCACCACTGTTCCCTCGCCAATGAAGACTTTGTCTCCGATGTAGGCGACGCCGTCGCAGCGGTTCTTCAGTACGGGGCGAACCGTGGCCTCGATGTATTCGGCCAACCGCCGCAGGGCATCCCAGGGATGCGCCAGGTCGCGGAACAGCTCCCCATGTTCGGTCTGGCTCAGGTCGAAAAGGTCCTCCACCCTCAGCATGGAGCCCAAGGTAAGCCAACGCTTGCTTGCGGCAATGCCATTTTAGGCGTCCGGATGCTCGGCGGAAGGGTGGGCAACTCCGGCCCCTCTGGTCGAATGCCTCTTCGTTTGTGGGGTGCTGACCCTTCTGCCCGTCCAGCTAATTTGAGGCGTGGAGATCGAGCCGGTCGAATCGAAACCGGTTAGGGCGGGGTGAAAGTCTCGAGTTTTTTGGCCTGGGGGACTGGCTTCGAGTTTCCGGCGTTTGGATCAGCGCATCGCAACCATGCCCGCAGCGCTTGGGGCCCACCCGCATCATCGCTCTCTTTGTTCGCAGTGCGCCCGGTTTCCCGCTGGGGCCCGGCGCAGAACCGACGCGTGTCCGCTTCAGTAAGGACGTCAGCGTACGGTCTCAAGGACTCCGCGTTGCAGAGGCCGCCGGGGCCCATCCATCCGATCCGCTCAAAACGTGCGTCGGGGTGAGAGAGGCTGCTTCTTCTGCGCTCAACCATCGGGCCCAGGGCACCCGCAGGGCTCGATTGGCTCCCGGACCATGGTTTCCATGTTCGGCGTAACGGACCGCCTTTTCGCGGGCCGGATCCCCCCAGTTGTGCCAACCCTCCGGCCGTACCACTTCGCTCATGAAGGTGTTCAAAAAGACGGTCATGGCGTGAGGACGCCAAGGGCGTCCCAGATAAGTCCGCACCCCGGGTTCGCCCGTGATGCGGCAGTGCCGGAAGATCAGTCCATAGGGCTGGGCAGGGGGCGTCGAGGCGGCGGTGATGTAGCCATCCCGAAGGCAGTGAAGATGACATCTTTCAAAGTAGGCTGTCGCGCCGCCGAAGATGAAATCCACATGTCCTTCAATGTAACAGTCCTCGAAATAGTGCCGACCGCGGTTGACCAACACCGTATCCTGCCAACCCAAAAACCGGCAACGCCGGAACCGCACCCGGTCGCCATCGACACGGAGGGCCAGGGCCTGGCCCACAGGCCCGGCGTCGTTGGCGACCGTCAGGTTTTCCGCCTGAAAACCGTCGCCGTCGACATGTAAAGTGGCGGTCCGAAAAGTACCCAGGCGTTGTCCGTCTGCGTCGACCCGGTTGGCGTGCAAGCCGAACACCAGAACCGTGGTGGCCGGATCGTCTCCGACAAGGCGGATGTAGCCGCGCTCCCGCTGCACGTAAACCCGTTCCCTGTAGATTCCGGGCTTCACACGGATCACCCACTCGTGTCCGGGCTCTCGAGAGGGCGCCGCATAGATGGCCTCTTCGATGCTCCGGAACTGGCCACTGCCGTCCAGGGCAACCACGGCGTCGGCCCGAATCTCGCGGGCTTCCCCCTCGGGCTTTTGCGCAACCGCCGGGGATCTCACCGCCAAGACCAGCCACGCGAAAAGGTGCGCGAGTTTTCTCATGTCTACCGGTTGCCGGCCCTTCTCGTGACTCGCATGCTCGAAAGTCCGCGCTATTGAGATCGGTCTCCCGGAGTCACAAAGATTCGAGCGGGTTGGAACGCCTCGCCTGCCCTTCCCTCTCCGGTTAACGAAGCGTCCCTCGCGGGACAGGAGCATACTTGCCTGTGGCGATATGGGCACGCGGGGGGTGCTTGGGTCTGCGGCAATCATGGGGCCAAGGCGGATCCTTCAACTGCCGTGGCTGTCAACCAGCGTGCACCCGGGATTTTGAACACGTAGGCATAACGACAGGGAGCTCCTTCGGGCTCCAAGGGCGGTGTCTCGATGATCAGGCGATGCCCTTGCTGCGTCCATTTCAACGCACCAGGCACCCCCAACATTGTGACCTCCGCATGGTTCGGAGCCTCGACATCGCGCAATACCAGATGCCGCCCCGGCCACCCAGCGGTGATGGCATAGAGCGTGTCTCCCTTGCGTGTAAAGAACACCTGTTTGACCGCCTGACCGTCCGGTCGCGGGTGCTGGCCCACCTGTTCCAGCAATTTGTACTCGATGTTGTAATCGCCGTATTTCTGTTCGGGGATTCTGCCCTCGGACCACTGACAGGCCCGGCCGGCGAAACATGTGCCGTAGATGGCCTCTCCGTTGACCCGGAGCCAATCGCCCATTTCCACCAGGCGTTGCTGCATGATGACCGGGATGCGGCCGTCCGCCGTGGGCCCCACGTTCAGCAACAGATTGCCCCCGCGGCTTACCAGGTCACACAAGAGCAGGATCAGCTCGCGTGCCGACTTGTAGTCGTCCACCGTCTCGATGCGGTTCCAACCATAGGAATGGGCCATGCCGCGGTTTTCCTCCCAGGGATGCGCGGCATCCGGCAGGCCGGCGGCATACTCAGTGGTGAAGTAGCCGCCGTGTTTGTGACGCGTCTCCTTGCCCCATCGATCGTTCACCACCACCTCGTCCCGGCAGGGCGACTCATTGAAAAGCCAGGCCAGGAACTCTTCCGATCGCCATTCCTTCGAGGGCATTTCCCATTCCCCGTCGCTGAAAATGAGGGCTGGTCGATAGCGCGTGACGGCATCTTTGAGCTGGGGAAGCATGTGCTCGTACACGTACCGCTGACGGTCCGTGCGCCAGAGCGGGTTGAACCACTCATACAACGAGTAGTAAAAACCAAATCGCAGCCCCCGCTTCCGTACTGCCTCGGCCAGCTCTCCGAGTAGATCCCGTCGTGGCCCGGTGTCCGCCGCGTTCCAGGGACGGCCCCAGGAGCGATTGGCCTCCGCGCTGGGCCACAGACAGAAGCCGTCGTGGTGCTTGGAAGTGGGTACCACATAACGGGCGCCGGCCCGGGCGAAGAGCTCGGCCCATTGCTCCGGGGCAAAATGCTCACAGCGAAACAAGGGCGCAAAATCCGCATATTCAAACCCTTCGCCCCAGACGCGCCTGTGATGGTTCCACCACGGGTTGTTGTCCCCTTTTTTGGCGATGTGGTGCCAGTACCATTCAGCGTACTGTCCTTTCACACCCCAACCTGGAACGGAATAGATCCCCCAGTGTATGAAAATGCCGAACTTCGCATCTCGAAACCAATCGGGCGTGGGCCGACGGTCCAGCGGTTCCCAACGGGGTTCGTAGCGGATCGCTCCGGTCTGTCGCTCGGCCTGTGCGGTCAGGGCAGCCATGCCTCCCACAAGACCCGTCAACACCCAAAGCGTCAGACGTCGCATGCACCTCTCTTAGGTGAGGCGCCTGGCTGCGTCGAGAGGAAACAACGCTGGCGGGCCCCTGCCATGTCTGCCGCGCCGCAGAAACCAAGTGCCGTGGGTTTCCAGGGAATGCGACGCCAACGACCAGCGTCTCCAACCCTTGATGGCTTGGCCAGAAAAGTGCACGGGAGGTTGACCTCCGCTGGCTCGAAACGCCACAACGCCGCCCGGGGCGGCATCGCCCTTCGGCCTCATTCTCTCCCGTAGACAGCGGATTTCCGCCGTGCGAAAACGGAGCCTTCATGGGCATGGGACTAGAGACCTCGGGGCGTGGCTCCGACGCCCAATCACTCCAAACATGGTGGGGGGATGGCCTCGGCTGAGAAAATCGAAGGTTTCGACCAGGCATCCACGGGTCGCGATGGGAGGAGTACCGAGCCCAACGCGATCGACCGGGGACGCAGGGGAAGGGTCGAACCTCATGGTGAGGCGGTGAAAAGGGCCACGGCAGGCTGGCCCTCGCCGGCAAAGTCCTTCACGGCTGGCTTTCCGCGGCGTTTGGCCGGAATTCTGGGCCCGAAAAGCTCGTCTGCCTGTCGCTGGTTCCAGTCCTGCGCACCCCCGGTATGTCCGCGCACGGCAACCGGCGCACGCGCCTTGGGGAGGGCTATCTCTACCGCCGCGCAGCACCGGCGAGGAAACCGGCGATGAAACGCGGGCTCGCCCTACGAAGCTGGACGAATGAGTTCTGATTCCACAGCTCCGAAGCCAGCGGCGGCCGCGATGCCGTTCGGGTCCGATTTCCACGCGATTCCCGGACGCACGCAGACGCTTTTGCACCGCCCGGTTCTCGCCGTCTTCCACTGGACGCGGGCACTGGCTGCCCGTGCTGGATGCCGCTACTGGCTCGATGCGCACGCCTGCTTCTGCCGCCTAGGACGGAGCATCGCTGCCCACGGTGGTACGGCGGTTCCTTGCGGCTGTGCCAGGTCCCTCGATATCAATTGAAGCTCAAGCCGCGTCGCGGCGGGAGCGTTTCCCAAGGGCATCTTGCACTGTCGATCAGTATTCCTGCATGCCTTTCTCTCCCGGCATTGGCTGGGGATAACTGCCATCCGGGCCGGCCTGCAGCGGTGCCGGCGATTCAAAGGTCAGCCGGTCCACCTCTGGCGCAAACTCGTGGTCGCTGTTGAGGATGTCCTCGTACTTCACCACCTGACCCGTGTGGGCCGCCATTCGGCCCATGGCCGTGACCAGACTGGCTTGGACACCTCGTTCCAGTTCGTTGTAGGGCAGGTCGTTGCGAATGGCCTCCACCAAGTCGTCCCATTCCAGCTGGTACGGATCCGGCTCGGGTTGAGGAAACGCCCAGAGAAGGTCTTCCCGCCGGAGGTTCTGTCCCCCGGAAGAGGCGCACGCGTCCCGGCGTATGTGCGGAAGTAGAAACAATCGCCGAACCCTTGGTGCCGTGCACGTAGCTGGCGAATTCGTTGTGGCACCGCGGCATGTACCGAGACGTGAACCACAGACGAGCGCCATCGGCAAACACATATTCCACCGCGTAACTGTCGAAGTTCTGGTCCACAAAGTTGCCCCGGTAATGACGTCCTCCCACGCCGTGAGCTTGAATCGGCCAGGCCCCTTTCATCCAGCAACACTCGTCGATTTGGTGGATGTTGAAATCGCTGAAGAGTCCCCCACTGGCCCAGAGAAACCCGTGGAAAATGGCGGACCTGGTGAAGGAGCTCGCTGGTGCCTGCGGGCGCAGGTCCCACGGCCCCGGCCCGTCCGCTGGTTCGGTAAGCCCGCATCATAAAAAGTTCCCCGATCTGACCGTCGCGGATGCGCTTCTCCAGCTCTTGCCGTCCCCGACAATGCCGGACCATGAGGCCGACTCCGATCTTGAGGTTTTTCTGCCGGGTTTTCTCGGCCACTGCAAACATCTTCCGGCTGGTGGGGCCGTCCACGGTCACGGGCTTTTCCATGAACACGTGCAAACTGCGCTCGATGGCCTCTTGCAAATGCACCCATCGAAACGCAGGTGACGTGGCCAGGATGACAATGTCCCCGGGCCGCAGACAGGCCATGGCCTGGCGATAGGCCTCGAACCCGATGAACTGGCGATCCTTGGGCACGTTCACCTGCCGAGCAAACTGTTTCTGGAACTGGGTCAGGCTCCCCTGGAGCCGGTCCGGGAACACATCGGCCATGGCCACCAACCGGATCGGTCCGTTGCGGACGGACAGTGCGTTGGCTGCGGCACCGGTGCCACGGCCGCCGCAGCCCACCAACGCCACCTGCAGTGTATTATTTTCGGCTGCATGTACCGCCGGTAATGCCAATCCAGCCAAGGTCGAGGCTGCAGCCCAGCGAGTGGATTGCAGAAGGAATTCGCGGCGACTGGTCCGAGAGGCGTCCGACTGGTTCATGCGCGGCAGCTTGGCTGCCGAGTCGGCACCCGGTCAAGCAGGTTCTGCGGCGACTCGAGCCCATGGGCATGCGAAGCGTCCCAGGGGTGGCCTTGAGCGGGCAGCTTGGCAGAAGGATCTTACTGCTCTTGCCCTCGCAGGTTGGGAAAGGTTTTCCGCCGGTTGGACCTTCCATGCCTCATCAGCAAACCCGGAGTCGGCCGAAGCGGAGCGAATCGAGACATCCACGGCCAGATCGCCCGCACATGCACGTTTCCATGGCTCGGCCCCCCATGGACTCCGGCGCAGCAGCAAACTGGCAGGCACAAATTTGCCTTGTCGCCCACCTCCCCATTTCCCGCAAGTCGAGGCCGCAAGCGCCCAAACGCAGGAAGGCGAGACTTCCCATCACACGGGGCGACCACCGACTGTCCGACCGATCCCCACACCCGGGCCGGGGATGGCAGAGAGAACCGAGTCGGAATCGCGAACAGCTGCAGTAGAAGTGGGGCGGACCGGCCCCCCTCGACCGGCCGGGATCGTCGGCGTTCCCGGTGGAGGATTTCCTCGGGCCGGTTCCGGATGGTAAACGGTCCATGTTCGGTACTCCTTCCGGGGCGCAACCAGCAGGTGTTGTCGAGAGGTGTCCAAGGATCGGGGCGCCGTACTACTCGGCAACATCACCTGCTCTGCGGGCTTTTGTGGCCGGTTGCCTTGGGGCGCCCTCAGGCCGGCACCGACCTAGCGGCTGGCCGAATCCACGCAGCCCCTGCCGGCGTAGCGCCGGGCCAGATTGAAATTGCGGTGGGCCCGGGTTTCCCGCCATGCAGGAGGCATGCATTATGCCTGGGCGGCGTTGATCGGGCTGGTGAGCGGCATCACCAGCGGAATGTTCGGAGTGGGCGGCGGCATTGTGATGGTGCCGGCCATGCTGTACTTCTTGAGTCCGCCGATCCGCGACATCAAACAAGCGGTCGGCACCTCGCTGCTGGTGATCATTCCCACGGCCCTGGTGGGGGCGGCCAAGCACTGGAGCCACGGCAACGTGGAGTGGCGCACTGCCCTGGCGCTAGTGCCTCTGGCCCTGGTGGGAGGATACCTGGGAGCCTGGCTGACCACTCGCATTCCCGCCGAGGACCTCAAACGCGCCTTCGGCGGATTCCTCATCCTCGTGGGTTTGCGTCTGATCCTGCTGCGCTGAAGTTGGGCACCGGATCCGAAGGCCCGTGCAAGCGCCAGTCCGATCCCTGTTTGACGTAGAGGGTCTGGGTGGGGAAGGCGAACTCGATGTTTTCCTCATCGAACCGCCGCTTGATTTGCAGGTTCAACTCCTGCATGCCCTGCAGGTAATCCTTGAACACAGTGCCGTTCCACCAGTGGACCACGAAAATGTTGAGCGAGGCGTCGTTGAACTTGTTGAAGCTGATCCAGACATCGTGCGTCATCGGATGGGCCCGATAGATCTCGTAGAGGATGTCCACCGCGCGCTGGATCTTCTCGGCCGGGGTGTCGTAGGTGATGGTGATGTTCATGAGCGTGCGGATGTTGGGCCGCAAGGTGATGTTTGTGATCGTGGCATTGGTCAGCGTCTTGTTGGGCACGGTGACCACATGCCCGTCCAGATTGCGAATCCGGGTGCTGCGCAGGCCAATGGACTCGACCACCCCGTCCACCCCATCCAACTGGATCCGGTCCCCGATCCGAAACGGCTTGTCCAGTAGGATCACGATGGCGCCGATGAGATTGGCCACGGTTTCCTGACCGGCCAAACCGAGGGCTAACCCGCCCACGGACAGCCCGGCCAGCACGGTTTTGATTTCGATGCCGAGGTTGTCCGCGGTCAAGAGCACGGCCCCCAAAACGATGAGAATGCGCAGCGTCCTGCGAATCGCCGGGAACAACGTTTCGGTAAAGACCTTTTCTTGGGTGGCAGCCACGCGCATCCGCCACAGGTTCAGGCCCAGATCCACCAGCTTGATGACCATGTAAGTGATCGAATAGGCCACCAAACAGAGCAACCCTTTGGAGATCCAGAAACGGGCCCGCTCCGGCCAATCGAACAGGGTCAGCCCAATGTGGAGGAAAATGACAAAGGCCACCACCCGGACGGGCCCGCGGATGGTGTCCACCACCAAATCGTCGAACTGGCTGTGGGTTTTTTCGGCCCACCGGCGGACGCGAACGCCCACCAGATAATCCAGAAAACGGGACCCGTAAAAGGCCAGGAACAGGTACATCAGGGAGGCCACGTACTTCCACAACGGTTGCCCCAGCAGCGAGCGCTCCCGCAAAAATTCGACGCGATCCAGCCCGAAGGTGAGATAGCTGTTGGTTACGACGGTCCTGGCCTCCACCAGGCTGCTCAACAGTCCCGATCCGCTGGCGGGGCCCTGGGTCTGGGCCACCTCGGTGGTTTGAGCCGCCAGGGCCAGCGTTGCTGACCATACCAGGACCGCTGTCCAGATGCATTTCGGCCAAATCCAGCAATTCCGCATATCGCACAGAGTAGTGGCGTCAAACGCAACGGGGCAAGCCAGCAGGCGGCACGCCGGTCTATTGGCAAAGCATTCCGAATCACTCCTCTCGGCTCGATCGGGCGAATGTTTGGCGGGTATGACGAGGGCCCTTTCCACCGGAGCAGGCGGGGCGTTGCCTCTGACTCATGACCGGGGGATCCGGCTCACACTGAAGTTCGGCTCACCCCTGAGTGGATCTTTCCTGCAAGGCGGGAGACCTCACCAACCTGGGCCCGCCATTTTGGGCTTCGGCAAACGATCCACCTGGTCTGCCGGCTTCCGTCTCCAGCGTGTGAGAAGCGTCACGGCCGGCAGCGTCCAAGTTTGGCATCTCCCGAAGATTGGCTCCGTCGGCCGCCGGTACCTTGGCGCGGGAGCCGGCCAAGGACAGGTTTGAGAAAAAAGCGGTGCTGAATGCGGCTCTTTGCAGGGAGCATGGGGAGGAGGCGCACAGGTGCTAAGAGACTAGCAGGCTGTTGAAAAAGTCCTAGGAAATGAACAATGATGGTCGTGGGAGCGTCTAAGAGGCATGCGTGGAACGCCTCAAGCCCAACCAGAATTTCTGACCGTGCTAAACCTCAACGCGGCTGTGCCGGCCAACCATCCGCTGCGTACCATCAAGCGTCAGATTGATAGCGTGCTCCGGAAACTGTCGGCCCTGTTTGACGAGCTGTACGAAGAACTTGGCCGCCCCAGCATCCCGCCGGAGCAACTGC
>Ga0308399_1000641_pt1 | contig 12005 bp, 14 predicted proteins | sample HotsprSampOS1260_FD_202367 | JGI IMG/M metagenome (GOLD analysis project Ga0308399, IMG submission 202367) | Hot spring phototrophic mat microbial communities from Octopus Spring, Yellowstone National Park, Wyoming, United States - 20060914_OS12-60 ... | reverse complement strand
ATTTCGCCGCGTTCGCCCGCCGTCCACTCCTCACGCCCCGGCGCGTCGGCGGCGCGGCAACGCGGGAAACGATTGAGACGCTGCTGAAGCACATTCCGGGCGACGGGTTGGAGTACAATATGTGGCTGGCGGCGGTCTGGGCGATCCAGTCTGCGCTGCCGGAAGACGTGGCGGCGGAGGTGTTGGACAACTGGACATACGACTGGGAGAAGCACCGGAAGCCCGATCACGTCGAGAGCGGGATCGGGGTGTTGATCAACCTCGCCCGACAGTACGGTTTTGAGGGTACAGTGCCGGGTCTGCGCGGCGGATACGTCGTCTCGCCGGAGCTGCCCGACGCGATGAAGATCAATCAGCGTTATCTGGATATCGAGATTGACCCGGACGACGATTATCCGAATATCGTCGTCATCAAGTCGCCCAAGGGAACCGGAAAGACGCAGTGGCTGGCGGAAGCCGCGAAGTGCTACCCGCGCGTGTTGTCGGTGGGGCACCGAGTCTCGCTGGTGCGCCAGAGCGCGGCGCGGCTGAATCTTACCCCATATTACGAGGACGGGCGCTGGATTACGAACGCGCCGCGCGTCGCCACCACCATCCACAGTCTCGACAAAATCGAAACAGACGCGCCGTATGATCTCGTGATCGTTGACGAGATCGAACAAGTGTTGAAAGCAATCGTCAACGACCGCAACCTGAAAAGCCGGAAAGTCAGTGCAGTCGGGGCGCTGATGGAGCACCTGCGCAAGGCGCGTTTGATTATTCTCGCCGACGCCGACGTGGGCGAGGCGACGCTGACGTTCATTCAGTCTGCGTTTCCCGACCAGCCGATAGCCTACGTCGAAAACGAGTACGCGCATCGCGCAATCGACCATCTCGTACTACTGCCAACGCCGGAAGACGTACTCCAGAAGTCGCTGGAGTGGTACGAAACCAATGCGTGGAAAATCGCGCTCGCGTGCAACACGCGCGCCGACGCCGACCGCGCCGAACTGTTCTATCGTCAGGTTTTGCCGGACGCGCGGATATTGAAGATTACGGCGGAAACAAGCGAGAATAACAACGAGACGCTTGAGCGCATCAACGATATTCTGAAAGACGTTGATGTATTCATTTATTCGCCGTCCGTCGGCACCGGCGTCTCAATTGACATCGAAGGGTTCGCACTGTTCGGGATCGCCAGAAACGGCGTCGGCGTCGGCGACGTTGACGACTTCCGCCAGCAACTGGGTCGTATTCGCAATCCGCTTGAGCGTGAAATCAACGTCTACGTCGAAACGAAACGAATGAACGAACCGACATCGCCGGAGGCGTACCGCGATCTGGCGAAGTTGCGCGAGTTGGAAGCCGACTTCCGCGTTTCGCGCGCGTCCGGCGCGCCGGAACCGGCGACGGAGTGGGATCGCGTGTACCTCGATCTGTACTGCGTTGTCAAAGCGAAGACCGCTGCGCAGAAGAATGCGTTTTTTGATAACTTCGTCGGCGCGTATGCGGCGGAAGGCGTTGAGGTCTGGGATGACCGCGACAAGCCGAACCTGCCGACCGACCGCCGCCGCGAACTCGCAAAGTCGCTGCGCGAACAGCGTGAAGCGCAAGAACGCGCCCGCGCCGAACGGATCGCCAACGCGCCGACGCCGGACGACGCGAAGACAGATGAGGAAAAGCGCGATGCAGAACGGAAGGTCGAATTGGAGGAGCGGTACGGGATTGACGTTGACGCCGATCTGGTGCTCGACGACGAGCGCGGCGCATACGGCGCGGCGCAGCGCTTCGCGGCGGTGGAAGATGCAGAGGTTGCAAAAGCGCTGGACGAGATCGAGGCGACGCGGCGGTTCAGCGCCGACCGCAACCGGTTCGCGTTGTTCGCAATCTGGTTCAATATGCTCCTCGCCGCGCTGCGACTGCGGCTGGAAGAGGGCGCGGAGATTGCAATCACCGAAGAATTTGTCGATCTCGTTGAACGCAACCGACTGCTGATCCACGCCGCGCTGGGGATAAAGGTGCGCGAAGACTTCCGCCGGAAGCCGATGTCGTTCATCGGCGCACTCTTTGCGCGGATCGGCGTCGGGATCGAGGGGAAGCAACAACGGGTTGAAGGCGGAAGGAGGGTGCGCGTCTACCGGCTGGTCAACGTCGAACGGGCGCGACTGCGAACGACCGGCATCCGCAAGCGGTACGCAGACCGCGCCGCGCCGGTGTATGAGTTTTTGGGAACTGCTGTCACAACACATCATATAAATAAAAGAAAGTCCGGCGTTGTGACGGCTGCTGCTGCTGATGTACACTAGGGGGCGCGTATGGCGACGTATCGCGACGTGACGTTTTGGAGCGGCGCGACCGACGGCGACCGTGAGGCGGCGGTGATCCGGGCGCGGCTGTTGGGGATGGTAATTGAATTGGGGAATGATGACGAGCGTCCAGACAAAATGACCGCATTTTACGCAGCAGATGGCGGCGGGATAATTGTGTATGAAGTAGACTGTTTTGAAGCGGACGGACGAATGACCGCCCGTTGGCAGCGCGTTGCGTCGCTTGAAGATGTGCGACGCAGATATGCTGCGTATCTGGAGCGGCTTGAGTTGTAGCGTTCAATGAAATCGTTTGACGAACAAGCCGCGTTCGGGCTGCCGTATGAGCGGGTGATCGCGCAGACGGCGGCGCTGCTGCTCTACCCGCATCGTCTCGATCTGACGCTGGTGCGGCTGGACGCCTACGCGCCGCTGGATTATCTGCTGCTGGACGGCGATTGTCCGGTTGCGGCGCTGGAGGTCAAGCGTCGGTCGGTGCGCTCTGATACGTACCCGACGACGATTATCCCGCAATCCGTCGTTGACGCGGCGAAGCGCTTGACAATTCCCGTCTTTGCTGCTATCCTCTTCCTCGACGGACTGGCAGTATTCGATGTGCTGCGCACGCCCTCAAGCGTTCGCTGGCTGCGCACGCGGCGCGGGGTGTTGCGGAAGCACCGCGAATACGACATCTCAGAAAGGTTGGTGAAAGTTGAGGAAGTACATCAACGACAGAGACGAAGCGCTTGACGCGGTGCAAGCGCTGCTCGAATGCGAAGCGCTTGCGTTCGACATAGAAACGCAGCCGCTCTTTCACTATCCGAAAGAGCGAACCAAGACCGCGTATAAAGCGTACTTTGCGTACCTCAAGCGAAACCGGTGGGGTCTGACGTTTGACCCCGACCCCGACGACCTTCCCGACCCGCTGCCGCCGCCGGTTGACCACCTCGCCGAAAAGCAGCGTCTTCAGCGTCTCCTCGCCGACGCCCCGCGCGGCGGGAAGACCTCGGCGCGGCGCATCGGCGATCTGGAGCGTGCGCTTGAGGCGCTCGACGACGAGGTTGTTCCGGCGTGGGTGATGCGGCATATCGCCGGTCTCCTACGATCCGGCGACTACGCCAACGATCCGGTGCGCCCCGGATTAGACCCGCGTACCTCGCGCATCTTCCTCGTCCAGTTCGCAACGCCGAACGGCGACGCCTACTGCTTCAACGTGCGGCGCGTCGGTCTCGACGTTTTCATTCCGCTATTCGAGCGCGTGCCGCTGGTCGGCGCGAACCTCACCTTTGATGTGCAGTTTGTGCTGCACACCGTCGGCGTTTTCCCCAAAGTTGAGTGGGATGTGGTGGTTGCCGACCGCGTCATCACGCTTGGTCTCGACGTTCCGCACTCGCTCGCAGCAGTAACCGAACGCTGGATCGGTGAGAAGTTGGACAAAAGCGTGCGCGAGACGTTTGCCAACCCGCACGCGCTTGAGCCGAACCCGGTGCAGGTCGAGTACGCGCTGAAAGATGTCGAGGTTCTCTTTGCGATCCAACACCGCCAGCAACAGCGCGCTGAGGCGCTGGGCGTTCTGGACGCGGTGCGGCTGTTCGTCAGCCTCACCGTTCCGACCGCCGCGGTGGAGTACTGCGGACTGCGCATCGACGCCGCCCGCTGGAACGAACTGGCGGACGAAGCGGAACGGCGGCTGCGCGCCGCAGCGGAGGAGTTTGCTGAGTACCTCGGCGTCGAACCGGAGGATTTGACGAAGCGCGAACTCGTAAAGACGACGGCGAGAATGCGCGGGGTTGACATCAACTCGCTGGACAAACAAGAACTCGGCGAGGTTGAGCGCGAGTACGAAGACGACCCGGAGCGGCGTCGGTTTTTCGATCTCTACCGCGTCTGGTCGCACTGGCAGAAGCGGGTGACGACGTACGGGCGGTCGTTCCTCGCGCATATCCACCCGCTGACCGGGCGGGTGCACCCGAACCTCAAGATCGCGGGTGCGGACACCGGGCGGTTCGCGTGCGGCGAACCCAATCTGCTGAACATCCCGCGCGGCGAGGGGGACGATCTCGACTACCGAAGCGCGTTTCTCGCGCCGGAGGGATATGTGTTCATCAACGCCGACTACGCTGCGATGGAGCAGCGCATCGCCGCCGATCTGTCAGAAGACCCGGCGTTGCTGGCGCTGTTCCGATCCGGCGGCGACAACCACAGCGTCACTGCGGCGCTGATGTTCCACCTCCGGCGCGGCGACGTTGCGGAGCCGAAGCCGACAACGTTGACGTTTCAGCAGACGCCGGTTGAGGGATACATCATTCCGGCGGGCTGGGACGCTCAGCGCACGGTGCGGTTTGTAATCGAAAGCGGGTTGATGGAGAAGATCGGAAAGACGTACAAGAAGACGACGCGGCAAGTCGCAAAGGTGGTTGCGTTCTTATACTTCTACGGCGGCACCCCGGTCGGGCTGGCGAAGAAGTTGCATATAACGGTCGACGAAGCGGCGCAATTCTTCCGAGAATTCAGCGCGGCGTATCCGGTGTTGTCGCGTTGGTTCGCCGACTGCGGGCGCGCGCCGTTTGAGCAGAGCGCCAGGCGTGTCGACGGTTCGACCGCCGGGTACGTTTCGACCTACGCCGGTCTGCGCCGGTGGTTTACGTTGCCGAAGCCCGCAACGAGCCGCGCGGATGAGGGGCGCGTCTGGCGGCAGCGCGGTGCGATCCAGCGCCAGGCAATGAACCATCCTTGTCAAGGCGGCAATGCGGTGATTATGGCGCAAGCAATGTCAGACGCCTTCCGTCTCTGCGCGCCGCGCGAGGGCGAGGTTGAGGCGACGTTGGGGATCGAGCGGATGATCGTCGCGCCGATTTACGACGAGGCGCTGGCGATTGTGCCCGCGTCGCTGCCGGAAGACGAAGCGCAGCGCTGGCTGGAGCAAGTGATGATGAACGCTGCGCAGCGGTATATGACGCAGTGCCCGCCCGCGGTTGAAGCAAATCCGATTTCAAAGAACTGGAGGAAATACTGAAATGAACACCTTTTTCGGCGTCCAAATCCAAAAACCGCAACCGCTTGTTGACGCCATCCGCGGCGTCGTTGCCGCGAAGCGCCGTCCGGTCGCGGCGCGGGATCGGGTGTACGCAAGCGAGATTTCCGCGTGCGACCGACGCATCACGTTCGCGTTGCTGGGGTGCGAACCGGACGCGCCGCGCGCAGACAGCCCTTCCGCACTGATCGGCGACGCGATCCACTCGCACCTGGAGGCGCTGCTGGTCGAGGCGTTTCCGGGGCGCGTTGAAACAGAGGTGCGGGTCGTCGGCGGCGCGATCTCCGGGCGGATCGACGCGCTGCTGGTCGAAGACGACAACACGCTGACGGTGATCGACATCAAAACCGTCAGCGCGAAAGAGTGGGCGTCGCGGTCAAAGATCGAGGAGTATGTTGATCAGATCAGCGTCTACGCCGCGCTGGTCGAGGCGCAGACCGGCGTTGTGCTGCTGGTCAATCGCGACACCGGCGAGATGGAGGAATTGCGCTTCGAGATCGACCGCGCCCGCGCCGAAGCGCTGCTGTATAAGGCGCTGCGACTTCAGTCACTGGCGTTTGATGGTCGTATTGCTGAAGCGGTTGCTTGGGGGACGGAAGAATGCCGCTGGTGTCCGTTCAGAAAACGGTGTGAGCCGCTTGACAAAACGAGCGTTCTGGTGTATACTGCGGACTAAGGCGATTGTGCCGAAGCAGTAAGAAAGGAAGGAGAGGAACCCGAATATGTTCAAGGAACTCATCCACAACGGAAGCCAAAGCGAACGACCGGAACTCAACGGCGCGTATATCGGGCGGTTTCTGGGCGTCAAAGAGCGTCAGCGTCCGACGTTTGAGACGAGGCTTAGCCCAGAACCGACCTACGAAGACGTGTTCGTGTTTGAGTTCGAGGTTGTCGACCCAGAACTCGACGCGCCACTCCGCGTGTCGCGATGGGTGCGGAAACCGCCGCGTCTCGATCACCCGGCGAAAAACGGGAAGGTCTCGAACCTCTACAAGACGCTGGCAGCGTTGTACGGTGTATCGGTGATGTCAGACGAACAACTCCAGAATGCGGAGGAATTCGTCCAGAACGCCGTTGGGCGCGAGTATCAACTCACGCTGGAGACCAAACCCAGCGGCTGGGTTGAGATCGTGCACATTGCGCCCGTTCGCGCGCGCCGGAAGGAGAAGCAGATTGACGACGTTCCGTTCTAAAAGCGAACCTCGTTGGAAACGAAAGGAGAGGAGCGTACTGAAGGCTTTACAAGCCACGTTTGGGCGGGTGAGCGATCCGTCGCTTGCCCGCCTTTTGACTTCGACCGGACGTGTGGGGCACCTCACGCGCTTTGGTGTTGACGGGTTCGTTGGGGATAACCCCGGATTTGCTGTTGAGGTGAAAGCGAGGAAACGAATGTTGACGAAACCAACGCTTGATGCGTTACTTCAGACAATTGACCGCGCGGCGCGCTACGAACGTATTCCTCTGTTCGTTCTAGTCTTCGGTGACGACGTTCCGACGCGCACCGAAAACGGCGCGCGGGTGGATCGGGAGTGGGTAATGATGCCCCGGCGGGTTCTTGATGAACTCGTCGGGAAGGAGCGGAAGGATGAATGACGCTGAAGAGCGCTTTGTGCGCTGGTACGCGCACCTGGCGGAAGATACGCCGCTTGACCGCCACGCGGCGCGGGCGCTGCTGCGGCGGGCGCTGGCGGATCGAGAGGCGCTGGCGGAGTATCTGCTCGAACACGGGTGCGCGCCGTCGCTGCTCGGCGAGTTCATCAACCGCCACCGGAACGACGCGCTGAGCGACGCGGCGCGCGGCGCGTCGTTGCGTCTGGCGTCGCGGACGCTGCGGGCGCTGGATTGTCTTGAGGAACGCGACCGATGGGCGACGCTGGAGTGGATGCAGCGCGGGGTCGTTCCGTCGGTGCGTATTCTACGTCGGTTGTGTGAGGAGATCGACGATGCGTGACGACGATCTGCGTAACGACGATCTGCGCGCCGCGATGTCGTTCTTCGCCGAACGTCTACGCGACGCAGAGATAGACGAGACGCGACTGCTGCGCTGGACGCGCCACAAACTGCGCAACGACGCGCAGGCGGTTGCGGAACTGATGCTGACGGTCGGGTATCGTCCGACGTACATCAGATATTTTCTGCGGTATCACATTCCGGCGCTCAACGAAAGCGCGGCGGTCGGGGAAACGTACACCGATCTCGACGCGACAGAAGCGCATCTGGGGTTGTGCTGGCGTCTTGACGAGGACGTACTGACCGTCTACACCGACCTCCACTCCGCCGCGAAGCGTCTGCGGCAGCCGTACCGCGACCTCGCGGCGGTCTGTCTGCGGTGGGGATACGTTCACGAAACGGTGGTGCTGATGCTGGCGCGAGTACTGGAGCGGAAATGAACAAGAGTATGTATCGTCTGTACCGCCGCTTCACCGCCTTCCGCCGCCTGCAGGCGGTGAGGGTTGCAGTGTTGCTGGCGCGCGCAGGCGCGAGACGGAAACGCCCGCGTTGGGTGATGCCGGCGCTGGAAGCGGAGCGCTTGAGGAAGACGCTGCGAAAGATGAGAAAGGAAGGCGAAAATGTGGTGGAAGATTGAGCCTATTCCACATCAAGAGTTGGAAGAGTGGACGCACGCGGTCGGGCGTTTCGAGCGCGCCGCGAAGCGCGATCTGGACGTGCGCGCGGCAGGGGCTTTCGTTATCTATGAACTGGACGGGGCGTTAGGCTACGTCGCGGGACGCGAGGCTCCAGACGGAGCCTACCTCGTCGAGCGTTGGGTACGCGGTAAGAAAGGATGGGCGCTGTATGAGTGATCTTATCGCTTGGGTCATCGCCGGGGGCGTCATTCTCGCCCTCGTCAACAGCAACGTCGCAGACGGACTGCTGAGCGCGCTCGATCTCAGCGACAACCTCAAGCGCGCGGCGGATTGGGCAAGCGGCGTCCGCGGGTTTCCGGCGGTCGTCGCTGCGATCTGCTTTTTCGTAATGGCGTATGTCTTTGGCGCGCTGGCGTATCGCTACGATCTCGTCCCGACGTGGCGGTTTATGCAGCCGATTGCTAACGATGTGTTGGCGACGGGTGCAGAGTGGTTGACGTTGTTCGTAGTGTTCTTGACGCTGCTGCCGACGTTGATTGAGATTGCGGCGGCGAAGTTGGCGCAGCGTGACGTTCGGATGTTGCAGTGGATGGTCTACTTCTTCATCTTCTTCGACCTCGTAACGGATTACACCGAAGCCGTCGCGCTCGTCGAAGTGTGGCAGCGTAGCGGTCTGTTCGCACCGCTGCCGGACGCGCTCGAAGGAGCGGCAGCAGTGCTGGCGAAAGTCGGTTGGACATTCGCGGCGTCGTTCGCGTTTGAGTTTCTCGCGGTTCTCTTCGGCGCGACGACACTGCTGCTCGCCGCGAACGTGCGCGCGGCGAGCGGCGGCGGAGGAGGCGGGCGGTGAACGTCAGCGGGAAAGCAGTCTTTCTGATGCTGTTCGGCGTCGCGGTTGCGTTCAGCGTTGACCCGATTGCCGGCGTCTTCGCGTTCCTCGCGCTGCTCGCGGCGACCAACCGCGACGCTGTGGTGCGCGCGTACCACGCACTGAACGACGCCGCCTACCGGGTCGAGCGCCAACTCGAACAACGCGGCTGGCTGCCGAACGTTGCCGTCACAACACCGCATAGAAATAAAGAAGAAGATACTGTTGTGACGGTTGGGGCTGCGACTGCCGCCGCAGCCTCCGCTGCTGTCACAACACCGTATAGAAATAAAAGAGAAGATACTGTTGTGACGCTTCCTTCTCCCTCTGTGTTCAACCCCGCCGACCAGCGCCCGGCGCGGTTCGCGGTTCCGCTGGGGCGCGACCAAAGCGGGCGTTTCCGCTGGCTGGACTTCGGGCGCGACGCGCTCCACATCGGACTGTACGGAACCAGCGGGTGCGGTAAAGATCATCTTCTGCGATTGTGGTTCGCGGCGCTGCTGAACGAGACGGCGGTGCGCTGGGCGATCCTCGATGGCAAAGGCGACTGGTTGACGCCGAACCTCGCCCGACTGCCGCAGATGCTTTTCCCACCGGCGGGCGGTTACGGCGACGAGGGACAACGGCGGATACTGAACGCGATCGGCGCAATCAACGAGGAAGCAAAGCGTCGGTTCGGTCTGTTGCTGAGCGCGGGGGTGCGCAGCGTTGAGGAGTACAACCAGACCGCGCCCGATCCGCTACCGCTGCTGGTGGTGTTGGCGACGGATATTATTGATGCCGTTGATGAGACGGAACGTTTACTGATCGCGCTGGTCAGCAAAGCGCGGGCGTTGGGCATTCGGGTTATCGTCTCGATGCAGACGCCCACCGGCAAGCGGCTTGAGTGGAGAATGAACCTATCAACCCTCATCTCCGGCGCGCTGGTGGACGGCAGTCAAGACGCGCCGGCGCTAGGGGTGCGCGATCCGAAGGCGCTGGTGTACCGCCCGTCGCAACTGCCGCCGCCGCCCGGTGAGCGCGGGTTGTTTGTGGTGCGGCACAACAACGAGCAGTTCCTTATCCGAACACCGGCGTTGGTCGGGGATTTCGACGGGCTGATCAACGCGCGCAACGACGCGGCGTTGCTGGAGACGTTGTTGTTCAGCGCTGTCACAACACCTCATATAAATAAAAGAGAAGCGGATGATGTGACGCTTGATAAGACCGTCCCCGTGCTTGCCGATGCGTCGGGACGGTGGGGACGGTCGGATACGGCATCAGAAGGCGCGGGGACGGCTTCCGTCCCGTCCCCGTCCCCAAGCGTCCCCGTCCCCGACCGTCCCGAACCCGCAAAAATCGCCCAAATCGGGGGTTTTCGCGGGGACGGGGACGGTGGGGACGATGCGTTGCTTGCTGCGCTGGCGGCGCTCCAGCGGGCGGGCGTCAGTCGAGAGCAGGCGCGGGCGCTGGGGCTGCGGTTCCGCAACGGCGACTGGGCGCGCGCGGCGCGGCTGAAGGGTGAGGATTGACGCAGAAAGGAGAAAACAGATGGAGGAGATCGAACTCTGGCGTGGTGTGCGGGGGAATACGTTTCAGAGCACGCATCTGGTGCGGTTTATCGGCGAGTATCTCGGTATGGTCACCGTAGCGCACGCGGACGAGTGGGTAGAGCGCTGTGTGCTCTACCGCACCGAGGACGGGTGCGTTGCGGTGCACCAGTTGCGTCTAAGTCTTCTCGATGACGGAGTTGATGTTGCCGAGGCGTACATCCTCCCCGCGTTGGACGCGGGCGAGGGCGTTAGGGAACAGCGGTAAACGTCTGTCACAACACGCTCTATAAATAAAAGAAGAGCGCGTGTTGTGACGGCGAAGGAGGATGTCGTGCGAACGGTGATCTCATACGGCGGCGGGGTGCAGAGTACGGCGCTCGTCGTACTGGCGATGCAGCGCGGGTGGCGGATAGATGAGATCGTCCACGTCGATCTACTGGACGCAGAGTCGCCCGCAACGCGCGAGTACGTCGCGTCCTTCGCGGACTGGCTGCGGGAGACGTACAACCGCGACATCACAATCCTACAGCGCGATCTGTACGGGGATATGCTGGCGAACCCGGCGTTCACGCCCGCACCGTGGCGCGCACGAGACGGCTCGTTTATGCTCAAGCGCCAATGCACACGGCAGTACAAGGTGGAACCGATCCGACGCTATCTGTACGACAAGTACCGACGCGAGCGGATCGCGTTGATGTTGGGAATCAGCGTAGACGAGTTCCACCGGATGCGCGATTCCGGCTTCAAGCGTATTGAGAACGTCTACCCGCTGGTGGACGAGCGCCTGACCCGCAACGACTGCCGCGCAATAATCGAACGCGCCGGACTAGCAGCGCCGCCGAAATCGTCGTGTTGGTTCTGTCCGTACCGCAGCGCCCGCAGTCAATCTGAGTTGCTCAAACAGTACCCGACGCTGCGCGAGATGGGTGAGGAACTGGAGCGGCGCATCAACGAGGAGCGGCGGAAGCGCGGGAAAGACGAGATCGCGGTGTTGCGCGCGGACGCGGCGGAAGAGCAAGCGGATTTCTGTGAGGAGGGGTTCTGCGACGCTTAGCACGCGGGCGGCTGTCACAACACGCTATAGAAATAAAAGAAGAATGCGTGTTGTGACGGGGAAGGAGATGTACTCGTGAAGTTCCGCATTCTCGCAACGTTTTCAGTGCTGCTGCTGAGCGCCCCGTCCGCGCTGGGCGTCCAGCGCGCCCTCGCCCCGACGCGCGGGGACGCTGCGGGTTGGCTGGCGGCGGTCGGAATAGAGTTGGCGTATCTGTCGCTGGCGTTCGCTGTGTTCGCAGACCAACAGCGCCAACGGTTGGCGTCGCGCGTGGCGCGGGCGGCGGTGCTGACTGCGATTACGCTCAACGTTTTGGCGGACTACGCTGCGCGCGTTCCGGCGGGGCTGAGCGGCGCGGCGCAGTTTCTCGCAACGTTCGACTGGTTGCTGCTGGCGCTGTCGGTGCTGGAGAGCGCGCCGCTGGCGACGCTGGCGTATACGCTTGCGACGTTGCTGCATACGCACAGCGGTTCGCATCCGCAACCGGATGCGTCGCATACGGATACGCATACGGCGCATCATACGGCGCATACGGATACGCATACGGCGCATACGGCTTCGCATACGGCGCATACGGATACGCATACGGCGCATCATACGGCGCATACGGATACGCATACGGCGCATACGGCTTCGCATACGGC
>Ga0308399_1000632_pt1 | contig 12138 bp, 22 predicted proteins | sample HotsprSampOS1260_FD_202367 | JGI IMG/M metagenome (GOLD analysis project Ga0308399, IMG submission 202367) | Hot spring phototrophic mat microbial communities from Octopus Spring, Yellowstone National Park, Wyoming, United States - 20060914_OS12-60 ... | reverse complement strand
TGAACGTACTGGAACCCCAGGTCTCGGTAGGTCAGCGGGTGAGCCAGGGCCAGGTAATAGGCTTTACCGGCGGGGGCGTGCTCATCCCCAGCAACCAAATGTGGTTCCGCGTGATTGTTATCGATAACAACGGTAACTTCCGCTACGTGGATCCATCCGGTTACTATTAGACCCCCCCGCGAATGCCAAGGCGGCTCGAGGGTTCCTGATAAAACATCACACGCTAGGATCCGACTCCTCCCAAGCTTGCTGGTTCTAAGCCAGGGGCGTGCAACCGGTTCACTCTATATGCGTTTGAGGCCAGTAGGAGTATTTTTTGGGGGTACAAAGCCTCGGGGACTCTGTTTTTTCTCGTCCTAGACCTGGTGGGCGATCCGGGACTCGAACCCGGGACCTCACGCTTATCAGCACGCAAAGGGAAAGCGGGGCCTAAGCCCGTTTGCGTGTAGGAGGGCGTTTTGTGGCTCGGGACTTCTCGGTAGATGCGGGGGTTTGCTGGGTGTTTAGGTGTAGCAAGGTGTCAAGGCTGAGAGCCCCGGCCCGGTGGTCCTCTTCCATGAGCTGCTGGTAGACCTTGACGGTGAAGGTAGGGTCAGCGTGCCTGAGGCGGGCCGCCACCACTTTGGGCGGGAGGCCCGCCCGGAGGGCCAGGGAAGTGTAGGTGTGTCGGAGGCCGTGGGGGGTGATGCGGGAGACCCCGGCTTTCTCCTGGAGGGCGTAGAAGGCCCGCTTGACGTTACCGTACTCCAGAGGCGTGCCCCGGGTGGAGGGAAAGATGAGGGCGTGTTCTATCCAAGCTGGTGAGGCCTCCTTCTCCCGTCTCAGGCGTTCCCGCCACCCCTGCAGGAGGTTCTGGGTGGCGGGGTCCAGGTAGAGGGCCCCGTTGGAGCCCGGGGTCTTGGTGGGCCCGAGGGTGCCGTCCCGGAGGAGGGTGTGGCGCACATGCAGGGTCTCTCCTTCCCAGTCCTCCCACCGGAGGGCCAGGGCCTCCCCGGGCCTGAGTCCGGTAGCCAGCATGAGGGCGAAGAGGGCGTAGAGGCGGTGGCCCTGGGCGGCCTCCAGAAACCTGGCCACCTCGTCCGGCCGCCACGCCCGGGCAGGGCGGACAAGCCCGCTCCTGGGCGGGTCTACCGCCTCCATGGGGTTCTGGTCCAGAAGGCCCGCCCGCACCGCGTCCCGGAAGGCGGCCCGGAGGAACTGGTAGATGTGCCGGCGCACCGAAGGGGAGAGGTGGCCCAGGTCGGCCATGAGCCCCCTTAGGTGAAGGGGGTTGAGGCGCTTCAGGGGCAGGTGGGCTATCGGCTCCACGTGCTTCAGGTACACCCGGTAGTTGCGCACCGTGGTGGCCCTCAGGTTTTTTGTGGCCGCCCTCTGCTCCACCCAGGTGTGAAGGTAGTCCCCGAGGCGAATGGCCCCAGGATCCGCCACCCAGGCGCTTCCCGCCTTGGGCAGGAGGCGGGCCAGCTTTTCCGCCACCTCGCGGCGGGTGCGGCCATAGACCCAGGCCTTCTTCTGCTTGCCATCCGGGGTGTAGCCCAGGGTGACGAAACCTGACCAGCGCCCGTCCTTGCGCTGAAAAATAGAACCTTCGCCTTTGCCGCGTCGGGGCATGCCATCTCCTAATTCCACTCCCCATATGAAATCTTGATCTGGCCGTTCTCAGCCAGACTAAGCACGTATGTGGTTACAAAAACCTTATCCAAGATTGGGCGATCTGGTAACCCCTCACACTTTAGAGTTTGACGCCAATGCTTTTCTACGCGAACTGTAAATTCAGCACCGTTTTTATCTACGGAGAGAATACGCATCGGAGAAACCTGCTGGGTATCCAAAACACAACCTCTTCTTTGCCTCTCCCTCACAAAGGGGACAACTTTCTTATTTACATGTTCGGGGAAAGCCCACTCGTAAAGATCGGAAAGGTCGTTGGTACTTAAAGCGTGTCGATAAGCACGATCGTATTGAATAACCACGGTCTCTGGAGACAATATTGATGGTGAAGATGGGTTAGATGCCACCCCATCCCTCTTAATCCCAAGAGTAGCTATCACAATCAAAAATGCAACCAAACCAGTAATTGCCCACAAAACCCATGCAGATTTTCTTTTGGTTAAGCTTCCAGAAACAAAGCGACGAGACGCTCTGGGCAAAGGAAGTTCTTGCGTGGCTGACTTCTCTTGCTGGAAAGAAAAAACGGCTTTTGGTGATGGAACATATGGGATAAGCTCAGATGTGTTTTGGGTTTCAGCAGAAGCGCTGGGCTTACCAAGCTCCAACCCAATTTCTTCCAATAGCTTTTCGTCTCGATAAATGGCGGCAAAGTATAACTTCTGCAACTCCTGTTTGGTCCAAAGAAGAGTCTTATTGTATGCGGCCAAACGTTTAGCCGGTTCAGAAAAATCAAGCGCATTGCTTATGACGATGGAGTGATGTGCTCCGTAAGCAGCTTTTGCTGCTACTGCTTGCTGTACCGCTGCAAGGCCAATGACTTTTTCGTTATCCTGGCGGTGTTTGACTTGAATGACATATCTAGTACCGTCTGGGTTGTCTAAAACCAAATCACCTCCCAGATCGTAGGTTTTTTTGGTAACATACACCTTCCAGCCCAACGGTCTAAAAGAGCTCAACAAGTCAGCAACATAAAGCTCTAAACCTTCACCATCGAGCTTTTCTAAGCGTCTTGTAATGTCAGAGTCAGGCTCAAATAAAGGTTCGTGCTCCATACTCAAAGGTTCAGCTACAAATACGTTTATTTTTGTGCAAACGTCACAACCTGCCTCCTGCCGGGTCGTGGTAGTAAACCCGGCCTATTACCCTCATTTCGGATGGCCGCCACGGCCTGTACTTGGGGTTGTCGGATACTAGCCACAACTCGCCATCATCCAGCCGTCTAACCCGCTTGATGGTGTGCCCATTGCCGGGTATCTCGAACACGTACACCCGCCCTTCTCGTAAATCTAGTTCTGCGGGGTCAACGTAGACCCTATCACCATCGTTGAGTGTGGGGGCCATGCTGTCGCCCTCGACTTGATACAGCAGGCTACCCCTGCGCCAAACGTCTGCCAGCACCGGCATACCATCAGCATCAATAGGCTGCCCTGCACTGGCAAGGCCGCGCACAGGCTCGATAAAAAAACGAACCTTACTGACCCGCTCGCCGGGTTGCAATTTTGCTGTCATAGGGCTTGAAGGTAACTCTTTTCCTCTAGCCAAAGCAATCAAATCACTGAGTGGAATGTCTAAAGCATACGCTAGACCTTCCAATGTGGAAAGTTGAACTTCCTTCCATGAGGCCATGCCTTTTATTAGATTGCCAAGATGGGTATGGCTAATGCCTGCCAGATTAGCCACTTTCCTTACTGACAAACCTAACTCTTTTATTCGCCTATCAACAAAAGAGGACACATCCTCAGTGGCCATGATGGCCCATACTCTATTGACTTGAGTGGTAGCTGCAGTTGTCATTTCAGACAACCTAACACAACATTCGGCAACTTTACTTGACAGCTTCTGTACCTTGTGGTATGTGTAACTGCAATGCGTAAACTACAGTTGCCAAACCGCTTAGCCTACTCAGTTGAAGAAGCTGCCCAAATGCTTGGGGTTCACGTAGAAACCATACGGCGAGAAATACGTGCCGGAAGGCTCCTTGCAAGCCGCATTAATCGCAAATTTTTGATTCCGGCTGACAGCCTCAACGACTACATCGCCGCTAAACCACGTAAACCGGAGGCCCCCCATGAGTAACCCCAAAGTAACGGACGTGCAGGATTGGTTGAAAGGTCTCGGGTACAGATGGTGTGATTCTTACATTTCAAGTGAAGGAAAGCTTTCTTCTTACAAGTTGAAAGCCAAAGAGCCTGAGCTAGCCTCCTACCTGCCTATGGATCGCATTTGCCGGGCCCTAGGGGTTGGGACTACCCAGTCTTTTTCCGGGTTTTACCTGGTACATCTTACTGAAGACAAAAAACCCTCTTGCTACTACTTCTGCTACTACTTCCAAGCCAACTTCTACATTGAGGAACACCTTGTCGAGTTGTTCGTAAGTGTTGCGGGGGACTTGAGCGGCCCCTTCCCAAGTGGGGTGCCGCTTGGGCACAACATCTACAGTGAGATAACAGTCGGCCCCATACCAATGGGGCGAGGTCAGAGGAAGCTTGCCCTAAATGTTGCTAAAGAGGCAGTTAGGGTCGCAGAGGCTTTTGTTGCGGAGTTTCCCGATGCCACAGTGTGGGCCCTGCTGGAGACCAGGGCCGAACGAGGAGGGTGGAAACAGAAGGTAGCCCGTCTGTTGCTGGGGTCTGCACAGAAGCTTGCTCAAGAGGAGGCGAGCTATGGGAGCATTCGTGCCTGAGTGGAAAGCCCGAATGAATCGGCTTGCCCGGCGGGGCTATATCGTCAGCCTCTGCCGGGAGATGGGACCCAGGGACGCAGAAGTGTGGTATCAGGCGAAGGCCTTCATCATCTGTGAGAGAGTCTACCAGTCCAGTCGGCGGGAGGTGGCCCAAAGCGGCTGGACCTCCACACCAGAGGAGGCCCTGCGCGAGGTTCAAGGCGAGCTAGGGATTGCGGAGGAGGAAATATGGCGCGATTGATGAACGTTCAGGAGGCGGCGGAATACCTGGGCGTGCCCGTGTCTTACATCTACGAGGCCGTGCGGGCTATCCCCGGACGGCCCTCACACCTGCGGCACATCCGCCTCGGGAAGCGGCGGTACACCACCCAGGAGTGGCTGGAGGAGTGGATTCAGCGGGTGGCCTCGGAGCCGGAGGGGGCCTCTGCTCTGGTCGGGCAGGTGAGCGTGTTTAGGGAAGCTGAGAGCTAACTACCTCCCGAGGGGCTTTCATTGGAGACGATATGGACGCAGAAACCCGCACCAAAATTGACGCCTTACGGCAGAAGAACCCAAAGCTAGCGCAGGCCCTCGAGGAGGCCTACCGGGCCATGAAGGGATTCCAGGAACCAGAGGCCTGCGTGAAGAAAGTCGAAGAAGAAAATCCCCCGGCGGATGAGCCTACCGCCCTACCCAAGGTGACCACGAGCTCGAGAGAGCCGGTTCAGAAACTGACCAACTGGAAGGAAGTACGGGAGTTTGAGTGGCGGGACTTCCTCTCCAAGGCGGAAGCCCTGATGGCCCGTTGGGGCCACCTCGAGCGCCTGGGCCCCCTGGCCCCCCTGGTCCGGCTCCTGCTGGCCTTCGCCATCCGCGAGGGGGCCAGGCTTGACCCCTCGCGGGAAGCCCACGTCTTTCTGGCTCAATGGGAGGTGGCCCAGATGCTGGGGGTGACAGAGCGCACTGTGGAGCGCTGGCTGTACGACCCTCGCTACGCCACATACCGGGCCGTGGCGGGCATGTGGATTGCCTGGGAAACCTGGTACACCTCAGGGGAGGGCATCGGCGAGGCGGGCGCGGTGAAGGGGGGCACCCTCTGGCGGGTGCGGGTTCGCCCCGTTCTCCGTGATCGCCCGCTCAAGGTTTTGGCCCCCTTCCTGGCCCTCCCCTGGCGGGACTTGGGGAAAGACCGTGCGGAGGGGCGCACCCGGCGGGGGGTCTTGAGTGCTCCAGACTCAATGTCGGGATATAAAGAGGATCTACAATCAGGTAAAGGAATTACTCTCCTGGTATTAGTAGGTAAGCCGTTAATCACCTGGCAAAATAAGAAAACTTCGTTACTATATCCCGACACTGCTCGAGACATTCGGGAACTACTCCAAGCAGCGTCCATACCCGGGGGTAGAAATGGCCGCAGGAACTGGGCTCAGGCGGTGGCCAGCGCCATCGCCCACGCCCTGGGCGACCAAAGAAGCCTGCACTTTTGGCTCAAAGTGGCTTGGGCCGCCCTCAGGGCTCTTACCTTCGGGGGAGGCGAGGGACCTATGCGGGTCCTTTTGCGGGTGATTCTGATGGCCCAGGAAGCCCGCACGGACGGCTTCGCCCGGAAACCGGGGGCCTACGCCCAGGCCCTCCTTTGGCGAGAAGGCTGGTTTGACCTAGTGCGGCCCTATGAGGACTTCAAGGTCGGGGTGGCAGCATGCGGCTTGACCGGATGAAACTGACGGCCATAGCGGACGTTCTTCGTTCCCTGGTGGAGGAGGCCCTGGGTGAACCGGGCCGCGTGGCCCGCCTTTCCATCCCCACGAGCCCGTCTGACAGGGTTCAGGTCTTCGTCAAGGCCCTCGAGGAGGGGAGCATCTACCTGGGTCTCCGGCGGCCCGGGGGAAAGGAGGATTCTCGAGAAATCTTAGCCCTGGCCCGGCACATGGGCCTGGTGCCCCTCGGGGATCCCGAGCGGCGGTACGGAAATGAGCATAGGCCCCTCAAGGGGCCCCGGGCCTACTTGATCCTGCGGTGCGAGTTGGACTCCTTGTCTGGGAGGGAAGGTTCATGGACGAGGTAGCGTAGGAAAACCGTGTCTGGTGATCTTGGCAATCATAGGGGCCTACTTCGCCGCTATCTGGCCTCGAGGGATGGCCCCCATGGCCGGGCAGGAAGGCCAAAGCGCCCCCCAGAGCCAGGTGGTCCTGCTCACCCCTCCTGAGGCCCAAGCGTCCGGGTGTGGCGGCCGGATCACGTGGGCAACGCGTAGCGGCGGCGAGGTCAAGCTACGCTATGACGGGGAGGCCTCCACGGTGTGAGAGCGGTGGCCGGGTGGGAAGGTCAAAGCCCGTGTGGAAGACGCTTGCACGGGCGTGGAGTGCCGCCTGGTCCTTGCCCGGCTGGGCATAGGGGACGTCCACGTGGGCCTAGATACCTGCCAGGGGCTGGAAATGCCAAGGTGACACCTTTTGCTTTAGAATATTTCTATGCCAACTATCACTAGGCGGCCAGGTAGGCGTGTGGTCAGGCTCATGACCCGTAAGCGCGATCCCGTGCTTCCGTCATCCCTGCCCATGGAAGACTTGCTCTACGTCCTTTTAGGCAACCGGGAGGCTGCCCGATCCATCGTGGCGGAAACCGAGGGGGATTTGAGGCGCTTGGCAGGTATGGAGGTGGATGACCTAACCGTTCTTCCCGGAATCGGGGAGGGGGTGACAGCCAAGTTGGCCGCCCTTTTCGAGATCGTGACCCGGATTATCCGCGGCCAGCGCTAACTGGCCGCCATGCCCGGGCATAGCGGCCGGCCGCTATGCCCTTTTTTTGCCGCAAGGGAGCTTTCAGCCTGGAGGCGTGGCCCAGTACCAGCGGAAGCCCATAGATCCCCAGGCTCCCCTTCAACCCGGTCGAACCTACGAGCTGGTGCTTTCCCCCCGGTCTGGAGATCTGAGCCGGGTTACCCGGGCTGACCTGGAGCGCGCCCTTAGGGCCAAGTACGGGAACGTAAGGGTGCTGGACTGGGGCAAGCGGGGCGGGGACTGGGTGGTGCAGATCAGAGTAGAGCCTGCGGGGTCGTCAGGGGCTGCGGAGTCTGCCAGCACGTCTGACCCCTGGGCCGTGCCCCCCAGTTATGGCGGCGGCGGGTGCGGATCCATGCGGTGCCCCCAGCCCATGGGCTATGCCCCCACCTATAACGGCCTGATCCAGCCTGCCTTTCTTCCCGCCCTGCCGGCGGTTCTCACCGCGGCGGCGGTGGTGGCCATCCTCTACCTAATCTGGCGCATCGTCGCGGAGTTGAAGCAAGCAATTGAGCTGGTGCCCGCCCCAGCCCGGGCTGTGGCGGTGGCGGGGACGGGTATCGGAGCGGGGGCCTTGGGCCTGGCCGCCCTAGGGGTGGTAGCCCTGGCCCTTGTGGGCGGAAGGAGGAGGAGACGGTATGCGTACTAGGAAGAAAAAGTCGGGGAAAAAGAAGAAGAAGGGCTACAAGAAGTAAGCCATAGGGGGTAGGCATGGGATTTCGCTTGACCTTGCCGGAAGAGGTTCTGGGCCAGAAGGCCGTGTTGGAGTCGGAGTCAGAGGGGCAGGCCCAGGAGGTTCACGCTGTGTCCTTGGAACAAGGGCGCTTGGACCCCGTTCTGGAAGAGGCGGTGGCCTCACAGCCGGTGGTGGCCAGGCCCAAGGAGGCCTCCTCTGAGCCACAACCGGAGCCGGAGGCCTCCCAGCCCCAGCCTCAACCTGGCCCCGCTCCCCGGCCCAGGCTGCCCATTGGTGGCTTCCTAGCGGCGCTTGGAGCCGGGGCCATCGTTCTGGTCGGCATGGCCCTTGGAATGAAAGGAGGAACTGGTGGACAACCTACACCCTCAGCCGGAGCCTCAGCCGGGCCCGGTGTCAGCGGGGGAACCTCCGACCTCTACTGACGATTCCGTGATGGGCTTCGAGCCCCTGGAGGGGGAAGAGGCCTTCTCGGATCTCCCACCGGAGCCCGAGCCCGTTATTCCCTTCACCGGGGCGGAGCTAGTCCAGGCCACTACCTGGATCCTGGTCTTAGGGCTACGCCTGCAGACTCCCGAGGAAGTACAGTCCTTCACTGAGGCCTTCCAGCGGGGCATTGTGCCCATGCTTCCCCCCGCTCAGGTCTTGGACATGCTCAAGGTGGGGGAGGCCCTGGCTCAGTACGGCATAGGGCGCAATCGCCTTCCTGGCATGGGGGGACTGGATCAGCTTCCCCCTTGGCTTCGCATCGTCCTGGGGGGCGTGGTGGTGGCCCTATCGGCCTACGGAGGTGCCCGTGCGGTCCAAGCGATCCGTCATTCTACCCCTCCTCCTGGCGTTGGGGGTGTCGATCATGCTCAGCCGGCCCAAGCTTAACCCTAACCCTTCTGGGGCTTATATTGTCCTGGACCCAGGGCATGGCGGCAGTGACCCCGGGGCTGTGGATCCCACCACTGGCACCCGGGAAGCGGATCTCAACCTGGCCCAGGCCCTGACCTTGAAGGAGTACCTGGCCCGCTTGGGGTATAGGGTGGGCTTTACCCGCACCACGGATGAGTTCGTGCCCCTTCCCGAGCGCATCGCCCGAGCCCGGCGCCTGGGGGCTCGCCTGTTCGTGAGCGTGCACCACGACATCCCCACGGCCACCCGGCCCGGGGTGTACTACTCCCCTCGCCCAGGGTCAGAGGAGCAGGCCCGCACCATCGCCGCCGCCTTGGGGCCGAACGCGTGGGTGCTCCCCAGCAGCGCAAGCCGCTTTGGCCGCTTATACATAGACGACTTCCCGGGCCCGGCGGTTCTGGTGGAGTTCGGGCCTACGAAGCCCACAAGCCGGGAGGAGCGGATTGCCCGAGCCCAGGCCGTGACCAGCCCCATCGTTGAGTTTGCCCGGAGGTACGTGGTGTGAGCCGTTGGATTCAGGAGGCGGTGAAGCGCCCGGATCGGTTAAGGCGCTACGTGGCCTGGGTCTATGGGCAAGAGGGCTTTACGCAAAGAGGAACCATCCGGGTAGAGGTTCTGAGAGAGATCGCCAAACGGAAGGACGGCCTGGGCCGGGCCGCCCGGTTGGCCTTGACGTTGTTGCGTTTGCGGGGGGAAGCATCATAAGGAAGTGAGCAAAGAAGTGAGCATGGACTTCGTAAAGCAGAACGCCTTTCCCATCGCCGTCCTGGCCGGCGGGGTGTACCTCGGCCTGGGGCGACTCAAAAACTTGCGGGAGAGCCAGGGCTGCCCCCGGTGCGAGACCGCCCAGGCGGTGGTGGCCTTCGCCCTGGCCGCCTGGGCTGGGTGGGAGCTGTGGCGGGCATACCAGGCTTGAGGTTAAGATAAGGTCATGGTGGCTAAGGGCCTGACCTTTAAGTCAAAGGAGGCGGAGGAGGTTTTCAAGATCCTTCAGTCAATGCCCCCTCTTACCGACGAGGACGCCAGAAAAGTGGTGGAAGCTATAGAGAGGGTAACTGGACGCCGCCACCCCCTGCGGAAGGTCAGGCGCAAGCATGCGGCTACTAAAGCACCCACTTTTTGACACCAACTTCTTCATAGCCCTCCGGCGTGGCGAGCCGGAGGCATATCGTCTACTGACCAGACTTAGCCGCGAACAACTGGTAACGTCAGCCATTGTTCAGGTTGAATACGCTACCGGAGAGTTCACTGTGGACCCAAGGTTGGAAAAGAGCGTGGAAGCTATGTTCCTGCGGTTTCTCGTCTTGCCGTTTGAGGGCATGGCAGCCAAAAAAGCCATGCGGGAAGCTGCAAAGATGAACCTACCTAAACTTCCTAATCCTCACAAAAAGTTGTTTGACCTCATGATTGCGGCAACTTCCTGGGCGCACAACCGCACCTTGCTCACCGAAAATACCAGCGACTTCGCCGCCTTTAACTGGGTGAAGGTGGCCAACTGGCGAAATTATGGGCGGTAGGCAGACCTTCCGGCTCCTCATCGTGGGCAAGTCGGGGTCAGGGAAGAGCACCCTGGCCCGCGAGGTCATCCGGCGCATGGAGGGGCACTACCGCCACCTGGTCATCGTCAACCGCAAGACGGAGTTCGCCGAGCTGGCCCAGGGGCGCTTTCGGGTGCGCGAGGAGGGGGACCCGAGGCCCGCCCTTCGGAGGCACCGGCGGGTCATCTTCCACGTGACCGGCTACGACCCCAAACCGTTTTTGGACGCCCTGGGCCAGGAGTTGATGCGCCTACGGGACGTCTTCCTGGTAGTGGACGAGGCGTACCATTTTTTTCCTCGAGGGGCGGTACCTAAGGGGCTCTTCGAGGTCCTTACCGGGGGAAGGGAGCTTGGCCACAACGTCATCTTCGTCACCCAGATGCTTCAGGGAACCACGGGGGGAATAGACCCCGGGGTTAGGAAACAAGCTTCCCACCTGATCACGTTCCGCGTCAGCGAGCCCAACGACGTGCGGGCCGTGGCCGAGCACTTCCCCGAGCTAGGGGAGCGGGTGCGGGACCTGAAGCGCCCCGAGGGAGGCCTTCCTCCGGAGTACGCGGTGAAGAACCTGGACCGGGAGGAGGCGGGCCTGGTCCTCAGGGACCCCAGGGATCCCAGGCGGAGGGTCTGGATCAGGCTCGCCTAGCCCGTCTGGCCGCGGCGGCCGGTCGCTCTGCCTGGCCGCCGCACCACCTTTCTGGCCGCCCCGCCCGGCCGCCCTGCCCTTTATTTCCCCTCTTTCCCTCCTCCAGCCTGAGGGCGTGCAAGGAGGATAGATGGCGGAAACGGCGGCAAACGTAGCGGCGCAGGACATGCGCAAGCTGGCGTCCACCAGCAACCCCCTCGAGGTCATCCAGAACCCCATCGTTATCTCCGTGAGCGTGGGGGTTCTGGGCGGATATCTAACACGCAAGGCCCTTTACACTAGCCGACGCGACCTTTTCGGCTGGGCCAGCAAAGGGCCTGACGGGCGAATCCGCTACTACGACGTCAAGAAGGATAGGAAGGGCAACATCGTACCCGATACCACCAAAGAGGTTTCAAACGCCCGCATGAATCGCATCCTCCTGAACCTCGGCGGAGTGATCTTGGGGTCTTTACTCATCAACAATACGTTTACGGATGACCCCATGGTGGACTACATCGGCCTAGGCGTGGCGGCGGGCAGTTTTGCCAACCTCGTCATGGTCATTTTGGACATCGAATAAGGAGCGAAGAAGATGCAGGAGGCTTTCAACCGGATCAAGCAGCTCAGGCCCAATGCCCGCCCCATCACCATCCTCAAGGGCGGGCCCGACTACCAGGCGTACACCGGCCGGCAGAAGCAGCTGGTGGCCCGCTTTGTGGTGCCCGCGGGGGCGTCGTGGGTAATCCCCAACCCCGTGCCGGTCGTCTTGAAGCTTTACGACACCGCAGGCAACCAGGTGCCCCACTCCACGGACGTTTTCCTGGCCCGAAAGACCAAGGGGTTTGACTTTCCCGAGTACCTGGGCAAAATCCAGTACGCTTCCTACTACGACCTTTCCGAGGCCCAGCAGCGGGACGTTAAGTTTTACCAAAACATTGTGGCGACTCTGGCTCCTTTGCGGACTGACACCCCTCCCGCGGGGTTCCTTTTCAAGGAGGGGGACATGCTGGAAATCTATGTGGAAGCCGATCCCGGCATGACTCTGAACCTGAACGACCCCAGAACCAGGCTGGAGCTTCCTATTGGCGTGGACAACTCCAACCCGGCGTAGGAGGTAAGGATGACCTTTTTGGACCGCATCCGCAATGGACTGAGTAGTGGCTTGAATATCTTCCGGGACATCCCGGTGGTTCAGGAGCCTCAGCCTCAGCCCCAGCCCCAGCAGGCCTCGAGGCCCGCCCCCGTGGCGATTCAGGCCTCGGGAT
>Ga0308399_1000627_pt1 | contig 12203 bp, 10 predicted proteins | sample HotsprSampOS1260_FD_202367 | JGI IMG/M metagenome (GOLD analysis project Ga0308399, IMG submission 202367) | Hot spring phototrophic mat microbial communities from Octopus Spring, Yellowstone National Park, Wyoming, United States - 20060914_OS12-60 ... | reverse complement strand
CTCGAGCCCGAAGTGCTCCACCATCAGCCGCGCGGTCTGTTGCAACCCCAGGCGGGTGCGGTGCGCCAGGTCGGAACGGGAGTTCAAATAATCCTGACACCACTGAGCCACCGTCGGCACCAACGGCGTGTCGTCAACTAAGCCTACACGGACTAGCCGCTGACGTAGTTTTTCCCCGATGCTGGCCAGCCATACTGCCGTGCTTGGTGGGATGGGTTGTCCGCCGATCTTCGCCGTTAGCAAGGCTTCGACGTGTCGGCAAATGCTCTCCGCTGTCTTGCGGTCGATCTTGCCCAGACGGATCGTCTTACGTTTGCCGCCCGGCGACACGAATTGAATTCGTCTGCGTCCGTTAGGGTCGTTGACAACGGATGCCATTCCTTTCCTCCTTAGACCTCAATATACCTCTCCCTGCCGCCTTCTTTCAGCCGCCCCAGCGAGTGTCGCTAACGCTCCCACTTCGTGTGTCGCTATCGCTCCCAGCTGGTAGCGATGACCGCTTCCACCTCGATCGGCACCGGGTCGGCCAGCGGCTGCATCCCATCACGCATGCAGCCGATGAGCCACTCCCGCGCCGCCTCTGCGCGACCCTCCGGTACTTCGATCACTACCTCATCGTGTACGAAGAGCACCGGCACCGCCTCCGGACACTCTTCCCGACGCTGCCACATCCGAGCCAGCGCCGCCTTCAGACCGTCCGCCGCCAGCCCCTGCACCTGGAAGTTGGCCGCTTCCGTCAGGTTGGGAGCGTAGCGACACGAGTTGGGCCTGCCCGCTTTGTACGCTCTCAGGAACCGCCGCCGACCGAAGAGCGTCCGCGCCTCATACACCCCCTCCGGTCCACACCGCTCCAGCTCCGCGGTCAGCCGCTCGTGCCACGCTCGCAGAGCCGGATAGGTCGCAAAGAAACTCCGATGGGCCTGTTTCGCCTCCGCCTCCGACAGCTCCACGCCGTAGTTGGCCCGGGCATACTCCCGCAGTCCCCGTGGCGACATCCCGTAGAGAAGCCCGAAGTTGACCGCCTTGGCCAGTTGCCGGTCGCCTTTACTGACCTCAGAGAGAGGCTTATCCAGCAGTCGGGAAGCGGTCAGAGCGTGCAAGTCGATGCGTTGGATGAAGGCCTCGATCATCCGCTGCTCGAGAGCCACTTTCGCTGCCAGGCGTAGTTCAATCTGGCTGTAGTCGGCCTTGATGAAACGATGGCCTTCCCGTGCGATGAAGCAGCGGCGGTATTCCGCCTCGCGGGGAATCTGCTGGAGATTAGGTTGGGCGCAGCTCATCCGACCGCTTTCCGCCCCCAGCAGTCGCCACTGGGGACGGACATAACCGTCCGAAACATAATCGCGTAGCCAGTTGCTCCCGAATGCTGAGATTAGTTTCGTCTTCTCGCGATACTGCCGTAGCCGGTCGGCAAGAGGGTGCCGGATAGCTGCGAGTGTCTCATCGCGTGTGTCTGGTAGCTCCATCCCCAGACCTGCAAAAACGTGCCGGACCTGACTGGGGGAACGCCAGTTGACCGTCGGAGCGTACGGCGCATCTTCGGAGAACAGCCCGACAGCAGTCGGAAAGATTCCCGCTGCCCAATCTTGCAACTGTTCTTCCAGGATTCGGAGTTCGTTGAGCCAGTCCCGAGTGATCGCCGACCAAGCCGTGGTATCGACACGGATAGCTCCCGCAGCTGCGATCGTGTGCAACGCCTGCATTTCCCACTGAGCCACCTCCAGCAACCTCCCTGCAGCCAGCTGCTGGTGCAGCCGGTCGGCCGGGGCAGAAGATGGCGGACATCCTCCACGGCATAGGCGATCACCGAGGTGACCTACACCGCTATATTACAATAGATTCCCGTCGTATGAGGCCCGTCTGGTAGTGGTAGGACGGATATGCACGAGGCTTATATGAGCGATGCGCTATGCCTATTGCCAATTGTCGGTGCTCGCAAGAGAATTGGGGCGATGTACGGAAACCAAGTACTCCTTCGAAATAGTCCTCACTTAGGAGCGTATCGTTAAGTAGAATATATTAGTGCAAAATAGCCCAACCATGTTTGCTGCTGAGGAGTTCGTCGCATGTCTCAAGACTCAAATCATACCTTCCTGCGAGGCGTACTCCAGAGCCATAAGATTCTCGCGGACACATCCTTTCTGATGCATCCGAGTTTTGGGAAATTCCTGGACGATTTCAGTGTAGAATTCAGGTCGAATCGTATTCTGGTTCCCCGGAAGGTGGTCCAGGAGCTACAGCGAATGGAAAAGAAGAAGGACCATCGTCTCCAGGCAGCTCAGCACGCCTTGCAGCTGATCGAGCAGGCCGTCTCGAATGGGCTGGCCGAAATACGCGGTGAATCTTCGGATGATTCTGCCCGGGTTGCCGATCACGTTATTTCAAGAGTCGTCGAGCAGCACATGGCCCAATATAACATTGTTGTCCTCACCAACGATCGGAGGCTACGTGACTGGATATATGCGAAGAAGCGGTCAGGTTGTTTCAGTACAGATAAAAGTCTTCTTGTGGTCCGCTTCGAACCACGGGATGGCAAGCCACACATTTGGGGTCGAGAAATGCAGTTGCCGACTAGTGATCATGGCCAAACTGTGTTTCCGGCTGTTCCTCCGCAGCCATTCCGAGCTCGGTCCAAGCCGGTCTGGAACCTGCCGCAACCTTTCGCCTGTACCAACAGGTTGGAGAGCGGACTGGAGACGCGTCTTCTTGCGACGGAGGACGTAGAGAAAGTAGGCTTTGTTTACTCGTACAACGGACAACGACTCCGGCAAGTCAGGTTATGTCGGAAGCTTGCTAGCGGAGGTGAAGGTACAATCTACGAGACGGACCAACCTGATATCCTTTGCAAAATTTACCACACCAACCGACTGACGGACGGAGCTCGACGCAAGGTTGAGTTGATGGTGACCCGCCAGGTCGCCCACCCGGGGATCTGTTGGCCGATCGAGTCCGTTCGCGATAGCCAGGGCGTATTCCGAGGATTCTTGATGCCGAGAGCATCGGGGGAACCACTTGGCCACGGGCTGTTTATCCCCACGGTGTGGCTTTCCAAGCACCCGAACTGGACGCGTAGAGAATCGGTGCGTTTGGCTATCTCTATCCTGGAAGGTATCGAATACTTGCACCGGATGAACGTATTACTCGGTGATATCAATCCGATGAACATCTTGGTGAAAGACGCTAACACTGTTTTCTTCGTGGATTGTGACAGTTATCAGGTCGAAGGATTTCCCTGTCCGGTTGGATCCATCAACTTTACTGCCCCGGAAATCCAAGGACAGGACTTCTCCCGCTTCCTGCGGACGAAAGAACACGAGTTATTTGCTGTGGCCACACTGCTTTTTATGATCATGGTTCCCGGCAAACCTCCTTACAGTCACCAAGGTGGCGGGGACGGCGCAGAAAACATCAAAAAAATGCATTTCCCATATCCGTTAGGTGAAAAGGGAGCACAGGATGCCCCGGAGGGAGCATGGCGCTTCTGCTGGTCCCACTTGAGTCGTCCCATCAAGGAATACTTCTATCAAGTCTTCCATAAAGATTGCCAGGGCCAGCCCCGTGTAACGGTTGCCGAGTGGTTACGTGTCTTTCGGGAATATGAACGTATTCTTCAAGATCCCAACAAAGTCTTCATGGGGCCCACTCCACAGTACGGGTTCGACCTCCAGATTCTTCCCCACAATTTCAGATATGTGGAGGGTCGAGGTCGTCCCCTTCCAACAGGAGGTGAGACCGATCTTCAGCGATCAGTAAATAGGATGGTCAATGCCGCAACCTCGGTCACAAGGGGAGTGAGCACCTCTGGACAAAGTGCCTCGGCTTGGTTCCAGTCAAACCGGACTCCGCCACAGTATACCCCTGGCTCTCTGACAAGTAGTCAAGGTGGGTATCAGGCGCCAAGCTATTTGAATACACCCGCATCGACACATGCGAGTTCTAGTTATTCCGGTAAGGGTGAGTGGTATTTGAATCCTTTGATCTGGCCGGTTGCCGCAATTATCAAGGCCGTATTGGAGGTGATGTTAGCTGGTTTAGGTTTAGCCATTCTAGGACTTGGAGTAGGGCTATTACTGGTACTGTTAGGCATAGTTGAAGATGTCGGTCCGTGGGTGAAAGGAGGTGGGTTCATAGGCATATGTATCGGGGTGTTCGGTGCTATAGCTTCTGTTACTGAAGTGGATGGTAATATTTTTAAATATGGGGGAGGTGGTGGGCTCGTCGTTGGAGTGGGAATGGCTGTACTTACCGATTCAATGAATTGGTTCATCCTCGGATTCCTTATGGGAGTGGTCCTTGGCCTTTTTCTTTGGCGTGTTGACGCCGGAGAACACAGCGCTGCTGCGTATATGCGCAAATGGTGGGGCACCGAGTAAAAGGAGCATGTTATGTCTAACAATTCCATGAAAATCCGCGTCGAAGAGCTATTACTCAACCCAACGAATCGGGTTCCTATCGCCCTATGCCTGGACGCCTCCGGATCGATGGCCGGGGAGCCGATGCAAGAACTAAACAACGGGGTTCAACTATTTTTTGAGTCCCTTCGCGCCGATCCGATCGCCAAGGCCAGTGCCGAAGTCGCCATTGTTGTGTTCTCCGACGAAGCCCAGGTGTTGCTGGACTTCCAGGGCTTGGGCGGTCTCGCCTCGCCACCGCAAATTGCCTGCACGGGCGGTAGCACGAATCTCGGCGGAGGTGTCAATCTGGCCCTTGACCAGCTAGAGACACGTAAACAGGACTATAAGAGGGCTGGTGTGGATTACTTTCAGCCGTGGTTGGTCTTGATGACCGATGGGCAACCCACGACGACAGAGCACCTAGGGGCGGGACCGCGGGCCTGTGAACTGGAGGCGCAAGGAAAACTCGTCGTCTTCCCGATTGGTATTGGGCCTAATGCAGACATGGCTGTGCTCGCCATGTTTTCTAGGAAGCGACCACCGTTGCGTCTTAAGGGCTTGAATTTTCGCCAATTTTTTGAGTGGCTGTCGAAGTCCGTGGTGCGAGTATCTCAATCCCGGCCGGGCGAAAAGGTCAGCCTCGACCTGGAAGGGATCAAGGGATGGGGCGAGCTGTAGCTAATGAAGCTAGCCGGTGGAAGGTTGCGGGAGCAAGCGTCATCGGCAAACAGCACGAGGCAACCGAAGGTCGGTGCGAGGATGCCTGGTGCTGGGCGAGGCGTCTACTGCCGTGTGGTCACGAGGCGGTGGCTGCTTGTGTATGCGATGGAGCGGGCAGTGCGGCGAACGGTTGGGTGGGTGCCCAGATCGCCAGCCGGTTTCTTGTCTATTGGTTGGTGAATAACATCGAGAAAGTTTTTAGCTACGCTGGAGATGAGCACAAGCAAGTAATTGTGTCGGCTGTGAAGCGACAGCTACGTCGGTTGGCTCTGCGTGAAAAAACTGCTCTGTGCAGTTACGCCTGCACTGTCGTCGCAGCCTTGACAGTGACCGACGGCAGGTGGCTTATTGCACATCTGGGAGACGGTGCAATAGTAGGCTCTTTCGGTGGAGAACTGCGGATCGTCTCCGCCCCACGTAAGGGGGAGTTCGCGAACGAAACCTTTTTTGTGACCGATGACGATGCAGCCGCCAACATTGACATCCAGAGCGGCGGACTGGGCCATCCAACGGCACCGCCAGAAGCGTTTGCTCTTTTTACGGACGGCGTCGAAGGGGCGCTGATCAATCGTCACACCGGTGAGGTAAGCCGGGTTCTGGCCAGAATGTTTGACTGGCTGAGAAATTTCCCGGAGGCAGATGTCTGCGTAGCGTTGGAAAACAACCTCACAGATGTTTTTCGGCAGCGAAGCAGCGACGACTGCTCGCTGGTCTTAATTGTCCAAAAAAGGTAAACGACCAATATGGTCCGGGTAGCAACCGGTTGAGATGGCCAGCCAAATCTTATCCCTTTGGGCATCTTGGTGCGGCCCAATCCCACAACTCGTCACCCAAAATTGGCTTGGCTGAAAGATACCTTCACTTATGCCACTTTCCATCGCCCCCGATGCTTCGCAAGCAATAGTTCGTTATAACTCGAACCTATCTTGCTCTGTGGAAAACATAATTATTTGGGTGGCACGCTAACGATTAAGGGCACAGGCCTCCACACGCCAAGCTGACTCAAGGTCTAACCTCAACTCCATCCAAGCTGTCCACCGCCAATCCGTCCAACGCTTCAAACTACCGATAAACTACTTCACCTGCCAACGCTGACCACACACCTTCGGCAAAACCTGCGTCCGACTACGCCGACGGCCACGCACCTGCCCACCCCGGACTATGTACCACGCCGGTATATAACTGCGGACCTTCCACCGCTGGCGACACAACTCATGCACCCACCCGCATCATAACCCGCATCGGCCAAGCAATCGCTTGGGACGCACTTGAGCCGCGGCCCAGGCAGACTTGGAGGGTCAAGCAAGCCAATAACTAGGGTTGGGTGAACTTATTGGGGCTTTTGGGGTATGAGTCGGGTGGCAGCACCTATTGAGCCGGTGCCCAAGGTCGCTGTTCAAATCGGCCGTTGATCAGCTGTTGGGTGTGGCAGCACCTCTTAGACCAATAACCAGAGGCCATATGGGTCACAATCCGTGGCACGTTGGTTCTTTCCGTGGCTAAAGATTCCCCAGTTTTCCCCTAACCCGTCAATAGGCTTTCCACAGAGCAAAAACTGCTCCATGCCCTCCGCCGCCCAGCCGGCCAGCAGCAGTCCGCCGGATACGGCCAACGCCAGCTCGTGTCGGCACCCCTCCCGCCAGTGACAGGCTAATAGCACCGCCGCGGCCATCTGCCGCACCGCCCCTTCCAGCTCCCTCCAAGCCAGGCGGGCTGGTTCGCCCAGGGGAGAGCCGCCTACCTCTTCCCCCTCGGGATACTCGCCCCACAGCAGGGTCTGCCCGTCGGTGGAGCGGACCTCTAGCAGGCGATGCCCCTCGAGGTCGCTGTAGGAAGTGGAAGACTTCTGCGGCGGAGTGTCCACCAGGTAGCCGTAGTGAGTCCGACCCCCCCGCGAAGGCCGGCCCCAGACCATGCCCGTCGGGGGGAGCAGCAGGGGAGCCGCGCGGATGGCCTCATCGCAGTCCAAATCGATGTCGATCAGCCCGCCACTGGGGGTGCCCAGCAGCACCCCGAGATTGCCCGAGGTCCGCCCGAACAGCTCCTGCAGGCGGGCCTCCACGTCCTGGCGGGTCAGTTTCTGCCACTCGGGGATGGCCGGCTTTTTCTCACGGAATAGGAGAGGGACGGGAACAAAGCCTCTCTCCAGCAGGCGGCAGGCGATGTCCGTCCGCCCAGCGAAGCTGGTCACGATCGGTCGGGTGGGTTATCTTATCCATAGGTGTCGCGTCTTTTGTAGTCCCACGCCGGTTTCCTCCCGAGCCGGCGTGTGGTCTTTCCGGGGTGTCTTTGTCCGTCCCTGGACAAAGGGAGCCGCTTTCACAAAGTGGGGTGGCCGCGGAGAGGTTGGAGAGGTAACCGATCGCGGGCGTTGCTAGCGGGAGGTCGAGTCTGGCAGCTCTTGTTCACCACGGCAATAGGGGCAGATGAAAATGCGGGTCGCTTCCACGAAGTAGGTATGCTCTTCCACCCGCTCAATGGCCCGATGACACCGCGGGCAACTCGACCCCTCGGAAGGTCTGAACGGCGTTTTCATACCATCGATTCGGAGAGGATCAGTTTGGAGAGGAACCGTCCGACGGATCAACGTGCGGCCTCCGTCTTCTTCCCGTTGACTTGCGTCTGCGATTGGCGTGCTAGCCACGCCTTCAACTCATCAAGCGGATAGAGAATCGTTTTTCGCCGGCCTAAACCGACGCGGACATGCGGCACAATGCCGGCCTTGGTCCAAAGCCAAAGCGTCCGCTGAGACACGCCTAACGCTTTAGCGGCTTCACGATACCGAAGCACGACTGGCTGAGACTGAACGTTGTTCGACATAGCTTGTCCCCCCACGACTGTTCTAAAAAGTTCATGCGCGCGTCCACTCGCGTGCATTCGTCAGCATTGTACTTCAAGCCAACGCGGGGAGTAACGAATGCAGGCTTTTTAGACTGCAAAAACGTGTCGATTGGTAACGACTTTGCTGCTATCTAGCGTCAGTAAGTGTGCAAGCCGCATACAGTTACGATCGGCATGCTTTGTCTAGCGGCGTCCGCGTCGAAAACAAGATTTTTTCCATGCATCGCTTCTACTAAGCGGTTATTTAGCTTTAGCTAAGTGTCTTGATTCGCTCCGACTAAGTGTCTCGCTACACTATCCATCGCAACAAAAAAGACACCGATTACATCGATGCCATACTCGCCTCCGATTTTCGCGACAAGACAAACACCACGATGTTCTGTGCTGCTCGCCGCCGCCGCATTCGCGGGTGGCTCAGGAAGGACCTGCAACACGGCCTATCGCGTGACAATTCGTCGGGGCGGGGCGGGAAACATGCCGTCAACGGCCGGGTCGGTTTGAACGGCTTCGGCATGGCAGGGAGCCTTTCTGAGAACGGCCGGCCGGCGGGGGTGCGGTTCTCAGGTCGCACCCGTCCGCCGGGGAACCGGCCAAAGGCCTTGGGAGTATATTGGCGACGCGGCCACAGCGCCACGTCGGTTCCGATTCCGCTTCGGATTCTGCTTCGGTGTACGCCGGTGCCGCGTACAAGCGGCGGCGGCGTACTGGTCCCATTCTGGGATGGAGGGCGTGTATGCCCTTTGTTCCGTACATGAAATGCCCTCATGCAACCGGGCATGGGTGCCCTCATGCGGTGCCAACCGGATGCACCCGGTACGTTGACGGTCCTGCGTTCAGCCGGCCACGGTGAACGAGAGAAACCATCCCCTTCGCTTCGAGTGCGGCGAGAACGCGACGGACGGTCCGGACGTTGATCCGCGAACGCCGGGCGATGTCTGCCTGCCCGGTGCGGGCGAGTCCGTTGGCTTTCGTGTCGCGGTACAGGATCAGCCAGACTTTCACTTCGGCCCCGGTCAGTTTTGCTACGCCGATGTCCACGAAGGCATTCAGCACGGCGAAGCGTTCCGAGCGGGTGCGGCGTTTGGGCTTTGTGGCCGACGCGGGCCGGGTTCATCCGCAGCAGGTCGATGCCGACTTGCAGCAGTGCGGCGGTTTTGCCCCCGCCGGGCGCACCCCCGAACAGGATCAACCGGCCGGCCCGCGAAGTCCGTGATCGGCCAGTGCTGCCCAACCTCGCCCAGCGCCGGGCCGAGTGCCGACAGGTACAGGTCGGTGCCGAAGATCCCCTGCTTCTGGAAGTGCATGGCGGCGTTGCGGGCTACCGTGGCGATGCGGTCCTGCACCCGGCCCCAGTTGCCCGTCACTTGCGATTGTTCCTCACGCGGCAGGCATAAGAGCAGCACCGTGCTGCGGGCCGCGTCCAGCCCGCGGATGTTCAGGCTGCTCTCGGCCTCGGTGTGGATGGGGATCGACGTGCGGATCTCGAAGCCGGCCTCGATCAGCGCCTTACCCAGCGCCCGCCAGGCCTTCGTCATCTTGTGGTTGAACATCACCACCATGCGGCCGGCGGGGTGCAGCAACTGCTTGGCCCAGCGGAACACCGCCGCCATCTTCGCCTCGTAGAACCGCTCGGCCCGCTCGACGGTGGCGACCGCGATGGTGGCCTCGTCGGCGGTGCCGAGCAGGCGTTCCTTGATGGCCCCATCGGGCAGGCGGTAGATGACCTGAACGGCGTTCTGCGCATGCGGGACGACCGCCACGACGGTGCAGACGCGATCGGGCTCCAGGCTGACGAGGGCAAGTCCGGGTTTCAGTTCGGCCAGGTGCATGATGCCTCCTTCGACGCGGTTGCTTGAGCAGTCCGTGTGGACTCGGCGGCGTCCATGTTGGAACGCAGCGTGTCGGCGGCCCGCCACAGTTCAGTCTCGAAGCCGAGGTTGGCTCCGTTGCCCTTCGCGGGCGAGCTGGAAATGTTTGGCCAGGCATCCCCTCGGCCCGACGCAACCTGCCGATGGACGACCACTCGTACCGTGAATGATAAACAGACTCTAAACGATCATAACTGTCGAGTCACGCGGGGACAACCTTGGTAGCAGCAAGTGGATGCGAACGATCGGGGCCGACGGCAGTGTCTGCTTCTTATGATCTTACCATGGTTCAGATTTATACGAAAATCACATGGGTTTAATAAAAAAAACACATTGCCGCCGTACACTACTCTTAGTGATTACTTCCCATTACCAATTTGATCTTTGTTTGGGGGATAAAATGATGGGTCGTATCAAGCGGGATGCTCTCACACGAGATGCTTTCACACTGATTGAATTACTAGTTGTAATTGCGATTATTGCAGTTCTGATCGGCTTGTTGCTGCCGGCCGTTCAAAAAGTGCGTGAAGCAGCCGCTCGCATCCAAAGCGCTAACAACCTCAAGCAGATTGGTTTGGCCGTTCACAATGCCCATGATCAGATGGGCGTTCTGCCACCGGCTGTCACCTTTTGGTGGGTCAATCCTCCCTACAGGGGGGGTTATACCCAGAGGGATGCAACCTTCTTCTTCTGTCTGCTGCCTTACTTCGAGCAAGGTGTCATCCCGGCATCGATCACAGGAGCCAATTGGACAGGCAGTGCACTTGGTCCGATCAACGCCACACAAGCAGCTATGAGCATTCCACTCAAGGTCTTACAGGCCCCGAATGATTCCACCAATCCCGGCAACGGAGTCCTCCAGGGAGGTTTTAACAATCCTCCGCTCAGCTGGATGTGGACAACAAATCCCATCGACGTTGGCCTGGCAAGCTATGCCTGTAACTGGCAGGTCTTTGGCCGGCCAGAGGCTCACCCTACCCGCATTACTCGCTGGGATAATGGAGCAGGGGCACGAACGCTTCTCGGCATTACAGATGGCTTATCCAACACCATCTTCGTAGCCGAAAAACGCATGCGTTGCCAGAACGGTGGTGTTGGCTGGGGCTTCACAGAAAATAGCCGGTACTGGCCGGTTTTTGCTCGCATCAACGTAACCAGAACCAACGATCCTGATGACCCGAATTATCGTCTCTTCCCTGTGCCTCAAGTAAACCCGCGCTCCGAAGAATGCAATATCGATCAATTTCCACCACAGGGACACAGTTCTAGCGGCACTCTCGTGTTACTTGGAGATGGTAGTGTCCGTATGGTTGGCAGAAACATTTCCGTTGCTACTTGGAGCATGGCTGTATTGCCCAGCGATGGCGGCGTTTTGGGGCCAGACTGGAACTAGGCATCGCTTCGACTTCCGTCTCTGCTTACTCTGGCTGAAATTCCTCGAAACAGTTGCCATATCCCTGCCGTAGTGGCTTAACCTACGGCAGATTCTCCATCGTTGATGCAACATTTTTAAAAATTATCCTTTCAGTATTGGCTCAATACTAACCATGTAATTACATTCTTTATCTATGGAGTACATGAAACTATGATCAAACATTTCAGAGCAGCTATTTCGTTTGCCAACTATCAAAACCGAATCAGGCGAGCGGGATTTTACCTTATTATCCTCTGGTGTCTAATAATCTCTGCCTGCACTAACAATACCTCCAACACTACTTTAACCGTCAGCGGCAAAGTGTATTTGGGAGACAAACCTGTCGAGGCGGGGTTAGTGACCTTCCTCAGCGATGATGGCCGAATATCTTCGGCTGAATTAGGACCTGGGGGACAATTCACTATGAAAAATGCACCGACTGGTAAGGTTTATATCGGTGTGGATACACAGATGGTGGAAGGGGAAAAACAGAATCTACTACACCGAAGCAAAGGTAAAGAGCTATTACGTTATGTGGATGTACCGCTGCGGTATGCTAATCCGAAAACTTCTGGACTAACGGAGATGATCGAAGCGGGCAAGACGATCGAACTGCGACTGAAGCCCTAATTGATTGACGGTAGCGCAGAACGAGTTCACCTCGCCGATGAAAGCTCCGGACGCTGCCTTTCCTCCTTCCGCCCTCCCCGGAGTGCCTCGCTCTTTGAGTTTGCGGGCCTGCTCGCGCAGGAACCGCAGCTGGTCCGCTGTCAAGCCGCTGGCCTCGCGGAGCAGTTCCGGCATGGCGGTCGGGCGCCCCGGCATCAAGCCAGGCGCGGATCTCGTCGAGTCGCCAGCGGACGGAGCCGCCGACGCGGACAGGTGCTGGCAGCTTGCCGGCGGCATCCATGCTGCGGATCGTCCGCAGGCCCAGCCGCAGCAGCGCGGCCAGGTCGCGGGCGGAGA
>Ga0308399_1000614_pt1 | contig 12332 bp, 11 predicted proteins | sample HotsprSampOS1260_FD_202367 | JGI IMG/M metagenome (GOLD analysis project Ga0308399, IMG submission 202367) | Hot spring phototrophic mat microbial communities from Octopus Spring, Yellowstone National Park, Wyoming, United States - 20060914_OS12-60 ... | reverse complement strand
GATCGGGAAGAAGCCGTCCGCTTGCGACGGTACGAACTGGCCCTGGAGCGGCCCCGCAGTGTATAAGGCGACAGCGCAGCCACACATCAGCCGCACAGAGGGACCTCGCACGCCATGTTTCGCCGAATCCGACGCCGTTTCCTGTCGCCCGAGGAAAAGGAGCGCCGCCGGTTTTATCTGCTGCCCGGCATGGGCGGGCGCGCTTTCCACCGCAAACAGCGTCGCATCCGGATGGCAGCATTCGCGGTCGGCGTGGTCGTGTCCGCATTGGTGGCCCTGATCATCTACTTGATGAACACGCGCCCCCTGCGATGAGCCTTTCCTTGAACGCCCCTCAGAACCGCCGGTCTGGTTGCGGTCTGTCAGGCCAAAATTCTTTTGCCTTATGAAAACCCCCACTGGCTTGTCTGACGCCGAACGTTACGTGGTTTTGATGGCGGGCGGCCGTGGGGAGCGGTTCTGGCCCCTGAGCCGCGAAGCCACGCCCAAACAGTTGCTGCCCCTCTGGGGTGGGCGGTCCCTGCTGCAACTGGCGGTCGAGCGGGTGCGCGGGCTGGTGCCACTGTCCCGCTTGCTGGTCATTACCACCGCCAGCCAGGCAGCGGAAGTGCGACGACAGTTGCCACGTCTACCCCGGACCAATCTCGTGGTGGAACCGCTGGGCCGCGACACCTGTGCCGCCGTCGCCTTGGGCGCCGCCGTCGTCGGGGCCCGGTCGCCTACAGCGGTGATGGCCATGTTGCCCGCCGATCACATCATTCATGACGGAGAATCCTTTCGTCAGGTGCTGTCCGACGCGTTCGATCTGGCGGCCCGTCAACCCGTGATCGTCACGCTGGGGATTCCCCCGACCGAGCCGGCCACCGGTTACGGCTACATCCGTGTGGGAGAGCGGCTATCCGGCACCGGGGAGGCTCTCCGGAGCCGCACCCTGTTTTACAGGGCCGAGGCATTCGTGGAAAAACCCTCCCCCGAACGCGCGGCCGAGTTTCTGCAGACCGGACGATACCGTTGGAATGCCGGCATGTTCATCTGGAGCGTGACCACGTTGCTCCGCGGACTGGAGCAGTACCAGCCCACGGTCCATGCGGCCTGTCGGCGCTGGACGGAAGCTGCCCGGTCCGCCTCTCGGCTGGCCCGGATCCTGCGCCGTGATTATTCCGACCTACCCCGCATCTCGATCGACTACGCCCTGCTGGAACGTGCCGAGAACGTCGTAGTCGCCGACGCTACCTTCGACTGGGACGACGTCGGGTCCTGGTCCGCCCTGGCCCGACATCTGCCCCGGGACGATTCCGGAAATACGTTCCAGGCGCAATGCCTCACTGTGAATGCGGCCGGCAACCTCGTCCTAGACGCACGTCCCAAGGCCGAACGCACCCTGATCGCCCTAGTCGGCATCCGGGACACGGTCCTGGTCCACACACGGGACGCCATACTGGTGGTCCCCAAATCCCAGGCCCAGCAAGTCCGCGAGCTGGTCCGCAAACTTTCTGCTGACCCGCGGTATCGACGCTTGTTGTGACGCCGCACGGCGCGGCCACCCCCCGGCGCGGCCCGCGGCACCGCCCCCCACCCTTACCGGGGCGGCACGGGCGCGCCGTCCACGGTCTCGGCCTCCAGTGGCTCGGCCTGGGCAAAGTCGCGGCCCAACGCCCCGGGTTCCTCTTCCCGATGACGCCGCGCCAGCAACATGTAAAGCGACGGGATCACCAGCAGCGTGAACACCGTCCCCAGTGCCATCCCGCTCACAATGATCAACCCAATCGAGTTCCGCGCTGCCGCCCCCGGCCCGCTCACCAGCACCAGCGGGAAATGCCCCGCCACCGTGGCCACGCTGGTCATCAGGACCGGCCGTAGCCGGATCAACGCAGCCTGACGAACAGCCTGCAGCTTGTCCAAGCCGGCCCGCTGCAGCTCGTTGGCAAACTCGACTATCAAAATGCCGTTCTTCGACACCAACCCCACCAGCGTCACCAGGCCCACCTGCGAGTAAATGTTCAGGGTGGTTGTCCAGCCCGAGGTGAAAAAGGGCGTGTTCGGGTCCGGAATCCGCAGGAACGTAAAGATCAAGGCACCGAACATCGCCAGCGGCACTGACCCCAGCAGAATGATCAGCGGATCGCGGAAACTATTGAACTGCGCCGCCAGCACCAGGAAGATCAGCGTCAACGCCAGCGCAAAGGACGGCAGAAACTTGCTGCCTTCCACACGAAGCTGCCGGGACTCGCCCGTGTAGCCGACCTGGTAGCCGGCCGGCAGAATCCGCGCCGCCTCGTCTTCCAGGAACCGCAGCGCCTCGTCCAAGGGCCGAATGGCCACCCCACTGAGCTTGACTGCGTTAAACTGCTGGAACCGATGCAGGGCACGCGGGCGCGTCCGCTGTTCCAGCCGGGCCACGGTGCTCAGCGGGATGGGCTGCCCCTGCGGCCCGCGAATGTAGGTCTGTTCGATCTGTTCCGGCGTCAGACGCTCCAGCCGACTGGCCTGCGGTATGACCCGGTAACTGCGCCCCTGCAAGCTGAACCGGTTCACATAATTTCCCCCCAGCAGAGTGGTCAGATCCGCCCCCACCGAGGCCAGACTCAGCCCCATCGCCGCCACCTTGTCCCGGTCCAGAACCAACTCCACCTCCGGTTGGTCCAGCTTGGTGTCCAGAACGGGCGGAAAAGCAAACAAACCACTGGCGGCCGCCCGGCGTTGTAATTCCTCGGCAAACCTCAGGATCTCCTCCGGTTCTGCTGTCGAACCAATGACAAATTCCACCGGAAAGCTCCCGCCCCCGGGCAGGGACGGAGGAGTCACGATCATGGTGCGAATCCCCGGAATGCGGTTGACCGCCTGCTGAACCTCCGGCACCACCTCAAACACGCTGCGCTGCCGCTGCGCCCACGGCTTCAGCACCAGGCCACTGAACCCGTTGTCAGGAAAGGTGATCTGGAAGGTCTGGTGTGCCTCCGGCACACGCAAGAGTTCCTGATTCAGCCATTCAGTGTAAAAGGTGGTTTGCTCCACCGTGGCATCCGCCGGCGCTTCCACGATGCCAAAGATCACATTTTGATCCTCCGGCGGAGCCAGTTCCTTGGGCGCCATCTGGTACATGGGCACCACCAACAGACTCAACCCCAACCACAACACGTAAACAGCCGGGCGGGCCGACAGCGTCACGTCCAACACCCGGGCATATCCGGCCCGCAAACAGTCAAACCCGCGGTTCACCAGGCCGGCCAGGCCGCGAGTTTCCCGCTCCGGATCCAACAAGCGCGCTGATAGAACTGGAGACAGCGTCAGGGCCACCACACCCGAGATGAACACCGCCCCTGCCAAAGTGAAGGCAAACTCGCGGAACAGCGCGCCGGTCAGCCCGCCCTGGAAACCGATCGGTGCGTACACCGCCGCCAAGGTGATCGTCATGGCAATGACCGGGCCCACCAGTTCGCGCGCCCCCAACATCGCAGCCCGCACCGGGGGCAGGCCCTCCCGGACGTGCCGCTCCACGTTCTCCACAATCACGATGGCGTCGTCCACCACCAAGCCCACCGACAACACAATGGCCAGCAGGGTCAGCAGGTTCAGCGAAAAACCGAACAACTGCATCAGAAACACCGCTCCGATCAGGGAGATGGGGATGGCCACCAGCGGCACCACCACCGAACGCAGCGAGCCCAAAAACAGATAAATCACCACCGCCACGATCAGCAGCGTTTCACTCAACGTTCGCAACACCTCCCGGATCGCGTTTTCAATGTACTCGGTCGCATCGTAGGCAATACGGCCTTCCAAACCACTGGGCAAATCCTTCAGGATCGAGTCCATCTCGGCTCGCACGCGCCGGATCACGTCCAGGGTGTTGGCGGTGGGCAGAACCCAGACCCCCATGAACACCGCGCGTCGGCCGGTCATCCGCACCTCGCTATCATAATTCTCCGCCCCCAGGACCACGTCCGCCACATCGCGCAGGCGCACCAGCCGATCGCCCTGCCGGTGAATGACCAGATTGCGGAACTCCTCGGCCGACCGCAGATCGGTATTGGCGGTCAGGTCCACCTGCACCAATGCCCCCTTGGTTCGGCCCAGCGCAGCCAAAAAGTTGTTCGCCACCAGCGCCTGACGCACATCCTCCGGACCCAGCCCGTAGGCCGCCAGACGCTCCGGCCTCAGCCAAATGCGCATCGCAAACGTCCGCCCGCCCAGAATCTCAGCCCGCTGCACCCCTTCAATGGCCGAAAGGCGCGGCTGCACGACCCGAACCAGATAATCCGTGATCTGATTGGCTTCCAACAACTCGGAGGCAAAGGCCAGGTAGGCCGCCGCAATGCTGCTCTCGGCATTTTCAATGCTCAGGACCGGAATCTCCGCTCCGGCCGGCAAATCCCCGCGCACCTGATTGACACGCGCACTAATTTCCGACAGCGCCTTGTTGGGGTCGTAATTCAGGCGCAACCGCACCGTGATGGTGGAAAGCCCCTGGCGGCTGACCGACTCGATGTAATCGATCCCATCGGCCGCAGCAATGGCCCGCTCCAACGGCACCGTCACAAAACCGCGTACCAGATCGGGGCTGGCCCCCACATACACCGTCGTCACCGTAATGGCGGCATTGTCCGTGCGCGGATACTGCCGCACCGTCAGCGTAAAAATGGCCTGCAAACCGGCGATCAGGATCACCAGATTGACCACTGTTGCCAGCACCGGGCGGCGAATGAAAATGTCCGTCAGCGACTTCATCGCTCCCTCAGCCCTCGGCCGGTTGTGGCCTCAGTCGCGGCTCGGGCGTGGGCACATCGGTCACACGCACCGGCAAGCCGCTGCGCAGCTTGAACACCCCGGCGCTGACCACTTGCTGCCCCGGCTCCAACCCCGCCGTGACGCTGACGTAATCGCCCCTGCGCGGCCCCAGCTTCACAAACTGCTGCCGCACCACCAGCCCCGCAGAAGGCCCGTTGGTGGCCGATTCCACCACAAACACCGAGTCCCCGTACGGCGCGCTCAGCACCGCCGTCGAAGGGATCACCGTCACCGGGTCCGCCTCCGGCAATACCACCACCGCCTGCACGTACATCCCCGGTCGCAGGGCACGGTCCTCGTTGCCCAAGGTAGCCTGCAATCGCACGCTGCGCGTGACACCATCCACCTCCGGGTCCATCGCCGTCAGCCGGCCTCGAAACACCCGACCCGGATAGGCGTCCGTGGTGACCTCCACCGTTAAGCCCGGTCGCAACTGCGCCAGACTCTGCTGCGGCAGCGCAAATTCCACATGGACCGGGTCTAGGGCCTGCAACGACACCACCGGTTGTCCCACCTGCAGGTATTGTCCCAAGTGAACCTCGCGAATCCCCAGCAATCCGGCAAAAGGGGCCCGCAACGTTTTCTTGGCCATCGTGGTGCGAATCGCCTCGGCGCGCGCCTCGGCCTGTTTCAAGGTGGCCTCCGCTTCGTCCAATTCCGCCTGCGAAACGGTCTGGGCAGCTCGCAGCGTCCGCAGGCGCTCCACGTTCAGACGGGCCAACTCGACTCGGGCTTCTGCCTCTCGCAGCTCCGCCTCCTCCGTGGAAGTATCCAATCGGACCAACAAGGCCCCCGCCGCCACTTCCGTGCCCGGCTCGAACGCAATCTCCCGCACCACCCCTGGCAGTTCGGTCATCACCTTGATCCCCCGGACCGGTGTCACGGACCCCACCGCCGTCAACCACCGCGGCCAGCGTTCCTGTCGAACAGTAAAGACCGAAACATATTCGGCGGGCGCGGGCTGGGACCGGGCGTGCGCGATCATGGCGCGAATCTGCAGCACCTTTAGACCCGCCAACCCGCCGGCCACCACCAACCAGAGCCCCAATGCGATCCCAATCAGCTTCTTCATGTTCCGCCTCTCGCGCGCCCCGGTCCGCCTTCCCGCGCCCGATCCTCGGCCTGGTCCCCCTGCCGGCGGGGGCTGTCAGGGTTCCGCCGCCCCACCAGGCCAGTGCCTCGGCCGGGCGCTGCCGCCGTCCCGGCACCTTCCAGAAACAAGCGGACCAACCGCGCGGCCAGACGCGGGCCCGGCCGCGAGCCCGGAAAAATGAGGGAGGCCGCCAGACAATAGTGGGCCAGCCCGTAAAAGGCCTGCGCCAGCTCCCGACCGGTGTAGCGCCGGCTCAGCTCCCCCGCCTGCTGGGCCGCCCGCATCGCACCACACACCAGCTCGAAGTTTCGCTGACAAAGCGGTCGGCAATCGAACCCGTGCGGGGCATCCCCAGGGGCCGCAAACATGGAGGCCACGGCAAGCTGGAACAGTTCCCGGTCCTTGCGAAACGACTCGAAAATCGTATGCATCACCGCCGTAAGCCGTGAACGCACGTCCCCACCGGAACGCAACGCTGCTTGCAGTCGCCGAAACCGCGCCTCGTGCGCCTCCGTGACCAGCGCGCGAAAAAGGTCGGCCTTGTCACGAAAGTGATAATACAGCGCCGGCTTGGACACCCGGGCCGCCCGGGCAATATCCTGCATGGCCGTAGCCGCATACCCTCGCTCGGCAAAACACCGGAGACCGGCCCGCAAGATTCTCTGCCGGGTCCGTCCGGCTCCACTGCGTGTCTGCGCCATAAAAATTCGACCGAACGGTAAGTCAGAATCCTCCCTTGTCAAGCACACGACAAGGACCAAAACAACAGCCAACCAAACCGTCGAGGACCGGGCCGCGGCACGAGGCGAAACTTTGCAGCAACCCACTTGCTCCCGGCTCTGTCCCGCGTCCCTTCGGCCCCGGCACCCACCACCGATACCAGGCCCGATCGCTACGGCCGCTCCAGCCCCAGTCGCTGCCCCAGAGCCGTCAGGGCTCGCTGCGCCTGCCGAGGCAGTTTGCCCTCGCCCGCAACCGCCGCACTAGACAGCCACGGGAATCGAATCACCCGGCCTACCCCCAGGTAACCCTCCAGCAGGTCCACATTAGACACGGCCAGTCGCGCCGGCCGAGCCGGATCCATCAGCACCGCCACCGCAGTCTCGGCCCAGTACGCCCCCAACGCCTCCCAAACCAGCCGCACCTGATTCACCACCCCGAGTCGATTGGGCGCCACTACCACCGGTACGGCCCTCAAGGCCCGTTGCAAATCGCGATTGTCGAAATCCTCCCCCACCGGACTGAGCCATCCCCCCGCACCTTCAACCAGAACCACAGAGAAGCCGCTTGCCGCTCGCCGGATGTGGCTGACCACTTCCGAAAGCCGGATCGCTTGCCCCATCCGGCGCGCCGCCACAACCGGTGCCACCGCAGGCCGGTACCACCAGGGATTCACCTCATCCAAGGGTAACGCCCGGCCAGCCGCCTTCCAAAGCGCCCGTGCATCCCCCCGCCCCCCCGAACAAACCGGCTTCAACCCCACTACGGCCGCCCCAGCCGCCTGCAAGTGTCGTACCCAGGCTGCCGCCAGCACCGTCTTCCCAATGCCCGTGTCCGTACCCGTGACAAACAAAATCATCGCGCCAATCAGCCTGCCTCGGATCAACCCTGCTGGCAAAGCACAACCCCGACCTTTCTGTGGGCAGTCCTTGCCAAACCCCGGGGTCCCACGATTCGAGACCAAGCCACTTAGTCCAGGGTCCCAGCATCCGCTCAAGCCTGCCTCTTTTTGCTCCCCAAGAGCCGCCCCCGCCAGGGCACAAAAAAGCCGCCTTTCCGGCCCTCCCCTGTAACGGTGGAGAGGCAGGAAAGGCGAGCCTTGGCTTCCGGAAAAAGAGGAGCGCTCGTACCGGTTAATCCGCGTATTTCACGCTGCACCCGTACGGTTTGGTCTGAGTGACCTCGGGTTTTTCACCTGCCAGCAATTTATTGACCACCTCGCGTACATAGTTGCGGGCCTTGCGGGGATCGCCGCTGGTGGCGGCGCGATCGTCAATGGCCCCCTGGTAAACGAGCACCCCATCCTTGTCGATGACGAACATGTGCGGCGTGGTGCGCATGCCGTAGGCTTTACCGACCGCACCGGAACTGTCGTGCAGCCATGCAGTGGCCTTGATCCCCAACTGATCCCACTCCTTCCTGGCAGCCTCGGGCGTCCGGTAATCAGAGTGGCCCGGATGAACCGAGTTCACCAGCAGCCATATCACGCCCTTCTCCGTCAGCTCGGCCTGCAGCTCCTGCATCGCCTTGCTCTTGTAATGGTAGACGACATAGGGACAGCCGTAATTGTACGACTCCAGGACGACGATTTTGCCCTTGTAGTCCGACAAGCGGTGCGTCTTGCCCGTGATGTCTGTGGCGGTAAAGTCGGGGGCTGGTTTCCCCACTTCGGCCGCACTCAGTGCGAGGCTCGCAACCGTGCCGATCAGCAGTGCGCTCAATATTCGTTTCATGGTTCTCCTCCAGTCTCGTGGCTGCAACGCGTCTCCTAAACCTTGCCGCAGTCGTGTCCCTTGTCAAACGGAAGCGAACGGGAAGCACACCCAACCTACGCCTCGAAATACGTGAACCTACTCTTCCAGCTCCGCGCGGGTAGCTCATCGAAAATCCTACCCGGCTGCACTCCGGTACCGCCTCGGAACCACGGCCCCACTTCAGGCCCAACGCGCCCTGGGTCCCGTGAACCGGCTTCGACCCACAGACCGAATGGGGAACACCCACGAGCAGCCCGGCCCGCCCGGCCACTCCGCGGGCCCTCGGTCTTCCCTGGCTCGCCCTGGCGCTCTCTCGCACTGCAAACGGCTGGGTCCCGCTGGACACATCCGCGTCGAACCGCCTGGCTCAGACTTGCCGACCGCTCCGCCGCGCCCTTCTCCCCCTGCTCCACTACCGCCATCCCTGGACCTGCCGGGTGGAACTGGGCCTGCCCGCCCCAACAGCCCCGCAGACCGGCGATTCGGCACCTTGAAAATCTGCGTTCCCCGCCGGCACCGGCAGCCGCAGGCGCAATCCCTCCCGACGTACCCCGTCCGCCCGCCAGAGCCGGTCACTCGACAAGCCCCGGCCTTTTGGTAGGTTTGGATTGTGAGTTTCGTTGCCGAGTTTGATCGACTGCCCCTGCGCTCGCTGTGGGAACGCGCTCGAACCGCCTCGCGCGCCGCGGTCCGGGAGAGTCTCGACCGCAGCACGTGGAGCCTGGCGGATTTTGCGCATATGATCTCGCCGGCGGCCGCAGAGTTCCTCGAGACCATGGCGCGGCGGTCCCACGCCCTGACCATTCAACGCTTCGGACGGGTCATTCGTCTTTTCGCGCCTCTCTACCTGTCCAACGAATGCGTGAACGTCTGCCGTTACTGCGGTTTCTCACGTAACAACCCCATCCTTCGGGTGACGCTGACAGTAGAGGAGGTCCTACAGGAAGCGCGTGCACTCAAGGCCCAGGGCTTTCGCAACCTCCTGCTGGTAGCGGGGGAACACCCCAAATTCGTTTCCGTAAGCTACCTTCGGGACTGCGTGGCCGCGGTGCATGGCGAAGTGCCCTCCGTCTCGCTCGAGGTCGGCCCCCTGTCCGTGGAGGACTACCGGCCCTTGGTGGCGGCTGGGGCCGAAGGGCTGGTCGTTTACCAGGAGACCTACGACCGGGCCGTGTATGCCGACATGCACGTCTCCGGGCCCAAGCGGGATTTTGAATGGCGCTTGGAAACCCCGGAAAGGGCCTACGCCGCAGGATTTCGTCGCATCGGAATCGGCGCCCTTTACGGCCTGGCCGATTGGCGATATGACGCCCTGGCCGTGGCGGCGCACGCCGCCTACTTGCTGCGCAACTGCTGGAAGGCCTTCCTGACGATCTCGTTGCCACGGCTGCGCCCGTGTGCAGGTGAATTTCACCCGCCTAGCTCCATGAGCGACAGCGAGTTGGTCCAACTGGTCTGTGCCTTCCGGCTGATGTTCCCGGACGTGGGCTTGGTGCTGTCCACCCGGGAAGCCCCCAAACTGCGGGACGGGCTCATTCCACTGGGGATCACCCTGATGAGCGCCGGTAGTCACACCGAACCCGGCGGTTACACGGGAGCCGGGCGCGAGCATCTCCACCAGACAGTCCGGGGCCGCATCGTGGATGCGGGCGCCAGCGAATGGGCCCCGCCGCCGGAACACGCCACGGCAGCCACCGAACAATTCGCCATCGCGGACCCGCGTTCGGCCGCCGAAGTGGCCCGGCGCATCGCCAGCCTGGGCTACGAGCCGGTCTGGAAGGATTGGGACGCCGCCCTCTGCAGCAGTTGAGACGCCTCTACCAGCCGTATGACGTTGGCCGGGTCCCCCGCCCATTCCGCTAGCCACACCTCTGGATCGGAGGAAACGCAAAACGTCCCACCCGAATCACCGGCCGCCGATTTCGGTCAGCGACAACTCTTCCGTCGCCTCCTCCTACGTCCAGAGCCCCTCTTGGCATTGGCCCCCATGCAGGATGTCACAGACGCATCCTTTTGGGGCTTGATTCAACAACGCGGCGGTGCCGACGCCTACTGGACCGAATACAGCCGGGTCCACGTGACTTCGCGGCCGGAAAAGGTGGTGGCCCGAGCGATCCTGGCCAATCGCACCGGCCAGCCCGTCGTAGCCCAACTCATGGGAAATGACCCGGAATCACTGGCCCGCGCGGCCCGTGCGATGGAGGCCCTGCCCGTCGCCGCCATCGAACTCAATCTCGGTTGTCCTGCCCCCGTCGTCTACCGCAAATGTGCTGGTGGCGGTCTGCTGCGACATCCGGAACTTTTGGATCGCATCCTGGCAGCGCTGCGTCAGGCCACCTCCCTGCCTCTGAGCCTCAAGACCCGCACCGGTTTTGATTCCGACGCGCAGTTTGACCATCTCTTGGAACTCTACGCACGCCACCAGCCGGATCTGGTGATCGTCCATGCGCGCACGGTCATCCAAGGCTATCGTCTCCCCGTCCGCTACGACCTCATCCGGCGCGCAGTGGAACGACTCGCCTGCCCCGTGCTGGCCAATGGCCACATCCATGAAGCCCATCAGGCACTGCGCGTGCTGGCTCTGACCGGTGCCCGCGGCCTCATGATCGGCCGTGCGGCCATTCGCAATCCATGGCTTTTTGCCCAAATCCGTCAGGCCATGGCCGGCCGACCCGTCCACCGCCCCACCGGCCATGACCTACTGGCCTACATCGAACAACTCTGGCAGACGTATGCCATGCCGGGGTTCCCCGAACGACTTCAAACCCAGCGTCTCAAACTCTTCCTCAATTTCATTGGGGAAGGGTTGGGACCTGACGCTCCGATGTTTCTCCACGCCATCCGCCGTACCCAAACGCGCGCCGATTTCTTCGAGGTCTGCCGCCGTTTTCTGGACCATAACCGGCCGTTGGACCTGGTGCCCAGTCAACCGGAGCCACACGATTCAATCGCCGGACCAACCGCCATTCCCACGGGGACCCCAAACTGAGCGCCTGCTCAAGCCGCCCCGGTCATGCGTTGGATGCGCCGGGCCAGGTCCAGGTCCTTGGCCGTCAACCCGCCGGCATCATGGGTGGTCAGATAAACCGTCACCTTGTTCCATTGAATGCAAATGTCGGGATGATGCTGTTGCCGCTCGGCCAGCCGCCCCAGGCGGTTGACCAGTCGTAAGGCGTCCATGAAGTCCTTGCACTCAAAGGTCCGCTCCAAACCCCGGCGCCGCCGGCGCCAACCGGGTAACGTCGCCAAGGCCTCCCGCAGGGTTTTCGCATCCAGAAGTTCCATGCCCTAAACTTGGCCGGAACGGCCTTGATTTCAACCGCGATTCAACCCCGGACCCAGGCGCGGTGGCACCTTGGAGCCCGTGCTCGTAGACGGCGCGGCCTCCGGGAAACTCTGTCTTTGCCGACGCGAGCGCAACCAGATCTGCAGACTCGTCACACCAGACCACAACCACCCCACGCCGAAGCAAGCAAACCCGCGAGCCAGCCACTCCAACCGTAACGCCTCCGGCTCCATGGGCTCGCCCGACCGCAGGCTTCCCCACACCGCGCCCGTCAGCCCGACAAACCAGGCCCCCACCATGGCCAAGCCGCCGCAGGCCAACAGGAGCTGGCCAGCCCCGGCCCAGCAATGGCCCATCAGCCACGAGCCCAATCCGGGAGCGGCCGCCTGATTCAGCAAGATGGCCGCCCGGACCCGCACCCCGGGTGGCAGGGATTGCCACTTGGAGATCCCCAACCGGTGCATCCCCACTCCGTGGTCACACCGGCGGCCGACCCAGAGCCGCCTTGACCTCGGGCCGGCTCAAGACCACCAAGGCCCAAATGCCAATGGGCAGACCCACAACACAGCACGGCGAAGTGCACGGAATCAGAGCCAAAATGCTCGCTGCCAGACTCCAACCGTAGCTGCGCAGCTTCAGCATTTGCAGCGCGCCGTACCCCACCAGCAGTGAAATCGCCAAACCCAACAAC
>Ga0308399_1000612_pt1 | contig 12350 bp, 6 predicted proteins | sample HotsprSampOS1260_FD_202367 | JGI IMG/M metagenome (GOLD analysis project Ga0308399, IMG submission 202367) | Hot spring phototrophic mat microbial communities from Octopus Spring, Yellowstone National Park, Wyoming, United States - 20060914_OS12-60 ... | reverse complement strand
GAAGGTGAAAGGAGCGCTTGCATCACGGTTCCTCCTCTTGACCCGGCAGTTCTTGCAGGATGCGCTGCAGGTTGCTCAAAAACAGGTTGTGCAGGCTGGGGACGCGACACGGTGAATCAGGCTCGGGCAGGTCTTCCGGCAGGGCTGGCAAACCGCTTTCATCTGGCTCATATTTCCCGACGACTGTTTTGCTGAGCATGCTCAATTTTTCGGCGACCAGGTGCACCAGTTCGGCTTCGCTATTCGTCTGGCGGATAGCCTCTTCAAAGCGGTGCAGGTCATCCAGCACCACTTGCCGCTGCGCCGGCTCCAGCGCCGTCAGCCCTTCGTAACAGCCAGCGATGAATGCCTGCAGCTGTTGCAACGACCAGGCGGTAGCATCCTGTTGGGAAGCGACCATCCCTTCTACCTGCAACGTGGTATGACCACCCAGGCGGATGCGAGCGCCCTCCACCAGCAGGACGGGCTTGTCTTTCGCCAGGCGGAATTCTTCGCCGCGTGGTGGCAAAAAGTATGTGCCGTTGGTGCTGCCCAAATCCTCCAGCCAGTACAGGCCGATGTGTTCCACGATACGGGCATGATGGCTGGAAATGGTCGGGTCGGGCAGAGAAAGCGTGTTGTCTGCTCCCCGCCCCAGGGTGAAAGGCGAAACATCTATGGAAACCTGCATCCCCTGTCGGGGAACGCTGATTACGGTCAAATGGGGTTTCTCCATATCGCATCCTGTTCACTTTTTACGGCAGCGATAGCGGCGGCGCGGCGCAGATCGGGTTGACTTTTCTTGCTGGTGCAGGGCTTGTTGCATTTGGGCGTCAATTTCCTCCAGCGTCCAGGCTTCGCGGACTGTTTCCCAGGTCGCCTGACCGCGCCACCAGAAGACAATGCGATCTTCGTCCCTATCCAGCAGGCCACACAAGCCGCCGTGCGCCGCCAGCAGGTCGCTGAAGGCGCTTTGCAGCGAGCGCGAATCCAGGAACGCCCAACTCATGCGATTCCCGCCGGCGATGAAGACGAAGCAACTGACTGCCTCATCGGGTGGATTGTCCACCCGGAAATAGACATATCCGAGAGCGGTTTCCCCACCCTGCGCCTCCAGTTGTTGTGGTGCGATACGGGTGAATTTCTCCAGTGCCTCGTCTGCTTCCAGGCGCAGGATGATGTCGAAACTGTAGGATTCGTCATCCCAGTTGGGCAGCGCATCCTCACGGAACGGTTCAAAAGGGAACTCGCGGATGCCCTGCGGCAGGCGGATGCGCGCCGTCCCGCGCGGGGGCGGAGCGCACCGTGCAGCCAGGCCCTCCAGCGCTTCGGGGACGCGCTCCCGCGGAAAGAAGAGACGGTAGGTGTAATCCAGTCCCATATCACCACCATCCTTTCAACCCCAGCCCGCGCTCAGCGCAGATAGCGAAGAAACGCTGCAGGTCAGCGACCTCGCGTTCGCTGTGATGCGAATCCTCCCAGGGCATAGGCCACACCTTGTCCCAGATGCGCGCCAGGCGCCGGGCGCTGTAGCGGTTAAGCGCGGCGGACATCTCCCGCACCGTTTCCGGGGGAATCCATTCCTGGTACAGGCTGACGCCGGTCACGTGCGCGACCAGCGGGTCATACCACTTGCCGCGAAAAGAGATCACACCGTCGCTGTGCATGCCACCGCACAGGTCAATGCCGGCGTCACGAAACGCCTGCTTATCCTCTTCGGTCAGCCCGCCCTCGGGATGACGGGCGGCGTAGTTATCCAGACCCATAGAGACCTCCTATTTTCTCTCTTTTGCCATCTTTTCCAGTTCGCGGCGCACGCCTTCGGGACGCAGCCAGCCGTAGCCGCGATAGCCGAGTTCCTGCAACAACTTTTGGAAATCCTCCTCCGTCCACTGCGGCTTGCCGACGCGGCGGAGTCCATCGGGGCCGTAGGGGGTGTGCAGGGTAAGGAAGATGTCCAGATAGGGCCGCGCGCCCTCGTCCCAGTCGGCGGGGGCGGGGAAGTCGTAGTCCCAGTCGAATTCCCAGAGGCAAATGGTATTATCTTCACTCCCCGAGAGGGCATAGCGCCCGTCCGGCGAAAGGGCGACAGAATTTACTGCTCCACGGTGACCCTCCAACCGACACACTTCCTGTACAGTTGCCACATCCCATACTCGAATGGTCATATCTGTACTTCCCGAAATAACATAGCGTCCATCTGAAAAAAAGGCAGCAGAACGTACCCCGCCAGTATGTCCTACAAAGCGGCTTATTTCCTTTCCTTGGGCTATATCCCACAGACGCAGAGTCTTATCCCTACTTCCTGAAACAGCATAAAGACCAGAAGGGGAGAAAGCCACAGTTAAAACCTCATCCTCATGCCATAGCCTCTTCAATTTTTTCTGGCGTTTGACGTCCCACAAAATGAGTGTGCGATCCCAACTACCAGAAAGTGCATAATATCCGTCTGGAGAAAAAGCAACAGAGCTTACACAGTGTGTGTGACCAATAAGCTTTTTGATTGTTCTGCCATTCCATGTGTCCAAAAGCGTTACTGTTCCATCCCAATCTCCGGTTAGAATAAACTGGCTATCATAAGAGAGAGCAAGTGATGTTGGAAAATGTCTCTCAAACTGTCTAATTTTGTTCCAAGTGAACGCATCCCAAAGGTGAATAGCACTACTGCTACATGAGATAATGTAGCGACCGTCATCAGAAAAAGCAACGATCTTAATACCACTTTCGGTTCGAAGTCGCTGTATTTCTTCCCCACGAAAAACATCCCATAATACAAGAATACCCCCGTAGTGTCCGGAAAGCATGTATCTGGAATTCGGGGCAAAAACAACGCAAGTTACGTCCCCCTTGGGTAAAACACCAAGAAAGTCTCGATCTTCTTCTTCTTTTGAGTGAAGACCACGGGAATATAAACGCCATTTTTCTTTCAACTTTGTTCGCTGTGCTTTTTCTACGCATTTAAGTAGTAGCTGCAAAAGATCTCTATCTCGCTTGTATCCGCGTAAACATTGTGTTTCACGAATCAATCTATAGGCCTCTTCAAAATTACCGAATTGCACTAAATCTTGGATGCAGGCTACTGACTGCAAATAGCGTTCTTTCTCCCCTCTTAGCTGTGAAATTTCTCGTACTCTAGATATTACTGGATAGGGATGATGATTTTTCCAGTTGGATTTACATGTCGGCAACAAAAATGGATATAACTTTAGGTTCCCAGATATATCCGAAAAAATTGCAAAACAATCATTGGGGGAAATGGCTAGAGAATAGGCACTTGCTGTAATCCGTTTTATCTCACGACCACTTGGGACCTCCCACATTCTGATAGTGCCGTCTCTACATCCTGCCATGAAGTAACATCCGTCTGATGAAAAGGCTCCACATTTCACTTTGCCAATGTTTTTCATTTCTCTAATGATCTTGCCCGCAAAAACATCCCATATAAGCAAATCCGGCCAGCGTTCCCAGATTGCCAAACTACAATCCGGAGAAAAAACAAAAAATTCTGGCCGATCATCGACCTTATAATTTTTAATCTCTAATCCACTCTTAGCATCGCATATTATTACTTCATCTCCCCCAGCAAAAGCAAATTTGCCATCTGAGGAAAAACTGACAGACCTTATAGGCCCACAAGTTTTAAGTGACCATTCTTTTGCGGAATCCGAGATGATAGGTCTTAAACTTAAAGAGCCACCGCCAAGCAACACATATTGGCCATCCGGGGAAACGGCTATAGAGTTTATATAATGTCCTTGTCCTTTAAACCACCTGATTTCCTTCCCAGTTCTCACATCCCAGAGCACCAGATTTTCATCCCCTCCCGAAAGGGCGTAACGCTCATCTGGAGTAAAAGCAACTGCCCATACATCATGTCCAACGTTAAATTTTCTGATCGCCTGACCTGAGAATGTATCCCAAAGTATCATCTCGTCAAAGCTTCCTGATAGAACATAACGACCATCTGGTGAAAAGGCGATACATTTTACTTGTTGAACATGCCCCACAAGCGTTCTTGACTCCTCTGTTGTAGGTTTACTAGATGTGCATCGTTCAAGAAGAGAGTACAAGTTTTCGTCTCTTATATTCCCTGACTTGCATATTTCCATAGCCTCTCTTAACTCGCCGTGCTCAAAATGTGTCCAGGCCAATAACCGCCAATATTCCTCGTCAGTAGCATGGCTAGATTGTAACATTTTCATTTGTTTTAAAAAGAAACCACCCAACAGTTCCGCCCTCTGCCACCTGTAATACCCATAGTTGAAATTCGCTTCCAGATGGGCGGGGTCGGCCTCCAGCGCCTCCTGCCAGCAGCGTACCGCTTCCTCTTCCTGCCCCAAGTCCAGCAAACTGACCGCCTTGTTGTTCAAACTGTCCGCCCGCAACTCCAGCGCTTTGGGCTTCTGGCGCGGGTATGGCACGCCCGTCTCCTGCTTGTAAAGGCGTATCAACCGCTCCGCCACCTCGTCCATGCTCGCTGGGCGCATCTCGGGGTCGTTCTGGAAGCACTGACGCAACAACTCTGCCAGCGCCGCAGGCATCGGCGGGATGCCCTCCGGCGGCGCCTCCTGCAGGTAGTTCTCCAGCACGCTCGCCGCAACGGAACCGAATTGCCAGTGTACCCCTCCCGTGAACATCTCCAGCACGCTCACGCCCCAGCCCCAGAGGTCGGTGCGCAGGCTGACCGCCTGCCCCAGTTCCTGCTCCGGCGCGGCGTAGGCGGGCGTGTACCCTTTCGCCCCCACCAGCCCAAAGTCGGTCACCTTGAGCATCCCGTCGGGCGTCATCAAGGCGTTGGCTGGCTTGACGTCCTGATGCACCAGGCCTTTCTCATGGGCGTATCCCAGCCCCCAGGCAAACTGAATGGCACAGTCCAGGATGCGCTTCAGTGCATCCTGTTCGCCGCCAGCATACAGCCGCCCGTCCTCCATCCAGTTCTTCAGACTCCCGCCCTCCATGCACTCGGCAAAGACGCGCGGCATTTCTCCCAGGCGGCGGACGTAGTAGCAGGTGACGATGTGCGGGTGCAGGCCCAGGTCCACCCAGGCTTGCGCCTCGCGGAGAAAGTTCTCCAGGCTGCCAGCCTTTTGCAGCGCTTCAGGCAGCGGCGTTTTGACGGCCAGGTCCATGTTCCACCGGCGGTGATGGACACGATAGACGACGCCCATGCCGCCCTTTCCCAGTTCGCCCTTGACTTCGTACAGGTCCAGGATGACATCGCCCGCGTTCCATGTCAGCGGCACATCGGCGGATGAGGGGGCAGGCGACATGCCGCTTTCTGACACGGCAACTGTTCCCTGGGCGGCGGCAGGCATGGCGGGTGTTGGTTGGCGGCTTTCGGGTCGGGAGCGGATTTCGGGTTGGGGGTGCGGCGCTTCGCCGCGGCATTGGGGGCAACGGTCGGCCTGCGGGTCGGGGGTGGTGAAGTCCTGGCCACAGAGGATACACATCCGCTGGTAAGCGGGTTGGCTCATCAGCACCGTGCCGCGCGGTTGGTCGGCCAGCACCGTTTCTTGCGGCTGGCTGGGGGCAGGGGCTTCGGGCGGTCCACCGCAGTCGGGACAGATGACCGTGTCCGCGTCACGCGGGCGGAACTCGCGGCCGCAGACGATACAAAAGAGGGTGGAAGTTGAGACAGTCATAACAGCCTCCTGATAGGTTTACAGCGCTGTTCGATTCAGCGCGGGATAGGGATGTCCGGTGGTGGGACGGAAAGTCGGATAGTGCACCTCCCACAGCCGCACGGTCTTGTCATCACTGGCTGACAGGGCATAACGTCCGTCTGGCGAAAAGGCGACCGCGTTCACCGGCCGCAAATGCCCTCCCAGGTGGCGAATTTCTTTCCCGATGGGAATCTCCCACATCCGAATTCCATCCTCCCCAACAGAAAGGGCATGGCGGCTATCGGGAGAGAATGCTACCGCGTTGACCCCAAATTGCAGTCCTCTGAAAATTATCTTTCGGTCGTCTTCAAGATCCCACAGGCGTAAAGGCTTAGGGTCGTTATAGTAAGGATTATCGCTTCCTACCAGAATGTAACGACCATTGGGCGAAAAGGCGACAGAATACACTCGCCAGGTATTCAGGTCGAACTTTTTCAGTTCTAATCCGGTAGCAGTATTCCATAAACGCACCGTTCCATCCCAACTGCCGGTAGCAACATAGCGACCGTCGGGTGAAAAAGTCGCGGAACTGACCCAACCTTTATGCCCAACAAACGAGCGGACGCCCTCACCGGTTTTGAGTCTCCATAACCTGGCTGTGTTATCCGCACCGCCGGAAAGCAAGTAATTGCCATCGGGTGAAAAAGTCACGGAACTGACCAGCCAGCGATGGGCTTCAATGACATAAGCCAGGCTGTAATCCAGAAACATTCTCCATAAACGAACTGTTTTGTCTTTTCCCTCTGCTGAGGCAATATAGTGTCCTGTTGGTGAAAAAGCCACAGCCGAAATTTCCCGGGCGGTGCTCTTGAAGCGCCGTCTTTGCTTGCCGGTTTTCAAAGTCCATAAGCGAACAGTGGCATCGTCACTGCCGGATAAAACATAACGGCCGTCGGGTGAAAAAGCGACCGACGTCACCCTATCGGTGTGACCCTCGAATCGGCGCACCTCCCGCCCTATAGGCCTGTCGGGCGCGGTGTGGGCGCGGCGCAGGGCTTCGTCCTCCACCCCGCGTTTCTCCAAAATCTCCTCTACTTCCTCCACATACCCCTGCTCCAGATACACCCATGCCAGCAGCCGCCAGTATTCGAGATCGCTGCCGTGTGTGGCTTCCAGCCGTTGCAACTGCTTGAGAAACTCGCTGCCCAACACCTCGGCCCTCTGCCAGCGGTAATACCCGTAGTTGAAATTCGCCTCCAGATGGGCGGGGTCGGCTTGCAGCGCCTCCTGCCAGCAGCGCACCGCTTCCTCTTCCAGCCCCAGGTCGAGCAAACTGACCGCCTTGTTGTTCAAACTGTCCGCCCGCAACTCCAGCGCCTGGGGCTTCGGGCGCGGGTAGGGCGTGCCCGTCTCCTGCTCGTAAAGGCGCATCAACCGCTCCGCCACCTCGTCCATGCTCGCCGGGCGCTGGTCGGGGTCGTTCTGGAAGCACTGGCGCAACAACTCTGCCAGCGCCGCAGGCATCGGCGGGATGCCCTCCGGCGGCACCTCCTGCAGGTAGTTCTCCAGCACACTCGCCGCAACGGAACCGAATTGCCAGTGTACCCCTCCCGTGAACATCTCCAGCACGCTCACCCCCCAGCCCCAGATGTCGGTGCGCGGGCTGACCGCCTGCCCCAGTTCCTGCTCCGGCGCGGCCTGGGCGGGAGGGCAGCCCCTACCTCCCAAAAGTTCAAAGCCAGCCAGTTTGAGCCTACCGTCGGACGTCATCAGGGCGCTGCCTGGCCCGGCATTTTGATGGACGAATCCTCTCTGATGGACGTGCTCCAGCCCCCAGGCAAACTGTATCGCCACATCCAGAATACGCTTCAGGGCTTCTCGCTCATCGCCAGCGTACAACCGTCTGTCTTCAATCCAGTCTTTCAAACTGCCGCCCTCGATGTACTCAGTGAACATGCAGGGGACATCCCCCACGCGGCGAACATAGTAGCAGGTGACGATGTGCGGGTGCAGGCCCAGGTCCACCCAGGCTTGCGCCTCGCGGAGAAAGTTCTCCAGGCTGCCAGCCTTTTGCAGCGCTTCAGGCAGCGGCGTTTTGACGGCCAGGTCCATGTTCCACCGGCGGTGATGGACACGGTAGACTGCTGCCAGCCCCCCGCGCCCCACTTCCCCCTTGACCTCGTACAGATCCAGGATTACATCACCCTCCTGCCATTCTTGCGGTGACGTGCTCACCTGTCTGTTTGCCTGCGCCATCCCCTGCGAGCCGTTGCTCGACACAGTTTCTTGCGGCTGGCTGGGGGCAGGGGCTTCGGGCGGGCCGCCGCAATCGGGGCAGATGAGGGTCTCGGCGTCACGCGGGCGGAACTCGCGGCCGCAAATGCTACACACATGGAGGGTGGTGTCCTGGTCCATTTGCCCTCCCATATGACTATGACGTGCAACGCCCAAAGCGCTAATCCAGCCCGCGGATCATTCGGGCGGCGCGATGCATGGCTTGTTTGGCCACATTGGGCGTGGCAAAGAGCGCATCTATCTTTTCTACCTCCAGTTCCATCGCCTTGTCTGGATTGAACATGCGAGCGTAATCCCGCAGGGCCTGGCGTTCCCGCTCGGCTTGCTGCCTGGCCAGCGTGCTATCCCGTTCCTGCAGGCGGGCAAACTCCAGCAGGTGAGCGGCGCGGCGAAATTCCAGCACGCGCTCCATCACCGGGGCAACGTAACCTGGTCGCTCCTCGAATTGACGCTGTTCCACAAAGCGCACGGTGACGGCGTTCAGCGCCAATCCCAGGGTCTGGCCGCGCGGCGTTTGATGATGCACTCCTCCACTGACGCTGAAACGCTCACCAGCGGCATGGGGGTAAAGGGTCAGGCGCAGCGGAATCTCCACACGCACATCCGGCAGCAAGTCCCCCACTTTCAGAAGTGGGCGGCTGTTGACCATTTCCAGCGGGTAGAGCGCGGTGAGCGAGACCAGCGCCGCGCCGGACGGGAGATCGAACTCCACTTCCACCTGACGCGCGGCGAGCATGGCGGCGCTGCCCAGTTCCTGCATCAGAGCCGCCGGGATCTGACTGCCCTCTTGAATGTGGTAGAAACGCCCACCGCCCTGGTTGGCAATTTCCACCATCAGCGCCTCGTTGTAATCCAGGCCAACCCCCAGCGTGGAAACGATGAGGCCGGATTGCCGCGCCTTTTGCGCCCGCAAGCCGATTTTCTCCAGGTCGGTCTCGCCGACATTCGCCTGCCCATCGCTGAGCAGCAGGACCAGGGTGGTGGCCTGCCGTTTCTTTTGGCCCAGGTCAATCCCCTGTGCCAGCCCACCATCCAGGGCGGTCATGCCGCTCGCCCTGATTTCGTCCAGCAGGTTTTCCATCTTGTCGCGCTTTCGTTGGGCGTAGGACTCGGCTTTGAGGTGGGTTTGCACTTTATCGGAAAAGGTAACCAGCGAGAAGATGTCTCCGTCCTGCAAAAAGTGCAATGCCTGGCGCAGGGCTTCTTTGGCGGAAGCCAGTTTTGTGCCGCTCATGGAGCCAGACACATCCAGGACGGCGACAAGGTGCAGCGGCGGGCGGCGCTGTTCACGGGGCATGGCGTGTTCGGGCGGCACTTCGGCCGGGGAGCAGAGGGTGAGCAGCAGGTAGCGGTCCACGTTCTGACCAGGCGGGGCATAGACCTGATCCAGTTCCAGTTGAGCGGTGATGTAGGAACCGCCACTGGCTGGACGGGCGGCGTCCTCGTACTGGAGTTCGCCGCCGCAGCGGGCGCAGGACTTGACCCCGGTGGGTTCATCCTGCAACGCGCCACAGTACAAACAACGCATCAAACGAGCCATAGTTCAACTCCTTTCTTTCGCCATCTTTTCCAGTTCGCGGCGCACGCCTTCGGGTCGCAGCCAGCCGTAGCCGCGATAGCCGAGTTCCTGCAACAACTTTTGGAAATCCTTCTCTGTCCACTGCGGCTTGCCGACGCGGCTGAGGCCATCGCGACCGTAGGGGGTGTGCAGGGTGAGGAAGATGTCCAGATACGGCCGCGCGCCCTCGTCCCAGTCGGCGGGATCGGGGAAGTCGTAGTCCCAGTCAAGGGCCCAGACACGGATAGTTTGGTCTTTGCTCCCCGACAAAGCATATTGCCCATCAATGGAAATGGCTATGGAGAACACCCAATCAGTATGTCCTTTGAAAACACGAGCAGCATTTCCCTCTTGCGTATTCACTAATTGCAGGGTTCCGTCATCACTTCCTATCAGGATATAGCGCCCATCTGGAGAGAAAGTTGTTGGGGTTACCCACCGATTGTTCACACTGAGTTGATGTACAACCCTCCTCGTACCCACATCCCAAATCATCACCATGCCACCTGAACTTCCTGATAGGGCATAGCGTCCGTCTGGTGAAAAAGCTACACAATGTATTCTGTCACTAAGGCCTGTGAAGCGGTGTATTACTTCCCTTGTCTTGATATCCCACAGTTTCACACTACCATCTTCACTTCCCGAAAGGATATAGAGTCCATCTGGTGAGAAGCAGACAGACCATATAACATCAGTGTCTTTCAAGCAATACATCTCATGTCCCGTTGTTGTATCCCATAGGCGAATGGTTTCATCCCAGCCTGCTGAAATAATGTAGCGTCCATCCGGTGAGAAAGCAACGGAGTTCACAAAGTTGACATGTCTATCAAAACGATTCACTTCCCGTCCTGTTGCAACTTCCCACAAACGAATGGTCTTATCCCAACTTCCTGACAAGGCGTAGTGTCCATCAGGTGAAAAGACAACTGAATAGACAGCTAAGGTGTGTCCCTCAAGTTTACAGATTACACGTCCGTTTTCTATCTCCCATAATCTTATAACGCGATCGCCTCCTCCTGACAGAGCGTAGCGTCCATCCGGTGAAAAAGCAACAGATGCAATACTATCAGTATGCTCATCTAAACAATACACACACCATCCATTCCGGATGTTACGACAATAACCACCGCCTTGTACCCTACATAATGTCAAAAACTGGAGCACGTCTTTATTTCTTTCGTAACCAGGCACATCTTGTGCTTGACGTAGGATATCATGCGCTCTAAGAAAGGACTTTTCTTTGACATGTTGTTGTCCCATTCTTAATAGCTCGGCAAACAACACATCTTCTTGTTGGAGTTGATTTATAGCGCGAAATTGCGCAATTACAGGAAAAGGATGCATCTTGATACTGGTCAGCTGGAACGAGGGATAATATACTTCCCATACTCTTATTGTTCTGTCATAACTGCTCGACAGTGCATAGCGGCCATTTGGTGAAAAGGCAACAGAAAACACTGCTCCTTCATGTCTAAAGCAACGTAATTCTCTTCCAGTCTTTACCTCCCATATTCGTACAGTCTGATCTCCACTTCCTGACAACACATATTCTCCATCTGGTGAAAAGGTGACAGAGAATACCCAATGAGAGTGTCCGACGAAGTGGCGTACTTCTTTTCCTGTTTCTACTTCCCACAACCGCAAAATATTATCTCCACCTCCCGATAGCACATGATTTTTATCAGGCGAAAAGGTAGCAGAGTACACTGTTCCATCGTGTCTCCCGAAGCGACGCACTTCTTGTTTAGTTGTCACATCCCACAACCGCACGCTACCATCCTCACACGTCGCTAGTGCGTAACGTTCACTTTCATCAAAAAATTCAAGGTTACCTCCCTTGTATCTATGCACTTCGTCCGTTCTTGTATCCCATAATATAGCCCCATCTTTACTCCTTGCCATAATGATTTGACCATTTGCTAAAAAAGCAACCTCGCTCACCAGCTCATCATATCCTTGAACCTTGCGCACTTCCTTCCCGCTTGCCACATCCCATAGCCGCACGGTTCCATCGGAACTTCCCGACAGGGCATAGCGTCCATCGGGCGAAAAGGCAACGGAGTTCACATCGTTGGTATGCCCCTCGAAGCGGCGCACCTCCCGCCCCACCGGGTGGTCAGGCGCGGTGTGGGCGCGGCGCAGGGCCTCGTCCTCCACTCCGCGCCGGGTCAGTATCTCCTCCACTTCCTCCACATACCCCTGCTCCAGATACACCCATCCCAGCAACCGCCAGTATTCAGGATCGCTCGCGTGCGTGGATTCCAGTCCTTGCAACTGCTTGAGAAACTCGCTGCCCAGCAACTCTGCCTTGTGCCAGCGGTAATACCCGTAGTTGAAATTCGCTTCCAGGTGGGCGGGGTCGGCCTGCAGCGCCTCCTGCCAGCAGCGCACCGCTTCCTCTTCCTGCCCCAGGTCGAGCAAACTGACCGCCTTGTTGTTCAAACTGTCCGCCCGCATGTCCAGCGCCTGGGGCTTCGGGCGCGGGTAGGGCGCGCCCGTCTCCTGCTTGTAAAGGCGTATCAACCGCTCCGCCACTTCGTCCATGCTCGCCGGGCGCTGGTCGGGGTCGTTCTGGAAGCACTGACGCAACAACTCTGCCAGCGCCCCAGGCATGGGCGGGATGCCCTCCGGCGGCGCCTCCTGCAGGTAGTTCTCCAGCACGCTCGCCGCAACGGAACCGAATTGCCAGTGTACCCCTCCCGTGAACATCTCCAGCACGCTCACGCCCCAGCCCCAGAGGTCGGTGCGCAGGCTGACCGCCTGCCCCAGTTCCTGCTCCGGCGCGGCGTAGGCGGGCGTGTACCCTTTCGCCCCCACCAGCCCAAAGTCGGTCACCTTGAGCATCCCGTCGGGCGTCATCAAGGCGTTGGCTGGCTTGACGTCTTGATGCACCAGGCCTTTCTCGTGGGCGTATC
>Ga0308399_1000610_pt1 | contig 12389 bp, 11 predicted proteins | sample HotsprSampOS1260_FD_202367 | JGI IMG/M metagenome (GOLD analysis project Ga0308399, IMG submission 202367) | Hot spring phototrophic mat microbial communities from Octopus Spring, Yellowstone National Park, Wyoming, United States - 20060914_OS12-60 ... | reverse complement strand
AGAACTGGGAGAGATTGAAAAACAAAAATAGAGAAATTATAAATAAAAGAAAATAAAAGCGGCGCTTTTTCACCTGTGTACTCAGCCTCAATAAATATATTAATTCCGTCCTTGAAACTTAGTCCATATTGTTCAGCCCATAAAAGCAGTAAACCTGCGATAGCGCCGTTGAGCAAAGAACTACCAACTGCAAACTTAATTTCGTCGGAGGGGTGATTTGGGTATTCCTCAAAGATGACTAGGCTACCCAATGGGGTAAGTGACATCTCTCTCAGTATGATGCCGAGCCGTTGGGCAAGTAAGAGGCGAAATATATCATGAAGAGAGCAAGATAAAAAAGCAATAACTAGGCAAGAAATAAAATAAAAAAGCTCGATTTTTGTAGCTAAAATAAAAAATGGGATTAATAAAACTATAGATATAGAAAAGTTTATAGTTATATTTGTACTTTTGTATTTAAATATTATAAAGTTAGTTAAAATAACTAATTTTTTAATTAAAAAAATTAATCCGCGCATTCATCTATAAAGAAAAGCTATTTTCTACTCCACCGCATTTAAAAATATAAATTAATTTATCTTCTGCGAGCAGGCATATGTCTACATTCTTCTTTTTTTCAGTTTCCCTCAAATGCTTCACGCACTCATAGGCAGCGATGCTTGTGGGATGAGGCTCACTGCCGAGGGAAACTAAAACTTCTATGTCTTCGTCCGCATGAGAATTAAATATATCTTTTATCTTCGATAAAATAATTTCCTTTACCGAAAGTATTTCAAGTGGATCATCGAGCGTCAAAATCTGATATTCACCAATACACGCATCAAGGCTCGGCCTGATGGTGTGCGTGAAGTAGCTGCTGGCGGCGAGGCGCGCCTCCGTCACCACCCACGTTTCGTCCGGCTTGAGATGATGGAGTGATTTAATCGTAGGCTGTGGGTCGGGACCGAGAAATGCAATAACTAAGCGTTTTGCAGCTGTCGTCATCTCTATCCTACTCTCTAGTATAGCCAGCCCTTTTGCGCGCATGCTCTGGACGGGCGACAACAATGCCATCCCCCACTCTATCCTCGTCGGCCAGCATATCCTGTTACCCCGCCATTTTAAGACAATCGGTGTGCCTTCGCCGGACAAGCACATCAAGCGGCGACCCAGCGCCCGGCTTGTTTACTGTGTTCAACCTTGAAAAACTTTCCATTGCACCACATGCTGCGCGCGATACCGCGATCTGTCCGTGCGTTGTCCACGCACACAGTCGCCGCGATCGGCTCACCGACCTTGAGCAAGGCTTGGCACTGTCGCCACAGGTCTGGGAAAACCGTCAAGCTGAATTGCCCGCTCTCGTCCTCAATTGTGACAAACGCCATGTCTTGTCCGGCCTTGCTCTTCACCTTCGCCACGTCCGTGACCAGCCCGGCGATGCTCGTGAGGCTGCCGCTGGTGAGCTGGTCGATTCTTGCTTGCGCAAGGCTACGCATAGATTGAGGGATCGTCAGAGGAGTCAACGCAAAACCAAGGACCTCCTTCTCCATCTCGCGCCGCTGGAACTCAGAAGTCTCCTTAATCGTCACGGGCTCAAACAGCGACAGCTGAGCTCCGCTTCCCTTGCCCTCCACCTGCTCAAGCAGAGCGATGCGGCTGCCGAAGGCATCCAACGCGCCGGCCTTGATCAGCGCCTCGAGATGGCGCTTGTTGATTTGGGAGCCGAGCTTTGTACGCAGGGCTGTGATATCGGCGTACGGGCGGCGCTGCGGGATGAGTTGGGCGAGGCGTTCCCCTACGCCTTTAATCGGAAGGATTCCGACGCGCAACGTCCTGTCGTCGACGACGCTGAAGTCCGCCTCTGACGCATTGACGTCCGGGTGAAGGACGGTGAAGCCGTGGGTTCGGGCGTCGCGGACGAGCAGGGACAGCCGGTCGAGGTCGGACGACTCAACCGACATGATGGCGGCGTAGTATTCGAGCGGATAGCGTGCCTTCAGGAAAGCGGTGATGGCCGTCATCATGGCGTAGGCTGAAGCATGTGAACGGTTAAAGCCGTAGTTCGCGAAGTACTCGATGCGCGCCCACACCGCCTCGGCAACAGCGACAGGGTGACCTTTGGCGACCGCGCCGTTGATGAACTTCTCGCGGTGTGCGTGCAGGGCAGCCTCATCCTTCTTGCCAACTGCCTTGCGGATGGTATCAGCCTCGCCCATTGAGTAACCGGCAAAGTCGCGCGCGATACGCATGATCTGTTCCTGATATACGATGATCCCATAGGTATCTTGGAGGGCAGCTTGAAGTTCAGACACGCCGAGGTAATCCGGGGACTTTCGGTTGTGCATGCAGGCGATGTACTCGTCGATGTATTCCATTGGCCCTGGCCGGTAGAGCGAGAGGGTTGCGACGATGTCGCCAAACCTCCTCGGCTGCATCTCAACGAGGACGCGTTTCATGCCATCGCTCTCGACTTGGAACAAGCCGACGACGTCGCCTCGGCTGAGCAGCTCATAGATCGCCGGGTCGGAGAGCGGGATATCGTCAATGCATAACCTCATGCCGTGGCGTCTGGCGATCAGATCGAGGCATAGCCGGATGGTGCGCAGCTGTGACAAGCCAAGATAGTCCATCTTCAGGACGTTGAGCTTGTCCAAAGCGGACATGTCATATTGCGTCACGCGCTGGATGCTGGGGGCGATCTGCTTCCCCTTGGGCCGCTGCACAGGTAGGAACTCCTCAAGGGGACAAGCAGAGATGGCGATGCCGGCAGCATGCGTGCTCTCGGCCCGCAGGACTCCCTCAAGGGCGAGCGCCGTCCGATGGAGTTCTGGGATCTCGCTGCTGATGCGGGTATAGCGCTCGTCGGCCTCCATTTGCTTGAGTGTGAGACGGCTAGGTGGGGGTGGGACGACCTCAGCAAGCTGTGCAACAGTTGGGATGGGCAGGCCGAGGATGCGACCAGCAGCGCGAATGGCAGCGCGTGCGCCGAGGGTCTGGATGGTCACAATCTGGGCAACCCGATCTTGGCCGTAGCGCGCGACGGTGTAGTCAGCGACCAGCTCGCGCTGGTCATCCGGGAAGTCTATGTCGATGTCCGGCATGTTGACGCGCTGCGGGTTCAAAAACCGCTCGAAGTACAGCTCGTTCGTGACCGGCTCGATGCGCGTCAATCCAAGCGCGTAGCATGCCATGCTGCCGGCGGCGCTGCCGCGCACATTCCAAAGGACGCGGTTTTGGCGGCAGAAGCGGATGATGTCCCACACGATGAGCATGTAGCGGGCGAAGCCCAAGCGCGTGATGGTGTCAATCTCGTAGCGCAGGCGCTCTCGCAGCCGGTCCGGGTCGAGCGCGGGAAATCGTGGTGCGCCGGCTGGGTCGACCGTCAGGTAGTCCTCATCGCCCCCTTGTCCCTTGAAGATGACGCAATCCTCTGGTCGCGGGGGGCGTTGCAAGGCACGCCAAGCGCCCGGCGAGGACGGGATGCCGTAGCGCGCCTCAAAGCCAATTTGACATAGATATTCAAAGTACGCTTCTTCGTCAGCGAAATCGCTTGGCGTGGCAAACCTCGGCAGCGCTTGGGATTTCGCGATCACATCGCCCTCACAGCGTTCAGCGACGACCAGCGTGTTGTGGATAGCCTCTGGGAACTCGGCGAAGATCGCCAGCATCTCGCTTGGAGATTTGAGATAGAACGACGAGTCAGGGAAGCGCAGGCGCTTGGGGTCGCTGATCAACGAGTTCTTCTGCAAACAGAGCATGATGTCATGATAGTGGGCGTCCTCCGGTGCAGCGTAGTGAGCGTCATTGGTTGCGAGCAACGGCAACCCATACTTTCGCGCCAGCTCGACCAAGCGTCGGTTGAGGGCGCGGTAATCCAAGCCGCTGTGCTCCTGAAGCTCGACGTACAAGCGGTCGCCGAAGACGTCGAGATACCACTTGAGGCGTTCCTCGGCCTCGTCGTATCGCTCCTGCAAGATGAGGTTGGGGACTTCTGACTTCGGGCAGCCAGTGGTACAGATCAGGCCGCTATTGTGGGCTGCGAGCAAGTTGTGGTCGATGCGGGGGTGATAGTAGAAGCCCTCGGTGTTGGCAATGCTGCAGAGCTTGACAAGGTTCTTGTAGCCATCCTTGTTCATGGCGAGCAGCAGGAGGTGAAGGGCAGACTTGTCATGACTGGTCCGCTCGTCGATTGAGCGGCAGATGTAGAGCTCGCTGCCGATGATCGGCTTTATTCGGTGAGTTTGGCAGGCATGGTAGTGGGCAATGGCACCGTGCATCCCACCGTGATCGGTCAAGGCGAGCGCTGGACAACCGATTGCCGCTGCCCGTTGTGCCAGTGTCTCTGGCACGTTCAAGCCGTCGAGGAATGAGTAGGCCGAATGAACGTGCAGGTGGACGAAGGGCATGTGGGTATTATAGCGAGGGGCCAGGGCTATAATGAAGAAAATGTTCGGGCAAAAACGGGTGCTGCCGATCGCGCTGGCGCGCGTGCACGCGCGTTTGGCATGTCGTTATGCGCGCAAGGGATTACGTGATGAGTTTCTGCACAGCTTGAGGATCGCAAAGAGGATATTTGACGCCCACTCCGACTCTAAGTCGTTATATGAATTATACAGAGAAATTGCTTATATATATCTAGAATCAGGTAAACATGGATTATCTTATTCTTACATAGCAAAAGCAATACTCAAAGCACTAAACAAAGATTTCTACAGCAAAACTGAATTAATGGATGATAAAACCTTATTTATCTTCAGCGGTGTGCAGGCAAAGCGCTATCCGAAAGAGAGGGCAAGGATGGTCTTGCCCAAAATTATCGCGTCCTACCAAAAGATGCAAGCGAAAAATAAGGCGGAGCAAATAAAAATAAAAAGAGGTTTATATTATGCATTGATATATAAAGGTATAATGGAGTATGATGAGCATCGCTACTCCGAAGCAAAGGAAACTTTTTTAAAGTCAGCAAGCATAGCAAATAGAAACCAAAAATATATACCATATTATTACCTAGGTATTATTCACACTAATTTAGAAGATTTCAAGACAGCGAGGGATTACTTGAAACACGGGTCGCGCTACACGTCAAACGTGGCGCTATATGGCTACGGCCAAGCAGCGCTCGCCAAGGTCGAATTCTGCATGGGCGAAGGCGAACGGGCGCTGCGGCGGGCATTTAATGTGCTGGGTCAGTTGAGGAATACGACAGCTTGGGAAGCGCGCGCTGAGCTGGCTCTGATTTGCGGCGACATCTTGCTGTACACAAAGAAGGGCACATGGGCCGAGAGTTTCTACAATAACGCGAGAGGCTGGGCGCGCAAAGGGACGCAGCCCTACTTGATGATGCTCGCCGCGACGAGGTTGGGTTACCTGTATGCGCTGAACGAACGCTTCAGCGAGGCGCTGGCGATGTACGAGGAAGCCTATCAGCACGCGCCCGACCACTATCACCAGGCGTTGATCGCTAGCATCATCGGCGTGACCAACATCAAGAACGGCGACATCGCGCATGGGCTGGGCTATATCGGACAAGCCGAGGCGTTGCGTTCGAGTTTGAAGACGGGCGAGAAGGAGCAGGTTGACCTCAACATCGCCGAGGCATACCTGTGCGCGCAGGAGGAGGAAAAGGCAATTTCTTATTTGAATAACATCCTAGAGGTGAGTGTGGAACCTGCCGTCCTCGCCCGCGCCTACGAGCTGCTCAGCTATGCCTGCCGTGCTCGCGAGTTCCACGAGCAGGCCTCCGTTTATGCCAAAAAGTCCTTTGAAAACTACATCACTGCCGGCTATCGCAGCGAGGCTGCTCGTGTAGTCCTCACGCTTGATGAACCCACCCAAGGGGAATACCGCGACTTAGCCAAGCGCTTGACAAAGCTCGACGCATGCATATTGCGCAAGCGCTCGCGAAACCGCACCAATTCGCCGCTTCAATACCTAACGCATTACTGAAAGAAAGACTCAAACAGCGGGATCTTCTGGCGAGCAAAGAGGACCGCGTCGCAGGCATCGTACTGCAATGGGCGGTCGTCAGGTTGCTTGACGAGCTGCTTCAAGATCTTCGCCGGCAGGAGCGCCAGCCACTGGATGACGAAGGGCAGTGGCGCATCGTCAAGCTTGGCGCGCTGGAGGAAGATCTCGGCTGGGAGCGGATAGACCAAGAAGCCCACAATGCTCGCGCCATCCGGCGACCTTACCTGCCGCTGGTGCATGTCGGCGATATGTGCACATTGGGCAATCCATTCCGTATCGCTGATTGTCTCATCAATATATAAGTCGTACCAGCGAAATGAATCCATAAATTTATCAAATGAAATTGGAAATTTATACAAAAATGACAATTGGCTCCGCTGGTGAAAGAACAAGTGACGACAGCTTGGGATAAGCAGGAAACCACTCATATAGATATCATACTACAAGAGCGGATCGTATAATGTGGCTCGTCTCGCGGCACGCCTCCAGCAGCTTCAGCCTAAACTGATCGACGTGGAGTCCCGCGGCGGCTATGAGCACACGCAGCTCGCAGCTTGTCGTGAGGCGATGCCTTGCCGATGCGAGAAAGCGGTTGGGCAGTGGAGAAGTATCTTTAAAGTAGGGGAAATTTGAGGTTTTAGAGATCGCCTATGAAGAGATATATATTGTTTTTGATTTTCGCTGTGTTACTCGCTGCTCAGAGCAGCCTATATACCCAAAGCGCAGGCGTGGAACTTACAGTGACCACACCCTTTCTGAACGTGCGGGAAGGCCCTAGCATAGGCAACGCAATCATCGGCCAGCTGACCTGTGGGCAGAAGGTGATGGCCGACGCCAAAACTGCTGATGGCGCCTGGCATTGCATTAATTACAACGGCCAATCGGGCTTTGTCTTCGCGCAATTTGCGGTACCCGGCGGCAGCTGCCAGTCAGGTGCACCGGCACCTGCTCCTGCGCCGGCTGACATCAACGTCACAGTCACTTCGGATCTCCTCAACGTGCGCAGCGGCCCCAGCCTGAACGAGGCAATTCTGGGCTGGTTGCGGCGTGGCGACGTGGTGCAGGCAACGGCGCGCACCGCCGATGGTCTTTGGTTACAAATCCTGTATAACAACCGCCCGGCGTTTGTCTTCGCCCAGTACACTACGTTTTGAGGCGCGTTCACTGGGTTGGCCCCCGCGCCCTAGCGAGGACTGGATCTTCGAACTGGGTGGGCACATAGGCAGCACCACTGTATTTAACCAGATGCGCGACATCGGCATGACCTGGGTGAAGTTCCAGACCCAGGATACGGATATTCCTGGGCGGATCGCGGCGGCCAAAGCCGCTGGTCTCAAGGTGTTGATCGGTGCAGTGGGCGAGCGCGCGCGGGCGGCGGATCCTAACTATCACCGCGAGTTCGCAGCCTACCTGGCTGACCTCGTTCGACAGGGCGCTGACGCAATCGAGGTGTGGAACGAGCCCAACCTGGACCGCGAGTATGGCGGCCCTGGTAATGGTCAAGTGAACCCAGAGAACTACGTCAACATGTTGCGCGAGGCTTACCTTGCCATTAAGTCGGCCAATCCCAACGTCCTGGTGATCAGCGCAGCCATGGCACCCACCGGCTACTTTGGCGGCAATTGCACCAACGTCGGCTGCGACGACGTGCCGTTCCTCCGACGGATGGCGGCTGCGGGCGCGGCGCAGTGGATGGATTGCATCGGCGCACACCACAACGGCACGATGGTTGGCCCGGACCAGACCAGCGGCGCGCCGGTCGTCAGCAGTGATCACCATCAGTGGACAGTATTCACGACGTTAGCACTGATCTGTAGAAGTTAAATTTTATAAAATTTTTATTTAATAAATTATCATACTTTTTGATTTGCTGTCCATCCTTAATAGTTCAATTAACCTCGAATCTCTAAGTTCATCCTTGATTAAGTCAATATTAGATAATATTACTTTTCTCGCCAATCTCAGCTTATTTTCATCTTTAATAAAATATTCTGAGATTTTTTTGTAATTATTTTTTATTATATCTATTAATTCTGCTATTAATTCATATTTTATTTCTTCGTACGGCAAGTTATTACTTTCTATTTTATTTAAATATAAATTTAACTTTATTTCTTCGTTTATTGTGTATCTATATAAATTTTCAATAATTTTAATTCTTGTTTCTGTGTATAATTTAAGCTCTTTTTCTTCCTTTATATGACTTCTAAAATCTACTACTGTATAGTCCCAATTCCTTAAAATGTTGTAATATAGATATAATCCAATGTGATTTGATTTTAAAAACATATGTTCTTCTCTAATATATTCCCCGTTCATATGCCAACTATTTATAATTTTTCTGTAATCTCCTTTAAAGTTACAATTAAAATTTAATCCTGCATTTCTTTTTAATATATCCTCTATAAAATTATATATTTTATATGAAATAATTTTTGGATTAGAATATATTCTAGCTTGATCTATAAGCAATATTATCTTATTAAAATATTCTATTTTACCATATATATTTTCTATTTTTTCCTCTACATGTTCAGTTTTTAATTCTTCGTCTGTTGTTATAACACAGCAATATGGAAAATCAATTCTTTTATTAATATATATGGCCAGCAATATATCTTTAATTCTTAAATCATCGGCCTGCTTTTCTAGCCATGATTCTACTTTTTCTTTTTCTTTTAACATTAAGTTAAAAATTATATCCTTAATTTCACTCCCAATATAAGGTATGTTATCTATTCTTAATCCAATTGATATATACTTGCTAAATATTTTCATTAACAAATCCCTTTCATTTATTGTTATATTATATAAAGTTATAATATAGCTTATATAATCTTTCACTAAATTGTAGTCAATTTTTTCTACTTTATCCATATTGAAATTTATTATATTGATATGTCTTTCGTCTAATTTAAATAAGTTTTGTTCTAATGTATTAAGTAATCCTTGTAAAGACTTCGAATTTCTAAATAAATCTAAAGATAAGTTAAGCTTCTTTTCTGAATATATTGCGGAGAGTTCTCGTTTTTTACTCAAATCGTTAAATGCCTTCAACGATAAGTACAACAGCATTGCTGCACCCTTCGTCCCCTCTGACCAACTCAGCGCAGCAAGCGCTTCCTGAATGCGATTCCTCAAGTCACTATCCGACTCTAATTCTATCGGCCCAACTAACCCACAAATCGGGTGCGTAAAACCATGCCTCTCAATATACTGTTCTGGCAATTCCCACGGAAATCGCACATCATCATACTCAAATGAGCCATATAAAGATGTCCTCGGCCCATAATCCCCCTTCAACATCTCCGTCAAAATCAGACGATCCGCCTCCGCGTCAAGCTGACCCCGGTAAATCAGCCATCGCACCGGGCGATATGACACCTTCGCCATCAGGTCATGCGCCGGCCACAAGCTCGCCGCCAGATACGCCGCCTCCGCGCTGCCAGCCGCCAACAGCTGGTCCAGCCAGCGGTGATAAACATCCTCCCGCCACGGTCGATCATTCATGCACGTCCAGACCAAGATGGCATGCGGAATGATGGTGTCCTCGACCGGATCACCAGTGATCACGAAGCCATCGAAGGCGTTCGCAGGGACGACCTCCCCGCTCCCTCCCCACGCATCTACGTACTCCTTAGTCTTCTCGATGAAATACATCGCATTTCGCCCTAGCGCAGCTTCCAACAGCCATGCGATGAGCCGCTCGCCCTTGGCACTTGGCTCCTCCAGCCAGCGCTCTGCAAAATACCGCGTCAGCGCCCCCGGTCTGTGTGCGGTATCAAATCCCAGCTCGTCAGTTGTCATACACGTGCTCACTCGGAGTTATTTTAACGTGAGTTCAGATTAACCCCACCTTATGCGGAGACGCAGAGATTCTACATGTCGCAGTTCTCACAGCGAGCGGGCGTAATAAAATCACTGAGTCAATTTGTGCGTGGTACATGCTTCTCGCACCCAAGTTGATGTATGCAATTCCCTAGGAGTTCCCCTACTAGGCAGCCAGACATGCTTTCTCCTGCGTTCTCCGCGTGAGAATCGCTGAGTTATGTAGATCCAACTAGCCATTTGCATGCTAACTAGACAGCGGGAAAGAGGTACTGCCTACCATTTCTTGCGTTAAATTATCGCTGTGACTGAGCGAGGTAAAAATCCCACTCAAGCGACTGAGTGCTCCTATTGCCCGTTTGCAGGCAGAATCTGCGAGCGGAGCACGCCCGCCGAGAAGATCGAATTGAGGCGTCGATTGGGATTGAAAGCCACCCAGTAGCGACGGGCATCGGAAGAAGCGAATAAGACAAGAAGCCACGCGGCGGACAGCCTGGGACCACGGGCCGAACCTTACAAGCGGTGGCTAAACCCGACCAGGTGCATTTGCCAGCGCGTTGCGCTGTGTGTGGGCGGGTCATCTCAATCGCACGAGGTGGTGGGCAAGCGAGATGTGCCGTTGGCAGTGACCGAACATCGGTTGGGGGAAATCACATGCTGGCGCAGCGCAGCGTATACCCGGCTGATGTGATAGGTAGCGTGCAGTCGTGCGGGTGCTGGTCACCCAGTTGGCGGTGGGTCAAATGCCGCTGGAGCAGACTGCTGCTTGTTCGAGGGTTTGTTTGGATAACAGTACTGGAACAGGGGTATGAACTGGCAGCGGCGGTGGAAGCAGCCATAGTGGAGCGGTTGAAGCGAGCGGAGGTGGCCCATTTTGATGAGAAGGGGCAAAGGGTAGCGGGGCGACTGTGCTGGCTGCACACCGCGAGCAACAGCCTGTATACCCATCTGTTTGTGCATCCCAGGCACGGGGGCGATGCCTTGCGCAGCGCTGCGTCGGACGAGCGATGCATGATTGCCTGTCGGCCTACTACCGGTTTGAGGACATGGGGCGTGCCTGGCGCACATCCTGCGCGAACTGCGTGGAGCAATGGGCAGGGGTGATGCATGCCTTCCTGTGTATGAACAGGCGCAGCCCTTGTGAGGGGAGGCGGTTGTGGCGGCCAGGAATCGCTTCGTGAGTGAGGCGGGAGCCGCTGCCTGAACAGCAGGCAGGCCGAGGACGACCCAGAAGCACAGCGGGGTGCAATTTGCTGAAGGCGCATGAGGAAGCCGTTGCACTGGTGGAGGGTGTTTCCTTCACCAATAACCAGGCTGAACGAGAACTGACAGAAAGTGAGCGGCTGTTTTCGCACTGACCAGGGGGTAGCGGTGTATGCCCGCCTGCAGGCAGTGATCTCTACTTGTCACAAACAAACGTCTTCGCCACGCTGCGCGACCTCTTCGCCCGCCAGCGTACTTGCAGGCGGCTACTCGGATGTATCACCGCTTCCGAGCAAGCCATCATGAATGAGTCGCTGCTGAAGCAGGCAGGGCTGGTTGAAGAAGAGTTCATCGCGGTGGACGCGACTGGGTTTCAACCGACGAACACCAGCGCCTACTTTCAAACGCGACGTGGCAAGCCATTTAGAGAAAGAGGAGGAGATATGCTGTGGGCGTCAGCAGTGAAATGATTGTGCATGGTGTTGGGCCGAGTTCTGTCGACGCTAGTGCAAGTCGCTCCGATGAGCGCTGTCAGCCAGTCTGGGTGACGCTGGCTGACAGCGGCTTTGACAGCGCCAAGATTGGCCCGCGCGACATCATCCCGCCGCTTCGGCGAGGTGGTGATCTGGCGCAGCAGAGTTGGCATCGCAAGCTCGTTTATTTGGTCAGCGTTGGAAGGACGGGAGTGTTCACTAAACGCAAATTCTGCGTTCAGTCAAGCGTGCCTGTTAGAACGGCGAGAGCCGGGTGATCTACAACGCACATCGCTAACTACATCTCCATCCAGTCAGGTTTTCAACTGAGCAAGACTTGTTTGGTTGTCAGCACAAGTTATCTTGACCTCTTGTCAGTCCGAACTGACGTTAAAATAGCTCTATGGCGGAGAGTTTCCAGATTGTAGATCGTCGTTGGGAAAGCCTCTCGTTGGAGGAGGCGCGCTTGATCATTCAAGAGCGCTTAAAAGAGTTAAGAAACGCGGAGGGAGGAAAAATTCAAAGACAAATTAAAAAGGCTGTTGTTTTAAGCGAAATATCTCAGTTATACTGGTTAATAGGAGAAAGAGAAAGATCTATCTATTACCAGATTAGGTCTGTAAAATTACACAATAATATTAATATTAAGTTAGGTTACGAGCGCTCTATCATCGCTTCCGACGAAGCATTCAGGCTTATTAAGATGTACTGGGCAATGGAGAAGCATGAAGAGGTATTGAAAGCGGCGCGCGAGTGGATGGGGGTGTTGAGCAAGGGGTTCACAGCGATGCCCAAGCACAGCGCAAAAGCGTGGACCTTGGGTGTCTGCGCCTACGGCTTAGGCGGCCTGTTGATAGCGCTATACAGTGATACACAAACAGAACACGAGTGCTTGCAGCTTGGGCAAGAAATCCGTACGATGGGCAATGAGATGATAAG
>Ga0308399_1000609_pt1 | contig 12398 bp, 11 predicted proteins | sample HotsprSampOS1260_FD_202367 | JGI IMG/M metagenome (GOLD analysis project Ga0308399, IMG submission 202367) | Hot spring phototrophic mat microbial communities from Octopus Spring, Yellowstone National Park, Wyoming, United States - 20060914_OS12-60 ... | reverse complement strand
GCCCCGTCCTCCACCTCGCGGATGCTTTGGAGGGTGCGACGGTCCTCGTAGCGGCGGGGGTAGTGGTGCAGCAGATCGCGCAGGGCCCGGATGCCCAGCTCGGCCAGTTTTTTTTTGCCGCCCGCTCCCAGGTTTAAGGCTTCGATGGGGGTATCGAAGGAGATGGCCCTCGGCGTCGGGCTTGGTGAAGACCCGCTGCGCTGGGGCCTGTTCTGTGGCACCTGCTCTCCCAGCAGCTCGAGGGCCTTTTGCAGCCGCGCTTTGCGGGTCTCGGTGTCCATCTGGCGGTAGCCTGCCAGCACCCGCTGTACCTCGGGGAAGGGCTGTGCCAGCGCGGCAATCAGCCTTTCCAGGCCACCCGCCACCACCCGATCCTGGGCGCCGTCGGCCAGTTCACGCGCGATGGGACGGATGAGGCGGACTTTGAGTTCTTCGCGGGTCACCTGCTCCTCCGCTTTATTCTACCCAAGCCGACCAGGGCACAGGTGTGGAAGCCTAAGCAATGTCAAAGGGCTCATGGTTTGTCTGAGCTGGGTGCGTATACTGGGCGGGTATGGCTTTATCCCAGGTTGAAGTGCTGCCCAATGGCCTGACCCTAGCCGTAGAAGAACGCCCCTGGACGCCTGGTGTTGCGCTGCAGCTTCTGCTCCCGGTGGGCGCCGTGAACGACCCCGAAGGCATGGAGGGCGCGGCCAGCCTGCTGGAAGGCTGGCTGTGGAAAGGGGCCGGTAGCCGGGATGCGCGCGCCCTGGCCGATGCCTTCGACGAGTTGGGGGTACGCCGTGCGAGCAGCAGTGCCCTCGAGTACACCACCTTTACGGCGCAGTTCCTGGCCGAGAAGCTGGAAGCAGTGCTCCTACTCTTCGCCGACCTCCTGCTACGGCCTCACCTGCCCACCCAGGCCCTGGAAGCCGTGCGGCAGGTAGCCCTGCAGGAACTGGCCTCGCTGGAAGACCAGCCACCCAAGAAGATGTTTGCGGCCTTGCGCCGGGCGGTATTCCTCAGCGACCACGGGCGCAACCCCAGCGGCAACAAAGCCCACCTAGAAGGCATCTCCGCTGAAGCCCTGCGGGAGGATTTTGCCCGTCGCTACGCGCCTGGGGGGGCTATCCTGGCCCTGGCGGGTGGAATCACTTTCGAGCGAGCCAAAGAGGCTGTTCTGAACGCGCTTGGGGCCTGGAGCGGCTCTGGAGCGGGCTATCCCCCCATCGAACTTTCACCTCCCCACGCCATTCACCTCGAGCAAAATACCGCCCAGGTACAGATCGGCCTGATCTACCCCGATGTTTCCTTCGATCACCCCGAGTTTTACAGCGCCCGCCTGGCGGTCCAGGTGCTCTCTAGGGGCAGCAGCAGCCGCCTGTTTACCGAGGTGCGGGAGAAGCGCGGCCTGGTCTACTCGGTTTATGCTGTTCCTAACGGGGTTAAGGGCTACAGCTACCTCACCGCCTACGCCGGCACCACCCCCGAGCGGGCTGAGGAGACCCTGCGGGTGATGCAGGCTGAGATTGCCCGTCTTTCGGAGGGGGTGCGGGAGGAGGAGCTAGAGCGCACCAAGGTCGGTCTGCGGGCTTCCTTGATAATGCAAGAAGAATCCTCGCGCCTGCGGGTGGCCAGTATCACCCGTGACCTCTACATGATTGGGCGCGTGCGCACCCTGGAGGAGATCGAGGCCCAGATCGCTGCGGTGGATCTAACCCGCATCAACCGCTATCTGGCCGCCAACCCCTACCAGAACCCCTGGATCGCCACCCTGGGGCCGCGTAAGCTGGTGGCCGCCTGAACGTTGTTTTGGAGTGAACATGACCCGAAGCCCATCTGCTGTGCAATTCAAACAAGCTAGCCTCGAAAACGGCCTTACCGTCATCGCTGAGATCAACCCTCAGGCCAAGAGCGTAGCCCTGGGTTATTTCTGTAAGACCGGCAGCCGCGACGAGACGGCGGAGATAGCCGGGGTCTCGCACTTTCTGGAACACATGCTCTTCAAAGGCTCAGAACGGCGCGACGCCTTGCAGGTCAACCTCGAGTTCGACCGAATGGGGGCCCAGTACAACGCCTATACCTCTGAAGAGAACACCGTCTACTACGGGGTGGTGCTGCCCGAGTTCGCTCCCCAGCTTCTAGAGCTGTGGACCGACCTGATGCACCCGGCTTTGCGCCAGGAAGACTTTGAGACCGAGAAACAGGTCATTCTGGAGGAGATTGCCCTCTACCAAGACCGGCCCAACGTGATGCTCTTCGACTGGGGAAGGGCGCGCTACTTTGCCGGGCATCCGCTGGGCAACAGCGTGCTGGGCACCGTCCAGTCCATCACCGCCCTGACCCGTGAGCAGATGGCCAGTTACTTGGCCCAGCGGTATGCGCCCTCCAACCTGGTGCTGGCCCTGGCAGGCCAGGTGGACTGGGAGCGCACCCTGGAACAGGTGGCCTCGCTCACCGCGTCGTGGCCCAGGGGCCGCGCTGAACGCACCTACCCTACGCTAAACCCGGCCGTGGGCGAGCTGCGCGAGCCTTATCCCAAGGCTACCCAGGCCTATCTGGCGGTTTTTGCCCCGGGAGTCTCGGCTCAGGATCCGCGCCGCTACGCGGCCCATATCCTGGCCAACATCCTAGGAGAGGAGGGCAGCGGCCGCCTGCACTGGGCCCTGACCGACAAGGGCTTGGTGGAATCGGTGGGGGCTGGGGTAGATTTGGCCGATCTGGCCGGTGTCTACTATGTTTATGCCCAGACCGACCCAGCCAACGAAGAGGTGGTTAGGGCTGTGTTGCGTGAGGAGCTCGAGCGCCTCGAGCGCTTTGGGGTGCGCCCGGAGGAACTCGAGCGGGCCAAAAACAAGCTAGCTACCGGGTTGGTGTTTGCGGGCGAGACCCCCATGCAGCGCTTGATGAGTGTGGGCATCAACTATATCTACAACCAGACCTACGAGCCCTTGAGCGAGGTGGCCCGCAAGGTTAGGGCGGTTACCCTGCAGGACGTGAACAGCCTTCTGGAGGCCCAACCCTTTAGCCGAAGCTTTTTCTATAGCTTGGTGCCGGCCTGAAGGAGATGCAGCGGCCTCCTTGGAGAGTCTGGCCCCGTCTGGCGGAGGGGGTGTGGTTTTTACTGGTGGCCGTGGTGTGGAGCGGGGCCCTGGCCCAAAGTGCGCTGGAGCTCGAGGTGCTCCAACGCACCAACCAGGTGCGCCAAGAGCGCGGCCTGCGACCCCTGCAGTGGGACGCTCGGGCCTACCAAGCCGCCGCTGCTCATGCCCGGGACATGCTGCAGCGCAATTTTTTTGCCCATCAGAACCTCGAGGGGCTGGGGGCCGCCGAGCGCCTGCGGGCGGCGGGGGTGTGGGAGGTCGTGGTGGGGGAGAACCTGGCCAGCTTCGAGGGCTACTCCGACCCCGAGATCCCCCAGCGCGCGCTGGCGGGCTGGATGAATAGCCCTGGACACCGGGCCAACCTGCTCGAACCCGGGTTCACCCATCTGGGGGTGGCCTTGCTGCGCCAGGGGCGGCGGGTGGTGGTGGTGCAGAACTTTATCGGGCGGCCCTTTGATCCCCAGCCGCGCCTGGCTCCGGCCCTGGCTGAGCGGACCGTGCTGGTGCTCCTCGGCACAGCGCCCGGAACCGTGGGGGTATTTGTGGGGGGCCACCTGCACATTCAACTCGACCCGCCCATCAATGCCCGCCTCGAGCTGCCCCCCCAGGCCGAGGTGAGCTTTGCACTCTTCGACGGCCAGACCTGGTGGGCTACCCGGAACGGCCAACGCGGCCTACGCCTCGAGCAAACCCTCGAGCGCAGCCTGGTGCCCGGCTGGAAAATCTCGCTCAAGCTGCCTGCGGGCAGCTTCACCCTGGCGGTAGGTTCGCAGCCGCGCTTTTGGCAGAACATCTCGGGGCCAGCAGGCCTGGACTTGACCCTCCCCAGCACCCTGGAGGTGCTGTGGCTGGGCCTTCGCAAAGGCAGCAACATTAGCTACAGCCACCGGATTCCTCTTCAGCTATAGGCTTTCTCGCCTGGGCTAGGGGTCTTTTGCGGGCCACCGGCTGGATTTTCTCCAGGTTCTGCTGCCCCTGCAGGCGGGTCCAACTGAAGGCCATCTCGACCACCGCCCGCAAGCGTACCTCCAGCGGTAAAGCCTGCCAGCGCTCCTTTTCCGAGGGAACCTCGTCGAAGCGGTATTTGCGGGCAACGGGTTTCATAGCGCCTCGATGTCGCGCAGGTCAATGCTGCGCCCAAAAGCCTTTTTCAAGGCGATAAAGTCTTCACGGGAGACCACCCGCAGGGTGACGCCCTCCACCTGATAAGCCTGGCTGCGCGCGTATGCGGCATCAAAACTGGGTTCAGTCATGAGCACCAGATCGATCCGGTTGGGTTCGTAGCCGAGTTGTACCACCCCAGGGGTGCTCAAATCTTCCGTTGAAAGTCCCAGGTCGTCGCCCGCAAAAAAAGCCTTGATGGCCTGAAGAACCAAAGCCGCCTCGCGCAGGTCTACCCACAGATCGAGGTCTTTGGTGTAGCGAGGCACGCCCAAGAAGGCCAGAGCGTACCCGCCAATAATCATCGAGCGGGCCCCATGCGCATTCAAGCTTCGAATGAACTCGAGCATCTCGTGGGTCATGGGTTCTCCACTACCCCCATAGCTTAGCCCATACGGGCTGCTTCGACCGATTAGCGATGCCCTCGGCCAAGGCTTACTCTAAGTTTTCCCCGCCGACCTTAGAATCGTACTAGACGTATGGCCGAGATTCTCCCCATCCGCCTTTTTGGCGACCCCATCCTGAAGAAAAAAGCCCAGCCGGTGCAGGACTTTAGCGGCATCCCAGCCCTGGCCGAGAATATGCTCGAGACCATGTTCGAAGCCCGTGGGGTAGGGCTGGCCGCTCCGCAGGTGGGCATCAGCCAGCGGCTGTTTGTGGCCGCGGAGTACCTGGAAGACGAGCCAGAAGAAGGCTCCGAGGCCAACCTCAAGGCCCGCGTCAAAGAGCTTTATGTGATGGTCAACCCGGTCATCACCTACCGTGCAGGCCAGCAGTCCATCCTCGAGGGCTGCCTTTCCTTACCGGGCCTGTACGCCGAAGGGGCCCAGCGCGACCTGCAGGTGCGGGTCGAGTACCAGGACGAAAAAGGTGAAAAAAAGGCGCTCGAGGCCGAGGGTTACCTGGCGGTGGTCTTGCAGCACGAGATCGACCATCTGGACGGGATTCTCTTTTTCCAGCGCATGTCTAAGGCCGACCGGCAGAAATTCCTAGAAGAGCACCGGGAGGACCTGGCCGAGTTCCAGCGCCAGGCCAAGGCCTTCCTGCGCGAAGAAGTCCTGCGCCACTCAGGGAAGCACAAATAGCGGGGGTAGTATGAAGGCTGTTTTTTGTGCGAAGGGTGTCGAATGATCGAGACGGAACCCAAAAGCCCTCGATCCCAGCGCCGCAGGGTGGCCTTTTTTGGCTCGCCGGCCTGGGCTTTGCCGGTTTTGCAGGCCCTATACCCGCAGCACGAGGTGGTGCTGGTGGTTACCCAGCCCGATAAGCCTGCCGGACGGGGTCTGCGCCTGACCCCCTGCCCGGTGGCGCAGTGGGCAGAGTCCCAGGGCCTGCGGGTGGAAAAGCCCGCTAAACTGCGAAATAACCCCTTGTTTATGGAACTTTTGCAGGAGCTAAAGCTGGACGTGGCGGTTACGGCGGCCTATGGCAAAATCCTGCCCGCCGAACTGCTGGAAATCCCCCGGTTTGGCTTTCTTAATCTGCACCCTTCCGACCTGCCCAGCTACCGCGGCCCCGCCCCGGTGCAGTGGACGCTTATCCACGGCGAGCGCGAGACTGCCGTCTGCATCATGCAGACCGACGCGGGCATGGACACCGGCCCGGTGGTAGCGAGGTGGCGCACCCCCATCGAGCCCGATGAGACCGCGCTGGAGCTTTCCAACCGCCTGCGCGACAAAGGCATCGAGCTCCTCTTGCAAGTCCTGGCTGACCTCGAGCACCTCCAGCCCATCCCCCAGCCTGCCCAGGGGACGCACGCCCCTATGCTGCAAAAAGACGATGGCAGGGTGGTTTGGGAGCGTACCGCGGTGGCCATCTATAACCGCCATCGGGGGGTACAGCCCTGGCCCGGAAGCTGGTTTCTTCATCAGGGCAAGCGGGTGAAAGTCTTGCGTATGCGGTTGGCGGAGCCTGCCACCGGCCCTTCGCATCCCCCCGGAACGGTGGTGCGTATCGCCGACGATCTGCTGGTCGCTACCGCAGCGGGGCAGGTGGGCCTCCTGGAGCTTCAGCCCGAGGGTAAGAAGCCCATGCCTGCCACCGACTGGGCCCGGGGTGCGCGCCTGCGGGAGGGCGATCGTTTGGGCTGACCCGGCTTTTGGCGGCAGCCTATCTGAAAACCGCGCGATATTTCATAATGGGGCCTAGCCCATGAGCACCACGGATAAGGTGAAGCTGGCCGGACGCTACAGGCTCGAGGCCCCCCTGGGCGAGGGGGGGATGGCCGAGGTCTGGCGGGCCACCGACCTGCGCATGGACCGCCCAGTGGCGGTCAAAATTCTGCACGCCTACCTGCACCCCAGCGAGCGCAGCCGCTTTTTTCGCGAAGTGAAGGCGCTTTCCAAGCTCTCCCACCCTGGTGTGGTTCAGGTTTTCGATCTGGGCGAGGAGGAAGGCCGCACCTATTTTGTGATGGAGCTGGTGGAGGGTGGTAGCTACGACCGCATGGGCCCTTTTGAGGACGGCATGGAGGGCCTGCGCCTGCTTACCGCTTCGGCGCGGGTGCTCGAGGCCCTACAACACCTGCACCAGCGCGGTGTAATCCACCGCGACCTGACCCCCCGCAACATCCTGGTTACCTCAGAAGGCCAGCCCAAGGTGATGGACTTTGGCCTGGCCTACCTGGTGCAGGAAAGCCGCCACCTCACCCGCACCGGCATCACCGTGGGAACCCCAGAGTACATGGCCCCTGAGCAGGCCAAAGGCCTGGCCCTGACCCCCCAGGCCGATCTGTACAGCTTTGGGGCGGTGCTCTACCGCACCTTCACCGGCAAGCCCTTGTTTGAGGGCGAAAACGACCAGTCGGTGCTTTACCAGCACGTCTACGAGCCCCCCAGGCCACCCTGCAGCCTAAACCCGGCCATCCCCGCTGAGGTCTCCGGCCTAATTGAGTCGCTGCTGCAAAAATCCCCTGCCGAGCGTCCGGCCAGCGCGGCCATGGCCCATGCGGTGCTGGAAGAGACCCTGCGGCGCTACCGCGAGCATCTGTCGGGCACCTCGCGGGCCGGGGCCAGTCGCAGCGGGCACTACCCCACCGGCCCCGCCCGGCCCGACAGATTGGAGTTGCAGGGGGTGTACGATCTCTCGGGTGAGGTGGCCTGGCCTGGTGAACTGGTAGCCTGCGAAGGCAGCCTGTGGGTGGGGGCGGGGCAGGGCATCGCCCGCTTGGATCTAACTATTGGATCGGTTCACCGCCAGCGCCTGGGTGACGAGGTCTCGGCTCCTCCGGTGGTGGCCCATGAGCGGGTGTACGTGGCAGCCTGGGATGGCCGTCTGACCGGGATGTCGCTCTCCGGACGGCCCATTCTGAGCTTTCCCACCCGGGCTGAGATTACCGCTGCCCCCTTGGTTGCCGAGTTTATCTACCTGGCTGGACGCGATGGCTTTTTGTACGCTCTAGATGCCAGCGGTACCCTGCGCTGGGGCTTTCAAGCGAACAGCGAGCTTTCGGCCTCGCCCACGCTCTACCGGGGGCTTTTGTTTGCCGCCAGCGAGGGCGGTTGGCTTTTCGCCCTCGACCCCCAAAGCGGGCACCTGCGTTACAAGGTGGAGGCTGGGCCCGTCCACACCGCCATGCCAGCCCGTGGGGGCTTGCTTTTTATCCCCACCTGGGCAGGCGAGATTCACGCCTTCGACCCCCTCACCCGTGAGGTGCAGTGGAGCTTCGACCTCGAGGGCGAACTCTGGGGCGCACCAGCTTTAGATGAGCGGCATCTCTACGCGGCCAGTTGGGCGGGCAAGCTTTATGCCCTGGAGCAAAAAACCGGCGAGGAGGTATGGACGCTCGAGGTGGGCAAGGTTACGGCGGGGCTGTCCATTGCCCACGGGGTGCTGTACCTGGGCACCGAGGAAGGCCGGGTACTGGGGGTGGATACAAAAAGCGGAAGGCTCTTATTTGAGGCCAGCGGCCTGGGCCCCATCCAGGTGCCGCCGCTGCCCTACCGGGGGGCGCTTTTTGTGGCGACGTTGGCGGGGAAGCTGTATCGCTTTGCGTGAATACTGGTTAGGATGAGGTCATGTTGTTAACCCGGCTTTTAGTACGTAACTATAAGAGCTTGGGAAAGGTTGACCTCGAGCTCGGCAGCCTGGCCGTGTTTGTGGGCCCCAACGGTTCGGGCAAAAGCAATCTGCTGGATGCTTTGCGTTTTGTTTCGGACGCTTTGAGTGTTAACTTGGATTACGCGCTGCGCGAGCGAGGGGGCATTAACGAAGTACGTCGCCGCTCGAGTGGCCGCCCCAACAACTTTCGCATCGAGCTCAACTTGAGCCTAAAACGCTGGGGGGCCAAGTATGCCTTTGATATCGAAGCCGTGCGGGGCTACGACTACCAGGTTGCGCGGGAAGAGTGCAGGGTGTATTCGCTGGAAACCCCTCTCACCCAAGAGCACCATTTTGTGGTAGAGCGAGGCAGCTTGAAGGAAGCTTCTCCCAAGCTAAGTGCTGCAACTACCCCCCAGGATTTGTACCTCAGGGCAGTTTCAGCGGAGCGGGGTTTTAATGAGGTGTTCGATTTTCTAACGCGAATTGCTGTATATAACCCCAACCCGGCGGCTATTCGCAACTTGCAGGATCCTGATGCCTATCCCATTCTGAGAAGGGATGGCAGTAACCTGCCAGGCATCCTGCGTCAAATGCGGACGGCCCCCAAGCGTTTAGAGCGGGTTCAGGAGTTCCTTTCCAAAATCGTTCCGGGTGTTACAAAAGTAGAACCTGTGGTTCTAGGCCCCAAAGAGACGCTGCACTTTTTTCAACGTATGGACAACAAGAACGACTGGCGCTTTTACGCCAGCTCGATGTCCGATGGAACTTTGCGCGCGCTGGCTGTTTTGGTGGCTGCTTTTCAGACTGCGGTCACGGTGGCGGGCGTGGAAGAACCCGAAGTCGCCCTGCATCCAGGCAGTGCCTTTGTATTGGCGGATGCCCTTATTGAGGCCAGCGAAAGTCGTCAGATTCTATTGACCACCCATAGTCCCGATTTGCTCGATCATGAGCACTTGTCTCCAGATTCTTTGTACATGGTGGGAATGCGGCGGGGCGTTAGTGAGGTTAGGCCAATACCTAAGGAGCAAAAAGAGCTTATCCAGCATAAGCTATTCACCGCAGGGGAGCTTTTACGCCAGCGGCAGTTAGAGCTGCCCGTAGTCCAGGACGCTCTTTTATGAAGATCGCGCCTATTGTGGAGGGATATGGAGAAGTCGAGGCCCTGCCCAATCTAATAAGAGGCCTCTTCCCAGCGCTGCAGGTTCAGAGACCCCTCAGGGTTCAACGCAACCGCTTCTTGAGTAATTCGGGCGAGCAGGAGCGCTTCCTCCAGCTCGCCCAAGGCAACTTGCGTGGCGAGGGTGCAATCTTGGTGTTGCTGGATGCCGATGAAGACTGTCCTGCCCAACTAGCAGCGAAACTTTTGTCCGAACTCAGGCGGAATTCCAGTCCGAGTTGCCATCTGGTGCTGGCCAAATGTGAGTTCGAGAGCTGGTTTTTGGCCGGTGCGGATTGCTTGGGCCTGGGCCAGGTTCCGGCTGCTGTTGAGCAAATTCGAGGAGCTAAGGAGGAAGTAAAACGTCGCTTGGGGCGCTATTCGGAAGCCGTTGATCAACCTAAGCTGGCAGCAAAGCTGGCTAAGGAGTGTGATCCGCAGGATTTGCGTAAACGTTCCCCATCATTTGACAAACTTTACCGGGAACTGGAAAAAATCGCGAATGGATAACCTGCACCTGACCGACGAGCAACAAGCCATTGTGGCCCACAACCAAGGGCCTGCGCTGGTGTTTGCGGTGGCGGGGGCGGGCAAGACCACCGCGCTGGTGCACCGCCTCGAGCGCCTGGTGCGGGAGCGGGTCTTTGAACCGCGCAGGATTCTGGCGACCTCCTTTAGCCGGATGGCGGTGGACGACCTCAAGCGGGCCCTGGCGCGCTGGCCGCACACTCAGGGGGTGCGGGTCTCGACCCTGCATGCGCTGGGTTACCGCATCGTGCGGAAGGCCGCCTCGGAAGGACTTTTAAAGCTGGCTGAGGGCAAGGAAGAGAACTCCGAGCAGGCCCTCTTGCAGCGCGCCTTGAGGTGGGCGCGGGAGCTCAAACTGCCCTGGGTGCAGGAGCTGGAGAACCTCGAGCCCGAGGACTTTTTGAGCTATGTGGGGGCCTGCAAGGGCAACCTACAGTACGCTGACCTGAAGGGGGCGGGCTTGCCGCCGGAGGCCCTGCAGGTGGCCTCGCAGGCCAGCGCGCCCAAAGGGCTTGAGTGGTACCTGGATTTGTACCGCCTGCTGGAGCAGGTGCGGCAGGAAGAAGGGCTGCTCAGCTTCGACGACATGCTGATGACGGGCTGGGAGATGCTGGTGCGCCATCCCGAGATCCTGCACACCGTGCAGAAAGCCTTTCAGGCGGTGCTGGTGGACGAGTTTCAGGATGTGAACCTGGCCCAGTCGGAGATGCTCGAGCTGATTACCCGGCCCCACCGCAACTACATGGCGGTGGGCGACGACGACCAGACCATCTACGAGTGGCGGGGGGCCAGCCCACGCTTCATCCTCGAGTTCGCCCAGCGCTATGGGGCGCAAAAATACCTGATCCGCGACACCTTCCGCTGCCCCGCGCCGCAGGTGGTGCTGGCCGGACGGGTCATTGCGCAAAACCAACAGCGCGAGCCCAAGCGCCTGAGCCTAACCAAAGGCTTCAACGGCAAGGTGCACATTCGCTTAGAACCCCACATGCCCGCCCAGGCCCAGAGCCTGGTGAGCGATATAGCGGGGTTGCTGGCCGAGGGCCGCAGACCCGCCGAGATGGTGGTGCTGGTGCGGCTTTACGCCCAGACCCCCTACCTCGAGCAGGCCCTCATCGAGCGGCAGATCCCCTACCGGGTGGTGGGCAGCACGCCCTTTTACCAGCGCCCGGAAATCCAGGTGTTGCTGGCCTACCTGCAGCTGGCCCTGAGCCCCGGCGCAGAGCACGCCAAGCGCCTGTGGCTGCAGGTCTACAACACCCCCAAGCGCTACCTGACCCGCGCCTTAGCCGATGCCATCGGGCGGCAGGTGGAGCGGGGGGCCCCGCTGGTGGAGGCCCTCACAGCAGCGGTGAGCGGAGTAGAGGAGCGGGTAGCACGGCGCTTGCGCGAGCTGGCCGATGTGTTCGAGTGGCTGGCGGGGGCTGTGGAGCGGGCTTCGGCCCATGCGGTGCTGGAGGCCCTCGAGGCCCGTCTGGACTACCGCCGCTATCTGCTTTCCTCCTCCGGTTTCTACGAGGTAGGGGCGGGCAAGGCCGAGGGGGTGCGGGCTTTTCTGGAGTATGCCCGCGACAAAGGGAGTGTGCGAGAGCTGCTTCTGCACCTCGAGCGGCTGGCCCAGGAACACCTGGGCGACGACCCCGCCCAGGACACCCGCGAGCGGGTTAGCCTAATGACCATCTTCCGGGCCAAGGGCCTGGAGTGGCCCCTGGTTTTTATCCCTGACTGCAACGAGGGCACCCTGCCCTATAGCGGCTCGGAGAACCTGGAGGAGGAGCGCCGTCTGTTTTACGTGGCCCTGACCCGCAGCTCGCAGCACACCTATCTCTATGCCCTGTCCAGCCTGCCCATCTCGCCCTTTTTGCAGGAGGCCGAGTACCAGCAGACACTACAGGCGGTGGAGCGGGTGGGGGCGGCTTTGAGCTGTGCCCCAGAAGAACTCTCCACCGCCCAGACCCTGGCCCTGGCCCTGGGGGCCCACAAGCTGGGCCTGGAGCGCTACTTGTACCAGTGGTGGAACGCCCAACAGGCCAGGGGCGTTGCCGCTAAGGTGCTGCGCCTGTTTGCCTATGCTGAAGCCAAAAACTGGACGGAAGCACTGGGCCTCACAGACGAGGCCAGGAAGGTGTGGGAGGCCTTCGATGTGGCAATGGGGGAGGGAACAGAAGGAGAGTTCGCCGACCTCGAGCGCTTCCTCCTCAGGCCGCCTGCTTCTTCCCAGCCCACGCTCCGGGCGGGACAAAAAGTGCGACACGCCCAGTTTGGCATAGGGCTGGTGGTCGGTTTGGGCGACGGGGTAGCCACAGTTGCCTTTGGCGATGGCCTTCGCAGACTGGCCCTGCGCTATGCCCGGCTGGAGGTGGTGGGGTAGGGTGGCATTAGGGGCACAGCGTCCAGACTGTATCTTTGTTCAGTATCAGGCTGCGGCTAAA
>Ga0308399_1000606_pt1 | contig 12487 bp, 9 predicted proteins | sample HotsprSampOS1260_FD_202367 | JGI IMG/M metagenome (GOLD analysis project Ga0308399, IMG submission 202367) | Hot spring phototrophic mat microbial communities from Octopus Spring, Yellowstone National Park, Wyoming, United States - 20060914_OS12-60 ... | reverse complement strand
CCGCGAACCGCGTCAGCACCGGTCCCAGCACCGTCGCCCCCAAACGCCTGAAAAATTCGAGATCTCCGTCCCCCGAAGAAGCGCGGGCTGCCAGTTGGCGCAGCGCATGCATCCCGAACGTGAACTCACCAGCGCCCAGCAGGAATTGCTCGCGTTCGAAGATGACCGACAAGAGTTGGTCCGGCGCCTCGTAGAGCAGTGCGCGCACCCCGGCCCGGTGCGCCCCGGCCACGTCTGCCTCAGGATTATCCCCCAGATGCAACAATTCGTTCGGCTTCAGACCCTGCTCTGCCAGGACTCTTCGGAACAGATTCCCCGTGCTTTTGCACTGGCGCGCATCGCCGGACGTGTAAACCGCATCGAAGAGGGAAGGGTCAAGCCCATTGGCCCTCAGAATGCCGCGAAGGTGCTCGGCCGAAAGGTACACATCGGAAACCACAAAAAGGCGCAGGCCGCGGGCCTTCAGCCAGGCCGCAAACTGAACCATGCCGGGGTTCACACAGCAAAGTTCCTGCTCGGCCTCGATCTCCAACGCGCCCGCCGTGGCCGGGTCAGGTAACAAGCGCTGCAACTCTGCCAACACCTGTTCCAAGGTGACGTCCTCGGGTTTGTCCGGCCCGAGGAGATGCCGGTCCCGAGCCCGCACCTCGGCCATGCGCCGATAAACTCGGTAGTCCTCCGGCCGGATATGCGTCGGCAGCTTGCCACAGGCCTGCAGCCGTCGTCCCACCTCCGTAAACACTCCCGTGGGCTCCACCGTCCAACGCCAGACCAGCGTATCGAAGAAGTCCAAGGAAACCGCCCGCACGCGCGAGCCCGGCCCCTGCAGCAATCGCTCGGCGTGGCGCAGTACCGCATCACGCTGCCACAAATCTCCGGGAAGCCCGTCCAGGATTGGGAGCATCATAAGAACTCACGAATGGCACCGGGCCCGATGGCTTTCGAGCCAGGCCTGGGTTTGCGACCAACGTTCCCGAGCCGGGGATAGCCCGCGGCTGTCCATGGCTACCCGGGCAATGTAGGCCGCCAGGTCGGCCAAATGCCGGCGCGTGGGCACATCGGGAGCGGCACCAATCAGGAACGTATCCATGATCCAACAAAGAAATGACCGGGCGCGAGCCCGGATCTCGGGCCAATGACGGCGCTCGAGCGCTTCCTGCAGTCGCGCCTCCAACTGTTCCGCACCGTCCACTTCGTAGGTCGCCCGGCGCCCCCACCAGGCACTGCGTGCCAGCAGCAGGACCGGCTTGTCATACAGCACCGCCTCGAACTGCAACGTCGTGAACTGGGCCGCCACCACATCGGCGGCCTCCATCAGGGTGTGGACATTCACATTCCGAACCACCGGAATGCCCTCGATCTGCGCCACCGCATAGGGATCAGGGTCCAGAGGATGAGGCTTGAAGACTAGAGCCGTGTCCGGCTGACGTTCCACGATGCGCCACAGGGCCATGAGGGCTTCCTGCGTGGTGGGAAAGCCCGTGAAAAAATTCCGCTCATAGTTGCGGCAGTTGCGGGCATGCCCGTTGGCCTCATAGCCACCACCCAGGAAAACCACAAGCCGTTTGCCCTGCACGCCCAGCTGCTGCCGCAGACCTTCCACCCCGCCGGGCGTCTCCGGCTGCGGATATTTCTGGGGCCTACGCGTGCGGTAGTACTGCTCGATTGCTGTGTATCGATCCGCCTGCGCCTCGAGCATTTCCTGCGCCAGCCAATGGACACGCAGATCCGACCAGGCTTGGATGCCCCGGGACTCCAGCATCAGCGTGTCCGGCAGCAGACCGCGCTCGTAAATCTGCACGGGCAGGTGCATATCCCAGGCCATGCGCTGGGCCAGAGCGGTCTGAGCCAGCGTGTTATCGGCCAGTAACAAGAATCCGGGCTGCAATCGCTCCAGCAGCCCGCGCAGGTAAGCCCGAAAGGCAGTCAAACCTGGCAGTGCTTGATCAAGCGCATATCCCGCCGCCACGCGACTCATGTCGGCACGCAGCCAATGTAACTCGGCTGCCGTCGCCTCCAGTCGATCCGCCGCAGCCCAGTCTGGGAAAGTTGCCGCAAAGTCGCGCAGCAGGTAGGGATGCAGGCCCACAGGAAACGGCAAGGGTGGCTCTGGCAGCGTGGTACTCAATAAAACCAACTGGCAACCGCGCCGGCTCAATTCCTCCCCCAGCGTCTCCCACATCCAGCGCGTCGCCGGGGTCCATAGGAGGTAGTTGGTAGCCAGCACCACTGTGGCCGCGTCATGGCTACTGCCCGAGCCCGCTGGGATGCAGACCTGCCCAGCCGCAACAGGTTCGACGCGCCCGCTGCCCCGTGGCCGGATCAATCCGGCGGATTTCTCGGCCACGCAAAGCCACCACTCCGCATCGCGCTGATCCTCCGGGCTGGGTTGAAGATGGGGAATGCGGCAGAGCCGGCGCGGCTGCGGGCGCTTCCAGCCGCCCCCGGCATTTTGACGATACAGTTCCCGCCAACGAAAACACCGGGCTACCTGGTCGTAGAACTGGGCATAGTCATAAACGTGCAGGTGATAGGGCACCGGATTGCGCCCCTGCTCGTCCACCCACAGATTGGGCACCGACCCGATGAACACACCGCCGGGTTTCAGGATCCGAGCAAACTCCTGCAAAGCTTGATCCGGATTGGGCAGGCGTTCGAGCGTCTCGAAGCTCACCACCAGATCGATCGAAGCATCGTTCAAGAACCCCAAATTGGTGACGTCTCCCTGTCGGAATTCCAACCGTGGATCGGTGCTGCCATAATGCAGGCGGGCGTACTCGATCGCCCATCCGGCTAGGTCCACCCCCAAAACCCGGGCCGCGCCGGTTCCCGCAGCCAGAATGGCGCTGCCATAACCCAGACCGCAGGCGGCGTCCAAAACCATGGCCCCCTCCCGGACGTGACGGCGCGCCAGCGCGTACCGCGCCAAGTGGGCCTCGGACCGCAGCCCCGGCTCACGCAGCATGTCCATGTGCAAATCCCGCTCCGCTTGCAACGCCGCCAACGAGTGCCGCGCCAGGGCCGCATCGGGAATCTTCTCGAAGATCAAGCCCAAAACCTCTGCAGAATCGGCCGAGTCGTCAAAAGGGATCAGGACCGGACTTAGTGGGTGTTTGCGAAAACCCGCGGCCAGGAACCGTTGCTCCCACCAGATCCGGTCCCGCGTTGGGGTTTTTTCCACCGTGATCCAGAGGTTCAGGCCCACCACGCGTCGCAACTCCGGCAACCACGTCTCCAGCGCAGCGTCGGAAAGCGTTCCCAAACTGCCCAGGTTGAACACTGTTTGGCAGGCCGAACCAGGCAGCGGCAACTGTCGTGGGTTTCGACCATTGGCGACGAAAGACTGCGGCGGCGGAAGGGTCCCGGATCCGTTGCGGTGCCACTCCCATCGCACTCGCTCTTCTGCCAGCCATTCCCATTGGGCCAGATCCCGGCTGCCAAAGAACTTGGCCAGGCCCTCCACAAACTCCTGCAGGCCGACCGGGGCCGGCGACGTCGTCTGCCGTTCCTGGCGCTCGGCTTGCGCCAATGCTGGTTCGGACCAAGAGGAAATGCCGGCCATGCGAGGGCGGGGTGCGGGATTTCGGGTCAGAGCTGGAACACCGCTTCTGCGGGAACCTGGCCAGCTTCCTTGGCAGGCGGGCCTGCGACACTTCCGGCCGGTGACTCAAGGCGCTCGCACACGAGGCGTACGCTGGGATCGTGCGGTGCCAACTGCCGCGCATGCTGCGCCAGGGCCAAGGCAAGCCCCGGCTGCTGCAGCCGTTCGTGGACCAGGGCCAGTGAGACGAAAATCCGCGCGTCGTGGGGCCGCAATCGTCCGGCTCGCACGAAGGCGATGCCCGCGCGGGCATGCTCGCCCAGCAAATAGTGTACGGAGCCCAAGGTTTGCCACAGATCGGCGTCGCGCGGATCCAGCGCCGCCGCATGCAGGAGGAAGTCCCGGGCCGCACCCAGTTCGCCCTGCGCGAACCATTCATCTGCACGGGCCAGGCACCACTGTTTCAAGGCACGGCGGCCTTCGGCGGAAAGCCGTCGTCGCGGGCGCAGCACAACGGGCCCGGGCAGGCCGCCGGCTTGGGAACGCTTCGGAGTTGCTTCCAACAGATCGGGGTTCATAGCATCTCTTCCATCTACGTGTCACGGCCAACGGATGCCGGCTCGGCCTGCCCCCGGGCCCCCTTGGGCCGGGGGTTGGGGCTTTCCCGCAACGGCTCCAGCCGTGTTTCCTTTTTCCCGCTCCCGGGAACCGGGAGGGAACCGGGCGGACCTGGAATCGGACCCGATCCGCCCGGGGGAAGGAGCCAGCGGTTCGTCCAGTTTTGGCGACCTGACGAAGTCGCTGGACAGCCGTCGGTGCCCTACTCCAGCAGGCGCAGGGCCGTCTGCGGCCGCGCATTGGCCTGCGCCAGCATGGCCGTGCCGGATTGCACCAAAATCTGTTGTCGCGCGTACACCGTGCTTTCCGCCGCCACGTCCACGTCCTGAATGCGTAATTGGGCCGCGGCAAGGTTCTCCCGGCTCACGCGCAATTGCTCGGCTGTCGAGTTGAGCCGCTCCAGATATGTGCCGATGCGTGCCCGGTCCTGCGTCAGTTGCGTAGCGGCCGCCTTGATAGCATCCAGAGCCTGTTGCGCGTTTTCTCGCGTGTCAACCCGGGCAGTCCAGGCCTGTGTATAGATTGGGCCGTCCAACGGCACCCCTTCCATGGCGAGGACTGAACCTTCGGGACTCAGATTTGACCTCACGCGTTGCGGACGAAAAAAGGCGAACTCGGTTGAAATCCTTCGTGGCCACATCGGCGATGTACTGGGTCAACTGTTCCCACTCCAACTGGTAAAGCTGCCGGTCGGCGTCGGACTTGGTCACGTCCTGCGCTAACAGGCTCAGTTCACTCATGCGCTCCAGCGCCTTGGCCACACGACGCAGATAACCGTCCTGGGTTTGCGTGAAAGACACGGCGTCGCCGATGTTGTCTTGAGCGGCCTGCAAACGCTGCAACTGAGCCGTCATCTGGGACGAGACCGCCAACCCCGCCGGGTCCTCTGATGCCTGCACGATCTTGGATCCGGAACTCAGCCGGGCCAAGGATCGCCCCAGCAGGGCCTGATTGGTCTGCAGGTTGTGCCCCGAGACCTGCGCCGTGATGTTCGTATTGATGATCATGGCCGGTTCTCTTGCACAGCAGATTCGGTGCCACGCCGGTTGGCGGGCGGGCGCACCACGATCTGTGGCCGCACAACGCCAGCGGCTTGGGGATTGCCCGCGCGGGCGGGCTGCGCCAAGGGCACCCGGGGCAGCGGGGGTTTCCGAGTCACTACCGCCCCTCGGTTGTTACCCTGGATTTCCAGGTACACCTCCATGCGATGGACCGGCACCTCCGGGGGCGCTTCGATGCCGACCTTGACGATGTCGCCTTCCACCCGGACAACCTTCACGTGGATGCGCCCGTCAATCATGATGCTTTCGCCGGGTTTGCGCGAGAGGATGAGCATGGCGGAACAGCGGGCAAAAGGGTTCAGTCGGCCGACTGGCTGACGGGCAGCGGATGTTGCACGGAATACTCGATGGCATTGGCAATAACCACCTGTTTGGCCATCCAAGTGTGCCGGTTGATCACAATGGGGCCCTTTAGATTCACGGTGGCCCGATTCGGACCGTGAATGGTGACAATGTTCAGAAGCAGCGCATCCTCGGGTCCGTTCAGCCCCAGCAGGGCCACGTCCGGCGGCGGAATATCCGGCCGATACTCCGGCAACACCAGAAACGGGTCCACCACCACAAACGCCAGACCGGACGGGTCGCACGCCTGCAACCACCCAAACGGCCTTTCTTCCGGCTGAAAAATCAGCTCATACTCGCGAATCGCCTCGAATCCCATCAGCCCGGTCGGCATCCGTACCCGCTGCACCATAGGCCCGGGCGCGGCAGCCTCCGTCTCATTGACGCTCACGCAATTCGTCATGCCAGCGCCGGGAAAGCAATGGGCATGCCAGTAGACCCGCAATCAACGCACCCGCTTGAATTCGAGGAAACTTAGCTCTTTTGAGGCCCGGCACCTGCTCCAGTCCGAATGCCCGGTAGCCCCAGAGCCCCATCCACGCCCGGCAAAATGTTCCACAGCGGGTGAAAATTGCCTTAAGCCCTCCCGAAACTGCGCGGCAGCAGAATCTCAAGCTTCCGGAGTTGCCCGAGAGCACCACAAAAGGGTTCTGTCTCACCTGACCACGGCCATTTCTCCAGGCCCCGCAAGGCGCAGCCCCGGCGCTCCCCGAATCATCGGATCTGCCGAGGTTGGAGCGGACGCTGCCGGTACTTCTCGTAGAGCCGGGTGTGGCGACTCTCGAGGCTGACCTCCTGGCCCCGGATCCACATGCGTTTCACATTGGACCGGATGTCAAGGATGTCCCCATCCGTCGCAAACAAGGTGGCTTCCTTGCCCGGCTCAATGGAGCCAAGCCGATCGGCCAAACCCATCCACTGCGCCGGCGTGAGGGTCAGGGCCTGCACGGCTGCCTCCGGTGGAAACCCATAGGCCACCGCCTGGGCCGCCACGTACGGGAGGTTCTTAACCAGAGAGGCGTCCGTGACCCCGGTGCTGAAGCCGACCGATACACCCGCTTGTCGCAGCCGTTCCGGTGCCTGAAAATGCACGTCGTACGGATCCGTGTCGCGGGCCGGTCGAGTGAACACATGCTCGTAAATGACGGGAATCTTGTGCTCGGCCAGCCGCCCGGCCTCAAGCCAGGCATCCCGACCCCCGGCTAGCAAAATCCGAAAACGGTTGGTGACCGCCCAGGCCATGGCCGCACGGATCTGCCGGACCTCGTCAGCATGCACCACGATGGGCCGTTGCCCGCGCACAAAAGGCAGCATTGCTTCCCAGACCGGTACCGCGCCGGGCGCGCTGACACGTGGCGGTCGGTCCGGGTCCTGAGACCGTGCATAGGCTTGGGCCTCGCGGAAAAAGTCCTCAACGGCCTTCCATCGTGCCATCCGATCGCGGGCCTGCTCTTCCAGGGATTTCCAGCGCGCTGGATCGGTCGCTTGTTCCCTGGGCGTCGTATCCAACTCCATGGAAGGCCAAAACACATGCAACGCTAAAGGCGCCTGTACCAGCATGTCGCGAACACCCCAACCAGCCAGCCGCAGCAAGCCGGATTGTCCCGCCACCACCCCGCCTTGGGGCACCGGCTCGCAAAACGCAATCCCATTGGCCCGCGCCACCGGCAACAGTTCTGAGTCGGGGTTGACCGCCACCCATGAAGCCACCTCCGGGGTGTACTCTCCCACCTCTCGTTGATCCAGTGTGGCCCGCACCGCATCGATCTCTTTCAAGCCCAGTCCGGTGTTCAGCGCAATCAGGCCCGGGTACAGGTGCAGGCCGGCCAGGTCCACCCGGCGGGCCCGGGGTACCTCCAGATTGCGGCCCACGGCCACGATGCGATCTCCCTCGATCCACACTTCTCCAGGTGAAAGGGTTGGACCAGCCACGGTGTGAACCGTGGCCCCCTGCAGCAGCAGGGGCTCGGCGTTCGACGGCAGCCAGACAACACCCAGGCCCCATAGCCACAGGGCCATCCACCAACGTCCTTTTCGCGGCGTGTTCCCCGGCTCGCAGTGCGCGTTCATGGCTCCAGATCCTCACAATGCACTTCGCGGCAACGCTGCTCCCAAGCGACACGGAAAAAGCCTTCCCCGGCTGGATCGCCTTCCTTCTCAGCCCGCCCTGCTGGCTGGGCCAACCGCCGGGCCTTTTCCAACAACCGCGCCCGCTCCTCCTCTCGGGCCCGGGCCTGTTGCAAGGCCACCTCGCGGTCAAAGTACTGCCGGCCCTCGATCCAGGTTTGCAGGCAGACCGCCCGCGTGTTTAAGGGTGGATGAGACCAGACAACAAAATCGGCGTCCTTGCCCGGCTCCAAACTGCCCACTCGGTGCTCCACACCCAGCAGCCGGGCCGGGTGCACTGTCACCAGTCGCAGCGCTTCCTCGTCCGACAATCCTCCATATTTCACCGCCTTGGCGGCTTCGGTGTTGAGCCGTCGCGCTAGATCGGATGAATCGGACTTAAACGCTACCGCCACGCCACGCCGGTGCATCAGCGCGCCCGCATAGGGGATGGCATCATAAACCTCGAACTTGTAGGCCCACCAATCTGCAAACGCCGCCACACCCGCCCCATGCGCCGCAATTTCGTCAGCCACCTTGTAACCCTCCAACCCGTGCTCCAAGCTGGCCACACGCACGCCGAAATCCTCCATCACCTGCAAGAAGGCCAGGATCTCGTCCTGGCGATACGCATGACAGTGGACCCGACGCCGGCCCTCCAGTACTTCAACCAACGCCTCCAACTCCAAGTCCGGCCGCGGGGGCAACTCCCCTCTCAGCCGCGCCGCTTCGCGAGCGCGCTGATATTCGCGCGCCGCCGCCAATCGATTGGCAATAAACGCTGGGACCCCCATGCGCGTCTGGGGAAAGCGCGTGGTGGCCCGATCGCCCCAGTTCGACTGCTTGACGTTCTCTCCCAAGGCCATCTTGATGCCAGGCGGTGCCCCCTCCAAGCGCATTTGGTCGGGCGAAGCGCCCACCCTCAGCTTGATCACCGCGCTTTGACCACCGATCGGATTGGCCGACCCATGCAACAAATGGCAAACTGTTAGCCCCCCAGCCAACTGTTCCAGCAGGGTTGGCGACTCAGAGTTGATAACATCTTCGATTCGGACCATGGCCGTGGAAGGCAGTGTGGCCTCGTTCACCGCGCCCAGGATGGCAGTGTGACTGTGCGCATCAATCAATCCCGGCGTCACGTGGGCACCTTGCAGATCCAGCACCTCCGCCCCGGGCGGGTCCGGAACCGTAGCACCCACGGCGGCAATCCGGCCCTGCACCACCAACATCTGGCCGTTGGAGATTACCCCCGCCGGACCACAGGTCCAAAGGTGAGCCTGAACCACCTTCAATACCGAGGGCGAGCGCAGCGGACCCACATCCTCCCTCGGCGACCGCGCAACCCGCCGTGCCCGCACCGCTCGCTCTTCCTGCCGCTTTTTGCGTACCGTTTCCGCCTCCGCACTCACGGGGATCTCCCGACGTGGCTCCGGTGCCAAATCGCCCGGCTGCCGGTAAACCCGGCCTTCCACCCAGACCTGCCGCACTTTCCCCTCAGGATCAAAGTAACCCTGACCGTCCACCACGGTGAAGTTGGCCAGCTTACCGGGCTCGATTGTCCCCAGCCACGACTCCACCCCGCAAAGCCGCGCCGGGACTACGGTCAACCCCGCCAGCGCATCCGCCTCGCTCAGCCCCCGGTCCAAAGCCAAACGTAGCTTTTCCCGGAATCTTTTTCGGTCGGTCAAGCCGTGCGTCGTCAAAGCAATCTCACCACCCAACCGCCTCAGCAGCGCCGGATTTTCCGGGGCCCAGTCCCACCTCCGAAGGGTCTCCAGGCTGACTTGTTCCCAATCCTCATCAGTAGGCAACCGCGGCAATTCGGGAAAGGCCACCGGCACAATCCATTCAAGCTTACCCCCGGTCCACAGATCTGGCCGACGCCACTCCTCCCCGCAAGCCACCACGATGGGTGCCAGCCCGAACTCGCTCGCCAGTTGGATCGCGCGATGCGCCATTAACACGCTGCCCGGCTCGATCACCAGCCGCTGTCGGCCTTCCAACAAAGGACCCAACGCTTCTAAAGCCGGGTTAAACTCCGGCCGTCGCGCAGCCCCCGGATTCCGGGCAAAGTGCTCCCACGCCTCCCGATAATGCCGCGCCTCCAGCACCGTCTGCCGCCACACCGCCAGCACCCCCATCAGGGAGGCCGGAAATTCCCGGCGTTCGCCGCCTCGCGTCGGTTCAAAGGCCCCATGCTGAAACACGTCCGCCTTCAAAACCAAACGGTTCGGATCGTCCTCCCCCAACAAGACCAAGGCACTCTGGCCCCGCAGAATCCCGTCGGATGGAGCCACCACCGCCGCAGTAAACCCCAACTCCCGCAATGTTGCCCAACCCTTGTCGCCCGGCCAAAGACCATCGACCACCCTGCGCTGCGGCGTCACGCGCGCCACTGGATGACCAGGCCCTCGCGTGCCCGGGTCGGGCTGCTGGCCAGGAGCACCCCAAAATTGGTAACCAGCCGCTGCAAATTGGCTCTGAGTTACCGGCTCCACCATCCGTGTGTCCACAGGAGCATTCGTACCAGCCAAACTGAACAAGGGCTCGATAAAACCCGGATAAACCGTCAGCCCCTCCATTGGCCAGACCTCCGCCCCCACAGGTACCTCCACATGCCGTCCCACGGCCACAATCCGCCCCTGCCGCACCACAATGGTACCCGGTTCCAAAACCTCCCCAGGCCGGACCACCACCCGGCCCCCCACCAACGCTCGCACTTCCGGCGGAGCCGGCCGAAACCCCGGCGGCAGAATCTCCTCCACACCGGACAGACGCTGCACCATAACCCAGGCCGATAACCCCAGAAACCACCAAGGAAATACACCTGTGAGGACCCGATTCATGGTGGCGGCACCATAGGCCGAGCCAAGCACACTGACAAGACTCCACCCGCCATCCCCTTGGCCCCAAACAAAGAACCCCACCGCCGATCGAACCCGTCGGAGCCACATTTCACCCCACCGGCACGGCTCGCCGTCGCCCTTGCTTTTGGCCCACCCCGCCCTAAGTTGAACCGTGTGAAGAACACGGGTTGCAAACCATCCACCAGCTTCCGGGGGCAGGCACTTCTGCTGAGCCTGTGCTTGGGCTTGCTCCTCTGCGGGTGCGCCACCAGCAAGGTGAATTGGGCGGAGCGCGTCGGTCATTACAGCTTCGATCAGGCCGTGGTCGAACTGGGTCCACCCGACAAACAAGCGCGCCTTCAGGACGGCACCGTCGTAGCCGAATGGCTCACCCGCCCCAGCCGGAACCGGCTCTATGCAGGAGGCGGCTGGTACCCGTACTGGCACGGCTGGGGATTCCCCACCTATGTCGAGACCTACTCCCCCGAAGGTTGGCTTCGACTTGTCTTCGGACCCGACGGCCGCTTGAAAGAGTGGAAAACTTACATGCGCTAAGCGCCGGCAGCATGCCGAGCCCACCTGCCCGGCCGCCCCTTTGCCCTCCACTGCGCAAGCAAACGCACGCGCCCCTGCTCCCCGCGGAGCCGCTACGCGCATCGATGGAAATTCCACCGCTCGACTTCCCGTACAGCGCCAAAACCGTCGGGCCTGCTTGCCTCCTGCCTCTCGGACCGGCATGCTGAGGGCTCCATGGCATCCGAGCCCGTTCAAAGCCTTTCGGACGCGCTGTTGGTTCAGCGGGCCAAACAGGGCGACTTGGCCGCCTTCGAGGAACTCGCCAACCGTTACGAACGCAAGATCTACACCCTGGCTCGCCGCATCACCCAAAACGAACACGACGCAGAAGACGTCACCCAACAAACCTTCCTCAGCGCCCTAGAGCACCTCCAGGAATTTCGCGAGGAGGCCAGCTTCGCCACCTGGCTGGATCGAATCGCCACCCACGCCGCCCTGAAAATCCTGCGCAAACGCAAAGGCCTCGATACCATCTCGCTAGACCAAGCCACCGACCCATCCCCGGACACCGGGGAAATTCCGCACCCGGAATTCATCGCCGACTGGCGCGAAGGCCCGGAAGCGCTTGCCCAGCGCAACGAAATCCGCTGCCTACTGGAAAACGCGCTGGCTCAACTGGACGAGAAATATCGCCTCGTCTTCCTGCTGCGTGACGTAGAGGGCCTCTCCGTCCGAGAAACCGCAGAACTGCTCGGGCTGACCGAAACCAACGTCAAGGTCCGGCTCCTGCGGGCACGGCTTCAGTTGCGTGAACAACTGACACGCGCCCTGGGCGATCCGGCCCGCCGCCTTCCCTCACACCCCCACCATCACCATTAAGGTGCAGCCTGCAACACCCGGCCGGCCTGTCGACCCGCTCTGCCGGCCCACTGGCCCAGGCAGAGCAACCAAGCCCCGATGCGCCGCAACCGTTTGAAACCTCCCGCGGTTGTCTCTCCCGGGTTTCACTTTGCCGTCAAGGACCCTCCCGCCCCCCCAAGCCGTTCAAGAGCGCCGGCGCCCGATCCGTCCCGTGCCTCCTGCCGGAGCACGACCGAGCGGACAGCGCGCGCCGGTAGCACAGGTTGGTAACCTGCTGTGTCACCGACGGGTAGTCGGCGGCAGCGGAAGTTCATCGTGTCGTTGAGGATTAGCAATCCGCGTCGGCTCGCTCCGCCCTCCGCTCGCTCGGCCCTGCGGGCCTTGCCGGCAACTTTGCTCAGCAACCCCTTTCGCCGCTTCCCGGGAGTGGCTCAAGTCGGCAGACCGCCGGTTTGCACTGTGATGGTTCGGCCGATATGGCCCCCCGAGCCGCCCGGCGCATTTCAGTTTTTGGACAGGTTGGCGGGGCGGGTGTGCGGGAAGAGCAAAGGCCAGCGCTCGTTGCGCCAGAAGGTGTCCAGACACAGCAGGGCTTC
>Ga0308399_1000601_pt1 | contig 12508 bp, 12 predicted proteins | sample HotsprSampOS1260_FD_202367 | JGI IMG/M metagenome (GOLD analysis project Ga0308399, IMG submission 202367) | Hot spring phototrophic mat microbial communities from Octopus Spring, Yellowstone National Park, Wyoming, United States - 20060914_OS12-60 ... | reverse complement strand
CGCCCTTCTCCTCCAGGGACTTCAGGTAAGCCTCCAGGCCAACCCCCCGGTGGTAGAGGTCCTCGGCCAGGTGCTCCAGGAGGTGCCGCTCCTCCGTTTCCAGCATGGAGGGGGGGATCTCGGCCTCGAGGCCCTCGGCCAGCTTCTCCAGGAAAACCCGCTCCCGGGCCTCCTGGTAGGCCCTTTCCGCCTGGCGGGCGAGGCTTTCTTGCACCTTGGCCCTCAGGTCTTCCAGGCTCTCGGCCTCGAGGGTCTTGGCGAACTCCTCGTCCAGCTCGGGAAGCTCCAGGGTCTTGACCTCCAGGATCTCGGTGCGCACCTCCCGCACCTTCTCGCCTTCTTTGTTCAGGACGGGGACCATGACCACCTCCCCCGCCCTCTTGCCCAAAAGGGCCTCCCGCACGTGGGGCAGGGCCTTGGAGAGGTCTATGGGGAACTCCACCCCCTCCTCGGTGCGGACGAAAACGTGGTCCCCTTCCCTGGCCTCCCGGTCCACGGGGACAAGCTCGGCGTAGCGGTGCCGGAGCTCCTCCAGGGCCTTGTCCACCATCTCCTCCGTGACCTCAGGGGGAGGCACCTCCAGGGAGAAGCTCCGCCAGTCGGGAAGCCTCACCTCGGGGTAGTTCTCCACCTCGGCCACGTAGCGGAAGCCCTCCCCTTCCTTAAGCTCCTCCTCCACCACCCGGGCGGCCACGGGCAAAAGGCCCAGCTCCCGGACGGCCTCGGGGTAGGTCTCCTCCACCAGGCGCTCCTTGAGGTCCTTAAGAAGCTCCTCCCGCCCAAGCCGGGCCTCCACCACCTTGAGGGGGGCCTTGCCGGGGCGGAAGCCCGGGATCCTGACCCTTTTGGCCAGGTCCTTCAGCATGGCCTGATAGCTGGCCTCCACCTTCTCCGCCGGGACCTCAACCCGGACCTTCACCAGATAGCCGGAACGCTCCAGGATCTCCGCCACGCCTCACCTCGCAAGAACAGGGCCCCGCCCTTTTGGTGCGAGGAGCGGGACTTGAACCCGCACGGGTTACCCCACCGGATCCTAAGTCCGGCGCGTCTACCGGTTCCGCCATCCTCGCAAGGAGGGCGAGGCCCTCCTCTAAAATACCACCCCTTTCGGGGTGGCGGGATTGGGGTGAGCGATGGGACTTGAACCCACGACCCCCGGATCCACAGTCCGGTGCTCTAACCAGCTGAGCTACGCTCACCACGCTCAGCATCCGCCATTCTAAGGGGCTATCTCCCCCCCGTCAAGGCCTTGAGGCCGCCCTCCAGGCTCATGGCCTCGTACCCTTCCGCCTCCAGGTAAAGGGCGGCCACCTGGCTCAAAAGCCCCCTCTCGCAGACGAGGAGGAGGGGAACCTTAGGCAGGCCGTGCTCCCCCTTTTGGATCTTCTCCAGGGGTACCCACTCGGCGGGAAAGGGCAAAGGGGTCTCCCGCTTCTCTGGGGGGCGCACGTCCACCACCTTGACCCCGGCCTCCAGAAGGGCGGGGAGCTCCTCGGGGCGCACCTTGCGCATGGGGTCAGTATACCGAACCCCTCCCCCGCGCGGTCGCAACTTTATGCGCATATTCCCGGGCCAAGGCGCATACCTTTGCCAAACCCCCCTTGGCCCCGGAAGCCCTCTGTGCTAAGCTTGTCCCCCGGGTACGCGATGCCGCCGAGAAGAGACCTCAGGAAAATCCTCATCATCGGTTCCGGGCCCATCACCATCGGCCAGGCCGCCGAGTTTGACTACTCGGGTACCCAGGCGGTGAAGGCCCTCCGGGGCGCGGGCTACGAGGCCATCCTGGTGAACTCTAACCCCGCCACCATCATGACCGACCCCGACCTGGCCGAGAGGACCTACGTGGAGCCCCTCTCCCTCGAGGCCCTGGAGAAGGTCATCGCCAAGGAGGCCCCGGACGCCCTCCTCCCCACCCTGGGCGGGCAGACGGCCCTCAACCTCTCCATGGCCCTCCACGAGGAGGGGATTCTTAAGCGCTACGGCGTGGAGCTCATCGGGGCCAACGCCGAGGCCATCAAGAAGGGAGAAGACCGGGAGGAGTTCCAGAAGGCCATGCGGAAGATCGGCCTGGAGGTGCCCCGGGGAAAGATGGTGGCCAGCGTGGAAGAGGGCCTCCACTTCGCCCGGGAGGTGGGCTTTCCCGTGGTGGTGCGCCCCTCCTTCACCCTAGGGGGCACCGGGGGCGGCGTCGCCAAAGACGAAGGGGAGCTCAAGGAGGTCCTGGCCCGGGGCCTGGCCCTCTCCCCGGTCCACACCGCTTTGGTGGAGGAGTCGGTGCTGGGCTGGAAGGAGTTTGAGCTGGAGGTGATGCGGGACCACGCCGACACCGTGGTCATCATCACCAGCATTGAGAACCTGGACCCCATGGGGGTCCACACCGGGGACTCCATCACCGTGGCCCCCGCCCAGACCCTCTCCGACGTGGAGTACCAAAGGATGCGGGACGCCGCCAAGGCGGTGATCCGGGAGATCGGGGTGGACACCGGCGGCTCCAACATCCAGTTCGCTGTGGACCCCAAGACGGGCCGCCAGGTGGTCATTGAGATGAACCCCAGGGTCTCCCGCTCAAGCGCCTTGGCCTCCAAGGCCACCGGCTTCCCCATCGCCAAGATCGCCGCCCTCCTCGCCGTGGGCTACCGCCTGGACGAGCTTCCCAACGACATCACCCGCAAGACCCCGGCCTCCTTTGAGCCCACCATTGACTACGTGGTGGTCAAGATCCCCCGCTTCGCCTTTGAGAAGTTTATGGACCTGCCCAACACCCTGGGGGGCCTGAAGGACGAGCTCGGGACCCAGATGAAGTCCGTGGGGGAGGTGATGGCCATGGGCCGCACCTTCAAGGAGGCCCTGATGAAGGCCCTGCGGGGCCTGGAGCGGGATGTGCGGGCGTTGGCGGGGGTGAAGACCGAGGCGCTGGAGAAGAAGCTCTACCCCAACCCCGACCGCATCTACGCCGTGCTGGAGCTCCTCAGGCGGGGGATGGGGGTGGAGGAGCTTCACCAGGCCACCCGGATTGACCCCTGGTTCCTGCACCAGATGCGGGAGATCGTGGAGGCCGAGGCCCGGCTCCAGGACCACCCGCCAAGGGACCGGGAGGCCTGGCGCTTTTACAAGGGCCTAGGGCTCCCCGATGCCCGGATCGGGGAGCTTCTTGGGAAAAAGGAGGCCGAGGTCCGGGCCGAGCGCAAAGCCTTGGGCGTGGCCCCCGTCTACAAGACCGTGGACACCTGCGCCGCCGAGTTTGAGGCCTACACCCCCTACCACTACTCCACCTACGAGCTGGAGGACGAGGTTTGGCCCTCAAAGAAGCCCAAGGTGGTCATCCTGGGCTCGGGGCCCATACGGATCGGCCAGGGGGTGGAGTTTGACTACGCCACGGTCCACGCGGTCTGGGCCCTGAAGGAGGCGGGCTACGAGACCATCATGGTGAACTCCAACCCCGAGACCGTCTCCACCGACTACGACACCGCCGACCGCCTCTACTTTGAGCCTTTGACCCTCGAGGACGTCCTCAACCTGGTGGAGCACGAGAAGCCCCTGGGGGTGATCGCCACCTTGGGGGGGCAGACCCCCCTGAAGCTGGCCCAGGGCCTGGAGGAGGCCGGGGTCAGGCTTCTCGGCACCCCCTTCCAGGCCATCCACCAGGCCGAGGACCGGGAGGCCTTCCATCGCCTCTGCCAGAGCCTCGGCATCCCCCAGCCCGAGGGGAGGGTGGCCAAGGACCCGGAGGAGGCCCTGGAGCTTGCGAAGGAGGTGGGCTTCCCCCTCCTCGCCCGGCCCAGCTACGTCCTGGGGGGGCGGGCCATGCGGGTCCTGAGGAGCCAGGAGGAGCTTAAGCGCTACCTGGAGGAGGTCTACGGGCCCCTCCAGGAGAAGCCCTCCATCTTGCTGGACCGCTACCTGGAAGGGGCCCTGGAGCTGGACGTGGACGCCCTCTCCGACGGGGAGGAGGTCCTGATCGCCGGGGTGATGGAGCACGTGGAGCGGGCCGGGGTCCACTCGGGGGACTCGGCCACGGTCCTGCCCCCCGTGCACCTCTCCCAAGAGGCCCTGGCCAAGGTCAAGGCCTACACCCGAAGCCTGGCCCTGGCCCTGGGGGTCCGGGGGCTTTTGAACGTGCAGTACGCCGTGCTGGGTGAGGAGGTCTACATCCTCGAGGCCAACCCAAGGGCCTCCCGCACCGTCCCCTTCGTCTCCAAGGCCATCGGCGTGCCCCTCGCCAAGCTGGCGGCCCTGATCGCCGTGGGCAAAAGCCTGAAGGAGCTCGGCGTGCGGGACCTGGACCCCATGCCCCCCTACTTCGCCGTCAAGGAGGTGGTCATCCCCTGGCTCAAGTTCCCCGGGGTGATCCCCGTGCTGGGGCCGGAGATGCGCTCCACCGGGGAGAGCATGGGGATAGACGAGGACCCCTACTTGGCCTACTACAAAGCCCAGCTGGGGGCCGGGCAGAGGCTTCCCCTCTTTGGCCGGGTGCGCTTCATCGGCGAGGGAGAAGGGGTGGAGGCGCTCAAGGAGGCCTACCGGGAGGCGGGCTTCGCTTTAAGCGAGGGCGAGTACGACCTCCTCATCAGCCTCGTCCCCCACCCCGAGCTGAGGCGGGCGGTAGAGGCGGGGCTTCCCTTCATCACCACGGAGGAAGGGGCCCTCTGGAGCCTCAAGGCCATCCTGAGGGCCCGGGAAAAGCCCCTAGAGGTGCGAAGCCTCCAGGAGTGGCACGGGGTGTACAATAAGGCCCAATGAAGCTCATCGTGGCCATCGTCCAGGACACGGACGCCCCCGGGCTCACCAAGGCCCTCTTGGAGCGGGGCCTTCAGTCCACCAAGCTGGCCTCCACCGGGGGCTTCCTCAGGGAGGGAAACACCACGCTTTTGATCGGCCTCGAGGACGACCGGGTGGAAGAGGTCCTGGACCTTATCCGGGAGAAGTGCCGCACCCGCACCCGCCTGGTGACCCGGGGTCTCCCCTTCTCCGAGGCCCCCGACCCCTTTCTGGCCCAGCCGGTGGAGGTCCAGGTGGGCGGGGCCGTGGTCTTCGTCCTGCCGGTGGAGGGCTTCTTCAAGGTATGAGGGGGCTTCCCGCCCTGGCCCTTTTTCTAGGCCTGGCCTTGGCCCAGATTGGCCGCCCGGTGGAGGCCTTTGAAAAGGGCCTGGGCCCCTTGCCCCCCGGGGCCAGGGTGGAGGTGGAAAGCAAGAACGGCCGCCTCCTGGCGGTGGTCTACCAGGGACCGGAAAACGCCACCTTCCTAGCCCGCCTTATAGACAAGGGCACCGGGGTGGGATACAGGGGGCCTTTTCTGGACTGGTACGCCAAAAACCGGGAGGCCTTGCGGGGGCGGAACCTCACCCTAAACCTAGGGGAGGACTTCCTCCTGGAGCTAAACTTCCAGGAGCCCTTCCGGGCCCGCCTCCTGCCAAGGAGCGTCCCAGAAAGCGCCTTCAGCAAGGACCGCCTGACCCTGGGGGGAAAAGGCCCCTTTTTAAGGGTCTTCTCCGACTTCCAGTGCCCCTACTGCCAGCGCCTGGCCCGGGAGGTCCTGCCCGCCCTGAAGGCCAGGGCCCAGGAGGGGGAGCTCCGCTTAAGCTACCGCCACTTCCCCCTCACCGAGATCCACCCCGAGGCCCTCCCCGCCGCCCACGCCAGCGAGTGCGCCCAGGAGCAGGGGGCCTTCTGGCCCTACCACGACCTCCTCATGGCGGGCAGGCTCGGGGACTACCTAGGCCTGGCCCGGGCCCTGGGCCTGGAGGAAGAGGCCTTCGCCCGTTGCCTGCAAAGCCCGGAGGTGCGGAAGCGGGTGGAACAGGAACGGGCTCTGGCCCTCCGCCTGGGCCTTCGGGGAACCCCCACGGTCTTCGCCGGGCCCTACAAGGTGCCCAACCCCTTTGACCTCACCCAGGTGCTGGACTACCTGGAGCTCGCCCGCTAAAGTGGGCGGGGTGGAAGGCGAGCTCCTACTCCTCAAAGACAGCAAGGGCCGGGCCTTCCTGGTGCGCGCTCGGCCAGGGGGTGTGTTCCACCACCACCGGGGAACCGTGCCCCACGAGGCCCTCCTGCAGGCGGGCCCCGGGGGGCGGGTGGAGACCCACCTGGGGGAGCCCCTCTCCGTCCACCGCCCCACCCTGGAGGAGTACGTCCTCCACATGAAAAGGAGCGCCACCCCCACCTACCCCAAGGACGCCAGCGCCATCCTCACCCTTCTGGACCTGGCCCCGGGCATGCGGGTCCTGGAGGCGGGGACGGGCTCCGGGGGGCTCACCCTCTTCCTGGCCCGGGCCGTGGGGCCCGAGGGGAGGGTGGACACCTACGAGAAGCGCCCCCACCACCTGAAGCAGGCGGTGGAGAACGTCAAGGCCTTCTGGAAGGTGGAGAACGTCCGCTTCCACGAGGGGGGCCTCGAGGAGGCCGAACTGGAAGAGGAGGCCTACGACGGCGTGGCCCTGGACCTGATGGAGCCCTGGACCGTCCTGCAAAAGGCGGTGGAGGCCCTGAAGCCCGACCGCTTCCTGGTGGCCTACCTGCCCAACATCACCCAGGTCCTGGAGCTCATCGCCAAAGCGGTGGGCCTCCCCCTCTCCCTGGAGAGGGTCCTGGAGGTGGGCTGGCGGGAGTGGGAGGTCCGCCTTCCCGTGGCCCATCCCCGCTTCCAGCAGGTGGGGCACACCGCCTTCCTGGTGGTCTTCAGAAAATGGAAGGTCTCCTGATCCACGCCGTCCTCCGGGAGCTGGAGAAGGAGCTCCCCGCCCTGAACCTGGGCCTGGCCTTCCCCGAGGAGGGTACCTTGGCCATCCTCCTCAAGGGGAGGACGGGGAGGATCTTCAACCTGGTCCTCCGCTACCGCCCCCCCTCCCCCAGCCTGGTCCTGGAGGGGGGCACCCTCCTGGGGGAGCCCAAGACCCCCTTCCAGCGCCAGCTCTCCGCCCGGGTCAAGGGCCCTCTGGTGGAGGCCCAGCAGCTCAAGCTGGACCGGGTGGTCTTCCTCCGCTTCGCCGGGGAGAGGGGCTTCGTGGACACCCCGCCTTCGGTCCTGGTCCTGGAGGCCACCGGCAGGAACGCCAACCTCCTCCTCCTGGACGAGGCGGGGACCATATTGGGGGTGGACCGGGTCATCACCAAGGAGGTGAACCGCTACCGGGAGCTCCGCCCGGGCCTCCCCTACACCCCCCCGCCCCCCTACGCGAAGCTGGACCCGAGAACCTTGAAGGAGGAGGACCTCCGCATCCTTCTGGGGAAGCCCCTCAAGGAGGTCCTCCGGCACGTGGACGGGGTGGGGCTTGAGCTCATGCGAGAGTTGGCCCGCCGGGCGGGCCTCACCCCGGAAACCCCCCTGGACGAGGAGGGGCTAAAGCGGGTCTACCGGGCCCTGAGGAGCTTGGTGGAGGACCCCGCGTTGCGCACCGCCCTTTCCGAGGAGCTGAGGAAAAGGTGGGCCGAGGAGGAGAAGGAGGCCCTGAGGAAGCCCCTCCTCGAGGCCCTGGAGCGGGAGAAGCGGACGCTTCTCGCCAGGCTTTCCGACTACCATAAGGCCCTGGAGCGCCTGGAGGAAGCAGGAAGGCTTCGGGCCATGGCCGACCTCCTCCTCGCCCGCCTCAAGGAGGTGCCCAGGGGAGCGGAAAGGGTGCGCCTTACGGGGTTTGACGGCAAGCCCGTGGAGATCCCCCTGGACCCCGCCCTAAGCCCACAGGAGAACGCCAAGAAGCTCTACGAACGGGCAAGGCGCCTGGAGGAGCTTTCGGAAAGGGCCCTGGAGCTGATCCCCAAAACCGAGGCCAAAATAGCGGCCCTGGAAAAGGAGGAGGAACGCCTGAAGGAGGCCGATCTGGAGGAGCTCCTCGCCCTCACCAGAAGGCCCAAGGAGGAAAGGGAGGCCCGGCTCGGCCTCCGCTACACCTCCCCTTCGGGCTTTTTGGTCCTGGTGGGAAGGAACGCCAAGGAAAACGACCTCCTCACCCGCCTGGCCCACTCGGAGGACCTCTGGTTCCACGCCCAGGGGGTGCCGGGAAGCCACGTGATCCTGAAGGCCGAAGGCAAGAACCCGCCCCTGGAGGACCTCCTCTTCGCCGCCAGGCTGGCCGCCTACCATTCCAAGGCCCGGGGGGAGGCCCAGGTGCCCGTGGACTACACCAGGAAGAAGCACGTCTGGCGGCCCAGGAAGGCGGCGCCGGGCCAGGTCCTCTACACCGGGGCCAAGACCCTCTTCGTGGAGGGCACGCTTCCCAAGGCGGAAGGGGAGGAGTAAACTCGCCTTTCGTGAGGCGCGTGATGTTCCACGCCAAGATCCACCGGGCCAGGGTGACCGAGGCCGACCTCCACTACGTGGGCTCGGTGACCGTGGACCAGGAGCTTCTGGAGGCCGCCGGGATCCTCCCCTACGAGCAGGTGGACATCTACGACATCACCAACGGGGCCCGGCTCACCACCTACGCCCTGCCCGGGGAACGGGGCTCGGGGGAGATCAAGATCAACGGGGCCGCCGCCCACCTGGTGCGCCCGGGGGACCTGGTCATCCTGGTGGCCTACGGGGTCTTTGAGGAAGAGGAGGCCAGGAGCCTGAAGCCCACCGTGGTCCTAGTGGACGAGAGAAACCGGATCCTCGAGGTGCGCCGAGGGTGAGCCGGCTCAAGCTTTACCTGGAGCTCCTCCGCTTTGAGCACACCCTCTTCGCCCTCCCCTTCGCCTACGGGGGGATGCTCCTGGCGGCGGAGGGGTGGCCGGGGTGGCGCACCTTTTTCCTGGTGACCCTGGCCATGGTGGGGGCCAGGACCATGGCCATGGCCCTAAACCGCCTCATAGACTGGCCCATAGACGCCCTGAACCCCAGGACCAAGGACCGGCACCTGCCCCGGGGCCTGGTGAAGCCCTGGGAGACCCTCTTCCTGGCCCTTATGGGCCTGGCCCTCCTGGTCTACGCTGGCCTCTCCCTGAACCCCCTCACGGCCAGGCTTCTACCGGTGGCCGTCTTCTTCCTCACCGTTTACAGCTACACCAAGCGCTTCACCTGGCTGTGCCACTACGTCCTGGGCCTCACCATCGGGGCGGCGGCGGCGGGCGGGTGGATCGCCGTCACCGGGAGCTTCGCCCCCACCGCCTACTGGCTCTGGGCGGGGGTGGCCCTCTGGATCGCCGGGTTTGACATCCTCTACGCCACCCAGGACTACGCCTTTGACCGGGCCCACGGGGTGAGGAGCATCCCCGCCCGCTTCGGCATCCCCTTAGCCCTCCTGGTGGCCCGGGGAAGCCACGCCCTGGCCTGGCTGGCCCTCCTCCTGGCGGGGGTGAGCTACGGGGCAGGCCCCTTCTACTTCCTGGGGCTTTTCCTGGTGGGAGGTCTCCTCCTCTACGAGCACCGCCTGGTCTCCCCCGAGGACCTCTCCAAGGTGGACCTGGCCTTCTTCCAGGCCAACGTGGGGGTGAGCCTGGGGATGTTTCTCTCCATCCTCTTAGACCTGGCCTTTTGGATGTAGGCTCAGGGCATGGAAGGGTTACGGCAGCAGGCCAGGAAGGCCATAGAGGAGTTCCTGGAGCTTTTCCCCATGCCCGAAGGGAGCCTCTTCGTCCTGGGGGGATCCACCAGCGAGGTCCTGGGGGAGAAGGTGGGGACGAGGCCCAGCCTCGAGGCCGCGGAGGCTATCCTGGAAGGTCTCCTGCCCCCTCTCCTGGACCGGGGAATCCTCGTGGCCGTCCAGGGGTGCGAGCACCTGAACCGGGCCCTGGTGGTGGAGCGAAGGGCCTTGGAGGCCTACGGCCTCGAGGAGGTCACCGTCTTCCCCCACCCCAAGGCGGGGGGGGCCTTGGCCACCGCCGCCTTTTTGCGCTTCCAGGAGCCGGTGATGGTGGAGTCCCTGAAGGCCCAGGCCCACGGGGGGATGGACATCGGCGGGGTCTTGATCGGCATGCACCTCCGCCCCGTGGCCGTGCCCCTCAGGCTTTCCACGCGGAAGCTGGGGGAGGCCATCCTCCTCGCCGCCAAGACCCGGCCCAGGCTGGTGGGCGGGGCCCGGGCGGTCTACACCCGGGAGGAGATGCTCAAGAAGCTGGAAGAATATCGCTAAAGGCTTCCCGGAAGAGGGCCGCCACCCCCAAGGCCTCGTAGCGGTCGTAGTGGCCCATGAGGGAGAGGCGGAAGATCCTGCCCTTCAGGGGCCCCTGCCCCCCGGCGATGACCGCTTTCCTCCTGGCAAAGGCCTCCTTCACCGCCTTGTAGGCCACGCCCTCCGGCAGGTAAAAGGCGGCCACGGCGGGGCTTCTCGCTTCCGGCACCGGCCTAAGCCCCAGGCCCTCCCCCACCCCGTAGAGGAGGTCGTTCTGCCAGGCCTTGAGCCGGAGGTGGTCCTCCAGCCTGGGGAGGACCTCCTCCAACACCGCCGCCACCGCCCCCACCAGGTTGATGGCCGGGGTCCAGGCGCTCTCCCCTTCCCGCTGGGCCTTAAGCTCCCGGGAGAGGTCCAGGTAGTACCCCCGGGGCCGCAAACGCTCCAGGGCCCTTTGGCCTAGGGCCACGAAGCCCAGGCCGGGGGGGCACATGAGGCCCTTTTGGCTTCCAGAGGCGGCGGCGTCCACCCCGTAGGCCTCGAGGGCCACCTCCTTTAGGAGGAGGCTCGTCACCATGTCCGCCCCCACCAGGCCCCCGGGGTTTTCCTCCTTGAAGGCTTGGGCCAGGGCGGGAAGGTCCACCAGGGCCCCGGTGGAGGTCTCGGAGTGGACGAGGAGAAGCCCCTCGTACCCCTTCCGGGCCACGTCCTCGGGACGGGGCAGGGCCCCATAGGGGTAGTCCAGGCGCTCCACCCTAAGCCCGGCGCTTTGGGCGATCTCGGCGAAGCGCTCGGAGAACTTGCCGTAGACGGGGACCAGAACCCGATCCCCAGGGGCGAAGAGGTTCTGCACCAGGGCCTCCATGGCCAGGGTGCCGCTTCCCGTGAGGATGAGGACCTCCCCTTCCGTGCGGAAGGCCTCCTTGAGAAGGTGGCGCGCCCGGAGGAAAAGGGCCCGGGCGGGCTCGGTGCGGTGGTGGAGCTGGGGGCGGGAAAGGGCCTCTAGGGCCTTGGGGTGCAGGCGCACGGGGCCTGGGGTGAGAAGCCACTCCATGGGAAAAGTGTATCGTGTTTCCCGTGCGCCTCGCCCTCCGCTACCGCGCCCCCCAGGCCGGGGAGCACCTCCTGCCCCTCCCGGGCGACCTCCCCGGCCAACGGCTGACCGACCTCTCCCTCTCCCACAAGCCCCTGGAGGTCTACGAGGTCTTTGGCAACCTCCTGGCCCGCTTCGCCTTGGAGGAAGGAGAGGTCTTGGAGGTGCGCTTCGCCCTGAAAACGGAGCCCCTGGCCCACGCCCCCCCCTGGAGGGCCATCCTCCTCAAGGAGCCCCCCGAGGCCTGGCCAGGCATCCTGGCCCACCGGGGGCACCGGGTGGAAAGGGCCCTGGGCTTCCTCCTCTCCGGCAGGCCCCACACCTGGTTCCTGGTGAACGGCCTTCCCCTGGACCCCGTGCTCTTCCAGGCCCTAAAGGAGGACCCCGCCCACCTCCTCTCCCTGGGGGTGGCCCCCAGGCCGGAGGCCTACCTGGGGGGGCACGAGGGGAAAAGGCTTCTCCTCCTCAAGGCCCCATGGCCCGGGGAAGAGGCCCTGGCGTGGGACGATCTGCGCCCCGTGGACCTGGATCTCCTTCCCCCCGCCCGGGGCCTGGCCTTCGCCGCCCTGGGCCTTTCCGCCCTGGGCCTCGCCACGGGCCCCTGGCCCTACCTCCCCTACCTCCTCCTCCTCGCCCTACGCCAGGGAAAGGCTCTCAAGGAACTCCTTCTCCAGGCCCCCCTTAGGGCCCTCGAGGTCCCCCTCTTCCACGCCTTCGCCCTCTCGGTAACCCTAGACCCCAGACCCGAGCTGGGCCTGGGGTTTCTGGGCCTCTTTTTCTGGAACCGCCTCAGGCCTTCTTCCGGATCTCCTCCAGAATCTCCCGGAGAAGCTTGACCTCCTCCGGGGACTCGGGCGGGGCCGCCGGGGCCTCCTCCTTCTTCCGGCGCTTGGCCAGCTTGTTCATGGGAGTGACCACCAGGAAGTAGATGGCGGCGGCCACAATCAAGAAGTTCACCACGGCGTTGACGAACTTGCCCAAGGCAATGGGACCCAGCTTGAGGGCGGAGAAGTCTGGAGCCCCGCCCAAGGCCCCGATGAGGGGCGTGAGCACGTCCGCCACCAAGGAGTTGACCACTTGGCCGAAGGCTCCACCGATGATGACCGCCACCGCCAGGTCCACCACGTTCCCCCGCATAATGAAGTCCCTAAACCCTTGCAACACTGTCCACCTCCGGGAACATCCGCGCCCTTTTGGGGCACACCAGCCACCATAAAGAAAGGGTGTCTGCGAAAATCATCTGAAAGCCCGACCTGGGGTAAAATAACCCAAGTTGCTACCTACCCCCTGGGCCAGAAAAAATAGTGGCCGCTATGCTTTCGCGCACCATAGCGGCCTTTTGCATTATAGACGATGCCCTCCAGGCAATGGGCCACAAGGACGACCCCCA
>Ga0308399_1000595_pt1 | contig 12611 bp, 12 predicted proteins | sample HotsprSampOS1260_FD_202367 | JGI IMG/M metagenome (GOLD analysis project Ga0308399, IMG submission 202367) | Hot spring phototrophic mat microbial communities from Octopus Spring, Yellowstone National Park, Wyoming, United States - 20060914_OS12-60 ... | reverse complement strand
AGTCTTGTTGTAGTTCTTGCAAAGTTTTTTCTTCCAAACCAGTTTGCAAAAACGCTACAATTTCGATGTTTTTGTCCAACTGTCTGATAGAGTAGCTAATGGAAGTGCGTAAAATTAGCACAATGGCTACGGAAGATAAACTCACTACTAACACAGTAATAGCCGTTACCGATAACCAAAAAGATCTAGTCAAGTTTTTCGCACCTTCAATTAACGAATGTTTACTAAACATATATTTTCTCTAAAATAACCAGCCGGTTTTCTGACTATAGTTTAGCTAAACGAATATTGTCAATTCCATGATTGTTATATTACGATACGTTGTATAGTTTAAACTTAGGTCAATGGCAAAAGATAGCCATTGCTCGGGCTTTGTATCGGAATGCCCCAATTTTAATTCTCGATGAACCAACCTCAAATTTAGATCCACAAGCGGAGGAGGAAATATTTGAAAATTTAGTTAATGTTTATCAAAAGAAAACTTTAATCTTTATTTCTCATCGCTTTTCAACAGTAAGAAAAGCTGATAAAATATATGTTTTAGATAATGGTGAAATTATTGAGTCAGGAACACATGAGGTTTTATTAAAAAACAACAAGCTTTACAAAAAATTTTTTGAGATTCAAAAAAAAGGATATCATTAAAATAAAAAAATGGCGGTCAAAAATTATAAGAAAATTGTTTTGGATTTTTTAAGTAAAAATTCACCAAAATTAATATACGATCAAAATTTTTTAATCAATGAAAAGATAATTAAGCAATTAGTTGAGGCAGCTAATATCAATAAAAAAGAGCGAGTTTTAGAGATAGGTACTGGTTTAGGTTTTCTTACGAAGGAATTAGCAAAAAAAGCAAGAGAAGTGATTAGTGTTGAGATTGATGAAAGATTCAAACCTTTTTTAAAAAGAATGCCGGTTAATGTGAGGCTAATTTTTGGCGATGCTTATAAGCTTTTTTGTGATAAAAAATTTACTAAAAGCTTAGGAGTGATAGATAAAATTGTTAGTAATGTTCCTTATAGTAAGGCGGAAAATTTGCTTCATCCTTTAGCAAAAGGCGGTTGGTTTTGCGGGGACTTTTTTTGGATTGCGCCTTTATCTTTGGTCAATAAAATAAATTTTAACCCAATTTTTAGTGCTTATTTTAAAGCTTTCCTGCTAAAAAAACTGGCAAAGGATGATTTTTATCCTTCTCCAAAAACTAGTTCGGCAATTATTCATTTTAAACGGATACCTTCACCGGAAAAAACTGGTGACAGATCGATTTTTTTAAGAAGGTTTTTATATGAGCATGAAGATTGGAAATTAAAAAATGCTTTAAGAGAAGGGATTATTTTGATGGCAAAAAAATTACAAAATAAATTTATCAGCAAAAAGCAGGCAAAAGGATTATTAAATAAATTCCAACTTGATTCTGATGATTTAGAGAAATATGTTGCCAATATCAATCTTGATCTTTATTGGCAGATTGCAGAAAAGCTAATTAAACTGGCATAAAAAATTAATTTATGTTTTATCTATCCAAAACGGCTGGATTTTGCTAGATTATAAATCTAGCAAATTAAAGTGTTCATAACTTTTGAGGTTTAATTGTAAGTTTAGATTGACGGAAGTTATAATTAGGTTTATAATTGTTATATTACAACACGTTGTATAGAGTAATTAAATCTTGTTTTTAAGTATTCTGCTGGTGTTTGATAATTTAACTGTCTTAATTTTACCTCAAGACTGTAGGAATTCAAGTAGGAAATTAGTTTCTCTTTTAAGTCTTCTTCCCCACTAAAAAGATAGTGCTTAAAAACTTTGTTTTTTACTTTGCCATTAAATCTTTCTACCATTCCGTTAGTCCAAGGGTGTTTAAACTTAATAGTGCGGTGTTGAATTTTGTTCTTCTGACAGAGTTGGTCAAAGGGATGAAGTTTATTTTTCGGTCGTTTGTTTTTGGGAAGGAAGTTATAAGAAAACTCTCCACCATTGTCAGTTAGAATGTAGTGAATTCTGTAAGGATAAAAATCTAAAACCATCTTTAAAAACTTTACCCCCATTTCTTTGGTTTTTTGTCTACTCACCCACAGAAAAGCTAACTTGCTTACTCTATCAATAGCAGTAAAAACATACCAGCGCTTCTTGTCAATTTTAGGAGTGTAAAGAGTATCAAGATGAAGATAACCAATGGTATATCTTTTAAACTTCTTAATTCTTCTTTCTGCTTTAATTAACTCTTCCGGCAAAACATTTAAACCCCAGCGAACTAAACAGCGGTAGATTTTAAGAGAATAAAGACTTGGGATTTTCTTTTCTAATGAGAAGTAAATCTCTTCAACTGTTTTTTTAAACTTTTTCCTCTCAAAGATAATTAAGTCCTCCTGAGTCTGAGTTAGAGTGGTTCTAAGACGATGGGGTCGGGATGATTTATCTTCAACACTATCTCTTTCTTTCCATTTCTTAACGGTTTGCCAGGAGAGATTAAATTTCTTAGCTAAGGCGCTAATTGACTCTTGACTTTGCTTTATTCTACTGTCTTATGGCAGAATTAGTTTTAGCGTTCTTGTGTAGTTTCTGTAACCTTGTTGTTAAGAGATTATACCCTTAACAAGGTATTGTAGTCAAACACATAATTACCATCGCCGATGGACAAAAAAGCAGAATCTAAAAACAATCCCCCCAACTAGAAAGTTGGTTAAACTTAAAAAAATTACTTGGTTGGGTTAAAGCAAAAATTATGATTTTAATCATATTGTTAGGCCAAACTTGCAGTGGTAAATCACAATTAGCTGTAGATTTAGCCAAATATCTTGGTTCAGCTTGGATAGTTAATTGTGACTCTAGACAAGTTTACCAACAGCTAAACCTTGGTACAGCTAAAGTGAAAGGTCGTTGGCAGTACTTACCTAAGCTAGGTAATACTTTTGTCTATCAAGACATACCTCACTTTTTAATTGATTATGTGGACCCTAAAGAAAAGTACTCACTCAACCAATTTTTAGTCGATTGGTGCCAATTATTTAAAAAGCAATCTCCAAACTTACCTAAGTTTGTAATTCTCACTGGAGGCACAGGGTTATTTGCTAAAGCCATCAGTGAGCAGTACCAACTAGCACAAATTGACCCGAAATATGACTCGGAATACAATAATTTAAAACTACACCTAACTCAACAAAGCTTACCAAATTTACACAACCTAGCCAAACAAATACCCGGCTTTACCCAACTAAATTCTAGCGACCAACTTAATCCTAGAAGATTAGTCAACCTGTTGTTGCGCTACTACGCCGCCACCAATGGTTGGTTTAGCCAAAAGAAATTAGATTATCCCAAGTTTAGTCAAATTTGGCAATTTGGCATTCAAGTAGACCAAACTGTTTTGAAAGCTAGAATTTTCAACCGACTTAAAGAAAGACTAAACGAAGGATTAATATCGGAAATTTTAAACCTAAATCTAGACGACCAAAGACTGTGGGATTTAGGTTTGGAATACCGAATTGGTAATCTTTATGTAAAAGGTTGGCTAAATGAAACTGAATTGCTACAAAAGCTATATCAAGAAAATTGGCAATATGCTAGACGCCAGTTGACTTGGCTGAAAAAACAAACACTTATCTGGATTAAAAATTTAAGTGAAATTTTAGATTATTTAAATTCTGTATAGGTTTTCACCACAACTAGTAATGTGTAACATCCAACACTTCACCAACTATTGTCTCGGACAATATGCAGTTTAAAGTTAGTCATTTTATTAGAGTAGAGTATGAATTATTGCCTATCTTTTGGTATCTATTTCAGATAGTCAGAAAGTCCAATCTAGAAAACTGAATAGGTTTGCAAAACGATGAGAATTTTGATTAGCTGTGTAGATTGCACGGTTTATACTGGAATTTTAGTTTACCAAGTTTTTACCTAGATTTACCATCTCTTGCTTTGGTAAAAGATCTAACTTTCAAGAAGTATTTTAAAGGAATATGAACTTAATTTTAACTTATATAACCAAGCAAAAAAACCAACCAAAAGCTAATCTAATCTAACCAAACCTTGATCAATAGCTTCCTGAGAAACTATTCCGTGACGTCGCTCTCCTGTGAGTGGATCAATAAAATTAACGTAATTTTCACAAGGTTTTCCTGTAATTAAACAACGACCTACTACTTGATGTTTACTGTCTTCAGTATTAAAACCAAGCAAATACCGATTATCAAAAACGTATAATTTACCTATAAAATCTTCGTTAGGATACTTTTCCATATAAGTCACAATTCCGTCTTTCAATTGCCAAACATCTTTAAATCCGTACTTAATCAATAGTCCCGTAGCTTTTTCGCAGCGAATACCACCGGTGCATACAGTTACCACTGTCTTGTCTTTTAAAAATTCTAAAGTAGGTAAAAGTTCAGGTAAATCACGAAAATGAGATAAATTAGGCAAAATAGAGCCAACAAAATAGCCTGACTGATGTTCGTAAGTGTTTCTCAAGTCTAAAATGTAAAACTCTTTTTTTTGATTGTGAATCCAATCATGTAACTCCTCGGCAGTAAGAAATTTGCCAGTAAATTGTGAACAATCCCACCTTTCCTCTTTAGGTAAACCCAAAGTCACAATTTCATCTCGAAGCCTGACCGATAGTTTATTAAAGGCCGTGCCTGTACCTGGAGATTTCTTAAAATTGATATCCGCAAAAGGTGAATACATTTTAGTTTGTTGTATGTATTTTTTGATAGCTTCAGTAGTACCCTCAACAGTGCCGTTGATCCCTTCTTCAGCTACTAAAATTCTACCTTTTAAACCTAAATTAGTGCACAATTCTTTTTGCCAAAAGGTTACTGCTTGTGGATCTTTTAAAGACACAAATTTGTAAAATAGTAAAACTTCATAAGTAGGCATAGAGCTTCCTTGTAACCGCCTCAAATAGCAGAAGTTTTGAGAATTAGATTACAGTTTTAGTCAACTAAAATAAGCATAGTCACAGAAAATATTTTGATTACCCTCTTAGCAACGAAAACATAAGGCACAAGGCGCTGAATCAAGCTTTACAGCTTGAAGATGGCTCAAATTTAAACTGATTGATTTAAGTCAAAATTAAGTCTAAAGCGCCCAATTGTTGAGCTTTTTTAATTTCCATAGCTACCCGTTGGCCCATACTAACTGAACGACCAAATAAATACTCACTGTATGGGGTAAATTTAATTCCTGGAGACCCAGGCATTCTTAAAGAAATGTCATAGACCACAAACTCCTTTTGTGGTGGCCCAGAACGAATGACACACTGTAACGCAAACGGACCAATGACACCTCGAGAAAATTCTTGCTGACAAGCAGAGACAAACTTTTCTCCCAGCTCAAAAGCAGCTTGAAGCATAGATTCAATAATGGTAGTAGCCACGTGTCCGGCTTCTTCAAAAGAAGGTAGTAAATTTTTGGTTTGCAAAAACTTTTGTTGTTCGGTTGTTAGACGGACGTAACCATCAATATTCGTTTGTCGTCTGGTATCGGTACCAATCAATTCTAATCGTTTATAGATAGGTGAATAAAAAAAGTTTAAATTTATCGTGGGACCAATAATAAATTCTTCAATTACTGCTTGTTTTAAATCTCTTTCTGTAATTTTTTGTTCGCTTAATAACTGGTCAGCCTGACGCCAAAAATCATCTGGGCTGGAAGCCAAAAAGAAGGCTCGTTCGTGTTTGCGAGTAGCTTCGTTAACCTTAACCAAAACTAACCTATCGATTTGTTGAGGGTTAGCAAATCTCTTGGGATGGGGAATACCTGCTCGACTTAAAAGAAAATACTGGTTTTTCTCTCCAGTTCTTTCTTCTACTTGTAACAACTCACGATTGCCAAAAATGGGCACTCGAAAGTGAGTAGCTAATACTGAATAATCATTTTGACAAACATACACTTCAAAAGACCGGTGTGGCACAAAGATTGCCTGTTTGGATAATAGTAGCTCTTGTATTTCTGGTTGCAAAATATCCTTGAAATGATCAAGTACCACTACCTCATCTATACAACCAAAGCTTTCGCCTTGATTAGCGCTAGTTAAATAATAATGGCTATAGGGCAATTCTCTACCCTTCTGACATACAACCAAGTTTTTTAGACCTTCTTGTTTGCTACCCTGACAAATTTCTAAAGCACTGTGGCTACCCAAAACACTAACTACCAGATTTTCCTTAGCATACTTAGTCATCCCTGACTTAGACATAAGTTTCAGCAGAACAATATCTCTAGCTTTAGTCAAGTTAACGGCTAAGCAAAAAGTTTTACTAGTTTTGTTAAGTTTAACGATTTAACTAACCAATGTAAAAAACACAATTTACCACTCTTATTGAGTAATTCGAGTAATGTCTTGCCAAGCTACTAACAAACCTAATATCAACATTAAAATCATCGTTGCACTAATTAATACTGCTTCTAATTTTCTGCTTCTCTTACCCAAGAGATGACTGATTATAACGATCAGCATTCGCCCGCCGTCTAAGGCTGGTAAAGGTACTAGGTTGAAAACTGCTAAACTAATCGAGATTAGGGCCATTAATTCTAAGATTCCTCGTATACCACTGAAATTGAACACGCTGTGACTAAAGTAACTAACTCCTATTGGTCCACTAACCATTTGTAGGGCCGTACGATCTTGAGTCTGAGGTAAAAGTGCTTGCACCAGTTCACCTAATAATCTAACTGTTTCTACAGTATAATTATATGTAGTCTGAGCAGCTAAACTAAACCCAGTAAACACATCTTTAGCTTTGTAAAAACCGTTATAGTATAAAGCGCCTATACCAAACAATAATTGCTTATTTTTTTCTTCAATTTTGACTGTTTTCACTAACAACTCGCCAGTACTAGATTTTCTAAACACTACTTCTACTTCTTGATCCTTGTTAGTTTTTACTAAATTAGAAAACTCACTTAAACTAGTTAAACTAGATAAATCCGTACCAGCAAAACTGACCAATTCATCACCCGGCTCTAAACCAATTTGGGCAGCTGGATAATCGGCTAAAACCCTAGACACCTTGGGATAGCTAGAAGTAACTGTCATCTCAATTCGGTTATCGTTTTTTAGCTGTCCAAGTTGTTCAACCGAAATAGCCCTGGTTCCTGTACCTCCAAAAACTAACAACATCCAAAAAATCAAAAAGGCCACTAACCAATTAAACACCACACCACCTAACAAGATCAAAATTTTTTGCCACCAAGCTTGGTTAAAAAAGGCCTCTGGTGAATTCAATTCAGAGTCAAACTCCCAAGCAATCAGAGTTCTGAGTTGTTTCAGTTGTGAATAATATGGATAACTCTCATCTTCAGGGTTATTAAAGTTAATTGGCGTTGGGTTATTGTTAGTCCATTTAGCTAACCATTTATCTGGGTCTTTATAATATTCCAAAAAGTCCTGTTCGAACTCTTTCCACTTTTGCTCATATTCTAAATTGTTTTTTTGTAGAAAGAATTCTAATTCACGATTTAACAAAATTTCTATAAAACGATTTTGCAAATAAACCTCTTTAGCCCGTACTCGATCTTGCTTACAGTTTTCAGAAGCCTCGTCTAAAGCATCATGATCTCCATAAATTTTCACAAACCCACCTAAAGGTAAATAATTTAGCGACCAAATAATTCCTTTCCATTTTCTTTTTAGCCAAGCTGGTGGTATACCTACACCAAACTCTACTACTCGGGTTTTGGTTAGCCTAGCCATTAGTAAATGGCCAAATTCGTGAATAATCACTAACGGAATCAAAACTATCAAGAACCAACCAACCATGGTTAAAATGGTCACGATACCGCTAAACATATGTTTTTAAGTAAAAACGATTACGATAAGTAAATTTGTTTCTGACCGCTTGTCAAGTTAACCTAACACTAAAATGAACCAATAGTTACTTTCGTAGTTAATTAGAACAACATAGCTTCTGAAAAACCAAACTAGGCACTAAACCAAATTGACTCTCTTTACAAATTTAAAAAAGTTAAAACCAAGTTAATTCGATTAATTCATATTTTATGAAAGTAGCCATTGTTCACGATTATTTGTTTCAGTTTGGGGGAGGGGAAAAAGTAGTTGAATCCTGGCTAAGAATGTACCCCCAAGCCGAGTTGTGGACCAGTTTTTTCGTGGAAAGTAAATTTACCGATTCAGCCCCTATTCAACAAGCTTATAGAACTAACCGACTAAAAACTACTTGGTTACAGTTTTGGTTTGGCAGTTACCAAATTGGGAATACTGTTCATAACGGCTGGTTAAACAAATATACTAAACACTTCTTTTGGTTATATCCATTAGTAATGTTTAGCTTGACGTTAAAAAACTACGATTTAGTCATCATAAGTTCCACTTATCCAGCTAAATATGTTAGGCTAAAAAATTGCCGTAAAATCGTTCACTATTGTCACTCTCCAACTAGATTTCTCCACGGTTTAGTGACTGAAGTTGATCACCAAACTATTCCCTTAGTTTATCGCTTGCTATTACCGTTTTTCAAGTTAGTGCTGAAATATTTTGACTTATATTCAGTAAACAAATTAAATCAACAGGGGGCTATATGGATAACCAATTCCAAAAATACCCAAGCTTTAGTGCAACAAGTCTATCAAACTTCTTCACAAGTAATTTACCCACCAGTACAAATAGAACACTTTCTGGCTTTACCTAAACGTACTAATTATCAAGATCCTTACTATTACTATTTTGGTCGAATTAGTTTTCACAAAAGATTAGACCTAGCTATCCAAGCTTGCTTAGAATTAGGTAGGAAATTATTTATTACTGGAGTAAGTGCTTATCCTTTAGAGATGAAAAAACTACAAGAAATAGTTGCAGAGTTCGAAAAAAAGTATCCTGAAAAAACTGGTTTAATTAAATTTTTAGGCAGATCTAGTGACCAAGAACGAGATGAACTACTATCTGGTTGCCGAGCCCTGTTGTTTCCAGGAAAAGAAGACTTTGGTATTGCTCCCATAGAAGCTCTAGCCAGTGGCACACCAGTGATTGCCTACCAAGCCGGAGGAGCCCTAGAGTATATTGAACACGGTAAAAACGGAATTTTCTTTCAAGAGCAAACTGTTGCTAGTTTAAAGTCAGCAATTTTACTATTTGAATCGCAAACTCAATGGGACGAAAAATTGATCCGACAGTCGGCTCAAAATTTTAGCGAAGCTAAGTTTCAACAACAGTTTTTTCATATAACTCAATTCTAAATATGTTTGATCTACTGGGAATAGACTGGGGTGAAAAAAGGTGTGGCTTAGCTTTTGCTGATAGTCAAAGTAAACTGATTTTACCGGCTAACTATCCTTGCCCTACTGAGCAAATTTGGCCAATTTTGGACAGCGAAACCAAAAATAAACCAATTCGGCAAATCGTGGTTGGTATGCCCCTAAACTTTCGCGGACAAAAAACCAAAATCAGTCTGTTCGTGGAAGTGTTTTTGGAACAACTAAAGCAACGCTTTCCCAAATTACTAATCACAACCATTAACGAACGGGGTAGCACCCTGGCGTTTGCTAATTCTTACCCAGTCGATAAACAACAATTAAACCATCTAGCCGCAGCGAAAATTTTGGAATTTTATTTAGGTATTGAACAATCTTAAAAACCTGACTCAAAGTCAATTAATCAAGCCAAAAACTCTTAGTTAACCAATTTTACACCCAAGTAGTAAGCGTTGTTGTTATTTGGCTAACGCTCTTCGTCTTGGTGTTCACCAAAACTTGTCTGTGAATCTTGGAAAAATCAGCTCGAAACTAAGAAAAAAGACAACTACCTAATACCAAAAAGCAATTTCTGAGCAATTCACAAAGCGCTTTCACTCAAACTATTTTATTTAGAAATTACACTAAGCACCACTAAACACGACAATCTAATAATCTTAATAATCCTAATATTCTTGATAGTAGTGACTGATAAATAAATTGATTCAGTTGGTTAACTTTTAGAGTATTGACTTTTAACTAAAAAAGTTTTTCATTGGACCTATCCAAGATAATTAGTTTAATTTATGCCCGAGAAATCGCTCTTTCCAGATAATCCTTACCTTAATGCTGTAGAAACATTGAAACATGTTAGTAGTATTATTGGTTTAGATTCTAATTATTTAGAATTGTTACAAACACCTCAAAAAGTAATTAAGGTAGGTATTCCCGTAAGAATGGATAATGGTCAAATTCGGGTCTTCACTGGTTTTCGTAGCCAACACAACAATGCTAGAGGCCCGTATAAAGGAGGTATCCGATTTCATCCACAAGTCACTGAAGACGAAGTTAAAGCTTTAAGTATGTGGATGACTTGGAAATGTGCTGTAGTTAACATTCCCTTAGGAGGTGGGAAAGGAGGGGTAATAGTTGATCCTAACCAACTTTCAGAATCTGAATTAGAACGTTTGGCTCGTGGATATATTCAAGCCCTGCACAAAGACCTAGGACCTAACCTGGATATCCCAGCTCCAGATGTATACACCAACGCCAAAATTATGGGTTGGATGTTAGACGAATACGAAAAACTCAACGGTAATCAATATAACCGTGGGGTAATTACGGGTAAACCGCTTTCCTTGGGTGGCTCTTTAGGTAGAGATACTGCCACCGCTGATGGAGCTTACTACGTGTTTACTACTTTAGCTGACAAACTAAACTTAAAACCAGGGGCCACAATTGCTGTGCAAGGGTTTGGTAACGCTGGTTCAATTTTTGCTCAAATTTTATTTGAGAAAGGATACAGAATCGTTGCTGTCAGTGACTCTAAAAGCATGGCTTTTTCAGCGAGGGGGTTAAACATCCCAGCTTTGCTTGAACACAAACGTCAATTTGGTCGTTTAGATACCTTTAAAGAGTCTGAAGATGCTTTGGAAAATTCTGATATTTTTAGCCTAAAAGTTGATGTTTTAGTATTGGCCGCTTTAGAAAATGCTATTACCCACGCCAATGTAGACAACATCCAGGCGGAAATTTTGCTAGAATTAGCCAACGGCCCAATTTCTCCAGATGCTGATTTTTATCTTTATAAAAAAGGAGTTAAAATCATACCTGACATCTTGGCTAATGCTGGAGGGGTAGTAGTAAGTTACTTAGAACAAGTACAAAACGCTAGCAATTACTATTGGTCAAAAGCTGAAGTGGACCAAAAATTATCTCAAATCATGAGGGAAGCTGCAGAAAACTGCTGGCGAGTAGCTGAAACCTATACCGTAGGACTGCGTTACGGAGCTTATATTACCGCCTTAGAACGAGTGGTACAAGCTATGCAGGATCGTGGTTGGTAGCTCCAGCAGAGGAGTCAATTAGGGAATGTTATAAGCAAACTGGACTAAAATGGCTTAGTAGACTTCAAGATCTGTCGCAAACTAGTAGAAATCTAACTGTTAAAAATACCAGTAAGTCGACATCTTTAGGCTAATTGCATAACAATACAAAACCATTAGGTTAGTATAATTAAGGCCATTAAACCAAATTACTATTTGACCTTTACAAGGTTAGCCACACTTGACAAGTTGTGTATAAAATCACAGTGTTTTAACAAAAAATATATTACATGACGCTTAAACAGGCATTACAAATTTTTGGCCTAGATGATCTCTCTGGAATCTCCAGAGAGGATCTTAAGCTAATGTACAAAAAATTAGCTAAAACCAAACATCCAGATCTCCAGGGAGGGAATTCCGAAGAGTTTATAGAACTGCAAACTGCTTTTGAGGTTTTAAGTAGGTACCTACAGTATATTCCAAATACAAGTAAAAATCTAGCCGACTTAACCAAAGAACAAATTCTGGAAATCTACCAAAAAGATACCAGCCAACTCCGACAAAAAATTCAACTGTTTCAAGAACAATTTGCTCAACAAAACCAAATCTTAGAAGACATCCGCACCAAAGTAGAACAACTGATTAGTGATTTTGAAGCTAGAAAAAAAGAATTAAAAGAGACTTTAGAAAAAGAATTAGCTAAATTAGAGCGTCAATACACTGGTGCCCTTTGGAGAAAATTATTATTCTTTTGGCCTCGTATGAGCGAAGAAGAGTTTTGGCAAAGATATCAAGACAAGGCTAATTTGTACTCTAAAAAACATCTGGAATTGGATGTGGCCTTTCTCAGAGAGGTGCTGACCACTTACGGTGAAGGTTTGAATCGTATTAAACAATCGATCCAAGATAGCTTAGATAACGAAACCCAAACTTAAAGCTTGACAACTCTAGAATTTCCTCACATCACTAACCTAAGTTAAACTTAGTCAATGCCTGTATTTCTCGATCAAAAAACTAAAGATCCACTCTCTAAAAAAGTTAATCGCAAAGTAGTTGACGTTGTAGACAAAAATGCTAGACCTAAATCTGACTCAGAAAAAATAGAGGCAAAAACAAATAACTTTTTGATTGCCACTTGGAAAGAACTAAAACAAGTTACCTGGCCAAACTGGCCAACCGTCTTCAGTTGGGCTGTGATTACTATTTTGTTCACCTTAATTTTATCGTTAAGTTTGGGCTTTTTTGATCACTTTTTTTCAGCCGGAATTTATTTTGTAGACTGTACTTCCCCTAAAGGAAGAGGTGATAGTACTACTCTTAACCAATGTATTGAAGAAACTACCAATTACATTTTATTTAAAACCTAGTTGTCAGACCTAT
>Ga0308399_1000556_pt1 | contig 13111 bp, 7 predicted proteins | sample HotsprSampOS1260_FD_202367 | JGI IMG/M metagenome (GOLD analysis project Ga0308399, IMG submission 202367) | Hot spring phototrophic mat microbial communities from Octopus Spring, Yellowstone National Park, Wyoming, United States - 20060914_OS12-60 ... | reverse complement strand
TACGAACTGACGCGGGGAGAAGCCATCATCACCACTGGTGTCGGCCAGCATCAGATGTGGTCGGCCCAGTTCTACCGTTACAAGGAACCGCGCCAATTCATTACCAGTGGCGGCCTGGGGGCCATGGGGTTCGGCTGGCCGGCTGCCCTTGGCATCAAGGTGGCGCGTCCCGATCGCCAGGTGATCGACATCGACGGGGACGGTTCCTTCCTGATGAATGTGCAGGAGCTGGCCCTGGCGCACATCGAGCGAATTGCAGCCAAGGCCATCATCCTGAACAACCAACACTTGGGCATGGTCGTCCAGTGGGAGGACAAGTTCTACGGGGGCAACCGTGGGCACACCTACCTGGGCGACCCTACGAATCGGAAACAGATCTACCCTGATTATGTCGGCATGTGTGCCAGCTTCAACGTCAAGTGCGAGCGGGTGCTCTACAAACGCGATCTACGTGCCGCACTGCAGCGCATGCTGGACGCGGACGAACCCTACGTGCTGGACGTGATCGTGCCGTACACGGAACACGTGTTACCCTTCATTCCAGCCGGCCGTACCGTCGCCGACATGATTTGGGAGGAGTGAAGAGTTCCTACAGACCGGCTCCTGCGGGTGGTTCAGGACCGGGCTACAGAGGTCCAGTCTTTTTTGCCGGCACGGCCTTCGGCGTGGGCCCAGCCAGACGGCGGCGTGTCCGAGTGTGGGGAAACCTCTGACGGTGCTGCCCCAAAGGCCCACCCCTGTGAGGTCCACGGACCCTGTCTGATCGCGGCCCTACCGCTCCGGCGTTTGCCTTGGCAATCCTCAATCCACCTCCAGGGCCCGATTGAGGATCTGGGGCAAGTGATTCAGCAGAGCGGTATCCTGAACGACCAGCGTGGCACCGGCTTCCTGGGCGGAAGCAGCCAGCGCAGCCCCCTCGCTGCCGTAAAAGGCCAGAATAGGGACGTGGGCGGTGGCAGGATCAGCCCGGATGGCCCGGAACGCCCGCCACAAATCGCCCCGACCGGCTTGCAAGTCGGCCAACACCAAGAGGGGCAACCCTGCCGACGTAAGGGCCGGCAGGTCGTCTGCCGTCGCAACGGTTTGCACCCGGTAGCCCAGATCCTGCAGCCGATTGACCAACTGCGTCCCGGGCAACAGGCGTTCATAAAACAGCAGAGCCAAGGGTTGCGTCACGCAAATCAGGGTGAGTGGCTCAAACAGGATTGCAATGACATTCTGTGTCATTGGAAATTCCCCAATCCAGAAGGTTGAGCCTCGGCACGACCAGCTCTCGATCACCTCCACGCTTGCCCCAAACGAACCGACGGTTTTTCATGCCGCCGTCCCGCCATGGGACGCCCCCGTAGCGCATCGCCTCAGAGCAGTGTGGGGCTGGCCATCAGCAGTCCTTGGCTCGACAAGCTAGCCGCTGCTCTACGCGTTCCAATCAGACGGCAGGCAAACCTTCTGTGCCAAGGCCCTTGGCACAGGCCGCAGGCCTACACTTCAGAATCGTCCGTGAACTGATCATCCGTGCCGCAGGCGCGTCGAGAACAGCTCTCAATCCGGTGCATGAGGAATAGGCAACGAAGCCCACCGAAAGGAGCACCGCAGGCGGCAATTTGGCGGAATGTCGGCCCCGGCGAGTCTAAGATCTGCGGTTGCGACCTTGAAGGGGCTGGTCCTTGGGCCGTGAGGAGCTTTTTAGTCATCACGCGGACGGCAACGGCGCCGACCAACTGCCCACAGTCCCAACGGTTCAAGTGATTCGGGCGCCGCCTTGCTTTGCCGTTGCCCACGCGCCGAAGTGAAAGGCCGCAGGAACCTGTCGGTGGTTGTCGCCCCTCAGCGCCGAGCCCGCGGGTGCCACCCGTCCCTGACACTTCCCCGGATGAACGGACAATTGGCTGTCCCGTAGACGGCGCATTTCAGTTTTCGGACAGGTTGGGGGTACAGGCGGGGATGACCAATTGCCAATGCTTGCTCGACAAGAAGCTATGGCGAACCTGGCGAGGGGAGGCGGCAACTGTCCGCTGCGTTATGCCGGGTCAGCTCCATGGCCTCGGAGGCTGGCGTCGCAACCGCCCGTGCCCACCGAATGCTTTGGCCACGGAGAAACCCGGGGCGCTGGCCTTTCGCGCTGGAGGGTTGGACTGCCCGCCGTTGCGCTGTCTGGCCGGTTTGAAGTCCGCGGCGGGTATAGGACCAGAACGGCCGGTGCTGGCCTCCTTATCGAACCTGGCCAGCTCTGGCTTGAAGACCAGGCTCCGAAAGCGCCCACGAGCAGGCGCACTCCCAACGGGTGGCGAGTTCGGCGGGCGCCGTGCAGGGTCGCGGCAGCGCAGGGAGCGCGGCGGCTGCTCGCTGCTATGTGAGGCGGCCCGGGGTGTAACCCGGCCCTCCAACGGCATGCTAACACTACGGGTGCGCCGTGCTTTAGCCGCTAGGTTCGGCTCCCAGAAAGCCCCCTAAGCGACTCAAATTCCTTGGCGCGTACCCCGTGCCTCCATGGCAGGCTGTCTTGCACAGCGTCTGGCCGTGGGATCTTGATCATCCGCGGGGCGATCAGAGGCTGCGAACGCGAACTGCACGCCAGTGTCGGATCGCCCTCGGATGCCATGCAGCGACGGGTCAAGCTGCAGCAGCAGCGGGCCGAGGCGCTCGGCCGAATTCCGAGCCGCCGATAGAGGCTGCCTCAGCTCCCTGCGCGGAAACCCCCGGGGATCACTGAACAAGCCTGCATGGTTCATGCTTTCCGGTAGTGGGGTGCTTTCCAAGAGCGTGGATGAACCGTATGTTAGGTTGCAGGCACTGGCTCCTCCGGCCTTCCGGTCCAAAAGAAGACCGGACTGATCTGCGCGGTAAGAGTCTGGGCCCGGTGAAGCAAAGCAGGGACGGACACAATGGAGACATCCGCAACGCCCAAACGAAAGCGCCTCGGTCTCTGGATCGGCGGGTTGGTGGTTGGGTTTCTGCTGCTGTTGGCAGCAGCATGGTTCGTCATTACCAGCAATGCCTTTTTCCAAGCTGTAGTCCTGCCGCGTATTGGCCGTGCGCTCCAGGTGCGGGTCGAGGTCGCAAGCGCGGAAATTCGGCCATTCCATGGCATCGTGCTTCGGCAGGTGCGGGTGCGGCCCGAAGGACAGGAACCCCTCCTGGAAGCTGCCGAATTGCGGGTGCACTACGCGTGGCGCGAACTGCTGCGCGGCCGGGTGGAGTTGCACGAGTTGGCTTTGGAAACGCCGAAGATCCACCTGGTTGTGGATGCCGACAATCGCAGCAATCTGGACCCCTTGCTGACCGCTTTCCAAGCACCTGAGGCGGCCGCGCCCACGGCCAAGCCAACCCCGACTCCGCCCCCCTGGTTCCGGCTGCATCGCGTGGAGGTAAAGAATGGGAGCATGCGCGTTCAAAAGGTCGTATCCACCTCGGAGAGTCTTGTCGCCGAGCTGATCGATTTGCAACTGACCCTGCAGGAGCTGGGTAACAGCCGGACCGGTAACCTTCACCTGGCCTCCGAGCTCCGCGCCGAGCGTCACCATCCGGATACCGCTCTGTCCGGTGTCATGGCAGCCCGTTTGGAAATAGGGGCGGAGTTTGCTCTCAATGAGACATTGGAGCCGACACAGTTGGCGACCGAGGGACAGGTCCGGGTGGACCGGGCCGCGGGGGCCTGGAGTGCATGGGACCAAATCCGCGTGCACTTGAGGGGCCAGGTCGAGCCCAATCACATCCGCGAAGCAACCGTGGAGTTTTCCCGCGGAGCGGCCTCACTGGGACAGCTGCACTTGCAGGGCCCCCTGAGCTTGCTCCGGCAAGAAGGCAGTCTGGAGATAGGCCTGCGGGGCGTGGATGCCCGGTTGCTTAACCTCTTCGGCGGCCCTTTGAGCCTAGACTTCGGACCTACCCGGCTGGAATTCCGCGCTGGGCTCCAGCTGGCCAAGGGCGGCCGGGAAATCAGCGCCTCCGGTCAGTGGCAAGCCGCCCCGCTACAAGTGCGCAGGGGCGAACTGCTCACTCCGGAAACGGACCTGGAGTGCCGGTTTGCCGCGACGGTCGATCTGGATGGACAAAGCTTTTCTCTGACCGAGCTGCAGCTGGCGGGACGGCGCCAAGAACAGACCTGGTTGGAAACCACCCTTTCCGCTCCCATGCATTGGAGCTGGGCTTCCAACGCTGCTGCCAGCGGGGACGCAGCGCTGCGTTTGCAGATCCAGAATCTGGATCTAGCCGACTGGGCCGCCCTGCTGGGATCCACAATCCCGGCAGGCCGTGTCCAGGTGCAAATGGACCTGGTGTCTCAACGGGCGGGTCACAAGTTGCAGTTAACAGGCCGCGGCCAGTTCCACGATTTGGCGATCGCCTGGGAAACCAATCGCTGGACCGCATTGGGTGTGGACTTTGAGACGCGTGCGGAGTTAACCGGATGGCAGCAGTTGACCCTCACGAACACGCGGGTCCATCTGGCGCATCAAGGCCGCCCGGTCATCAACGCGGAACTGGAAGCGCAAGGCCGGTTGCCGGAGAAATCGGGCCAAGGGACCGTCCGAGCTACGATCGCCCTCCCGACCTGTGCGCAGCTTCTGGCTCCGATGCCTGCTCTGGAGATCCGGACGGGCACCCTGACATTGGTAACCAAGCTTTCTCGTCAGGCCGGTCGACTCAGCGCCGAGGGCGAGGCCCGAGTGGAAGGCTGGAGCGGGCGCCTGGGGGAAATCCAGGGGCCGCCCCTGGACCTGCTGACCCGTTTCGCGGGGACGTTGGACGGGCCGACGGCGGAGCTGGCTTCGTTAAACGTTCAGTTTCGCCCCACCGGCCAGCCGGGCGGCCAACTCACCCTGCAAGGCGCTTACCGGACCGATCAGCCCTCGGTCACCTTCACCGGCCGTCTCGATCGCCTCAATCATCGGCTGTTGCGTCCATGGCTCCAGCCATGGCTGGGCGAGACCCGGCTCTTGAGCCTCGAGCTGGATGGCAATCTCCAAGGGAGATGGGAAGCCCACGGTCCCTCCCGTCTGCAAGCGGCACTGGACATCAGCAAGTTGGTGGTGCAACCCCACTCCTCGCAAAATCCTTGGGATCCGCTGGCTACGCGAGTCGAGGTTGACCTCAGAGGAACGGCTCACCAGCTCGAAATTCATCCGCTCCGGGTCACCCTGGATCCCACCGCCCGCGCGACCAATCAACTGACCTTGCGTGGCTCCCTGCAACGTACGGAAGGACTTCCCTGGACAGGCAACTGCGAGCTTCTGGCCGATTCCCTGGATCTGACCCGGTATTACGATCTGTGGGAAAGCCTCCAGTCCGCGACCCCTGTTTCGCCCCCAAAGCCATCGGGCCCGCCGGCCGAACCGGGCCCGTTCAATCTGCCGGTACATGAGTTTCGGACCCAGGCACGCGTGGGCCGGCTCTACCTCCGTGCCGTGGAGTTGAGCGGGTTGGACGCGTCTCTGGTTCTGCACAGCAACCGTGTTCGCTTGCAGCAGTTGCAAGCACGGGTCAACGGGGCGCCCTTGGAGGCCACGGCGGATGTGGACCTGGCAGTTCGGGGTTTCCGTTACGATCTAGCCCTGCGGACAGATGGACTGCCTTTGGAACCGTGGGTGGCGTCCTTCCTGCCCGAGCGGCGCGACCAGATCCACGGAACGGCCACTGTTCGGGTGGACGTGCATGGAGCCGGGCTCACCGGGGCGGGGCTCCAGCAAAATCTGCGCGGCCAGGCGAACCTGCTGATTACTAATCTCAATCTGTCCATCGCACAGGTGCGCAGTCCCCTCCTTGCCTCCCTAGTGGACGTGGTGCTGGGCCTGCCGGAGCTGATCCGCAACCCTGCGGCGACGGTCGGCCACTTGCTCGCTCAGCTCACGGGCACCGGCTCGGCGCGCAGTGGTTGGACGGAACAACTCACGGCGGCTCCCATTCAAGTGGTCCGCGTTGAAGCTCGTGCCAACGAGGGGCGCGTCCAAGTCAGTACCGCAGAGCTTCAAAGTGCCGCCTTCCAAGCCAAGGCCACGGGGGACATTACGTTGGCGGCGGATCTTTCCCAGTCAGCCCTGAACCTACCTGTGCAAGTGGCCCTCGAACGTGGTTTGGCTGAACGAATCGGTCTGGCACCGGCTCCCCAGCAGCCGTTTACGCCCCTGCCCCAGTTCCTCACCATTCGCGGTACGCTGACGGCGCCCAAATCCGAGGTCAACCGCATGGCGCTGGTCGGCTTGGCGGCGGCCGGCGGAGCCTCGCTCCTGCGTAACTTTGGGGACGCCACCGCCGGACAGGCAGGCAACGTGCTGGGGGCATTGGGACAACTGTTAGGGGCCCCCACCGCAGCCACCAACGTGATTCCCACAAACGCACCACCCCGCACCAATCCACCGCCCGGCCTTTTGGACCTGTTCCGTATCCCACACCGTTAACCGGGCGCTCGAGACGACGTTGCCAGATCAGCAGACCTCGGGCTTCCCAAAGGCTGGCAGCATTGAAACACACCAAGCGGTTCCTCTGCCCTTGTTCCCTGCGGCCCAAGGCCTGCATCCCTACAGCCTACCAGTCCTTCTTGCTGCGTGTGGAGGTGCGACTCCTCTTCTCCGGCTGGAACTGCAGCAGCCTCTCGTCCCCTTTCAGGCTTTCCAACAATTGCCGGGCCTCCTCGGGCGTCATTTGGCCCCCGAACACGTCCGCCGGCGGGGCAACGTCTTGGCCTTGTTCCCGGCTCTCGCCCTTGGGCGCCTCGCCTGCGGACGGATCCTGTGACTCGCGGGGGCGTGGCGATTCTGTCTCCGGCCCGCGGGACCGATCCAGCCCCGAGGGGCTGGTGGACTGGTCTTCTGTTCCCTGGGTCGAGGCACCGGAATCCGACTCGTCCGTGTCCGGTTGTGATTCTTGTCCGGATCCCCCTTGCGGCTGGGGCGGAGGAGGCGGCAATTCCCGGAGTCGTTCTTGGACGAATTCGTAATTGTACCGGGCGTCGGCGTTGTTGGGGTTGAGCTGAAGCGCATAGAGATACTGCTGCAACGCTTCCTGCCACAGGGTTCTCCGGCGAGCCGGGTCCGGCGTCTTTTCGCCCATTCGGTAAAGGCTGTTGCCGCGGTTGTAGTAGGCCCATTCCTGGAGTCGCAAATCCGTACTGCGGGCGGCTTGTTCGAAGTATTGGGCCGCACGATCATAAATGCCCTCCCGATAGGCTGCCGCCCCTGCATTGAACGCGAGTCGCTCATCTTCTGGGCGCTTCTGCAACCACCGCTCGAATTCCTCGAGCGCCACGCCGTATCGGCCGGCTTCGTACTCTCGCAACGCCCGCGCAGGAGAAGCCATGCCCGCGCTGTGGCCCAAAGCCACGCACAGGAACACCGCCGCCGCATTCCGGCGCAACGCCAACACGCGCGGTGCCGTGCCTCTGCGTCGTTGCGGCCAAACCCATTCCCCAGCCAGCAACAGCAGGGCCAGGCCCAGTGGCCAGTGGTACTGTTCGCGCATCCGCTTTACAAACTTTTCTGTACCCTCCCGGCGGGGCAACGGAGCCAGACCCCGTTCGTAAAGCATTTCCATCACCCGCGGCCCTTGAAGGGGCAGATAAAACCCGCCCTGCGTCGCTGCTGCCATCTGTTGTAACAGGCTTTCGTTGAGGCGGGACTTTACCACATTGCCCTCGGCGTCGCGAACGTAGATCTCCCGGCCCTGACTATCGCGAACCCGGAGCAGTTCGCCCTCCGGTGTTCCCACCCCCACGGTAAAGAGCCGGACTCCGCGCGCGGCCGCTCGACGCGCCGCCTCCAGTGCGCCACCTTCATGATCCTCCCCGTCGGTGAGCAGCACAAGGACCCTGTAGTTGTCCGTGTCCTCCTGAAAGGCGCGCAGCGCCGTATCCAGCGCGGCAGCCAAACTCGTCCCGGTGTCGGAAATGATGCCCACCTCCAGCGTATCCAGGGCCTGCCGGAAAACGCTATCATCCCAGGTCAACGGACACTGGAGGATGGCCGAGCCGGCGAAGGCCACCAGACCGAATCGGTCAGTCCGCGCCATCCGCAACAGGTCCAAAACTGCCAGTTTGGCCCGCACCAAACGATTCGGCGTCACATCCGCGGTCAACATGCTCCGCGAAACATCCACCGCCACCACGATGTCCAGCCCGCGTTGCCGAACCTCCTCCCATGTGTAGCCCCATTGGGGCCGCGCCAGGGCCAGGACCATCAGCGCAGTGGCAGCCGTCAACAGGATCATCCGCGCCCTCTGACGGGCCGGCGACCAGCCGGACAACAAGTGGTCCAGCAGCCTCGGCGGAATGAACTGCTCACGTAGACGCCGTCGCATCCGCGCCCCCCATGTCAGGAACAAGTGCACGCCCGGCGGCAACACCAGCAACAGCCAGAGGAACTGAGGTTGGGCAAACTGCATCAGCTTTCCCTCCCGCCCGGCCTCGGTCCGTGCACCCGCCCTGTTCCACCCCGGATGCGCGAACCCACCCGGCCTCCGTACATTTTCAAGGGAGTCGTCGCCATACGGTCTCACCCAGCACCACTTCGGCCGCCAGCAAAACGAGCATCGCGGCTACCCACCAACCCGCAAGCTCCCGGTGCCGAGTGTACTTTTTCACCTCCGCCTCGGTTTTTTCCAGCCGATCAATTTCCCGGTAAATCTCCTCGAAACGTTCGGCATTGTCCGCCCGGTAGTAACGCCCCCCGGTGCGATCCGCGATGAACTGCAGCGTCGCCTCGTCAATGTCCACATCCACCCATCGGTACATTTTTCGACCGAACACATCCTGCACCGGCGTGGGGGCCCGGCCGCGGGTGCCGACGCCGATGGTGTACACCTTGATGCCCAGGGCCTGGGCGGCCTCCGCGGCGGTTCGAGGATCAATCTTGCCCGAATTGTTTTGACCGTCCGTCAGGAGGATCACGATGCGGCTTTTGCTGGGAAGTTCGCGCAGCCGGTTCAGTGCACTGGCCAGGCCCATGCCGATGGCAGTCCGGTCCGCGCCGATCATTCCCAGCTCCAGGCGGTCCACCACGCTCAGCAGGTACTCGTGATCCAACGTCGGCGGAACCGCCACATAGGCGTCTGTGGCGAACAGAACCAGGCCGATTCGGTCATTGGGACGGCGTTGGATGAACTGGCGCAGCACGCGCCGCGACATCTCCATGCGGCTGATTCGCTGGCCCTGCACCACAAAATCTTCGGCAGCCATGCTACCGGACATGTCGAACGCCACCGCGATGTCCACGCCGCTGGCTGTCACGCGGGTTTCACTCTGGCTGAGTCGCGGCTGAGCCAGGGCCACCACGCCGCAAACCAGGGCCAGCCCCCGCAAAACGGCCAGCCACCGAGTGGGTGAATGCCGGCCCAGCGGCAGCAACGCACGCACCAGCCGGGCCGAGGAATACAGGAACGCCGGAGGCGCGCCCTGTCGCCGGCGCCACCAGATCAGCACCGGTAACAACAACAGCAGCAACAACAGCCACGGACGCGCAAAGGTCATACGGCTGCCTTGCGGTCTTCAACCTTGGCATCCCTTACGGCTCCGGCATCCGCCGTCAAGGGGCCCCTCTCTCCAGACACCAGGGCAGGTTCGGTCTCGGCGACCAGCCGCCACGCCGCACCATGCAAGCCCAGCAACTCCGGGCGGGAAGGCTCGTAACGCGCGAATTTCACCAGATCGCATTTCTGCAGGAACTCCCCCAGCATCTGCTTCTGATCGGGCAGCAATCGGTCGGACCGTTGCAGTTCATCCAGGAATTCCTCCGTGGTCCGTTCTGGTGCGTGAAGTTCGAACCGTTCCTCCAGATACCACCGGACCGCATCCGACACAGCAATGCAAAACTCCCTCGGTCGGTCCAACAGTGCCAGAGCCGCCTCCAGTCGTTGACGTGCCTTGAGATGGGGCGGCACGGCAGACACCTCGACAATCCGGGTTCGGCGCCGTTGCCAGAGCTTCCACAGACCGTATCCCAAAGCGGCCACCACCAAAACCAGCCCGATCCACCTCACCCAGTCCCATGCGGACAGGATCGGCACCGGAGGAACAATGTCCCGAATGTCGGGCGTCAACGGCTCGGCTGCCGCCGTCGCACGCAGATGGCCTGGTGTGGTCTGTGTCATTGCCAGTGCTGCTGCGTCGGATCTCCTCTCCGTCCGTCGGTTGCCAGCCCTCCCCACTGCACCAACAGCCTGGTCATCCTGCCCTGCGCCGTCGGCGTTCCCGGGTCTCGAAAAACCGAGCCAGATCCCCTTCGTAGGGGCGATCGGTCCGCAGCAGGATTGCGTCCACGCCGGCGCTACGCAAAGCGCGCGTTAACTCCGACTGACGCACCGTCTGGTGCTCCGCGAAAGCAGCCCGCCGCCGGGCATCTCCCGTATCGACCTCCAGCATTTCGCCCGTCTCCACGTCTTCCAAGAGCAGTCGTCCCAAAGCCGGTAATTCGCACTCGTACCGATCCAGCACCTGCACCGCCACCAAGTCATGCCGCCGGTTCACCTGCCGTAGCAGGCTCAGCGTTGCAGGAGAAAACGGTTCCAGTTGAAGCATGGGCCCCGGGTGTAATCGGCGGGAGGCGGACATCCCCGAGCCCGAGCCTCGGCCGGCCGTTTCCGGGGCCAGAAAGTCCGAGATCAACACGACGATGGCGCGCCGTCGCACCACCCGGAGGACAAACTCCAACACACCGGGTAGATTGGTCCCACGCCCGCGCGGCTGATAATAGAGGATCTCCCGAATCACGCGTAGCACATGCCGACGACCCTTGCGCGCGGGAATGAACGTTTCCACCTCGTCCGCAAAGAGCACCAACCCCACCTTGTCATTGTTCCGGAGCGCCGAAAACGCAAGGACACTGGCCACCTCCGCCGCCAGTTCCCGTTTGGAGGGTTCGATCGATCCGAACCACCCCGAGCCACTCACATCCACCACCAGCAGCACCGTTAGCTCCCGTTCCTCCACGAATTTCTTGACGAACGGATGGTTCATCCGCGCCGTGACGTTCCAGTCAATCGCGCGCACCTCGTCCCCGGGCTGATACTCCCGCACTTCGTCAAAGTTCATGCCCTGGCCGCGGAACACGCTGTGGTACTGACCGGCCAGCCTTTCCGTCACCAGGCGATTGGTGCGAATCTCGATGTGCCGGATCTTTTTGAGTACTTCACGCGGGATCATGCTGCCCTTCCCCCGCCAGGCTTTCCTATTACCCTGGCAGATTGCGGCGCCTGCCATCGGCCCCCGGTCTCCCCTGCTCCCACACCACCCCGACGCTGCGCTGGCGTTCCGGCCATCGGATTCGGTGCAAAACTACCAATCCTCAGGCTGGGGCCGTGTACCTGCCGCGCTCGATTCCTCCGAGCCCGTCCCCGTCTCCGTGCGCTCCCGGCCCGACATTCCCGCAGCCGCCTCCTTTTCATGGCACCGGCAGCTCGTCGAAAATCTTTTGGAGGATGTTTTCCACTGTCTTTTCCTCCGCTTCCGCCTCGTAGGTGATCATAATGCGGTGCCGCAGCACGTCCATCCCCACCGTCTTGACGTCCTGGGGCGTCACGTAGCCTCGACCGCGAAGAAAAGCATGCGCCTTGGCCGCCAGAGTCAGATTGATGGTCGCCCGCGGCGAAGCCCCTAGTTGAATGTACTCCCTCACGGGGATCTTGTACTCCTCCGGGTTCCGCGTGGCACAGACCACGTCCACGATGTATTCCTTCACCTTGTCGTCGACGTAAATGTCGTTAAGCACCTCTCGCGCCCGCAGGATCTGGTCGGGTTCCACCACCGGCCGCACCGTGGGCAGACCGGTCGTGCGCGCCATCAGATCCAAGATCTGGCGCTCCTCCCCCCGTGCGGGATATCCAATCCGCAGCTTCATCATGAAACGGTCCACCTGCGCCTCCGGCAACGGATAGGTGCCTTCCTGTTCAATGGGGTTCTGCGTGGCCAGAACGAGGAACGGCTCCTCCAATCGGTAGGTCTGATCGCCGATCGTCACCTGCCGCTCCTGCATGGCCTCCAGCAACGCACTCTGAACCTTGGCCGGAGCCCGGTTGATCTCGTCAGCCAACACCAGGTGCGCAAAGATAGGGCCCTTGCGTGTGCTGAACGTGCCCGTGTGCGGATTGTAGATCTGCGTGCCGATGACGTCGGCGGGCAACATGTCCGGTGTGAACTGGAGGCGCGAGAATTTCACCTGCAAACATTGGGCCAGTGTTTTGACCGCCAGCGTCTTGGCCAGGCCGGGCACACCCTCCAGCAACACATGTCCGTTGGCCAGCAAGCCCATGACCAGGCGTTCGGTCAGGTACGTTTGGCCCACAATGACCTTGCCCAACTCCTGAAACAAGGGCCGTAGAAAGGCCCCGGCCTCTTGTACCGCTGCGTTGATGGCACTGATGCTCGTGCTCATTACTCGTTTGTTCCAATCCAGATCCTAGGACAGGACCGCGTCTCTAACGTTCAACCCGGCAAACGTCCGGCCAGATTGAACCATCGCAAACGCGCCCGCAAGGCCGCGTCTCTGGCCCTTGCGCACCGGGCGTAGATTTCCCTTTTTGGAGAATCCTCGGCATTCACGGGATTTTGCAGGTCAGAGCCGCGGGAACGTCGAAGGAGAATGGGTTTTTGTGAGGCTACCGGTCGTGGGCGCTCAAAAATGAAATACGTCCATGCACCGGCAAGTCCTGGCAAGACCGCCATCCCGCAGACGATCAGACTCCCCGATCGCCGGCTTTTCAACCCGACCCACTTGGCTCCTTCCTGGGCTTGCTGGGGGAAACCACTGAGGCGCGAGCTTAAAAACCTTCGCCACTCTCCGGCGCCGAGGCCGCACGGCAAGTCCATCAAATACAAAACACACTTCCTGAGCAGGGGGGCCTTCTTAAGCTTGTTAGATCGAGCCAACCCATCAGCCGCGGCCCGGCATCCGGGACGATCCTCCCCCGCCCCTCTACGGATCGGCGCCCTAGAGACTTCACGGGCCCCGATGATATCCGAAGACATCTGTGCAACCAAGGGTGCTAAGGAGTCCGAAGTCGATTCCCTTGCAGCCGAAAAAGCGGTTCGGAGCAGCAGGAGCGTCGAATCCGATCGTTGCTCTGGTCCATGCCGACCCACAGCGTCCTGGGGGCCGTTCTCGCGGCTACTGCCCCAGCATGGCATACA
>Ga0308399_1000551_pt1 | contig 13149 bp, 15 predicted proteins | sample HotsprSampOS1260_FD_202367 | JGI IMG/M metagenome (GOLD analysis project Ga0308399, IMG submission 202367) | Hot spring phototrophic mat microbial communities from Octopus Spring, Yellowstone National Park, Wyoming, United States - 20060914_OS12-60 ... | reverse complement strand
CGCCCTCTTTGTCGGATCCGAACGGAATATCCTCACCTGTTTCCAGATCGATGATCTTGGCATCGACATCCGGCAGCGGAATGCCGATCGACCCCTTCTTGCGCTTGCCGAACACCGGGTTGCAGTGCGAAACCGGCGAAAGTTCGGTCATACCGAAGCCCTCCACCAGACGTCCGCCGGTGATCTGACCGAACTTCTCCTGAATTTCAATCGGCAGCGGCGCGGAACCGCTGATACAGGCTTTGATCGACTTCAGGTCGTACTCATTGATGCGCGGATGATTGACGATGCGGATGTACATCGCCGGGACGCCGGGAAAGAGCGTTGAGCGCTCGCGCTGCATCACGTCCATCACATGATCGAGTTCACGCGGGTTGGGCACAATCGTCAACTCACCACCCAGGTACAGACCGTAGATCATCGCCACTGTCATGCCATATACGTGGAAGAACGGAATGGCACACATCATCTTCTCGGCGCCGTAATCCGTCTTCGTCAGCCACGAAGCCACCTGTACCGTATTTGCCACCAGATTGCGGTGGGTGAGCATTGCCGCTTTGGGCAGACCAGTGGTGCCGCCGGTGTACTGAAGCAGGGCAATATCTTCCGGAAGCACCTCAACGGCGGGCGGATTCGGTCCGTAGCGTTCAAGCAGATGCTGGAACAGATACACGCTGGAGTCGCGCGAGACATCGACCCAATCCGGCTGCTTACTCTGTTTGGCGTGCACCAGGAAGCGTGACAGCGGACCGAGCGTATCGTAGATATGGGCGACAATGACGCGCTTGACCGGCGTTTCGCTGCGGATCTCCTGCAGGCGGGGGTAGAACAGGTTCAGCAGCACGATCGTTTCTGAACCGCTATCGACGAGTTGATGCTTCAGTTCACGGGCGGTGTACGTTGGATTGTTGTTGACGATAATGGCGCCGATGCGCATTGCCGCGAAGAACGCAATAACGTAGTGCGGCGAGTTGGGCAACATCAGCGCGACGCGGTCGCCTTTCCGAACCCCCAGTTGATAGAGAGCATTGGCAAAGCGGTCGACCATCTCGCTGAGCTTCTGGTACGTCATCTTCCCGCCAACGGTGTACAGACCGCGCGCCAGGTAGCTCAGCACAAAATTCGTGGCGGTGTTATACGGATACTTCCTTGTACTCTCTGCCAGAAAGTGGTTCAGGGTGACGTTGGGGATTTCGACAGAACGCGGCACATTCGGCTCATAACTCGCGAACCAGGGTCGATCCATGTTGTTGTTCATCATTCATGCTCCTTTGCATAGCGTCAGGCGGCGCACCAGACCCCACGAAATCACACAATCCCTTCCCATGAGCGCCGTCGAGCGAACATCCATCACGCTACGCTGCCAGCCAGCGCGCCAGATCACACAAACGACACATCCCTTCATCCACCTCAGCGCCGTCAAACGAACATCCATCCTGCGCTGCTGCCAGGTGCGGTCGCCTGGCAGCGCTGACGCATCCCTGATGAAAATCCGCGACGTCAGACGTCGTCGCGCAGCCAGCCGCGCTCACGCGCGATGAACTTAATTGTGGCATCGTCGGGCGGGTAGAGACCAGCAGCCTGATAGGCGTATGCCAGCAACGCTGCACCGCCAATCATGCCGATGCCCAGACCGATAAGAAATGCTAGTGCGCCCACAACGTTGCGCATGGTCGGAACTCCTCTCGCAGTCCAATCTTTCCCCTGCACGTCTGAAAACAGGTGCAACGGTATGATACCGCACAGCGCGCCATTGCGTCAACTCTCTTTCGGACGCGGCGCGTCATCGTGTATCGATGGCGTGCTGCTGTGCTATAATGGACATGTACTCGATCCCGACTCACTGGAGAGTCGACGACGCACAGAACAGGCGCCAGCGCCGCTATTCCCGATCTCCCGATCCCAACCGGCGCATCTTCTCCACGAGGACGGGTTATCGCCCCCATAGATGGTGAAAGTGGAGGTGCGTCATGCTTGCCAGAGCCTATGTGCTGATCGAAGTCGAAGCCGGTCAGGTCGGTTCGGTGCTTGCTACCCTGCGCTCGATTAAGGGCATCACGCTCGCCGATCCGGTCACCGGTCCATACGATGTGATCGTGACGATCGAAGTGCCAGACCAGCGCGATATCGGGCGCCTGGTGATGAATGAACTGCACGGCATTCCGGGGATCAAGCGCACCGTGACGTGCCTGGCGATCTAACGCACAGGTCGCATACGGTTCAGTTTGCCGGAGGGCGCCGGGAGAGGCGGTCTTCCTGTTCAGGGGAAATGGATGTCTGCACCTGTTCGATGCGCGGTTCGATAGGGTGATACTGTGCCCCGGCTCAATGGAAAACCTGAGTTTGCCGTCATTGGTCTTGGACGGTTTGGCAGCAGCCTGGCGCTTACGCTGGCAGAACGTGGGTTCAGCGTACTGGGCATTGATCGCGACCGTTCTATCGTGCAGGCGCTCGCCGACCGGTTGACGCAAACCGTTGCGCTCGATTCGACTGATGAGCAGGCGCTGCGTGCGGTCGATATCCCTTCGTTCGATACGGTCGTCGTCGCTATCGGATCGAATTTCGAGGCGAACCTGCTGACGACGGTCGCGGTCAAGTCGCTCGGCGTCCCCCACGTCATCTGTAAGGCGACGACAGATCGCCAGCGAACGATCCTGTTGCGGGTCGGCGCTGACCGGGTGATCCTGCCGGAACACGAGGCAGGATGTCGCCTGGCGCAGGAACTCGCCGCTCCAGGCATGGTCGATCAAATTGCGCTGGGTGTCGAGCATAGCATTACCGAACTGCGCGTACCATCATCGTTCGTCGGACATACGTTGCGCGAATGCGATTTGCGCCGCCGCTATGGAGTGACGGTGCTGGCAGTCAAGCGCGGCGAACATCTGACGGTCTTCCCTGCGCCGGATTTTACCTTTGCGTCGGGCGATCTGCTGGCGGTTATTGGTGAGAACAGCAGCATCACACGTCTCGCTGAACTGAAATGAGGCTTGCGTCACGTCCATCGGTGCGCTCACCCGCCCGACCGCGTCCTATGCCCGCTGCCCTGCGGCTGGTCATTGGTCTGGCAGTGCTGGTAGCTGCCGGCACGTCGATCCTCATGCTGCCGTGGATGGGCACAGAACGCCCACTTACCTGGAACGAAGCCCTGTTTACTGCGGTCTCGGCACTGAGCGTCACCGGTCTTTCGATCATTACTCCCGTCCATGATCTCAGTCTTGCCGGTCAGATTGTGCTGCTGCTGCTGATCCAGATCGGCGGCGTCGGCTTTATGGTCGTGGCAGTGATCGTCTTTCAGTTGCTGGGACGACGCATTACGCTGACCGATCGCCTGGCGCTGACCGACTCGATGGGATTGCTGGTTCCGGGCGCGATTGTGCAACTGGTGCGGCGCGTCTTGCTGACCGTGCTGCTGCTCGAAGCGATCGGCGCAGCCCTGCTCTGGATCCACTGGCGCGACATGCTGGGACCGGAGCGCGCCCTGCTGTACGCTATCTTTCACGCTGTTTCGGCATTTTGCAATGCCGGTTTCGACCTGTTCACCGGTTTGCCAGACTACCCTTACGGTATTCCGAATGATAGCATCACGCTGGCAATCCTGGGATCACTGATTTTCCTCGGCGGGTTGGGCATCCCGGTGCTGGCGGAATTGCTCACCTTCTGGCGTATACGATTTTCGCTCCACACACGCATTACGTTGACAGTTGTCATTATTCTGGTTTCAATTGGTGCAGGAGGATTGTTCCTGACAGAACAGCAATCCGGTCATCTTCTGGAACGCGAGCCGCTCGACCGTCAGATTGCACTCGCACTGTTTCAGTCGATTTCAACCCGAACTGCTGGCTTCAGTGCACTCCAACCACTCGATGAACTGTCGCCTGCCGGTCGATTGCTGACCATTGTCCTGATGTTTATCGGTTGTGCGCCAGCATCGATGGGCGGCGGCATCACCACCGGCACCTTCGCCGTCTTAATGCTGGCAGTCGGCGCCTATGCGCGCGGTCTGGCGTCGCCGCAGATCGGCGGGCGCACCCTGGCGCCGCAAACGGTGCGCAAAGCCGCCGCTATTCTGACCGTTTCGCTGCTGGTGGTGCTGACGGCGACCTGGTTGATCCTGGCGACGCACGAAGCAACGCTCGATGATGCCCTGTTCGAGGTTGTGTCGGCGTTCGCTACCTGTGGTCTGTCGCTGACATTGACCGGCGAGCTGAATCTGTTCGGTCAACTGGTTATTTGTGTGATGATGTTCTGGGGGCGCCTGGGTGCGTTGACGCTGGTGGTGGCGCTGGCAAACCAGCGTCCGCAACTGGTGGCGTACCCCGAAGAACAGGTGTTGATCGGTTGAGAAATGCTCCACTGCTACAGCGTGAAGACAAAGGCGTTGAGCAGCAGGGTCAATCCAATCAACAGCAGCGAGGTGATGATTACCGCGATGGTCTGCGCAACGCTCAGCGGCAGCGAATGGAGCGATGGTTGAGCGGCAATGCGCGTATTCTCCGTTGATTGAAGCATACGTTCCCCTCCTGTTTTCTTTTTTCATTTTATATAGCATAGCAATCATCCTGCGGCAGCGAAAGAGAACGGCATCCCGCTCGATACGGGAAAAAATACCCGTTGTACAGTTGCACATCCCCTCACGATTTATCCCCAAGCGGACCGGTGCCACGGCGTGGCTGCGATGGCTGAGCGCCAATGCCGCTCAGCGTATGCCGTCGCGTGTCGTAGTGCCCTCTAAGCTCATCGACCATTGTGCCTTTCCACAGCGGCGCGCCGATCATATAGGCGGCACGCCCGATCATGTGCGCGGCGACCGGCGCGGTCAGCAGCAGGAACAGGAGACCGGCAAGCGCGCGCACCGTCACTGCAATATCGGCTGCCGACACTGCCACCGACAGCAGCACACATCCGGCGCCCAGCGATGACGCCTTCGACGCTGCCGACATGCGCAGGAAAATATCCGGCATTCGCACAACGCCGATGCCTGCGACCATAAGAAGCAGCACTCCAATGAGCATCAGGATAATGCTGATGATCTCTTGAATGATGGCAATCACAGGCGTCGCTCCGCATAATACGCAAAGGCTATCGTTCCGATAAAGCCGATCAACCCCACGACCAGCGCTGCGTCGAGAAATGCCGGCTGGGCATTGATCAGCGCGTAGGTGGCAAACATCGCAATCGCAACTGTTCCCATCACATCAAGCGCCACCACGCGATCCGGCAGGGTCGGACCGCGTACCAGGCGAATGACCGGCAGCGCAACCGCGATGCTCAACAGTGGTAACGCAACCCAGAGCGCAATCGTCTGTAACATCAGTTAAACACCTCATACACCAATCGCTCGAAGCCATCTTTTATCTCACGCCGGAACTGCTCCGGGTCGCCGACGTCGATGGTGTGAACGTACAGGCAACTCCGGTCATCGGCGACATCAAGGCTCAACGTGCCCGGCGTCAGGGTGATCAGATTGGCGAGCATCGTGATCTCCGCATCGGTGCGAATGTCGAGCGGGATGGCGACAATGCCGGGGCGGATCTGCTCTTTTGGGGTGAACAGCACTGTTCTGGCCACATTGAGATTCGCCAGAATGATCTGCCACGCCACATACGCAACAAAATAGATCACCTGCGGTACTTTGGTAAAGTAACGTTCGCCCCGCAATTGTCGCCGGAGTGACCAGAGAATGGCGTAACCAAGCACAAAGCCAAATGCCAGATCGCCTGGACTGAACTGTCCCGTCAGCGCGCTCCAGGCGATTGCCAGCAAAATGTTCAGCAAGAACATGCCAGTCGCTTTCTACCGTAGCGCGAGCGATGCGCTCTGCACTGCGGCGATATACGCCGAGGGATCGGCTAACTGATTGGCGGCGCCCAGCGCCAGTTCATAGAATGGCTGGGTTGCAAGACCGATCGTAACCGTCACCAGCGCCAGCCCAACTGCTGGCGCAACCATGAATCCCAGATTGCGTGTACTGGGCTGGGTCTGGATCGGCGCCTTTTTCCAGAACGCTTCAGCCCAGATTTTCATCATCGAAAAAATCGTCAGCAGGCTCACCAGGAGCGATACAGCAACGATGATATACTGTTCGACCTGCAATCCAGCCTGCACCAGTATCAACTTCGCCCAGAACCCGGAGAGCGGCGGGAAGCCAGCCAGCGAGAACGCCGGGATCAGGAACAGGATCGCCAGCCAGGGATGCGTTTTGTACACATCGCCAAGGTCTTTCAGTTCATACGAACCGCGCAGGCGATGCACAATGCCGCTGACCAGGAACAGGTTCATCTTCACGATGATGTGGTGCATGATGTAGAAGACTGCGCCTGCCAGCGCCAGGGGGGTGAACAGACCCAACCCCATGATCATGTAGCCGATCTGACTGATAATATGGAACGAGAGCACGCGACGGAACTCATTCTGCGCCACTGCCCCCAACACCCCGGTCACCATGGTCAATCCCGCCAGGATCAGGATAAGCCCGTGGGTGAGTGCGATATCCTGAACGAAGAGCAGCGAGAACACACGAATCAGCGCATAGACGCCAACTTTGGTGAGCAACCCGGCAAAGATCGCCGAGATGGCGATCGGCGGTGTGTGGTACGACGCCGGCAGCCAGGCGAATAACGGGAAAATCGCTGCTTTGATGCCGAATGCCACCAGAAAGAGCATTGCCAGGGTCAGCACGATGCCCTGATGGTTGAGCAGTGACAGTTGGAGCGACAGGTCAGCCATATTCAGGGTGCCGACGGCGCCGTACAGAATGCCCACTGCGCTCAGAAACAGCGCCGAAGAGAGCAGGTTCAACGTGACATACTTAATCGATCCTTCGAGTTGTGCTCGCTCGCCTCCCAATGCCATCAGCACAAACGACGACATCAGCAGCACCTCGAACCAGACGTACAGGTTGAAGATGTCGCCGGTGAGAAAGGCGCCACAGATCCCCATAAACATAATGTGCAGCAATGGGTAGTAGCCAAAGCGCTCACGTGCCTCGTCCATGCTCCCCAGCGAATAGACCGCGACCGCAAGCGCCGTCAAGCCGGTGATCACGACCATGATGGCGCTGAAGAGATCGGCGACAAACGAAATGCCGAATGGCGCGGGCCAGTTGCCCAGCTGTGTCGCCTGAACGCCATGACGAGCCACGCTGTCTAGCAGTGCGAGACTGGCCGCCAGCAGCAATGCAGCGCCGACGACATTCAGGAAGCGATGAATGTCACGCCGCGACCAGAATAAGAGCATGACAATGCCGGTGATAAACGGAATAAGAACCGGCGAGACGATCAGTATATTCATAAGAGTGCCTGTGTGCACATGTTCAGTCCAGGATCTTTCCCAATTCGTATCAGTGCTCTGTTGTTCTCAGTTCATCAATGTCATCCGCGCCGCAACTCCGATACGCACGGCGGAACAGAACGATGGTAAACGCCTGGACGCCAAAGCCGATGACGATGGCGGTCAGGATCAGCGCCTGCGGCAATGGATCGGCATACGGTGCGATCGGCGCGGTTGCGCCGGGCGGTACCAGTGGCGGATTGCCGCGCGTCAGGTGCGAAACGATGAAGATCAGCAGATTCGCAGCGTATCCGAGGAGCGCCAGCCCCAGAACGATCTTGAAAATGCTGCGGCGCATGATCATGTAAAGCCCGGCTGCATACAACGCACCGATGACGATTGCCCAGATAAACTCCATCGCGCTACTCTCCTTCCACCTCGAAGAGGGTAAATACAATCGTTGCTGCGATGCCAAGCACAACCAGGTAGACACCGACATCGAACAAGAGCGGTGTGCCGACTTTGCCGATCACCGGCAGCGGCTCCTTGTACCAGAGACCGGTCATAAACGGCAGTCCCTGGATGAACGCCAGCAACCCGCTCACGACCGCCACCAGCAACCCGAAGCCCACCAATTGTTTGGGATCAAAACGAAGCGCGCTTTGCGCCTGGGATACGCCATAGGCGGCAGCGTACAGCGTGAATGCGGCGCCTGCCACCAACCCGCCGACGAATCCGCCGCCTGGTTCGTTATGCCCGCGGATGAGCAGAAAGATTGAGAAGATCAGCATCAGCGGGATCAGCAGGCGCGTTGCGGTTGCCAGAATAAGCGAATACATCGGTTCACCTGTTATGCGTCGATCACCTCGGCGCGCTCGCGTGGCACGCCTTCCGTTTTCCCATCGCGCGATCCATCGGTCTCCGCTCGCCGATCCCGTTCAGGCGCCAGAACCAGTTTGAGCAGGGCATAGATGCCGATCGCAGCCACGCCGAGCACGGTGATTTCGCCCATGGTATCGAAACCGCGGAAATCGACCAGAATAACATTGACCACGTTTCGTCCATTTGCCAGTGGTTGACTGTTCTCCGCCATAAAACTGCTCAGGCGCGACTCGGTCGGTTCTGCCAGTGCGATAAGCGTAAGCATCGTCATCAGTGCACCACCGGCAATTGCAAGCGCTGCAGATCGCACTCGTGCACCGACGCTCGAAAGATTGCCGAAGCGTGGCAGGCGGTAGACAACCAGAACGAAGAGAATAGCGCTCAGCGTCTCGACAGCAAACTGGGTAATAGCCAGATCGGGACCGCCGAAGAGCAGAAACGTGAGCGCTGTGCCATACCCGACGAATCCCAGCCCGACAACTGCCGCCATGCGTGACGTTGCACGGAGAACAAAAGTCGTCGCCGAAAGGATGATCAATGCCACAACCAGTTCGTAGACGCGTACGTCAGTCCAGTTCTGTGGTATGGTGATCGTCACCCGACCAACCAGCAGCATCAGGCCGGTCAGGATCAGAGTTGTCGTAATGATCAGTCCGATGTAGAAGCGCAGATAGCCGTTCTGCAAGACGCGGGTCTGTCGTTCTGCCAGTAGAAGCATGCCGTTGACCGTGCGGTGATACCAGCTTTCCGCTCCCAGCGCTGCAAGCGGCGCGGTTGCAGCAGCGATGCGCGGGAAGATGCTGCGCGCATAATACAGACCAATGCCAGCGAGCAGGGTGACGCCGCTCAACGCCAGCGCCTGCCCGGCGGCGCCCTCGATGCCAGCCCACAGCACCAGTTCGACCGCTTTCACCTTCCCAAGCACTGATCCGGTTGCGGGTCCGATCAAGAAATTGCCGATCTGTGTCGAGAACAGTCCGGCGCCAAGCCCGCCCAGCGCCAGCGCAACCGGACCGAGCCACATGCTCAGCGGCGCTTCGTGCGCATGCTTTGGCGTGTGCACCGGTTGACCGGTGAACACGCGCAGCGACACGAAACCGGCGGCAACGACCGTCAGGATGTTCGTCAGAAGCGCAACACCGATCAGGATCGGTTCACCGAGGTTCGCCTTGTACTGGACTTCCTTGGCGATAAAACCGAGCATTGGCGGCAGCCCGGCCATTGACAGCGCGGCCAGCATGGCAGCCGCAGCAGTGATCGGCATGGCAGTGCGCAACCCACCGAGGTGTGAAATGTCGCGGACGCCGGTTTCGTGATCGACCGAACCTGCCACCTGGAAGAGCGCACCCTTGTAGAGGGCATGCCCCAGAGTAAAGACCATCGCCGCTTTGATGGCATCATCCGTTCCGACGCCGATCAGCAGCACCAGCGTACCGAGCGCCGAGACGGTTGTATATGCCAGGATGCGCTTCAGGTCCGTCTGCTGCACTGCCAGAAACGAGCCGACGATCATCGTGGCGCCGCCAAAGAAGGTAAGGAGCAATTGCCATGCTTCCGTCCCGCCAAGCACCGGATTCAGGCGCGCCAGCAGGAACACGCCTGCTTTCACCATCGTTGCCGAGTGCAGGTACGAACTGACCGGCGTTGGCGCTTCCATCGCCCCTGGAAGCCAGAAGTGGAAGGGAAACTGCGCCGATTTGGTGAACGCGCCAAACAGCACCAGCGCGAGAATGCCGCCGTACAGCGGATGCGCACGCACCACATCGCCCTGCTTCAGCATCTCGCTGAGCTCCAGCGTCCCGGTGATCCGCCCCAGGAGTACAACCCCCGCCAGCAGCGCCAGTCCGCCGATACCCGTGACCAGCAGGCTCTGCAACGCCGCCTTGCGCGCCTTTTCGTATTCGTGCTTGTATCCGATCAGCAGGTATGAACTGATCGTCGTCAATTCCCAGAACACAAACAGCCCGATCAGATTGTCGGATGTGACGATGCCGAGCATTGCCGCCATGAAGATCAGCAGCAGCGTCAACATCCGCCCCAGCATCGGGTCGTTCGCCAGGTAGCCGCCAGCGTAGATCAATACCAGCGTGCCGATGCCGGTGATCAGCAGCGCAAAAAGAAGGCTCAAGCCATCGATGCGAAACGACAGGTTGACCCCCAGACCCGGAACCCACGCATAACTGAAGCGCAACGTCTCGCCACCAGCGACTGTCGGAACGAGACTGATGAAATAGATCATCAATGCAAACGGCAACAATGCTGCGAGCCATCCAGCATAGCGTGGCGCGAATCGGTGCAACCATGGCGCAGCAATTGCGCCGCCAAATCCTGAAAGAACCGCAGTCAGCATGGGCGTCACTCAGAAACAGCACGGGGTCCGAAGCGTTCCGCCCACTCCGGCCCCGCAATCTCTCACTTTTGCCAGTATAACACGCTTTGATGGTCTATCGACAGGGTACTCTTTCCTGATGCACTGGTAAACTTTGCCCGACTGTATGGTTCAGAACGGCGTTCCTGCGTCAGTGCCATACCCGCTCCTCCCCGGCGGCAGGAACGCTACGGCATCTTCGGATCAATCAAGGTCCAGGGAAACTGGCAGAGCAGAGTGCAGGCAATGTATATGATAGCACGAATCCAGGTGCTGTTGTATTGATCGACTCAATCAACACGTGCTATATTTGTATTGATTGATCGATCAATCAATGAGCATGTCATGTATGGTGATGGATGACAGCGATACACGCGATCGGCGACGGCGCCTTATCGATGCAGCGTTGCAGGTGTTCAGCACCAAAGGGTTTCAAAAAGCCACCAACCGGGACATTGATGATGGTTTTTGAGTAATTATTCCGCTATAGCCCGCGCAGGCGGGCTTCGTCTTGGATAGCCGAGGGCTTTAGCCCCACGGCTAGTTCGGTATAGCGGATTAAATTCTCAACCTCTCATAAGCGGCGAGCGGCGTTTCGCCGGGACTGATCTATCACTACTTCAAAGACAAACAAGACCTCTTCCTTTGCATGCTGCGTGAGCGCGCTGCGGTTATGGCGCTGGCCGATCATCCGCAGCAGTTGATGGATCTGCCGCTTCATCAGGGGTTGACCCTGATCGGGCGCTCCTACCTGACAATGATGCGTGTTCCAGAGAATATCGCCTTGTTTCGTATTGTTCTGGCGGAAACGCTCCACTTCCCTGAAGTTGCAGCCATGATCCGGCAGCATTTCGTTGATCGCGTCTTCGGTGTGATGCGCGCTTACCTGCAGCATCAGATCGAACTCGGGCATCTCTGTCCGCACGATACGGGGATCAGCGTGTGCACATTCCTTGGCAGCATTCTGGTCCACGTCATTGTGCGTGAAGTGCTGCGCCAGCCTGAAGCGCTTCAGATCAGCGATGATCAGATTGTTGCATTGGTGGTTGGGATCTTTCTCCATGGTCTCAGCGTCGAAGCGGAGGAGATGTGATGTACAATGCGGTTCCACAAACATCTTGATTGGAGGTCTGGGAAGCGATTATGCACCCACGCGCACGAATCATCATCCTGCTCATCCTGGTCGACGTGCTCATCAGCGGTGGTTACTGGTTATTGCAGGAATCGGCGCAGGCAGGAACGGAACCCTGACCGGCACGGGAACGATTGAAGCAGAGCCGGTCACACCGCCGAGCCGACCGGTGTGCAACGTCTGCCGAATACCGTAAGTGATGGGGTGCGCGAACAGTACTATGCACAATTCGTTCAGGCGGAAGCTGCTCTCGCCAGGCGGAGACAGTGCTCAAACAGGCGCTGGTGCAGGCGGAAGAGGCGCGCCAGGCAGAGGCGATCGGCGTGCGCCAGGCGGAGTTGCAGGTGAGTATTGCTCGGGCGACCCTGGCAAAAGCAGAGGCAGGTCCGACCCGTCAGGAGATTGCTGCTGCCGAGACTTCGCTCGCAAATGCGAAGTGGTTGTTCGACGTGGTCGAAGCAATGCGCGCCAATCCGCAGCAATTGCGCGCTGCCGTCGATGCTGCGCGCACGCAGCAGGCGATTGCGGAAGCGCAACTGGCGCAGGCACGGGTGTGGCTTGATCTGGCGCGCAATGGCGCGCGCCCGGAGCAGATCCAGGCAGCGGAAGCGCAACTGGCGCAGGCGCAGGCATCCCTGCATCAGGTGGAGGTGATGATCGACAAGGCAAGGTTGCGCGCGCCACGCACCGGCATTGTCCTGAGCCGCCCGATTCACGAAGGAGAGCAGGTGACCCCCGGCATGCCATTAATGACCATCGGCGCCCTCGATCCTGTGCTCCTGACAGTGTACATCAGCGAGGCGGATATCGGGCGTGTGCGTCTCGGTCAGGCGGCAGAGGTCACAGTGGACAGTTTTCCAGGTCGAGTCTTTCATGGTACAGTAACATTCATTGCCCAAAGAGCGGAATTTACGCCGCGGAACGTGCAGACGCGCGATGAGCGCGCAACGACGGTGTTTGCAGTACGAATTGAGTTGCCGAATGCTGACTACGCCCTCAAGCCGGGGATGCCAGCGGATGTTGTGCTGGTGGAGAAGGACTGAGAACCGAGAACCAAGAACCAGGAACCGAGAACCGAGAACTGAGAACCAGGAACCGGGAACTGAGAACCAGGGGAGGCAGGAGGAGATGAAGGACGCTGACGATGACACGAGAGTGGTGCAGCGACGCGATTGCGCTATCGCAGGACCGGAAGGTGCGCCTGTCTTTGTGCTGATCCACGGGGCGCGTCTGACGCGCGCGATGTGGCAACCGCAGATCGATGCGCTCAGTGATACGTTTCGGGTGATTGCCCCTGATCTTCCAGGGCATGGCGCGCTGGCTGGCGTTCCGTTTTCAATTGATGCAGCAGTGGAGCGGGTTGCCGCAGTGGTCGATGCCATCGCCGGCGAACGTGTAATTGTGTGTGGACTATCGCTGGGCGGATATGTTGCACTGGCGTTTGGCGCGCGTTATCCTTCGCGCGCAACGGCGCTGATCCTGTCGGGATGCGCATTCG